>WNFA01005130.1_pt1 | contig 16909 bp, 13 predicted proteins | sample 5400481 | NCBI WGS metagenome assembly WNFA01 (sample SAMN13153340, study PRJNA577476) | soil metagenome | isolation source: 120 cm saprolite under Douglas fir tree site 2 hole 1 replicate 2 | place: USA:California | collected 2015-04-18
AGCGAAGAAGCCTACGGCACGGTCGCGGTCTTCGAAGACCTGTATGGCAATCTATGGGATCTGTTGCAGCTGAAAACCTAGAGGGGGGGACCGCAACTCAACTCACTTCGCCCGAAGCAGCAGCACCGGCGCGCTGACACTATGCTGGACTCGGCTGGCCGTCGTACCGAGAAAGACGTCGGCCAGGAAGCGATGGCCGTGCGTACTCATGGCCACCAGATCGCAACCCTTCTGCTTAACCCATTTGATGATCTCACTCGACGGATCACCGTATGCCAGTTCCGCCTGCGCGGCAATGCCGGCGGATTGAAACTCGGCCCGCACTTTTTCCAGATAAGCAGTATCTTCGGCGATTTCCGGACTGACCGCGTCCGGGCCATAGGTCCTGGCAGCCCATCCGTCAGCTACGTGCAACAGCACCAAACGGCTGTGCGCAAGCTTTGCGAGCTGCTTGATGTGTTCGATAATCGCCCGATCCGTCGGCGTGCCGTCGAGCGTCACCAAAATCGTGTCATACATGGTTTCCGTCGCCTTTGGTGGTTGCGTTGTCATCCGCCCGCGATGACGTGCCATGCAGCTTTGAGTGAGGCCGGCAGCCCATAAATGTCCATGGCGGTGATCAGCATAGCACTGGCCCAACCGCCAATGAGCAGGAGCCAACCGTTCTTCCAAGCCCCCATTCGATTGCGCGAACTCGTGAAGTGCAGAAGGGGAAGCATGGCGAACGGAAGCTGGAGTGCCAGCACCACTTGGCTCAACGTCAGCAAATCGGTAACACTACCCTCACCGCGCAGGCCGATGATAAATACCGCTGGCAGGATGGCCAGCAGTCGAGTGATTAGCCTCCGCACCCAGGGTTGGATTCGCCAGCGCATGAAACCTTCCATCACGACTTGCCCGGCCAGCGTGCCCGTGATGGTGCTGCTTTGCCCGCTCGCCAGCAGCGCCACCGCAAACAGCGTGCTCGCGGCCGCCGTCCCCAACAGCGGCGCCAATGTCAAATAAGCGACTCGAATCCAGTCGCTGTCGGCGCTGAACTTGACCACCTGCCCGCCCGATACGGTCACGCTCTCCTTCCCGAAGAACACCATCGCCGCGAGTACCAGAATCGCCGCGTTGACAAAAAAAGCGATCGCCAGCGCCACGATTGAGTCAATGGTGTTAAAGCGGATCGCGCTCCGAATGGATGGTTCGTCCTTCTGCAGCTTGCGGCTCTGCACCAGTGCCGAGTGCAGATACAAGTTGTGAGGCATGACGGTCGCGCCGATGATTCCAATCGCGACGTATAACATCCCCGCTTGCCTCAAACTCGGCACTACCAGTGCCCGTCCCATTTCCAGAAAGTTGGGCTGGGTCTGTGGGAGAACGAAAATTTCAATGAAGTAACACACGCCGATGGTCACGATCAGCAGCAAAACAATCGCTTCGATGGTGCGCATTCCGAAACGCTGCAACATCAAGAGAAGCAGCACATCTAGGCCGGTGATGATGACCGCCCACAGAAGTGGAATATGGAACAACAGATTGAGCGCGACCGCGCTCCCGAGCACCTCCGCCAGGTCGCAAGCGCCGATGGCCACTTCGCTCATCAGCCAGTTGGGCCAACGGGTCCACTTGGGATACCAGTCGCGGCAGCATTGCGCCAGATCCTTGCCAGTGACTACCCCCAGGCGAGCGGAAATTACCTGCATGAAGATCGCCATCAGGCTGGCGAGGGCCACCACCCACAAGAGCGCGTACTTGAAGTTCGCTCCGCCTTGCAGGTCGGTCCCCCAGTTGCCGGGGTCCATGTAGCCGACGCTGACCAGAATCGCCGGCCCCACGATTCCAGGGAAACGGGGCCGCCACTATGAGTGGCAGGAGGTGCCACGCTTGGCGATACGCTGCTGTTCTCAGGCAGTTCCGAATCCCTCATCGATCCTTCCAGGCCAACCCCACGTCAACTGGAGTATATATTATGAGGTTAATTGTAGTTAATCCGAAGATCGAGATGGTAGCGGAGAAACCCACACCTTGTCGGCCGCCGGACGACCCAGAACCATCATGCGCGCCCCGGTCTTGATGGAGAGCGTCTTGTCGTAGTTACGCTCGATCAAGCTGAGCTTAGCCCCCGGTCGGATGCCGCGCGCTTCCAAAAACTCCAATAGGTGACGGTCTCGTTCGTAAATTCCGCTGACCCGGTAGGTTCGCCCGGGGTCGGCTTCGGCCAACAGCACCAACCCACGGTGTCGCCGGCTGGCCGGACTCTCCACTTCACTCAGATTGCCATGCGGGCACGCGCCCCCGCGTCCCAGGCGAGCCAGTAGTTTCGCTTCAAAGTCAGGCGATACCGCATGTTCCAAACGCTCCGCCTCATCGTGCACCTTCCACCATTCCATTCCGAACATTTCGTTCAACATGCGCTCAATCAGGTGATGGCGCAGTGTGAGCTTGCGCGCGATGCGTCGTCCAGCAGCGGAGAGAGTAACGTGGCCACTGGTCTGCACGCGCACCAGGCCATCTTTCTTAAGGCGCCGCAGAGCCATCGTCACCGCCGGCGGCGACACCTTGAGCCAATGCGCCAGGGTAGCCGAAATGACCGATTCACCCTCACTCTCGGCCTCGTGGATCGCTTTGAGGTAGTCCTCTTTGGAAACGGTAATCACGTAGGTAGATTATACGGCGGCATTAAGCATAGTTAATGAATATTGCAGAGGTCAGAGGTCAGAGGTTCAGATTGCAGAGGTGAACGCTCCCGACGTCGGGGTCATGTCTGAATCGCAGCTTTTCACCTCTGCAATCTGCCCTCTAACCTCTGACCTCTCCCGTTTGACATCCCCATTCCCCCGCCCCTACCCTTGATTGTCCCGATTATGAAAGTTCTCGTCATCGGCAGTGGAGGGCGCGAGCACGCGCTGGTCTGGAAGCTCCGGCACTCGCCGCGCGTGACGAAGATCTATTGCGCGCCCGGAAATGGTGGAATCGCCGAAGAAGCGGAATGCCTTGCCGCTGACGTCAAAAGCCTGGACTCGCTCACAAGTGTCGCCAGCCAAATCCAGCCCGATCTCACCGTGGTCGGCCCCGAACTGCCCCTGATGCTCGGCGTGGTGGATGAGTTCACACGCCGCGGCTGGCGCACGTTCGGCCCTACCAAAGCGGCCGCCCAGCTGGAAACCAGCAAGAGCTTCGCCAAGGAATTCCTGCAACGGCATCGCATCCCCACCGCGCACTACGCGATCTGCAATTCCATGGACGAAGTACGCGCGAACCTGCACCACTTTCATACCCCGCTGGTGGTGAAGGCCGATGGACTAGCCGCCGGCAAAGGCGTAGTCATCGCCAAGACCAAAGACGAAGCCTCCGCCGTAGCCAGCGAGATGCTCAGCGGAAAGATGCTGGGCGAAGCCGGCGCACGCGTGGTGTTGGAAGAATTCCTGCAGGGCGACGAACTCTCCTTTCTGGTGGTAAGCGATGGCGAACGCGTCGCACCGCTGGTGGCGGCGCAGGATCACAAACGTGTCGGCGACGGCGACACCGGACCCAACACGGGCGGCATGGGCGCGTACGCGACGCCGACGATCATCGACGACCAAATGCGCGACTGGCTTGTGACCCACGTCGCGCGCCCAGTCGTGGCCGGAATGAAGGCCGAAGGCGCTGAGTTCAAGGGCGTGCTCTACTGCGGTTTGATGATGACTGCGCGAGGCCCCATGGTGCTCGAGTTCAACTGCCGCTTCGGAGATCCGGAAACGCAGCCCATCCTGATGCGGATGGAAAGCGATCTGCTCGAGGCCATCGAAGCTTCCATCGACGGCCGTACCAGCGATGGCGACTTCAAGTGGTCCTCGGATTCCGCAGTGTGTGTCGTCGTCGCCTCCGGCGGATATCCCGGCGCCTACGAGGCCGGCAAGAAAATTATCGGCCTGGAACAGGCTGCGAAAATCGATGGCGTAAAAGTGTTCCACGCAGGGACGTCAGGCCGTGACGGGGGCTTCTATACTTCGGGCGGGCGGGTCCTGGGAGTAACCGCCCGGGCTGCGGACCTCCCCATGGCGGTCCACGCCGTGTACCAGGCCGCTTCCACCATCGGATTTGAGGGCGCCCATTATCGCAAGGACATCGCGGCAAGAGCCCTGAAACGGTAAGCTACTCCTTACGAGGTGCGCGAAATGAAGAGACGCCTGTTTTTCCTCCCGCTGTTCGCTTCCGCCCTGGCCTTCGGCGCGTTTGTGCGGTCGGACGGCTTTGAGAGTGTACGAGCAGTGCACATGGTGTCACTCATCGCAACCGGCATGGGACTGGGCATCGCGCTCGCTCACCTGAGGTTTATGCTGGATGCAAGAGCGCAAAAGTAGGGACGCGGGAGACGATTCGTCAAACATGAGCAAACCACAGGTTTCGATTGTCATGGGCAGCGACTCCGATCTGGAGATCATGCATGAGGCCGGCAAGGCACTCGATGAATTCGGCATCGCATACGAGCTCGACGTGACCTCGGCGCACCGCTCCCCGGACCGCACGGCCGAGTACGCGCGGAAGGCCGCCGGACGCGGTATTCGCGTGATCATCGCCGGCGCCGGCGGCGCTGCCCATCTGGCAGGTGTAATCGCGGCCCACACGACTCTGCCAGTTATTGGCGTACCGATTCCTTCCACGGCTTTGCAAGGCATGGATTCCCTACTGGCGACGGTCCAGATGCCGGCGGGCATTCCCGTGGCGACTGTAGCAATCGGCAAGCCGGGCGCAACCAACGCCGGAATTCTGGCGGCACAGATCATCGCGCTTGCCGACTCTTCCATTGCAAGAAAGCTGAACGCTCACAAGGAGAAGCTCGCGCGTGGAGTGGAAGAGAAATCAAAGAAGTTGAAGGCGGCGGTGAGCCGTTAGGTCTGGCTGTTCGTCAAGATCGGCTAGAGCTTCAACCCTTTCAGATACTCCCGGAACTGTCCGCCCAGATCGTCACGCTTCAAAGCAAATTCGACAGTCGCCTTCAGGAACCCCAGCTTGTCACCAGTGTCGTGGCGGCGCCCCTCATACACATGGGCGTACATCTTTTCCCGCTTCAGCAGTCCGCGCAGTCCGTCGGTAAGCTGCAGCTCGCCACCGGCGCCTGGAGTAATGTCCGAGAGCGTTTCAAAGACCGTGGGCGTCAAGATATATCGCCCGATCACCGCAAGATTCGACGGCGCATCCTCGCGCTTCGGCTTCTCCACTAAATCAAGAACCTCGTAGAGCTTTCCGCCCGAGCCCACAACTTCCTTCGCCTTCAGCACTCCGTACGACGAAATTGCCGGTCCCTCGATGACCTGCGTCGCAATCACCGAACACTGCTTCTCATCGAACACATCCATCAACTGCTTAAGGCAAGGGACCTTCGAATCGATCACGTCATCGGCGAGCAAAACGGCGAAAGGTTCGTTCCCCACCAGTTCGCGCGCGGTGAGCACGGCGTGCCCCAGGCCGAGAGCTTCTTTTTGACGAACATACGCCACGTGGATCATGTCCGAAATCTGCTGCACGATCTTGAGCAAGTCGGTCTTGCCTTTTTCCTCGAGCATTTTTTCCAGCTCGTAGCTGACGTCGAAGTGATCTTCGATCGCGCTCTTGCCACGTCCCGTGATGATGATGATCTGGTCGCAACCCGCGGCCAGCGCCTCCTCCACGCCGTACTGGATGATGGGCTTGTCGACCAGCGGCAGCATCTCTTTCGGCTGCGCCTTGGTGGCGGGAAGAAAGCGTGTGCCCAATCCGGCTGCGGGAAAGATAGCTTTGCGGACTTTCATGTTCACTAGGCTCTCTTTTTTACAGCGAGGATGCGTTCAATTTGTTGCAGATGGTTTATGTCGTGGCCGGCGAGCATATTGACGATGTGCTTGACGCTCTCCTGCCCCCGCTCCGAGTGCATACCATAGTGCTTCCACTGTTCCGGAGAGAGTGATTTGTAGAGCGCGAGATTCGCTTCGCGCGCAGCGCGCATTTGCGCGATGCTTGCTCGCGGGTTGCGTTTCGCATAGTAGCCCGCCTCGACCCACGCATCTTGGTCGAAAGCCTGGATGGGTGTACCCGGCGCACCGAGAATCGAACGCACTCTCCATCCGACGACGATTTCCACATCCGCCAGATGCGCCAGAATTTCAGCGACGGACCACTTGTCCGGCGCGGGTCGTTTGCGCAGTTTCGCTGCCGATGCCCGTGCCACTAGGCGTTCGAGTTTCTTGGGCGTAGCGGCCTGCACCTTCAGCGGCCCCTGGTCTGCGACGTTGCTCAGCATGCGCGCAGTGTACTGTTGCGGTGTTTCCTTCATGGCGTCATTTCCCTCCGCCGGATTAGACGAGAAGAATTGTAATTGAGTGAGCGAACTCTAAGAAGAAGGTTGTTGCCTACGTGGCCGCTGCCGGAGCTTCTCTCGCGACTAGTTCTTCCAACAAATCCCGCAAAGTTTGAAGAATCGCTTCCGCGCTGGTGACCTTGATCGAAAACTTCAGGGTTCCGTCCGGAGTGAACTGCGATCCGCGCTGTGAAGCCACAAAGCGCGCCAGCTTGCCGGGATCAATCGCCGCATTCTGGCGAAACTTGATATTCACAAGGTCACGCTTGCGCTCGACGCCCGTCGCCCCGGCCTCCATTGCTGCCAGCTTCAGCGTGGCATATTCCAGAAGATTCTTCACCGCCGCGGGAGGCTTGCCGTAGCGATCGGTCAGTTCCATGCGCACGTCCCGCAGCTGCGACTCCGTCTCCACGCCGGCAACCCGCTTGTACATTCGGAGGCGCTGGTTCTCCTCCGCGATGTAATCGGAAGGAATACGGATGTTCAAACCAAGGTTGAGTTGGATTCCCGCTTCGTCCGGTCCCGCCTCACCCTTCATCTCGCGGACCGCTCGCTCCAGCATCTGCGTGTAAAGCTCAAAGCCAATCGCTTCGATGTGTCCACTCTGCTCGCCGCCGAGCAGGTTCCCCGCACCCCGCAATTCGAGATCAAGCGCCGCGATCTTGAAGCCCGCCCCGAGATCGGAAAATTCTTTCAGGGCCGCTAAACGGCGCCGCGCAACCGGAGTCAACTCGATCTCCGACGGCAGAAGCAGATATGCGTACGCCCGGCGACTCGAGCGGCCAACCCGCCCGCGCAATTGATAAAGCTCCGAGAGGCCCAATCGGTCGGCGCGATTGATCAGGATTGTATTGCACAGCGGAATATCCAGTCCGTTCTCGATGATCGTGGTCGAAACCAGAATGTCGGCCTCATGATGCATGACCTTCAGCATCACTTTCTCCAGTTCGCCCTCGCCCATCTGCCCGTGTCCAACGGCAATGCGGGCGCGCGGAACCAGTTCCTGAATTTTCGCTGCGATCTCCCAGATTGTTTCCACGCGATTGTGAACGAAATAGACCTGCCCCTCGCGGTCCAGTTCCTGTTCGATCGCGGACTGGATCAGCTTGTAGTCCCAATTCGCAACCACCGTCTGGATTGCCATGCGATCCTTGGGCGGCGTTTCGATCACGCTCATGTCGCGCAACCCAACCAGCGACATGTGCAGTGTCCTCGGAATCGGCGTCGCCGACATAGTCAGGACGTCCACCTGTGTCCGCATCTGCTTGATGCGTTCCTTGTGACGCACTCCAAAACGCTGTTCTTCATCCACCACCAGCAGCCCCAGATCGGCAAACTTAACATCTTTCGAGAGCAGCCTGTGAGTACCGATCAAAATATCAACTTTCCCGGCTTCGACTCGTTGCAGGATCCCTTTGATCTGCTTCGCCGACCGAAAGCGGCTGATCATCTCGACCGTCACCGGAAACGTATTGAATCGCTGCCTGAAGGTTTCGTAGTGCTGGAACGCGAGCACGGTCGTGGGTGCGAGAACCGCGACCTGCTTGTTATCGCTGATGGCCTTGAACGCCGCCCGCATCGCCACTTCTGTCTTGCCGTAGCCAACGTCACCGCACAGCAACCGGTCCATCGGAAGCTGCGATTCCATGTCACGCTTCACGTCAACGATCGCCTCCGCCTGATCTTCGGTCTCGCTATATTCGAAGGCGTCTTCAAACTCTTTCATCCACTCGGTGTCCGCCGGAAAAGCGTGGCCCTGTGCCGTCTGACGCTGTGCATAGAGCTTCAGCAATTCGTCCGTCATATCCTTCATCGCCTTGCGGACGCGCGCTTTAGTCTTGGCCCACTGAGCAGTTCCAAGGTGATTCAGCACCGGCTTCGCGCCTTCGGACGAGCGGTATTTCTGGACGAGATCGAGGCGCGTCAGCGGCACGTACAACCGGGCCGCCTCCGCATATTCGAGCAACATGAACTCCGCAGTGCCATCGCCCTGATTGATTTCCTTCAACCCCTGGTACTGCCCGATGCCATGCTCCACGTGGACAACGTAGTCCCCGACTTGCAGATCGCGGAAGTCCGAGAGAAACGCGGATACTTTCGACTTCTGCCGCTGCGGCCGCGACGCAACCAGATCCGACTCGTCGAACAGGTCGCGCGCGCCAAACACGGCAAGGCGCGCTTCCGGCAACACAAAACCGTCCGGCAGATAAGCCTTCAGCAGGGTCGCGGTAAGCACTTCTCCGGAGAAGTAGGAAGTCTCATCCGCATAGCTTTCACCGCCGCGCGTACGGCTCCCAAGACGGTACGAAGCGTTGTACTCCGTAAACATGTCGGCGAGGCGTTCGACCTCCCCTGTATTCGGCGCAGCGAGGATCACTTGCGTGCCGCTGCCCACCAGTTTCTGAACTTCCTCGATCAGGGCGGGCACGGCGCCGTGGAAACGCGTGGCCGGCTGCGAAAGAAACGCAGCTTCGGGTAATTCGTTGCGCGCAATGCCGAGATATTCGAAATCGGCTCCAGCGATGGAAGATGTCTTCTCTGCCCATGCCTCCGGTGCGAGATACAGATCGGTGGGCCGTACCAGATCGCCCACGCCGCTGCGTTCGTGCGCTTCCTCGACTCGTCCCCAATTCCGGTCGAGCTCCTGCTTAAGGATTTCACGCTCATCCAACAGCACGCGCGCTTCCGGCAGCAAATCGAAGATCGAACGGTCGGCGCCCGCCACCGGTGCATAAAACTCCCAACCGGGAAACACGCCGGCTCCCGAGTCGCGCACCGCCTGTTCCACAATTTCCTGCGCACCCGTAATGCGTTTGCCCGAAAGCCGCGCATTGATCGAGCCCAGCAGTTCCTCCGTCATGGGTGTTTCGGTCAGCGGCAACAGCACAACCTCATCCACCGGATTCGACGAACGCTGGCTCGCCGGATCAAACTTCCGCATCGACTCGATTTCGTCGCCGAAGAATTCCACGCGCACCGGTCGGTCGGCCTCAGGAGAATAGACATCGAGGATGCCGCCACGAATCGCATACTGCCCCGGCATCTCAACCACGTCGGCCGATGTATAGCCGACCGTGTTCATGTGCTGAAGCAGTCGCTCCAGGTCGAAACTCTCTCCTCGCCGCAGAACGCGCGCCAAGTCGGCGTAATAGTCAGCCGAACGCAACAGAATCGTCGTCGCCGCCACCGGCGCGATCACGATCGAGGCGCGTCCGGTAGCAATCTTCCACAAAGTGGTCGCCCGCTCCTCCTGAATCTCCGGATGCGGAGACAGATTCTGAAAGGGCAGCACATCACGGGCGGGCAGGATCACGACAGAATCGGGATCGGCCGCGCCCGTCAACTCCGCAAACGCCCGCAACACGGGCAGCAGATCTTCCGCCGCCCGATTGTCGGCAACGACCAGCAGAAATGGCCGCTCCACCGCTCGACGCAACAAAACTGTGATGAGAGTCTTGGCAGCGGGGGATAATCCCGTGACACGAATCCGCCCCGCGCGCTCCCGGAGATGGGAGGCCGCACGCGTGAAAGCAGGAAGTTGTTCCACATCCGCAAAAAGTTCGCGGACGAATGGCAGCAACATTACCCTTGATTCTATCAACTCGGAGCCAGTCGAGGGTCGTTGGAGCCGAAGGCGGCCACGAAGGCACCCAGCCGCGAAGCGGCGCAAGAATACAGCCCACGGCGTAAGCCGTGGGTGCTAGCGAAAAAGGGGTAGCCCCGAAGGGGCGAAAGAAGACCAAGACCCCGGGGTTCGACACAATAAGCCAAACATTTCGACGGGCCCTTACCTCCGCAACAACGGCCGTGTCAGGCAGGTCGGCCCGCCCGACCCGTTAATACAGAGCTCCGATCCCGCAAACGTCCGCACATCGAAGCCCGCGCCGCGAAGCGCCTGATTCGTTTTCACGTTCTCGGACAGCGCAATCACCCGCTTGCCGCCCAGAGAAAGCACGTTACAAGCCAGCGAATCGCGTTCCGCGTACTCAATCTCGATCAGCCGGAGGCCGCGCGACCTCAGCAACTCCACAGTCTCAACGGCCAGCCAGGGCAGGTCCACCAGAACGGTCTGTTCATCTAGCATGCTCATCAACGACATCAGATGCAGACACGCCGTCGGTCCTGGTCCATACGGCAACGGAGCGGACAGCACCTCGACTCCCTTCGGCGCCAGCAGCGCCCGTATCTGTGAAATCCCAGCCCGGTTCGTCCGATATCCGCATCCGATGAGAAGTGTTCGGGAATCCAGCCACACCATATCCCCGGCCTCGGAGTTCCCCGGCGCGCGGATCTCCCCCAGGATTGGAATCCCCAGCTGAAAACAAAATTTCGCTTGCGCTTGTGCTTCCGCCACTCGGCTCCGTTTGCCGGGATTCATCAGGAGCAGTCCATCATCGGTGGGCAGCGAAGCATCGTGCGTGTAGACAGCATCCAGCGTCAGCGAATCGCCCGGCGGCAGGCAAACCACTTCGGCGCCAGCCTCCTTCAACAGTCCGCACAAAGCGTCATGCTGCATCTGCGCCGCTCGAAAGTCAGGCGCATGCTGAAACCCCAGATCTCGCCAAGCAGGCACTCGCCCCGGACGATCCCAGCCGGCGTGGCGTGGCGGACACACCATCACCCGCAATAAATCGCCGGTCATGCTTTGTCCACCGTAGTGATCGGAGAGCATTTGTCTGAAATGAATGCCGCGAGCCAGGATTCTAAGCGAATTCCTTTCGAGTTCTCAGGAGAACTATGAAAGTGACGTAATGCGTTACCAGCAAAGCAGGTACCCAAAACGCCGGTATCCAGTACGCCGCCCCCATGTATGGAGCCGCCTTATAAGTATTCGCCAGAGCGATCGCAGTGAACAAATCGACGGTGCCCTCAACGTTGAATATCCAAACCAGCAGCCGCCCACTCTTCCAACGTCGTGCCACCGCCGGAATAGAAGCCAGGGCCAGAACCGCAGCCAACAGATCGCCAAATGCTGCCGGATATGCAAAGCGTGGTGGAATACCGGCATAGGTGGCTCCAGGAGCCAGAAACATCAATCCCAAGTGCCGCAAGGAATGCAGCAGAAGGATTGGGAGCAGGACAGCTCGCGGCTCCAGCTGATCGAGTTTAGGGATTAGATAGAGCCTGGCGGCGACCGAAAACACAAGTGTGCTGAAAAGCAAGTTGACCGTGAGAACATTCATGACATTACACCCTTGTCGTTAGACTTATTCTCCGCCAGATTCGACTCTGACAAGCGCAACCTCTTGGAGAATGGGCATTTCGGATCGGTGGCCGCCCGTGAGGACACCGCCGGTAAACAGCTTAGTGCTTGCTTTACGCCCTACTCTGATGTACAAACCAGCGGTAACCAATCCTCACACGTGCCTGAAGTAGAAGTAGTTAGCGATAAACCGCGTACCTCGATTCCCTGCGCACGTGCCGCGGGAGCCCCAGGAGACTTATGAAAGCCACTCTGCGTCTGTTCTGTTTCGCCGTCCTGTTCGCGCTGGTCTGCCAGTTGGCATTCGCCCAGGGAGTCGCCAGCGGCGACCTCCATGTCACCGTCAAGGATCCGAAAGGCAGCATGGTTAGCAGCGCCACCGTTACTGTACGCGATGTGGCCAAGGGCCTGGAACGCACCGGCACCGCAGACGGCCAGGGCGGATACAGCGTGCGCCTGCTGCCCCCCGGCGTTTATTCCGTGACCGTCGAAGCAGCCGGTTTCGCCAAGGCCGAGGCTAACGGCGTCAACATCACCGTCGGACAAATGGCTGAACTTCCCGTAGCTCTGACAATCGCCTCCGGTAAAGAAGTTGTGGAGGTCAGTTCCGAAGCTGCCTTGGTCGAGACTTCCCGCAGCTCGACCACCGACACCATTGGACAGCGCCGCATCGACAATCTCCCAATCAACGGGCGCAACTACATCAATTTCACGCTGACCGACTCCCGCGTTGTGCGTGACAACGCTCCCAACACCGGCGCCGCGCCCACTTCCGGACTCAACATGAGCGGCCAGCGTGCCCGCTCCAACCTGGTCAACGTCGACGGCGCCGACGCCACCGACAACTCCATAAACGGCGTCCGTTCCACCGTTTCGCAGGAAGCGGTGCAGGAATTCCAGATCATCACCAACAACTATGAACCTGAATATGGACGCGCCTCCGGAGGCGTAGTCAACATCATCACCCGCTCCGGCTCGAACGAGTTCCACGGCGACGTCTTCGGCTTTCTGCGCAATCGCAAGTTCCAGGCCGTCAACCCGTTCAGTACGGTTTCGGACACTCGCGTACAAGGAGGCGTAGCTTTTGGCGGGCCGATCAAGAAGGATAAGACTTATTACTACTTCTCTTACGAAACTACGCGACGGCACGAGACTGGTTTTTCCAGCATCGGCCAGGACAATTTCGGACTCTCGCCGTACGACGCTTCCGCCTTCTTGGGACTTCCGCCGACAGCCTTCGTGATTCAAGCAACTCCAGAGCAGATAGCTTTCCTGAACAGCATTCCACCAGGCACGCCCGGATCAGACCAATACGTGGTTCTGGTTGGTAGATCGTCCGGGATGGCTTTGGATGGAGTCTGGCCTGGGCCTCCCGCATTTGGCGGGGGCGCTAGCGGTTTCACCACGTCTTGTCAGGTTCCTCCGTGCTTTGTTCCTGCCTCCTATCAGACGCTGAATTCACAAAGAGGGAATTTCCCCGTTTTCGAAGGAACGAGTCTCTACTCATTGCGCCTCGATCACAACTTGAGCAATAGCAACCGGCTGATGTTTCGCGCTAACGTCAGCCCCAGTACGATCACCGGTATTGAAGTCGGCGGCCAGGACCAGCCCTTTGGTCAGAACGCCTACTCCCGCACTTCCCGACAGACGTATCGAGACATTGCTTTCACGGCGCAAGACACGTGGGCACTTGGCAACAACAAAGTCAATGAGTTCCGCTTCCAATATGCCCGTCGAGGTCTCTCATATTTCTTCAATACCGATACACCCGGAGGCTCCGACCCAGCTGTAAACATCCCTGGCTTCGCCTACTTCGGACGTGAGCCCTATTCCTACATTCAACGGACGGAGAAACGGTATCAGTTCACCGACAACTTCTCCTGGACCATCGGTCGCCACGACACTAAGTTCGGCGCGGACTTCAATTACTTGCCGATCGATGCGACCTTCACCGTCAACTATGGCGGAGTCTATGATTTCGGTGCGTTCAGCGCCACCAATCTCGGTTTCCCTTCCGCCTTCCCGGGCCTTTCGGCGGTTCAGGCTTACGGCGCGGGTCTTCCGGCCGTCTATGTTCAAGGCTTGGGCAGCCCCACCGATTCGTTCTCCAACAAACCTCTGGGCCTGTTCTGGCAGGACTCTTGGCACGTTCGCCACAATCTCACGGTCAACTTTGGCCTGCGCTATGACGTGGAATTCCCTCCCCACTTCAAAGCTCCGACCGGTCTGGCACAGACCGGATATGAGTTCCTTGGACTACAGAAAGGTATCCAGACCGACAAGAACAACTTTCAACCTCGCATCGGTTTGGCCTGGGATCCGCGCGGCGACGGTAAAACCGTGGTGCGCGTCTCCTATGGCCTGTTCTACGATCACCCGCTGCTCGGCTTGTATTTCCTCGGCGACGCGTCCGACGGCTCCACGAGTGGACAGCTGGCCTTCGGAGGTACGGGACTCTGCAGCGGCGCCGGAAACCCGGGGAACCTCAATGCCATTCCGATTTTCCAGGGGTTGCCCATTAACGATCCGGCCAGTCCCTGCGCGGCTTCGCTTAACCCCGCCGTGACTGCAGCCCTTGGCTATCTGCCCGACGAACAGCGGTTCCAGTCATTGAACTTTCCGCAATCCGAGTTCCTCAACCAGAACTACTTGAACCCTTCGACGTTCTTGCCCTTGGGATTTCAGCCCTTCGGGTATCCGCAGGGTAAGAATTTTGTTTATGCCTACTCGCAGCAAGTCAACCTCAGCATCGAGCGGGATCTCGGAAAAGGCTTCGCCTTGAATTTGGCGTACAACTTTAACGGTGGACGTCACCTCAATCGTCCTATCAACGCCAACACCGTGCGCGGGGACTTGATGACCGCGAACTTCTTCACAGCCGTATTAGGAGACGGCCAAGATTTTAGTAGTCCCTTTGCAATGAGTTTCTGCAGCGCACCGGGCCATCCTCTCTGGGTAGATCCCGCTATCTTGAATTTCTTCCGGCGATCTGGCCTGAACGCCTCGGTCGCAGGGTTTTACCACGCCATCGGTAGAGACGATTGTATCGGCGAAGCTGAGCAGATCCTGCAGGGCCTGGGGAGTCAGGGCTTCAACACCGCCTGCGATCCGTCGACGTTGGCCAACTGCGTCCCCTTCGGCGACATGGACGCCAACTTCTCCAACGGAAGCTCCGTTTACCACGGCCTCAGCGCCAACTTGCGAAAGCGATTCGGCGGCCATTACGAATTCCTGGCGTCCTATACCTGGTCGCATGCGATCGATGATTCCGTTGACTTGCAGTCCACCACCACTCCCCAGGACAGCTTTTTCCCAGGCCACGACCGCTCCACTTCGTTATTCGATCAGCGCCACCGTTTCGTCTTCAGCGGCGTCTACCAGACCGGCAAACTTTCCGGCGACGGCTTCGCGAGCAAGCTCTTCAGCAACTGGACTTTCGCTCCCCTGATTGAGTTCAGTTCCGGACGGCCCTTCAACATCATCACCGGCAACGGTGACAACTTGCAGTTGTCCTCACTGACGGGTCGCCCCAACACTACGGTTAACCCGGCCTGCGGGGGAAGCGTGAACTCTAAGTTCTCGCCGACAGGCGTCTTTCAGGAGCCCTGTCTCGCTAACTTCGATGGCACGCTCCAATCGCTCGATGGCAACCTCAGACGCAACGCCGGGATCACTCCCTGGACCGTGTTTAACGACCTGCGCGTCGCCAAGCGCATTTACTTCGGCGAGCGTTTCAATATGGAACTGATTGCCGACATGTTCAACATCGCCAACCGTTACAATGTGTCCGCTGTTAGCCCGCTCTTCACCAATGCCGGCCAGGCAACGGCGGCCTATGATCCGCGGCAGTTCCAGTTTGCGATGAAGCTGAATTGGTAGGTTGGGGACAGAAAACCCAGGACCAGTTACGCTCGCTACGGACGAGCGCAGAACGACTCAATCTTCAGAAGGATTGAACAAATGAAAGCTATTCTTAAGGCATCTTGGATGATTTCTGCGCTGACTCTGGTGTTCTCTGCCTACACGTTCGCCAGTCCGGGCGCCGACACCTTCAAGGCAAAGTGTGCAGCCTGCCACGGCGCGACCGGGGCGGGCGACACCACCATGGGCAAGAACCTGAAACTCCGCGATCTCGGTTCCGCCGACGTGCAGAAGCAGACAGAAGACGAACTCGAGGCCATCATCGCCAAGGGCAAAGGCAAAATGCCGCCTTATGGTGCCAAGCTGACAAAAGAGCAGATTCACGACCTGGTAAAGTACATCCGCTCGCTAAAAAAGTTGGAGTAGAGACGCGGCGTGCCGCGTCTCTCACCGCAACGGGGACGGGGCACGCATCCGCCCCTACTCTCGATAGCTACGATCCCGCCCTCTTCTCAATCTTTGCCCAGGTATCTTTCAGCGCCACCGTTCGGTTGAACACGAGCTTCCTCGGAGTGGAATCCGGATCCACACAAAAGTATCCCAGCCGCTCGAACTGGAAGCGGCTCCCAACCGTCGCGCCCGCCACTGAAGGCTCCACCTTCGCAGGTGAAATCACTTCCAGAGACTGCGGATTCAAATTGGCTGTGAACTCCTGCCCTTCTTCAACCTGATCTGGGTCTTCCTTGGTGAACATCTTGTCGTAGACTCGCACCTCGGCGTCAATGGCATGCGCTGCCGACACCCAGTGAATCGTGGACTTCACCTTGCGCCCATCCGGAGCATTCCCTCCGCGCGTAGCCGGATCGTAAGTGCAGTGCACCTCGACCACTTCTCCCCGGTCGTTCTTCACCACACTGCGAGCAGTAATAAAGTATCCATAGCGCAGACGCACCTCGCGCCCCGGCGACAGCCGATAGTATTGCTTCGGCGGATCTTCGCGAAAGTCGTCCTGTTCGATGTAGAGCACCTTCGAGAACGGCACCGTGCGTTTCCCGGCGCTCTCGTCTTCAGGATTATTCACTGCCTCCACTTCCTCAACCTGACTCTCCGGATAGTTATCAATCACCACCTTCAACGGCCGCAGCACTGCCATCACTCGCGGAGCCCGATTATTCAGGTCTTCGCGGACGAAGTGTTCGAGCATCGCCAGTTCGAGCTTCCCGTTGGTCTTCGAAACCCCAATGGCCGCGCAGAAATTCCGAACCGATTCCGGCGTGTACCCGCGCCGCCGGATCCCCGACAGCGTCGGCATGCGCGGATCATCCCACCCGCTCACCAGCTTCTCCTGCACCAGCTTGAGAAGCTTGCGCTTGCTCAACAGCGTGTATGTAAGGCTCAACCGGTCAAACTCGATCTGCTGCGACGGAAAAATCCCCAGTTGCTGGATAAACCAGTTGTAGAGCGGCCGGTGATCTTCAAACTCGAGCGTGCACATGGAGTGCGTAACACGCTCGATCGAATCCGACTGCCCATGCGCA
>WNFA01001939.1_pt1 | contig 16901 bp, 16 predicted proteins | sample 5400481 | NCBI WGS metagenome assembly WNFA01 (sample SAMN13153340, study PRJNA577476) | soil metagenome | isolation source: 120 cm saprolite under Douglas fir tree site 2 hole 1 replicate 2 | place: USA:California | collected 2015-04-18
CCGGGTGCGCGTTGATGACCTGCTGCACCTGGGTGCGGTACGAGGTCTGGTCCGGAGCCACGGTAATGTTGGACACGATCTTGTGACCCATCTTCTGCCATGTTGTCGTGATCGGGGCGATGAAGGTCTGCGCCGCTATGTCTGAGTAGAAAAGCAGTGCGGCATTGTTGTACCCCTTCTTGTGGGCGTAGAGAGCCATGGCGACTCCCAGCTGGGAGTCGGAGGGGCTGTCTCGCCACAACCAGGTATTGGTGTTGTGGTCGAAGAGGGTACTGCCGCCCTGGAACTCATCCGGGATCTTAGCTGAGGTGATGATGGGGGCGTCGGCGCTGATCTCCTGGGTCTCTGGGCCGATAATCCCAACCACGTTCTGGGCGGCCAGGAGCTGGCGAAGCGCGGGGACAGAGTCAGCTTCGTCGCACTGGGTATCGGCGTGGGCCAGATTCAGCTGCCTTCCGAGGATGCCTCCCGCATCATTGATCGCTTTCTGCGCCACCTGCGCGCCCTGCAACATGGCTTGTCCCAGGCTGGCCAGCGTGCCCGTGAAGCAGGATAGGACACCCATGGTCACCGGGCCTCCACCCGCGGCGGGGGTAGAAGTCGTGCCGCATGCCGCCAGTGCGAGCACAAGCGCCAGGCAGCCGGACGCGATTTGCAGGGACCCATGCCGGCCGCGCCTCTTTCCTTGAGCAAATGTTGTGGTTATGGACATGTCTATTCCCTCCACAAATAATTAGGACAGTCATCACTCTTTTCTCGGCTCAATCTCTTCGCTCATTGCCGTAATAAAAACTGACGCTCTGATAACAAGCAAGTTGAAGGAAATAAGCCAAGAATACAAAGATATGTCACAAGTATACGTGACATGCTGTAAAAAACCCGTAAATACAGCCATCGAAATATAACTAAATGCATAACAATTTTTGAGTGAAGCTTTTGAGAGAAAAAGGATTGCTAAGGAAGGAGGTTTAAGGCATACTAATCACAGCAAGGGAGTTGTTTTCTTCGCAGGAGGTGTAGGATGCACTACTTAATAAGGCAGAAGATCAGTTTACAGTTGCTCAGCCTCTATCTCCTTTTTGTCATTCCTGTTTTGCTGGGCGGTGCGGGACTCTATGTGTTTCAACAGAGTGTTTTGACACAAAACGCTTTTCAAGCCGATCTGGCTCTCTCACAAGCTGTAGCACTGGAAGTCGGAACCAACCTGCGGGCCGCGACAGAGATAGATAGCGAATTATCGACAGCCCAGGCAGCTAGAGATTTGGACTTGAAACGACTCGCATCTGTCTTCGCCAATGCCTCCCACGCTCACCCTGATATCAGCCTATATTTTGTCTGCGATCCGTCTGGTAACATGATCATCAACTATCCCTTCAGTCCAAGTACCATCGGTCAAAATTTCAGTGCTCGCGATTATTTTCAAGAAGCTCTCAAAAGCGATTCGCCTTTTATCTCATCAGGCGACATCAGTGCTATTACAGATGCCTATGTCGTTTCTGTCGCTGCCCGTATTACGAATGACAAGGGGCGGATAGTCGGTGTGATGGTCATTAACTTGTCTCTCGATAAACTTACCTCTCGTCTGAATACAATACATCAGCGATTATCACCAAGCAGTGAGGTGGGCCTCTGGGTCATCGACCACAAGGGACAGACAATAGCAACGACCAAAGGGATTTTTGCATTTCTCACCCTACCTGAAGACTATGCTGGTCTCATACTTGCTGCTCATGATGCGCTTCAAGGAAAGGCTGGCAATCTCATCACACACGGTCAGACCCGTGATTGGCTCTACAGCTACGTCCCTATACCGGAGGAAGGTTGGGCCATAGTAGTGCAACGTCCGACCGATGTCACCTTTGCTACGCTCACGGATTTTCAGCATGGGCTGATAGCTGCACTGGCATTGCTCATCCTGGGAGCAAGTTTTTTCTGGTTTATGATGCACCGGCGTATCATCGCCCCTCTCGTCAGACTTGCGAAAGCCGTTTCGCTGATTCAACCGGACCAGCCTGCACAGGTGATGCATACCGATCTGCTTGACAAGGATCGAGGTCGGCGGGACGAGATAGGAAATTTGGTTGCAGTTTTCTCTGCTATGGAGAGAGAGATACGATCCCATTTTCAAAAAAGCGATGAAACGATTCAAACGCAGTTCTACACTCTGGATGCTATCATGCGAAGCATGGATGAGGGAGTTCTACTGGAAAGGCCAGGTGGACAGATTGTCTATGCCAATCACATCTTCAGCCGAGAGGTTGGTATTCCCCAACAAGAGTTGATGGACAGTTCCATTAAGGACCGCAACCTACAGGAGAGGCTGTCTACGATGTTAGACCGTTCTGAAACCTATCATGAGGTAGTTGAGCCGATGTCGAAAGGGCGTGGGCCACACATCGTAGAATTTCAGATACGTGGTTCATATAAGACGCATGGTCAATTTGTACCAGCACTGCGGGATATACGCATGCGTTTTTTCCATGTTCGAGACGCAAAAGGCGCGCTTATTGGACGTGGAAGGATATTTCAAGATATCACCAAACAAAACGAGGTAGAGCGCATCAAGAGAAACTTGTTAGCGATTGTCTCTCATGAACTACGTACCCCGTTGACAGCCATTAAGGGATTTGCCACGAGTCTTCTAGAAGAAGCCGATGGCGAAGTGGATACGGACTGGCAGCTGTACAGTTTGAGCCAGATCGTGGCGGAGAGCAACCGTATGGCAGACCTTGTAACGAACTTGCTGGAGATGGCGCAGGTAGAGGCGGGCACTCTCAAGCTCTATCCAGAGCTTTACCGCCTGAGTTCGCTGCTTGAGGATGCCCTCGCTGTCGCGCCCAATGAAGGATATCGCGTGCAGGTCCATTTACCTGAAGAGGTGCCACTCCTCTATGTGGATGGGCGACGTATTCAGATCGTCCTGCGCAATATCTTAGAGAACGCTCAACGGTACGGTGGTCCAGATGTCCTCACCGAGATTTCAGTCACCTATGAGCAGACGAACAAACGAACGGGGCTCACCTTACATATAACCGATAATGGGCCGGGCATTCCTCCACACCTCGCCGAGCGCGTCTTCGATCGCTTTTATCAAATAGAGAGTGGTCACGAACGTAGCAGCAGCGGAGTTGGCCTGGGCCTGGCTATCTGCCGGGGGTTCGTTGAAGCTCATGGGGGGCGCATCTGGGCTGAGAATAGAAGCGATGGAAAGAGAGGAGCAGTATTTCACCTGTGGTTTCCTCCAATGGTGCTGCGCACCCAGGAGCGACAACAGCAGTATCTGTAAAGGAGTGCAAAGATGCCTCAAGAGAAGTATATTTTAGTCGTCGATGATGAGCCAAATATCCGTGAATTCGTGAGGCATTCCCTGGAAAAGCACGCATTCAAAGTGAAACTTGCCACCAATGGATGGGATGCGCTGGCAGAGTTTGAGCAAACGACCTTTGTCCTGGTGATACTGGACATCATGATGCCGCAAATGAATGGACTGGAGGTATGCCGTCGCATCAGGCAAACGAGCATCATACCTATCATCATTCTGACGGCATTGGGAGAAGAGGCCGACAAAATAGCCGCCTTGAATCAGGGAGCGGATGATTACTTGACCAAGCCCTTCGGCGTAGGGGAACTATTGGCACGGGTACAGGCTGTCCTACGGCGTGCCAGTTGGGCGGATACTCCTCGCTCGGTTGGTACGCAGCGTTTTGGGAATATCGAGATTGATTTTGAGCAGCGACAGGTTTGGCGCGACGGTGAACGCATCAAGTTTACCCCGACAGAGTTCGGTTTGCTGCAAGAGTTGGCATTGCACCCAGGCAAGATATTTACGCACGAGACACTGCTGCGGCGTGTGTGGGGTACAGAACACAGTCGAGATGCTGAATACTTGCGAGTCTATATTGGGCGACTGCGACGCAAAATAGAGATCGATTCATCAAAACCACTCCACATTCTGACTGAACCAGGAATAGGCTATTATCTCGTCAAATAGTGGAGTTCTAAGCTACTCGTACACAGGTGGCCAGAGGCTTGTAATCGGTATTTCCAGGCCGGGAAAGAGTTCAGGAATGGTAAGGGTATCTCCATCTTGTAGGGTTGTTACCTGGGGGATGGGCTCTCCGCTGTCGGCATTTTTACTCAACCCCTCGGAGCGATAGACGCAGACGGTTTGTGTATCAGGATCAATAAGAATGCCTACTTGTACACCTTGACTTAAAAATAGGGCTATTTTCTCTTCAAGTTCATGAATACGGTCTCGACTAGATTTGATCTCGACTATTAATTGAGGAATCACAGTTAGATAGGTGCGGGGATTTTGCTTGAGCCGCTCTCGTGAAACAAAAGAGACGTCTGGAGAGAGCAGATCGCCATTGGGCATATGGAAACCGGTACTTGAATCCAGGACTCGCCCGATGTTATGGGTATCAAGCCAGGTACCTAGGAGCCGAATGAAGCGGGCTCCGATTTCGCCAGACACGCTGTCTGATGGACTCATAATAATAATTTTTCCTTCTCTCAATTCGATCTGGTAGTCGGGGTAGAGAGCCTGAAGTTTTTCGACATCGTGGAAGCTAATAGACATGGTGAGACCTCACTTCTGTGCTCGTCCTTACGCTCGGCCTGATTACTCCAATGATAAAGAGGACCAACATTTTCATCTATCAAATAGTGAATACTCATGCTGCTGCTGTTAGCTGGCCTGTCTCTCTGCTTTTATCTTGCGGAGTCGTTGTATTTCAGGTGAAGAATTGGCAGCCTGTTGCCTTCGCATCTCTCTGCCCCACTCCATCCAGTCAGCCAGGTATTTTGAGACAGCTTCTTTATTGTGGAGGTAATAGAGGATAGTTGCATAGACCTGTTCCAACTCCAATGAAGGGTAGGTATTGGCAATCTCCTCAGGAGAACGTAACCGATGAATAAAATCGTAGAGAACCGTTTCAATGCCGATCCTTGTCCCCTTAATTCTGATATCGTCCTTCGCGAAAAAGTCAAAGTATTCTTCTAGCTGCATGGTCTACCCCCATCATGCTCCCGATGGCTTAGTGTCTTAGGTCCTCCAGGTTTCCTTTCTCAGAAATGTAGCATACCATAGAGCTGGCTCCATTGCAAACAGCCGCATTCACTCTGGGTGTATCTATAATATGATCAATACCCATGGTACTCATCCTTTTCGTAGAAGCTCACACACGTCTCCTTAATGACTCTGCGTCATGGGATCAAAGTTTCTCTCGGTCAATGGATTCTTACGAGAAACCGGCCTTCCTCGCTTTTGTTTACCTGCTTCAGTTTCAGTCTTATATTGCTCAATGGCTTCCCGTGTACTGTACCAGCGCCCGGCCCGCTTGACGGCATCGATGCGTCCCTGTCGTGCAAGCCAGCCCAGGTACTCGACTGAGTAATCTGAAGATTGAGCTAAAGTAGAGAGCAATCGATAAGAATCATTGGGTAAGGCAGCACATGCTTCAAGATAGAGGTCAAGCCCGGCTTCGGTCGCCTGCCCGATTAAGTTTGCTAACGGGTTATAATTCCCTGTGTTGGCAGTGTCGAGCGCGTGGATGTAGCGTACACGCCAGTCACGTAAAAGGAGGGCTGGGGGATAACCTTCGCGCATCAACATGAGGTTAAGCAAGAGGCGTCCAACCCGCCCATTTCCATCGAGGAAAGGATGGGCAGCCTCAAAGCCATGATGAGCGATAGTTGCACGCATCACGGGCTCATATTCGTTGCCTTCGCCATCGATCCATGCTATCCACTCACGCATGAGTGGCTCAACCCGGCTCGCCGGAGGTGGTGTCATATTTGCGCCACGAATATACACCGGGACGGTCCGAAATTGCCCTTTTGCCTCTAGAATCTTATCCATTACCAGGCTGTGCAGAGCGAGGATCACCTCGCGAGTAACGGGTGCTTTCTTCTCAACCAGGGTTATCAGGTAGCTATAGGCCTCAGCATGGTTGGTTGCCTCCAGATACTCACGCAGCGCATGACCATGAACGGTCATGCCGTATTCGATGACCATCTGTGTTTCGCGCAAGCTCAGGGTATTGCCCTCGATGGCATTAGAATGGTAGGTTAGAAAGACACGCAAGTCATCGTTAAGACGATGCACTATGTCTGGTGGCAAGGGGCGATAACGATCAAGCTGGGCCTTCTTGCGTCTGACGCGCTCGGCCAAACGAGGGTCGAGGCGCGGTTTTTGGGGATCAGTTGTACGTGCCATACTTTTGCCAGCCTTCTAATAATTGCCACGGTTCAAGTAATATATAGCAAACCGTGACAATTATCAAGCTGGAATTTTATAGGAGTGTAGTTCTTTTTTTGCTCCGAGCGCGGAACGGCGGGCATGGCTGAGAGCCCCCAGGCTCTCTTGCCACGCAAGGGGCGCCACTACTATACGACGCTGGGAAGGCCTCTGATCGTATATAGTAGTGACAGGGCTTGCCCCTGTCATGAAAAAATGCAACTCACGCATCTCACAGCGCTAGCATGCGGTCCAGTGCGATGCGCGCCCAGCGAGCGGTCTCGCCATCCACGCTGACCTGGTTGATTACCTGGCCTTCTAGCAATCCCTCCAGCACCCAGGCCAGGTAGGCAGGATGGACGCGGTACATGGTAGAACACGGGCACACGATGGGGTCGAGGCAGAAGATGAACTGGTCAGGATGCTCTTTTGCCAGGCGATGCACGAGGTTGATCTCGGTAGCCACGGCCCACTGGCTGCCAGCCGGGGCCTGCTCGATTTGTTGGATGATATACTCGGTCGAGCCATAAAGGTCCGCGGCGTCCACTACCTCGCGACGGCACTCCGGGTGTACCAGGACCTTGATGCCGGGATACTCGGCGCGCGCTTTAGCTATCTGTTGCACGTTGAAACGCATGTGCGTGGTGCAGTAGCCTTTCCAGAGAATGATCTTCGAGCGCTCCAACTCCTCTTCGACGTTCTCCGAGGCCATGGGGTCCTTGGGGTTCCAGACGAACATCTGGTCTTCGGCGATGCCGTACCTGAGGGCGGTATTGCGTCCCAGGTGCTCGTCGGGGAAGAACAGCACGCGCTTGCCGTGTTTGAAAGCCCAGTCTATCACCTTGGGAGCGTTCGACGAGGTGCAGACGATGCCGCCATTGCTCCCACAGAAAGCCTTGAGGTTGGCAGCCGAGTTCATGTAAGTTACAGGAACGACGCCCATATCTGGGCCGAGGGTTTCCAGAAGCAGATCCCAGCATTCCTCGACCTCGGCGATATTTGCCATATCGGCCATAGAGCAGCCCGCGGCAGGATTGGGGAGGATGACGCGCTGGTGAGGGGCGCTGAGGATGTCGGCGCTCTCCGCCATGAAATGGACGCCGCAGAAGACGATGTAATCTGCCTGCGGGCGAGCCGCTGCTAACTGCGCGAGTTTGAAGGAGTCGCCGCGAAAGTCCGCGTACTTGATAATCTCGTCACGCTGGTAGTGATGCCCCAGGATGACAAGACGATCTCCGAGGGCTGCTCTGGCGGCAGCGATGCGCTGATCCAGTTCTTCGCCCGGCATCTCGGCGTAGAAGCTGGGAACGGTATCTATACGCTGCGAGTGAGCGTGTTGAGAACGTGTGAGCGGAGAGATGAGCGGCAAGATGCGCTCTTCTTTACTTTCTGCGCACGATGTTTGTAATGGCATTGGTTTCCTCCTTGCGGATGGGTCCTCAAGCGAATTCGAGCGATACGTCGAAATTAGGTGCTGAATGCGTCAGTGCTCCCAGCGAGATGAAATCTACGCCGGTAGCGGCGACAGCAGCCAGGCGCGCGGGATCGGTGCCAATGGTGCCAGAGGCCTCGATCAGCACACTGGGTCCGCCACGGCGCACCAGTTCCACCGCGCTGTGCATCATTTCGATATGCATGTTGTCGAGCAAGATGACATCTGCACCGGCTGCCAGGGCCTCGTGTACTTCCACCAGTGTTTCGCACTCGATTTCGATCTTGAGCAGATGGGGAGCCAGGCGGCGAGCGGCATCGATGGCTGCTGTGATGCTCCCGGCCGCCTTGATGTGGTTGTCCTTGATAAGAACGCCATCGCTCAAGCCGAAGCGGTGATTGTGACCGCCGCCCGCCCTTACAGCATCCTTCTCCAGGCTGCGCAGACCTGGCGTCGTCTTGCGCGTATCAAGGATGCGCGCCCGTGTGCCTTCGATGGCGCTTACACAGCGCGCGGTGACGGTGGCGATGCCGGAGAGATGACCGAGAAAATTCAGGGCCACACGCTCAGCGCTCAGCTGCGAGCGGGCCGGGCCACTTAAATTGGCCAGGGTCTGGTCTGGCTTGACGGCCGCTCCGTCCTGCACCAGCAGTTCAATAACAATTGCACTGTCGAGCAGGCGAAAGGTTTCAGCCGCGACATTCAATCCGGCGATGACGCCCACCTGGCGAGCGATGATGCTGGCCTGTGCTTGTTGTGCCTCCGGCACTGTGCTCAATGTTGTAATATCGGACCAGGCTCCGTCTTCATCCAATGCCTGGCGGATCAGATTTAAGGGCAGATTACGCATGTTACGCTACCTTTTCCGGGATCGCTGCGCCGTTCCTGGCGCTTGATCGTTGAAAGACGTAACGGCGAGAGGCCAGCGCTTCGTCTGGGGCCTGGTAATCGCTTCTCCAGTGGCTGCCACGACTCTCGCGGCGCTGCAAAGCGGCCTCGATGACAAGCCCGGCTACCTGGAGCATGTTCACCAGCTCTACCTGCTGCGGCACAATTTGCCCGCCGGGAAATTCCTCCATATCTACGCTCCACAGAGCTTCAACCCTGCGCTTTGCCTCTAGCAGGCCATCGTGATCGCGGCAGAGGGATACGTACTGCCACATGATGCGGCGTAGTTCCTGGAGGGCATCACCCAGGGCGGGGGCATTACCTGTCCTCTGGGCAGGATTCGCCGCCCGTACCCCCCAGCCAGGGTGTGGGCGGGCAGCAGGGCGTGGGCTGTAGAGTGCCGATTTATCGAGCACGTCCTCGCCCCTACATATAGTATTGAGGTCGGCATGCCAAAGAGCCGCCCCCGTGGAGGGTTCCGTAAGGGCCTCGGCGAGGCGGAGGCCAAAGACCAGACCCTCCAGCAGCGAGTTGCTGGCAAGGCGGTTGGCGCCATGGACGCCTGTGCAGGCAACTTCGCCCACGGCATACAGGCCGGGCAAGGTGGTGCGACCATCGATATCGACCATAACGCCGCCCATGCAGTAGTGGGCAGCTGGTGCGACGGGCAGCAGATCCTTTGCCAGGTCGAGGCCGTAGCTGCGGCAGACAGCGGAGATGGTAGGGAAACGCGCGTGCATGCGTGCAGCAGGCAGGTGACTGAGATCGAGGTACTGGTAGGCAGCCTCTTCGGAGAGCATCTCACTGAGAATAGCGCGGGCGACTACATCGCGCGGAGCAAGTTCAGCCTGGGGATGGTATCCCAACATGAAGCGTTTCCCGGCATGATTGCGCAGGTAGGCGCCCTCGCCGCGCACAGCTTCAGAGATCAGGTGGGAACTGCCATCCAGAACGAGAACGGTCGGGTGGAACTGCATGAACTCAAGATCGGTCAATGCTGCTCCCGCGCGCCACGCCAGGGCCAGCCCATCGGCGGTTGCCCCGGAAGGATTAGACGTGTGCAGCCAGAGGCCGCCAGCGCCGCCATTCGCCAGGATGGTAGCACGCGCCTCGACGGTAAAGGTCTGACCAGCGTGATCGACTGCACGAACGCCGTGACAGACTCTATCTTCTACCAGCAGATCGCTGACAAAGGTTTCTTCGAAAAGCACAACCGAGGAGCGCTTAGCCAGCGCAGCCACCAGTGCTCGTTCAATTTCTGCCCCGGTAGCGTCACCACCGGCATGCAAGACGCGCCAGCGACTATGGGCAGCCTCGCGGCCAAGCAGCAATCCGTCAGCCGTAGCATGAGCGTCGCTGCCAGGTTGAGCACGGTCGAATTGCACGCCCATCTGCATGAGCCATCTCACGGCGGCAGGGGCTTGTTCGACCAGGACGCGTACAGCTTCGGGATCACAATGACCCGCGCCAGCAGCCAGTGTATCCTGAAAATGAAGTTCGGGACTATCATCCGGTCCCAGGGCCACCGCAAGGCCACCCTGGGCGTAGCGCGTGTTGCTTTCACCAAGCTGCCCTTTGGTGAAGAGGGCAATACGCAGCGAGTCCGGCAGACGCAAGGCGACCGAGAGGCCCGCGATGCCTCCACCGATAATAACTATGTCGTAAGATTGGCTATACGCCATCGTGGATATCCTTCCTTCCTCTTTGACTAAGTGTATAATTGACACTTAGTCACGAGTCAAAAAGAAAAAAGGTGTTATTTTTACACTAACCTTTGTTTAAGGAGTATACCAAACAAATTTTATAAAAGCAAGGGGAACAATTCAACCGACAGGGCAATCGCATCTAATTAACCCCATCCACAAAAAATACGAGGTGGGGTAGCGCTAAGTAAGCTGGCATGGGGGCAGGGGATCGGTTACGTGTGCGCGAAGATAGGCTCAAGATGCTGTTGATTCGATGCTCTTCTCACTCCATGTTCTGGCAATCCTTTCCCATCGCGCGAAGAGAAAAAGGCTCCAACTCGGCTTCTCTTTGCCATTTTTTCTTCCTCTTTGGCAGATCTATTTCCCATTCTTGATCGCTGCGATCAAGAGAAACATAGGGCGGCGAGTTTCGTCCCGCATTTCGGGATGCTTGTCCAGCATTTCTTGTGTGGGTTGAGGTTCGGAGAGCTTCGTAATGGTGAAACCAGGGTCAATGAGCGCATTCAGATGGGTGGCGACGGTACGATGAAATTTGACAACGTCATGGCCCAAAAATCTTGCCTGACGCGGACCCTCATCCTGGTAATGGTCGACAGGCCAATGTAATCGCTCACCATGCTGACCGTAATACCAGTCTTGCGCAGCGAGCGCGGTGAAGACCGGATGTTCGACCGAGAAGACGAAGATGCCCTCCGGTACCAGGCAGTGATGCACTTTCCGACAGACGATGTCGAAGCGCTCGACATAATGCAGTGCAAGTGAACTTAACACGACGTCGAATTCCTCCGCGGGAAAGTCGATGTCTTCAATCGCAAGCTGACGATACTCGATTGCGGAATCGTTGGTGCTCTCTCTGGCGCGCGCAATCATCTTCTCTGAGAGGTCTACTCCCACCACTGATCGTGCCTGCTGTTCGCGCGCATAGCGGCAGTGCCAGCCAAAGCCGCAGCCAAGATCAAGCACGTTTTTTTCGCGTAGCTTGGGAAGCAACGCGCGGAAGGCGGACCATTCCCCGGCAGCATCCAGTCCGCCGATGGAACGAGCCATCTGACTGTAATTGGCGAAGAATGCGGGATCATCATATTTGTTCTGTTTCATAGAACCAAAGCCTCCTCGCTTCATCTTAGACTACGTTTGCCCTTTTTGAAAAGGGGGTAGCAGGAGAAATCAGGGCAATCGTATTCAAATAACCCTCAATCTGAACGTCTATCACTAAAAGGCAAACTATCGCCACGTTCAAGGTGGAAACGAACTCTGTAAGTCAGGGAAAGGAAGGAGGAACTCCTGATGTCAAAAGATGAACACGAGGCTGACGCAAACCAATCCGCCAGAGTATCTGGTGGGCCAACCAGCACAAGCAGAAATGTCGATCACGGGCCAGCGCAGGCTCCACGGGGCGCGGGGTCAGGTATCGTCAGAGGGCAGGGCGGCAGCCCGCTGATCCAGATCCCAATTCCAATTATTGCCCCAGGCGCGAGCGGGGGGAGCATAAGTCACGTCGATAGCGGCGGTCGAGTACTTACAAATGTGAATGTATTCCTGGTATTCTGGGGTGCTGTGTGGGCTCAGAACCCCACTCCATCGGTTGGAGAGATTACGAATTGCGTAACGAACATATTTTCGGGGCCTTACATGTCCGCGCTCGCTCAATACCGGAATATCGGGAATGGCACGCTGTATGGAAGTACACAAGTTACCACTTCCGATCCACCAGGCATATTCTCAAACGACGATGCCGGTAATTTGCTTAAGAACTTGATCGCTGCGCAATTGGTGCCAGGGCCGGACGAGGTCGATCAGCTCTTATATGTCGTCATTATGCCGACCGGGGTGAGCAGCGACCAGCAAGGGGTGATCGGCATACACTATAGTTTCGATGAGAATATCCTCTGTGCATGGGTGATGAACGATGGGACGTTAGATTCTGTCACAACGATATTCTCACATGAACTTGTGGAAGCATGCACAAACCCCAAAGGCGATGGCTTTCAATTCAACGCACCCGGGCATTGTGTAGCGAATCCCTTCAACTGGTGCGAGATTGGCGACATTTGCGAGGGCAACACGGATGTGGTGAACGGGGTCGTCGTGCAGGCATACTGGTCGGAGAGCGATAACGCATGTGTTGTACCTGGAGGCACAAAGACCAGGTGAACACAACACTGTCTGCAACCAGAAGGGCTGTTTTTCTATTCTATAATATAGAAGCGCTTAAAATAATTGCGGAAGGGATGACATGGACCAGAGTGATATGTCGTTGCCTGCACTGCTGGCAATGGACCTGGATCGCTATTTCCATCAACTGGTGCAGGCCTATCAACCCCGGCTGTATACGTTTGTGTCACGGCAGGGGAGCAGCCCTCATGATGCAGAAGACATTGTGCAAGAAGCGCTTATACGCGCGTATTACGCGTTGGGGGATTACCCTGAAGAGCGGGTGCGGGCGCTGAAGCTACAACCATGGTTGTACAAAATTACCCTGAACGAGTTCTATAATCCCGCCCGCAGGTCCAGGCTGCAATGTGTGCCACTCGACCTGTCCGAAGAGAGCGCGCTGCTCGAAGTTGAAGATAATTGGCGCGAGCAGCCGGACGTGATTGTAGAGGAAACGGAGCGACTACAGGAGCTTGAAGCGCTGGTAGTGACGCTTCCGGGACAGTATCGCGAGGCAGTAAATCTTTATTATTTTGAGGATATGACCTATCAAGAGATAGCTGAGATGCTCAGTCAACCGCTCGGCACCATCAAATCGAACGTACACCGCGGCATACGGTTATTGCGCAAGGCACTGGAAACACAGAAGAGCAGGTGAGGTATCCCCATGGAATACAACCACAACGAACAGCATGCCAGCGAAGATGAGAACTCCGCCAGGGGGCCATCGGGAAATATACGAACGCCCTCCTCGTTCTTCCCGGTTGAGTTGAGCCGCCTGGGGCTGGACAATGGGCGCACGCCGAGCGAATCACAGGTGAATGGTTTGATAGCGGCTCTGGACAGCCTCGACTGGCATATACGGGTGGCAGCGGTGCGCGCACTGGAGAAACTGGGGGAGCGAGCGCCGCTGGAACCTCTACTGGCTGCGCTCAATGATGATGATGGCTCGGTGCGGGCTGCCGCGGTCCACGCTCTGGGAGCTTTTAAAGAGCGGGCGCCGGTAGAGCGGCTGGTGGCGGCCTTAGATGATCGCGCATGGCATGTGCGCGAGACGGCAGCACTCACGCTGGGAAGACTGGGGCAGCGAGCACCAAGAGAGCGCTTGCTGGCAGCTCTGCGCGATACAGATGGTTCCGTGCGCGAGGCGGCGCAACTGGCATTGCAATGGACTAAAACTGTTCATAAAGCAGAAGCAACAGGAGTAAGGGCTATGGAACAGGAAACATACAGCGAGCGGGGTTCGCAGGTGCAGGAAATGATGCAGAGCACAGAAGAGTATGGGCAAGAACAAGCATATGAACACCACTTCTACGGGGATGAGATGCCTTCGCGCTGGGATAAGATCACTCCTGGTCCGGCCAGGCGCAGCCGGCTGCCGTTGATTAGCCTGCTGGGCCTTGCTGTGCTGCTTGTCTTCATTGCAGGTGGCACAGTAACCTGGATAATGCTCTGGCCAGTGAAGATGAGCGTTCATGTTGCGCCTCAGATGAAGTTTCCCGGAGACGGAAATACGCCCTATACTACGACGGGCTACGCGATGTTTGGCTTTAACGCGCAGCATACACACTTTAACCCTGATGAAGAAATGCTCGCGCCCGGGAATGTCTCTCACCTGGCATTGGCCTGGTCTGCTCGCACCGGGGGTATCAATACCGTGTCACCGGTCGTGTCCAACGGGGTGGTTTACATTGGCTCGGAGGACCACCACCTGTATGCCTTCAGCGTTAAAGGCGAACCGCTGTGGACTGCCATTGTGGGAGATCAGATCTGGTCTACGCCTGCTGTCGAGAACGGGGTCGTTTATACCAGTGCGCTGGATGGTAAGCTTTATGCCTTCGATGCCGCGACGGGCAAGCCACTCTGGGCTGCTGCTACAGGTGGCATATGGCGCTCCTCGCCCACAGTTGACAATGGCATCGTTTACATTGGTTCCAATGATCATAAGCTGTACGCCTTCGATGCTAAATCAGGCAGAATGCGCTGGATGGTCTCCACAGGGGGTCCTATTGATGGCTCACCGGCGGTCGTTAATGACACAGTGTATATCGGGTCCTACGACATGAAACTGTATGCCTTCGACGCCATGAATGGGACATTGCGCTGGGCTGTCCCAACTGATGGCGGTGCCACTACCGGTTCGCCAGCAGTAGAGAACGGGATCGTCTACATTGGCGCATCGAACAGCGGCCTGGAGGCGTTCCAGGCCGCGACGGGGAAGCTGCTGTGGAAGGAGCCTGGAGCTAATGGCAGTCAGTCTTCGCCCGCAGTTGCAAAGGATATCGTGTACATGGCGCCACTCGACGGCACGCTCTACGCCTTTAATGCCGAGACGGGCAAACCACTCTGGAGTTTCTCCACTGGTGCTGCCTGCGACTTTACGCCGGTTGTAGCCAACGGGGTTGTATATGCCGGTTCGGAGGATGGTAAGCTCTACGCGCTTGACGCGACATCAGGCACGGTCCTGTGGAGTTATGGCAATGCGGCACCAACCTGTGGCCACGCTTCGCCGATTGTGTCCGATGGGACGGTCTATACAGGCATGCCTGATGGTGAACTCGTCGCGTTTCGAACGAGGTAGAAAAGGTTAGTGCAGAAAATCGTCGTTGAAACTACTACCCACGGTGTATACAGTTGATTGGCCAGCGCGATATACGGTGACCGCGCCCTGGCCATACACACGCCAGGCGGTCTTTCTCGGGCCGTCGCCATCGTCGATCAGGCCGGTACGTTCGTCGATGCCGAGCACGACGGCGTTGGGTAGTAACGTGGTGAGGCGCTGCTCCCAGCCTTTGCCGAAGGTGTCGTGGTGGGGCAAGACGCAGGTATTGGGAAGAAAATTCAGGCCCTCGACGATGCGCCCGCTGCCGCGGTCAGTATAATACTGGCACATGACCATAGCGCCCGCGCTGCTGCCAGCGATGACCGCGCCCGCCTCGTAGGCAGCGAGCATGGCCTGGTAACTGGCACTGCCGGCGAGCGTCTGGCCCAGGTAGGTGGTGAAGCCGCCAAGCATGTAGATCAAGCGCGATTGAGCGATGCTGGCGGCTATGGCGGGGTCATTGGCCGAGGTTTTGTCGATGAGGGGAAGGAGCTGAACCCGCGTGGCGCCCAGTGACCGGAACCAGTTTACGCCATTGCGGCCCGCGCGCTGGTGATTGTTGTCGGGCGCGGCTGCCGTTGGAATGATGCTGATGAGAGCGCCGGGTCCACCCGCAAGCTCGATGGCGCGGCGGTCAGGGACGGCCATCTGCCCGCCAAATTCGGCGCCGCCTTCTAAAAGAAGATATCCTGGCATGTTGTTTTGCTTTCTTAATTCTGTTCAGGGCTAACAGCGCTAAGATTGTGCTGGTGGGTCTTCCGGGTACGGTGCTTGAATCTGCTCGTATTGTGGTTGTCCCTCTTGAGGTCGCTCCTGGTTGTACTGTCGCTGTTCACCGGGCTGGTAAGCAGGCGGCGCTTCGCGTGGTTGATACCCCTGCTGGTAAGATGCATAGGGCTGCTGGGGCTGTTGGTACGTTTGATAGCCTTCCCGCGCCTGGGCAACGCGCGGGGTACGCCCAACAAAGTAATAGATGATTGCGCCTACGAGGTGAGTGAAGACGATGGCAATGATCCAACCAATCTTTTGATTGTCCCTCAACGTTTTGTTGGTTGCACAATCAATTAACATCCATACCCAGAAGATGCTTCCCAGGATGCCAAGCAGTATGGCTCCAAGTACGAACGGGATGATAAGAAATTCCAGTCCATGCATTGGCATTGTAGTATTCGTCCTTTCGCTATCATTTCTCTCCGCTCTTTACCCGGCGGCGTTGGGAGTTTTACGTGCGATTTTCTAAGCGATATCCTGTGACTCCATATGGCTATTATAGATTATAGGGCTACTGGTAAATGACAGGCCTCCTGTCGAACCGGCGCGTGTGGGCCGACCTCGGCGACGGCGTACCAGACGGCATTTGCATCGACGCCGAAGGGGCCGTCTGGTACGGCGACGTTCCCAACAAGCGTTGCGTGCGCGTCCGCGAAGGCGGCGAAGTGCTACAGACCATCGACCTCGACCGCGGCTGCTTCGCTTGCATGCTCGGGGGCGTGGACAACAGAACCCTGTTCATGATGGCGGCCGAGTGGGGCGGCCCTGCGGCCATGGCCGAAGCGCCACGCACCGGCCAGGTGCTCACCGCTCAGGCGCCGGCACCGCACGCCGGTTGGCCGTAGCCGAGGTGCAGCGCATGAGGGCCTGCCAGAGTCACGATGTCACTTCTCCAGCAGTTACCAACTTTCCTATTGAGAATGAGAACAAGAGTTAAGCACGCAAATCTGTTATGAAGCCTCTTGTGCGTGGTTTATTGTGGGTGTATCAAACGGAGGTAATTGTTGTATGAGTTCAGTTAAATTTACCATTCTCCCGGTTCCGGAAATCCTCAAAAACGATGTTGAGTGCTTTAGGATAGCTGAATATACCGGCGAGGAAGGATTG
>WNFA01001941.1_pt1 | contig 16901 bp, 13 predicted proteins | sample 5400481 | NCBI WGS metagenome assembly WNFA01 (sample SAMN13153340, study PRJNA577476) | soil metagenome | isolation source: 120 cm saprolite under Douglas fir tree site 2 hole 1 replicate 2 | place: USA:California | collected 2015-04-18
GTGATGCAGGAATTGCAGACCGACCTGCTGCTGATATGCAGCAATGTTTCCCCGGCCTCGCTCGGAGGAATCGATCGGGCCGCCGCCGATTTTCGCGAACTCGGCGAGTTGGCTGCCCGGCGCGGTCTGCGCGTCGGCTTCGAGGCGCTCGCCTGGGGACTGCACGTCAACGATTATCGCGATGCATGGGAGATCGTGCGACGCGCCGACCACGACGCGATCGGTGTCATTCTCGACAGCTTTCATGCGCTGGCGCCATCGTTTCCGATCACCGCCATTCAATCTATTCCAGCGGACAAGATATTTCTGGTTCAATTGGCTGACGCGCCGAAGCTTGGTCTCGACATCCTGTCCTGGAGCCGGCATTTCCGATGTTTTCCGGGGCAAGGCGATCTGCCTGTGCTCGGTTTCATGGAGGCCGTGATCGCGACCGGCTATGCGGGACCTCTCTCACTCGAAATCTTCAACGACCAGTTTCGTGCCGGCTCGGCTGCGCGCACCGCCACCGACGGGCTGCGGTCGCTCATCCTGTTGCAGGATCAACTAGCGGCCAACAGCGCCAAGGGCTCGCCGGATGCACTCGAACCGAAAGCGCACAGCCGCGGGGTCGGGTTTCTGGAATTTGCCGTCAACGAGACAAAGGCTGGCGATCTCGCCGACCTGTTTGGTCAACTCGGCTTTCGCAAAACCGGCAAGCATCGCAGCAAGGCGGTCGAACGGTGGTCCCAGGGCAAGGTTGAACTCGTCATCAATTGCGAGGCTGACGGCTTCGCGCATTCGCATTACATCACCCATGGGCCGGGCGTGTGCGCCATCGCCCTGGATGTCGACAACGCGGACCACATCATGGCGCGCGCGGAGGCGCTGAAGGCGCGAACATTCTACCAACCGGTCGGGCCGGGCGAGCTGGAGATTCCGGCGATCCACGGCGTCGGCGGAAGCCTGCTGTATTTTCTGGATACCGCGGGAAAGAACTGGGACACCGATTTCGAGGCGATCCGGAACAGCGTTACCGCGGATCGTCTACGCGCCGTGGATCACATCTCGCAGTCGATGCCTTACGACGAGATGTTGTCGTGGCTTTTGTTTTACACCGGGATTCTCGATCTTCAACGTCTGCCGCAGATGGAGATCGCCGATCCGCTGGGGCTGGTCCAGAGCCAGGCCATTGTCAATACCGATCAAAGCCTGCGTATTGTTCTCAACGGGTCGGTTGCCACGCGAACATTGTCCGCGCGGTTTATTTCGGAGTTCTTCGGCTCAGGGGTCCAGCATATCGCCTTCTCGTGCGACGATATTTTCTTAAGCGTTGCTGAAATGCGTGCGCGGGGCGCCAGCTTCTTGGAAATTCCCGACAACTATTATGACGACGTCGAGGCCAGATACGATCTGGATGCCGCGACGATGGCCGATCTTCGGGCCAATCGGATTCTGTACGACCGTGAAGGCGATGGCGAATTCTTCCAGATCTATACCCACATTTTCGACGAACGGTTTTTTTTCGAGATCGTGGAGCGGCGCACCTATCAGGGATTCGGTGCCGCTAACGCCCCGATCAGGCTTGCGGCGCAAGCCCGGGAAGTCCGCCCGCTGAACATCCCTCGCTTCTGATTAGCAACGTGCCGGGCGAATTAACATGAGGTTGGGTTCGCCACCGGCTTTGGTCATTGTGGAGCGAAGGCCCCGGGACTTATGATTGCTGCCGGGTCGAGGCCCGCCCAGCGCGGGAAAAAGCCGCTTCAAAGCGGTTAAACAAACGGGAATTCGGGAGGGCCTACATGCGACCGAGAAATTCAGTTGCGTTGCTGGGACTACTGCTTGTCGGCCTTGAAGGAGCTCACGGCGAGACCGCGGGCACCGCGGTTCGAATTGATACCGGCGAAGTCGTCGGCAAATTCCAGTTGAACGCCGCCGTGCGCGCCTTCCTCGGCGTCCCCTTCGCAGCGCCCCCTGTCGGCGCGCTGCGCTGGAAGCCGCCGCAACCGGCAGCGCCCTGGCCGAACGCGCGGGCCGCGACATCCTATAGCGCGCAATGCATGCAGCCGACCCGCTCGAAAACATCGGTGTATTATGAATATGCCGGTGGCGATCAGCCGACCAGCGAGGACTGCCTTTATCTCAATGTCTGGGCTCCAAGCGAAAAGGCGGACGGAAAACTGCCGGTCATGGTCTGGATCTATGGCGGCGGCTTCCAGCAGCGATCCGCGGCCAATCCCGTCTTCGACGGCGCGCGGCTGGCTGCGCGCGGCGTCATGGTCGTTTCCATCAACTATCGCGTGGGGATATTCGGGTTCATGGCCCATCCGGACCTGACCGCGGAATCCCCGCAGCACGCCTCCGGAAATTACGGCCTGCTTGACCAGGTTGCCGGATTGCAGTGGGTGAAGCGCAATGCCGCGGCGTTCGGCGGCGACCCGGATAACGTAACGATCTTTGGGCAATCGGCTGGAGCCGCCGCGGTGACCTATTTGTTCACCTCGCCGCTGGCGCGCGGATTATTTGCCCGCGGCATTTGCGAGAGCTTTGGCTTCGCCAACAAGACCATGACGAGTTTGGCAGACGCCGAGAAAGGTGGGGCGGCTCTTGCTGAAAAAGTCGCCGCAGGTTCGCTGGGCGATCTGCGTCAGATACCCTCGGTAAAACTTCTTGAAACGCATGTGGCGATGAGCCCAATCATTGACGGCTGGTTTCTGCCGGCCAATCCTTACACGATGTTCGCTCAGGGCAAGGAAGCCCCTGTCCCCCTGCTGGCGGGATGGAATGCCGACGAAGGCGCGACGTTTCCGCATGCGAAAACGCTTGCGGCCTATCAGGAATGGATTCGCCAGAAATATCCCGACATTGCCGATCGCCTGCTGGAACTGTACCCCGCGCGAACTGACGACGAGGCCAAGACCGCCAACAAGCGCATCGTACGGGACAGCCTGTTCGCATGGGGTCCCTGGAGTGCCGCGCGGTTGCACGCCAAAAACGGTTTTGCCACCTATCTGTACCATTTCAATCATCCCCAACCACTTCGAGCAGGTGTCACCTATGACGAAATCGACTCTGTCGATGGCCTCGGTACGTTCCACAGCTCGGAATATCCCTATCTGTTCGGTACGCTGGACGTATTGACCAGAGACTGGACGAATACCGATCGGATGCTGTCCGATCGCATGCAATCCTACTGGGTCGCTTATGCCTATAGCGGCAGCCCCAATGCATCTGGCTTGGCCCGTTGGCCGTCGTTCAACGAAACCGCCGAGACCACCATGTATCTGGGAGACAAGACCGGCCCGGGACCGGTACCGAACCTTGATAGACTCGAACTGTTCGACACCCTGCCATCGCCTTTTGGCGGCTTCTGAAAGGCGGACCGCCGTGTATCAAGGCGTTACGTGCGCGTCATCAGCGTGCACGCCGATCCAGACTGCGGACAATGCTGCGCAAAGGTTTCGACGACTGAGTCAGTCGCCGTGTGACTCCGGCGTCATGTGAACATCGAAAATAACATCATGTTATGTTTGCGGCATAAATGAGTAATTGTGTTACACTGCGGAAACGCTATCGTTTGTCTTACTTTTCTGGGGCCGCATAAGACTTGCTGGTGCCTGTCAGTTGCGCGAGACATACCGACTGTGACCAAACATCAACCTTCCACCCGTCGGAGCTTTCTTACCGGTTTGCTCGGCGCGCCGATCGCGCAGTCGGCCGCGCCGGCCATGCATGAACGGGCTGCCGAGGCGCTCGGCTTTCGCTGCCATTACCAGCTCATCGAGGTCGCCGGCGCCGGGCGAGAGGAGTTGAAGGTCTTGCTCGAAGGCGTTCGGCGGCTGGGTTTCGCCGGCATCAACGTCACCTTTCCCTACAAGGAAGCTGTCGTCGATCTGCTCGACGCGTTATCGCCGGGCGCGGCGCTGATTGGTGCGGTCAATACCGTCATTGTCCGCGACGGCCGGTTGACCGGCCACAATACCGATACGACCGGTTTTGCGCGCGCCATTGCTCCGCTCGTCGCGGCGTCGTCGCGAGGTCCCGTCGCCGTGATCGGCGCCGGCGGTGTCGGCAAGGCGATTGCGTTTGCGCTGGCCGGCCTCGGCGTCGGCGAATTGCGGATCTTCGATAGCGAGCACGCCAAGGCCATGCAGCTTGCGGCACGGCTCGAAGGCCACGTCAGAACGAAAGTTACCCACAACGTCGAGGACGCGCTGCGTGGTGTGGCAGGCTTGGTCAACGGCTCGCCGGTCGGGATGCTGCCCAGCCGTGACACGCCGGTTCCGGATGCTCTGCTGCATGCCGGACTGTGGGTCGCCGATGCGGTCTATTCCCCGCTCTGGACGCCGCTGTTGACGGCGGCGAAAGCAAAGGGCGCCACGGTCATGACCGGGCGCGAGCTTGCCATTTATCAAGCCGCCGACGCGTTCGAATTATTCACGGGGTTGGCGCCGTCCATCGCCGAAATGGGAATTGCATTCGACGACGTGATGGAAAAAAGATACGCCGCTCCGCACGCTGCGTAGCAACACGGCCGACGATGCGATGATAAATCGCACGGTCACAGGGGGAAACCGAATGAAGCCAGGAATCTTGAAGCAAGGAATCTTGGCGAGCGCCTTGCTCGCAACCGTCTTGACCGGAGCAGCGTTCGCGCAATCCGGCGCGCCCATTAAACTGGCCAACGTCGCCGAACTGTCCGGCGGCGGCGCCACCGTCGGCACCAACTGGAAAAACGGTATCGATCTGGCGATCGAAGAGATCAATGCCAAGGGCGGCGTTCTCGGCCGCAAGCTGGAAGTCACCCACGCCGATTCACAGTCGAACCCCGGCGTGGCGCGCGCGCAGGTGCAGAAGGCGCTCGACAGCGAGCCGTACGTCCTGCTCGGTCCCGGTTATTCGGGGTCCGTCAAGGTCACGGCACCGCTCGCAGCCGAAGCCGGTATCGCGCAGATCATGGGCGGCGAAGCCGCCGAACTGACACGGGGCGACAACAAGTTTCTGTTCCGCACGTCGTTCGGTCAGCAATCATCGATGCCAAAAGTCGCCAAATACATCAACGACGACATCAAGGCCAAATCGGTGGCGATCGTCTGGGTGAATAACGACTTCGGCAAAGGCGGACGCGACGTCATCACCGGGGAATTTGCGCGTTACGGCATCAAGGTCGCCGCCGATCTGTCCACGGAGGCCGGCCAGGCCGATTTCGCCGCCGACGTGAGCAAGATCAAGGCCGCCGCGCCCGACGCTGTTTTCATCTACCTCAATGAGGAAGAAAGCGCGCGCATCCTCAAGGAGCTGAAGCGGCAAAGCGTGACCGCACCGCTGATCGGCGAGACGACGCTGGTCGGCCAGAAGGTCGTCGAACTCGCCGGCGACGCCGCCAACGGCGCGCGCGGCCATGTCGGGCTGACGACCGACGCACCGGTCGAACTGGTCAAGGCGTTCCGGGAAAAATTCGTCAAGAAGTACAACTACGTTCCCGATCACAACGGCATCAAAGGCTATCTCGCGATCTACATGATCAAGGCGACCACGGAAAAAATGGGCAAGGTCGATGCCAAGGCCTTCGCCGACAATCTGCATGGCCTCACCATCAAGGCTGCGAATGAGCCGGGCATCCTGATGGATGTGACCTTCGATCAGAAGGGCGACATCGATCGTCAGGGTTTTCTGGTGGAGATCGTCGAGGGCAAGCAGGTCATCAAGCAGGTGCTGCCGAAACTGAATTGAGCCATGCGTCTCCAGCCACGTCGCGCGAAGTGTATCTGATAGCGTCAATCGACAAGGGGGCCGGAGAAGCATGTCCAATCTGCTCGATCTTCTGCTGGCCGGCCTTGCGACCGGGGCCATCTACGCGATCGTCGCTGTTGGCTTCACGCTGCTGTGGCAGACCTCGCAGACCATCAATTTCGCGCAGGGCGAATTCGTCATGCTGCCGGCGTTTTTGGTGCTGGCGGCGATGCACGCCGGCGCGCCATTCTGGCTCGCGATCCTGATCGGCATCCTGTTGTCGCTGCTGCTGCTCGGGCTGGGCTTCAAGATGCTGCTGGTCGATCCGATGCTTCGCCACGGCGTGTTGCCGCTGGCGATCGCAACGATGGCGCTCGCGATCGGCATCAAGGAGGCCGTGAAGCAATTCTTCAGCGCCGAGGCGTCGCCGTTTCCGTCCGTAGTGCCCGCCGGTGACATCCAGGTCTTCGGCCGCCTGGTGTCGTTGCAGAGCATTGGCGTGCTGGCGCTGGCGATCCTTGCCGTGGTCGGCCTGACCGCGTTCCTGAACCGCACCTCGATCGGCCATCAGATGCAGGCGGCGGCCCAGAACCCGACCGTGGCGCGCATTATCGGCGTGCCGGTGGAACGGATGATCCTGCTGACCTTCCTGATCAACGCCTTTCTGGTGGCGCTGGCGTCGCTCTTGATCACGCCGATCTATCTCGCCAAATTTTCCAGCGGCGAAGTGCTGGGACAGGCGGCCTTCATCGCGGCGATCGTCGGCGGTTTTAATCAGGTGCGAGGTGCAATTGCCGGGGGTCTATTGATCGGCATCGTGGACAATCTCTCGGCGGCCTATGTCTCGACCCAGTATCGCGCGGCGGTGCCGCTGATCCTGCTGATCGTCATCATCCTGTTTCGCCCGCAGGGAATCCTCGGTCGTGCCGAGGAGCGCACGATATGACCGGCGCGGGAAGATATTGGCGCATCGCGCTCGGCGCCATCGTGATCGCAGGGCTGATCGTGGTGCCGATGAATTTCAATCGCTACGGTCTGTTCATCCTGAGCCAGTGGGCGGTGATGACCATCGCCGCCATGGGACTTAATCTGACGCTCGGCTATGCCGGGCAGGTCTCATTGGCACAGGGCGCATTCGTCGGCATCGGGGCCTATGCCGCCGCAATCATGACCTCGCAGGGCATGCCGCTGATATCAGCGCTCGGCATCGCCGTCGTCGTGTGTTTTGCCGTCGGCTGGATCCTCGGCTATCCGGCGCTGCGCGTGCAGCACCATTATCTGGCCTTCGTGACGCTGGCGTTCTCGACATTGGCTTTTCTCGTGTTCCGTAACGAGGACTGGCTGACCAAGGGCATCTACGGCATCAGCAATATTCCCCGGCCGCACATCTTCGGCGTTGCCACCAATCGGCCGCTGCCGTTCTATTACGTCTGCCTCGGTTCACTCGGCATCGTTTCGGTGATGCTGTGGTGGCTGATCCGCTCGCCCTGGGGCCGCGCCTTTCAGGCGCTGCGCGAGAATCCGATCAGGGCGCTGTCGCTCGGCATCGATACCCGCCGCTATACATTGATGGCTTTTGCGATCGGTTCGGCGCTGGGCGGCGTTGCCGGTACGCTGTACGCGCCGCTGACGCAATATGTCGATCCGGTGCCGTTCAACCTGTCGCTCTCGCTGGACCTCCTGATGATGGTGATCGTCGGCGGCGCCGGCTTCTTCTTCGGGCCGTTCCTGGGCGCGATGATCGCCGTGCTGCTTCCGGAATGGCTGCGGTTCACGCAGGGCTATTACCTGATGCTGTACGCCATCGCCGTGATCCTGCTCTTGATCTATTCGCCGACCGGCATTTTGGGCATCCTTGATCGCTTTCTGGCGGAGCGCCGCACCAAAACGGCGTCCGCGCTGCGCGCCGTCGCCGAATCCAGACTGGGAACGGCGCCATGACCGCGGTCCTCGAGGTCACCAACATCAGCAAACGTTTTGGCGGCATCTCGGCCGTCGATGGCGTGAGCTTTGACGTTCACGAGGGCGAGATTCTCGGAATGATCGGACCGAACGGTTGCGGCAAGTCGACGCTGTTCAACTGCATTCTCGGCCAGCTGACGCCGAGCGATGGCGAAGTGAAGGTCGACGGCAAGGTCGTGACCGGCTTTCGGCCCTCCGATCTCAATCGCCTCGGGGTCAGCCGCACATTCCAGTTGCTGCAGGTGTTTCCAAAACTGTCGGTGCGCGAAAATCTCATTCTCGCAGGACAGGAACACCAGGGCAGCATGATGTCCCGCCTGTTCGGTCCCTCGGATGCGGGGTTGTCCGAAGCCGCCGATCGGATGATCGGTTTTTTCAAGCTTGATCATCTCGCCGACGAGGCCGCCGGAGGCTTGTCCTACGGTCAGCAGAAGCTGCTCGACGCCGCGATGGCTTTCATGGGCGGGCCACGTCTGGTGCTGCTCGACGAGCCCGCCGGGGGCGTCAACCTCACCATGCTCGTCGACCTCAGGGAGCGCCTGGCCGCCATCAATCGCGAGAAGCGCGCGACCTTCGTGGTCATCGAACACAATATGGAATTCGTCATGTCGCTGTGTTCGAGGGTCATGGTGATGGCCGAAGGCCGGGTGCTGGCGATGGGCAAGCCCGAAGAAGTACGCGCCAATCCCGCCGTGATCGAAGCCTATCTCGGCCATTGAGGACCAGCCCATGGACCTGCCCATGAACGACGCCATTCTGGATGTTCAGGGCCTCATCGGCGGCTATGGCAAGATGACGATCCTCAATGGCACCAGTTTCTCGGTGCCGGCGGGCTCGATCACCACGTTGATCGGTCCGAACGGCGCCGGGAAATCCACGGTGTTCAAGGCCATTTTCGGCCTGCTGAAGCTGCGCGAGGGCAGGATCCTCTTCAGAGGGTGCGACGTGACCGGCCTGAACCCGCGCCAATTGCTGGCCGCGGGCATCTGCTACGTGCCGCAAGGGCGCAACATTTTCCCCGAACTGTCGGTGCGCCACAACATCGAGCTTGGCGCGGCGGCGGCCGAGCGGGACATTACCGATCTCGCGGCGCGGATCGAAGCCGCGCTCGACCGGTTTCCGGTGCTGCGCCGGAAGGCGACGCAGCAGGCTTCCACGCTGTCGGGCGGCGAGCAGAAGCAGCTCGAAATCGTCCGTGGCCTGCTGCTCAATCCGCAACTGGTGCTGATCGACGAACCATCGATCGGTCTTTCGCCGCTGATGGTGCAGCAGACTTTTGCTATGCTGAAGGAATTACGCGACCACGGTGTGTCGATTCTGATGATCGAGCAGAATGCGCGATCCGCACTGGAGATCTCCGATTTCGGCATCGTGCTCGAACTCGGCCAGACCCGCCTGGTCGACAGGGCCGAGCGGGTGCTGGGCGATCCCCGCATCGGGCAATTGTTCCTCGGCGGCGCCATGACTGCCGCGAATGGCGAGTAGCGAGGGTGACTCACTATTCACTATTCGCTATTCGCCACCCGCCATTTGCCGTTCAACTTCCGCTGAACGAATTGTAGCCCTGGTCTTCCCAGTAGCCGCCCTTGTAGTCGTTGGTGACTTCCATCGAGATCACATATTTCGGATTCTTGAAGCCGAGTTTGGTCGGCACCCGGATCTTCATCGGAAAACCATAGGCGCGGGGCAGTATTTCGTCGGCGAATTTGAACGACATCTGGGTTTGCGGATGCAGCGCGCTGGCCATGTCGAGCGGTGAGTTGTAGCCATCGGAATCCGCGCACTGGAACCAGCAATATTTGGCGCGCGTATCGGCGCCGATTATTTTCAGGAAATCGCGCAACGGCGTGCCGGTCCAGCTTCCGATCGCGCTCCAGCCCTCGACGCAGATATGGCGCGTGACCTGCTTTTCCTGCGGCAGCTTGTAGAGCTCTTCCAGCGTCCATGACTTCTTGTTGTCGACAAGACCCCGCACCTCGAGCTTCCAATTCTTGCCGTCGATGTTGGGCGCGTCGTCGACTTCGTAGTAGGCGTTGAACGGAAACGGTTTTGTGATCGCGCTTTCCGGGAAGGTCGGCGCCAGCGCGTAGGGATTGAAGATCGCCGCCTGGACGCCGTCATTGAACTTTGAAATCTGCTTCAGCATCTCTTCGGCCGAAAAACTGTCAGAGACGTTGCAGCCGGTCAGAAGCGTCAGCGCGCCGAAGCTGGCGCCGCCGGCGATAAAGCGGCGACGCGCCAGGTCCGGCATCACCCGGGCAGCGTCCCTGACCAGCAGTTGCTTGTCGACGCCGGGAATCAGAAGCGAGCGAAGACGACCCATGATGTGTTCTCCCTAAAATTCATTCAGCGGCCGATGATCATGGCGCGCAGGCTCTTGGGCACCAATAGCGCCAGCGCGACGTGCACCACCAGGAATGCGCAGATCGCCGCCATGCAGATGAAGTGGACATAACGCGCGACGTCGTAGCCGCCGAACAGCGCCGTCAGATATTGCAACTGCACCGGTTTCCAGATCGAAAGACCCGACAGCACGATGACAATGCCGACCACGATGATGCCGGCATAGAGCAGCTTCTGCACATTGTTATATTTGGTCAGATCGTCATGTGAGAGCTTGAAGGTCAGCGCCGCCTTGGTATCGGCAATCACGCCCGCCGGCGTGATCGGCAGCAGCTTCTTGCGGAAGCGGCCGGTGGCAAAACCCAGCGTGAGGTAGACGAGGCCATTGACCATCAGCAGCCACATCGCGGCGAAATGCCAGAGCAGCGCGCCGCCGAGCCAGCCGCCAAGGGTGATATTGCTCGAGAACTTGAAATCGAACAGCGGCGAGGCGTTATAGATCTGCCATCCCGACATGATCATCAGGACAATCGCGACGGCATTGATCCAATGCACGGTGCGGACCCACGCCGGTTGGATCACTTTTGCCGGGGTGACCACTGTATGCTGGCCGCTGGCTGCAAGGCTGGACATATTAGTTCCTTGGCTGTTCCGTTCTTGAACGTCGATATAGGCTTATACGCCGGGAAGCGCTGCTTCGTTACTGCCATAAAGGCTATCAAACTGATGCCCGCGGGGTATCGCGGTCACAAAAAAGCGAGCCGGGTTGCCCCGGCTCGCCCTAGCGCATCCTGTTGGGACCAAATCAGGACGCGGGGTGTTACGAAGCCGGCATCAGGACGGTGTCGACCACATGGATCACGCCGTTGGACTGATTGACGTTCGCGATCGTCACCATCGAGGTACCTCCCTTGGCATCGACGATCCAGACCTTGCCGTCCTGGTGCTTCACCGTCAGCTCTTCGCCTTCAACGGTCTTGAGCTTCTTGCCGTCGGTCAGGCTGGAGGCTTCGAGTTTGCCCGGGACCACGTGATAGGTCAGGATTTTGGTCAGGGTCGCCTTGTTCTCAGGCTTCACCAGCGAGTCGACGGTGCCGGCCGGCAGCTTGCCGAACGCGGAGTTGGTCGGTGCGAACACCGTGAACGGGCCCTTGCCTTCCAGGGTCTCGACCAGGCCGGCGGCCTTCACCGCCGCCACCAGCGTGGTGTGGTCCTTCGAATTGACGGCGTTCTGGATGATGTTCTTCGACGGGAACATCGCGGCGCCGCCGACCATGACGGTCTTCTCGCCGGACATTTCGCTTTTCATCTTGTCTTGCGCACTCACGGGCGCAACGACGGCGGCGGTCAGGGCAAGCGCGGCAAAGGCGGCGGCCGAAAAAAGTGCAATACGCTTCGACATGGATACGTCTCCCAATGGATTGAGGTCACCGGCGGATATCGCCGGTGGCTGAAAGCCAACAACGACGCTGTCTTATTGCTTGATTGACTGCGTCGCCGTTGCGCCGAGTTACGGGAGGTTTCGGAGCCGGTTTCGAAGAATAATTTATCGTGATGCGTGAAACTATTTTCCGTGGCCGCCGTGTGCGACTTTCAGTCGACCTCATCCCTGCGTAACGGCTTCGCCGTTATCGCTGGAGGTGCGAGCCTATTCGGCGAGCCTCGAAGGATGACTTGCGACGGTGTGCGTGGCCATCCTTCGAGGCCGCCGCAAGCGCGACGGCACCTCAGGATGACGACGGCGCACACGCGGCCCCCTTTCTCAACACTTCCCCGCACCCATGTGCACTGCCGCAAGTATTCTGCTTGCCGGTTGGTGGAACTTGGTCCAGCCTTGAGTATCCGGGCACCGCCTCCAAAAAAACGCGGGCCGGCAACAATAACGCGCCGTCAACGGTGCGGCGCGAAGCGGGAGGACACGCATGAGCAGCATCACGGCAGATGGTTTGGCCGCGGCGGCGGCTATTCCGGCCGACGATCAGATCGGACCGCTGGAACAGAGGCACCTTCAATTCGCCAATTATCGCGCCGTCACCGACGGCGCAACAGTTTCAAAAACCCATTGGCATATCGCCACTGCCAACGCGCTCGGCTGGGGCTTTGACGGCATGGACGGCGTGATCTTCGCGCTGGTGTCGCCGATGGTGATCAAGGAGTTTTCGCTCACCGTGCCGGAATATCGCTCCGGCCTGCAGATCGCATTGTTTGTCGGCATCGCCGGCCTGTATTTCTGGCCGTGGCTGTCCGACCGGCTCGGGCGGCGCACGCTGCTCGCCGTCAACATCGCGCTGTTCTCGCTGCTGATGCCGGTGGTCGCGCTGTCGCCGACGTTTGCCATCTTTGTTGTCGCGCGGTCGTTGGTCGGTTTTGCGCTCAACGGCGAATGGTCGCTCGGTTCGATGCTGGTGGCGGAGACCTGGCCGGCGCGGCTGCGCGGGCGGGTCATCAGCATGACGCGCTCGACCTGGTGCCTCGGAGCCTCGCTGGCGGGTGGCATCACGGGACTTGTCGCCGCCGATTTCGGCTGGCGTGTCGCCGTCATGGTGCCCGGCGTGATCGCGCTACTCGCGATCTACGTCCGCGCCACCTGTCCGGAATCGCCCTATTGGGTGCGCGCGCAGGACCGCAAGCAGCGGATCGCCAAGACGCTGGCCGGCGGCGGCCGCGTCAGCGACGACGACAGCGCATGGTTCGGAAAGGCGAACTCGGTCGGCATCCGCCAGGTATTTCTGCCGGACGTGCTGCCCGCCACGCTGGTGGCGTTGTTCGTGGCGTGCTGCAGCACCTGCATTTTCGGCACGGTCGGTGCCTGGATGCCGCTGTATCTGGCGACCGAGAAACACTGGTCGACGGCGGAATACAGCACCTTCTATGTGCTCTGGGGTATTTCCGGCTTCCTCGGCCTCTGCGTGGCGGGCTGGCTCGCCGACAAGATCGGCCGCCGGCTGGCATTCGTGCTGACGCTGATCGAGGGCGCGGTCTTCATCACGCTCTGGGTCACTACCGAAAATCATCTGCTGCTGTGGGCGTTCGGCCTCGCCTGGAGCTTTGGGTTCCTCGGCTTCTGGGGACCGAGCACGACGTTAACGGCAGAGGTGTTTCCAACCCGCATTCGCGGCGCCGCCAATGGCGTGGTTTGGACGATCGCCTATTTCGTCGGTTTTGTCCTGTTCCCGTTTGTCACCGTCGCGCTGCAGCAGCACACCGGATCGTTCGCGCTGTCATTCCTGTGCATCCCCGTGCTGATGGTGGCGATGGCGATCGGCGTCACGATCATGGTGCCCGAGCATTCCGGCAAGGAGCTGAACGAGATTATCGTGTGAGGTGACGACGAATGTGTCAGCGCGTTTGGCAGTAGCTGCCATTAAAAACTGACTGGGCCGTAAACGCGTAAATGCGCCGATCGGGCTGACTGCCCGAGTCCGCTTTGTCCCCGATAGCTTCAGGCCGCCCGGGTCTTTGCCTTGAGCGGCACCGAGCGCTCGCTGGCAAGCGCTGCCTGCGCGCCCGATGCTCCCGCTTCGTGATATTCTGCGTCCTCGTTGACTTCCCATATGTCGTGGATGCGTTCACCGGCCAGAATGTTTCGCGCCGTCAGCATGGCGGTCATCATGGCGTGATCCTGATTATTGTATTTGTGCATTCCGTTTCGGCCGATCAGATGCAGGCTCGGATAGCTTTGCTCGAGGTCGCGCCGGATCATCGCCATATGGTCGCGATAGGAATCGTCATAGACGGGATAGGCCTTGGGTTGGCGCACCACGCAGCCGTCGATCACATCGGTGGCGGCGAGCAAACCGACCTTGACGACCTCATGCGTGGCGAGCGCGATAAGCTCCTCGTCGGACATCGTCCACAGGCCGTCGCCCTCGAAGCAGAAATATTCGAGGCCGAGGCAGGTCATGCCGGCCGGCGCCATTTCGGGGGACCACGAACCGAAATTCTGCACGCGACCGACCTTCACACTGGGATCATGGATATAGATCCAGTTGTCGGCAAACACGTCCGTCTTGTCCGTCATGAGCGCGACGGTGAGGAAATCACGGTAGCGCAGCGCGCGCGCGTGCAGCAGCGAAATGGGTTTCGGCGACAATTTCTGCACCAGCTCGCGCACCGGTGCGGAGCTCACGACGTGGCGAGCCGTATAACTCTCGCGTTTTCCGTCGGATGTCATGACCCCGATGCGCCAGCGCTTGTGGACCTCATCATAAGCGAGTTCGACCAGCTCGCGACCCATCAGAATTCGGCCGCCGCGCTCCCGGATCTTGGCTGCAGCGGCTTCCCACATCATGCCGGGACCCTTGCGCGGATATTGGAACGTCCCGATCAACGTCTTCACGACATCGTCGCCGACCGCAACGGCTTTTGGCTTGCGCCCGAACGAATGTTTCAGCGCGTTCACGACTGCGACGCGAAGATCCAGTCCCTTGATACGCTGCGCCGCCCAGTCGGCGGAGATTTCGTCGCAGGACATGCCCCACACCTTCTCGGTGTAGGTCTTGAAGAAAATCTGAAACAGGCGCTCGCCGAACTGATTGCGAATCCAGTCATGGAAGCTGCGAGGCGACGCGATCGGGAATGCCTTGGCATAGGCATAGGACAGCATGCAGGCGGCGCTGGTGAATATCCCGAGATTGCGCAGCGCCTGGAACGCGCTCAACGGATAGGAATAGAATTTTCCGCCATAATAGATGCGCGACAGCCGCGGCCGCGTGATGAAGTCGTCCGGCAGGATCTCGTGCCAGAGGTCGACGACTTCCTTGGCCTTGGAGAAGAACCGGTGGCCGCCAATGTCGAACAGGAAATTGCCGTGCCGCACGGTGCGGCTGATGCCGCCGACATAGACCGGGTCTTTCTCGATCACGATGACCGACGGCGTCTCCTTGGTCAGACAGTAAGCCGTGGTGAGGCCAGCGGGGCCGGCGCCGATCACGAAAATGTCTGCATGTGTGGTGGTCATGTGCGGCGCGATCCCTCGGGTTTCGGGCCACATTTGGGCAGAACTTCGTTAAGGTTGGGCTTATCGCCGCTCGCGGAAGCGTCGCTTGAAGCGTTAATCAAACGTCAATGCGCGCACGACAATTTGTTGCGCAACCACGTCAGCCAACATGTATTTCCACCAGAACCGCCACCTCTTTGGTCCCGTAAGACAAAAAGGTCAGACGCCATCGTCGTTTTTCCGCGATTTCCGTTAGCGCCTTGAATCCGGCGTTTCTCCAATCGGGAAACCCGAAGTAATCGTCAAAATGAATAACGAGACCATGTTCGACGTAGTCAGAACAGAATTCCAGCACGTCGACCGTTGCCGCGTAAGTGTCACAGTCAACGTGCACCAATAGCGGGATGCCGGAGGCGGGATTTTCGGTTTTCCAGCGCGGGCCTGACTCCGCGAACCATCCTTTCACCAACAAGACATTGGGCCGAACCTTCGGCAGCCTGCCGCCAAGGTCGAAGGTTTTTTCCGGAGCCATGCCGCTCCATTGTTCCTGCAAACCTTCAAAACTATCGAACCCGACAAAATTCAACTCGGGAAATTTCCTGGCCTGGTAGTTAATCATTCCAGCTTTGTAGACGCCAAACTCCAGTACAAGCTTGCGGGAGGGAAATCTTCGCTTTGCCGCCTCGATCGAAAGTCTGAGACCGTCAAATCGATCCAGAAACGAATACGCATCCTGCATATTTTCTTTGGCGTAATTGAACGAGTCCAGGACGGCATCACGGCGCATCAGCATCGGAACGGACTCGGACAGCGTCCTTTCCGCGACGTAGCGCGCGAACGCGGCAACCACGTTGGAAAACCAGACTTCCGCTCGAGTACCTATGCGCGCCATATCAGATTTATCCTCGGCATCATCTTGCAGAAGCCGTGGCCTGTTCCGGGCCGTCCGGCGGCTTGGCTCAAATGGATTATGGGCTCTAATCGTTGCTACTTTCTGCTCAGGTCTGCCTAATATAACCCTATATTCGGTATCGTGGCTCACAGCGGGCTGCGGCATGGCATAGGACTTGTTTAATGGGTGCCAGTGCACACTGGCACGATGCCCGCCCCAAGCAATTTCAATACATGCTCGCAAGATCAAAGCGCGGTCGCGGCCAAGGCCAGCTGGCTGGTTTGCGCCTTTGTGCTTTTGCTTGTCGTGGCCGCCGCGACGCTTAGCGCGATACGCAAGGATGTGACGCTTGGGTTCGATGAAGTGGCGCACGCATCTTATGTTGCGCATCTCCAACACTCCGGTGAGACGTGGCCCGCGTTTGAGGATATGCGGATGCTCGACTCATCGAGCTTCGGCTTTACCAGCGAAGCAAATTATCTCGATCACCCCTCGCCGTATTATCTATTGCTGGCCCGCATCGGTCCCACCCTGGAAGGCCATCCCGAGGCGATCCTGTTCGATCGGCTGATCAACGTGTTGCTGGTTGCGATCGGGCTCGCGGCTCTGATGGCGGTCGGTCTCGTCGCGAAGCTGCCGCGGCTCATACTCTATGCGTATATGGTTCCCATCGCCGCCATCCCTGTGTTGGCGCCGCTTGCGGGCGCCATCAACAACGACAACGCCGCATTCGCCGGTGGCGGGATTGCCACGCTGGCGGCGCTACAGCTCCTCAGCACCGGAAGCCGGGCGTGGCTCATCGCTGCACTCGGCGGCGTCATCCTCGCGTCGTGGGCGAAGTTCACCGCGCTGCTATTGGTAGGCGGGTTGGTTGGCGGCGTGTTGCTCTGGTTGTTGTGGCGCGGGCGCTTGCCGTCCCGATGGGTGGGGCTGATCGTTATCGCCGCGCTTCTGGCGGTCGCTCCCTATGTCGCGCTGTTGGTCCAGTACGGCAGTCCGACGCCAAGGACACCCGGACAAATCGCGATGATCCAATCGGGCGCGCTGGCCGTCGGC
>WNFA01001943.1_pt1 | contig 16896 bp, 16 predicted proteins | sample 5400481 | NCBI WGS metagenome assembly WNFA01 (sample SAMN13153340, study PRJNA577476) | soil metagenome | isolation source: 120 cm saprolite under Douglas fir tree site 2 hole 1 replicate 2 | place: USA:California | collected 2015-04-18
CAGGGCGGGGGCAAGCCCAGCCCCTACTATACACGGGTGGGTCGGCTTGCCAGGCCCGTCCATCGTAGGGGCGACCCTTTTGAATGTTGATAGGCCGCTGGATAAATTAAGGAGAAATTGCTATGCAAAGTGATGGTGCTCAACGAATTGTAAAACCGGAGCAGGTGGAGGAGACAACATGTTGTATTGTGGGCGCTGGCCCGGCGGGAACTGTGCTTGCGTTGCTGCTTGCACGCAAGGGTATCCCGGTGGTGCTGCTCGAAGAACACATGGACTTCGACCGTGATTTTCGTGGCGATACTATTCATCCTTCGGTTATGCAGATCATGGAGGAACTGGGACTCGCCGACCGCCTGCTCCAGCTCGATCATACCAAAGTCTATACGCTGCCAGTCCAAACGGCCAGGGGAACGGTTACGCTCGCCGATTTCCGGCGTTTGAAAACCCGCTACCCATATATCGCTATGATCCCCCAGGCGCGTTTTCTCGAGTTCATTACTGCCGAGGCGAAACGCTACCCGGGCTTTCGCCTGGTGATGGGTGCGCGAGTGGAGAAGTTGATGGAGGAGGATGGGTACATACACGGCGTACATTATCGCGGGCAGGATGGCTGGCACGAGGTGCGGGCAGTGCTGACGGTTGCGGCAGATGGCCGCTTCTCGCGGGTGCGCAAACTCGCTGGATTTGAGCCTGTCAAGACCGCGCCGCCGATGGATGTTCTCTGGTTTCGCCTTCCCCGCAGGCCGGAAGATTCGATGGAGTCTACTGGCCGTCTTGTCCAGGGGCATATCCTTGTGATGCTCAACCGGGGTGAGGAGTGGCAGATGGGCTATGTCATTCCAAAGGGCGGCTACCAGCAGATTCATGCTGCCGGTCTTGAGAAGTTACGACAGGTTGTTGCGGAGCTGCTGCCAGAATTCGCTGATCGCGTGGAGTACATCAAGGAGTGGAAGCAGGTTTCGGTACTCTCGGTCGAGTCGAGCCGCCTGCGCCGCTGGTATCGCCCCGGCTTACTGCTGATTGGAGATGCGGCGCATGTGATGTCGCCCATCGCCGGGGTTGGCATCAACTACGCCATCCAGGATGCGACGGTAGCTGCAAATGTGCTGAGTGACGATCTCAGAGCTGGTAAGCTGCCGCTGCGTGACCTTGCCAAGGTGCAGCGGAAACGCGAATGGCCCACGCGCATTATCCAGGGTTTTCAGAACATTATGCAGGGGCAGGTGCTGACGAAAGTGCTCAAGTCGGATGAGCCGTTAACCATCTCACCATTTCTACTATTCTTGCTGCGCCTGCCCGGAATACGCGTTCTCCCTGCAAAGTTTATTGGCATTGGTCCCTGGCCTGCGCATGTAAAGGGGTAAGATGATACTCTAGGCCCAAAGGGCGAGCGCTTGCTCGATGGCCTGGATTTCCTGGCCGGTGAGTTTCCAGTTGACCCCGCCGGCCATTTCCTGCGCTTCTCGCTCGCTGCGGATGCCCATGATCGCCCCGGTCAATGCAGGTTGCCTGAGAACCCAGGCAATTGCGAGGTCGGTCAGCTTTTTGTGGTGATCCTGGGCTATGGCCTGGAGCATTTCTCGTACCCGTTTGAGCCTGGCATAGGTCTGCGCTTCCGCGTAGGGGTGCCGCCGTCGAAAATCCTGCGCGTCCAGGCTCTCCAGGTCGAAGTCACCGGTTAAGAAGCCGCTGGCCAGCGGCGACCAGGCCAGTACGCCGATGCCGTGCTGCCGCGAAAATGGCAAGACATCGTACTCGATGGCCCGGTGAAGCAGGTTGTACTGGTGCTGGTTCGAGGTAATCGGGGCCACGGTCATGGCGCGCTGCACCAGGTCAATGGGATGATTGGAGAGGCCGCCATAGCGCACTTTACCTTCCTGGATGAGTGTTTGCATGGTGGCCCAGGATTCTTCGATGGGAGTGAGCGGGTCAGGGTCGTGAAACTGGTAGAGATCGATGTAGTCACTTTGCAAACGGTGTAAACTGGCTTCGATTTCGCGCCGGATGCTCGCGGGCGTGAGGTCTTCCCTCCACCCTCCCTGCTCGTTGGGGAGCGTGCCGCATTTCGTAAAGATGTAGACCCTGTCGCGCTTGCCTTGCAGGGCTTTGCCTACGATCTGCTCAGCTCTTCCCCAGCCATAAAAGGGGGCTGTATCTATCCAGTTGACGCCAAGATCGAGCGCCACGTCGATAGCGCGGATAGCTTCGCTCTCATTTTGTGGTCCCCAGTAAATGCTCCAACTGGGATTGGAGCCGATGGGGGCCGTGCCGATACCTACGCGGGTAATCTCAAGTCCGCTCTGGCCGAGTCTGGTGGTTTCGAGTTGCATGTGCTTATCTCCAAAGGGGGGAAACAAAGGAATTGACTACTCAAGAGTTTACATTCCTGATTGCTGATATGCAGCAAGGGATGGTTTTGCGTTTCCACTCCCATCGAATAAGCCATAAGCCTGATTTGCTTCTGGTATATCCTGAATACTAAACCAGTACACATCTTTTACATATGGGAGAGCTTTTGTAGTTATGTATGTAGTGCTCAGATTGCTTGCCTGTACCTGCGCCGCGACAGTTGCGGTTGTCCAACCGATTTCAGTGAGCAGTAGTTGCTTGTTTGTGTTCCCGCCCTCATAATTTACGTAAGATGCTCGTACAGCTTGTAAATATTGCGTTATCTTTGCTGCTGATGTTGACCTACCTTGATCTATGTATAAATGCATGCCGATACTATCAAGGGGATAAGAGCCGTTCATACTCAGGTCTGTGCTCCAATTGGCATGCGCTATTCCCGCTCTATACGTGGCTGCAATATAGTCCGCGCCACTGCTGGTACTCAGGATAGGCCCCAGGTCATTCCCAAACAAGCCACCGGACACAAAGCGTACGTCTCGGGTGTAGTTGCTTTTCACATCATTATAGATGTGATGCAACAACCAGGCAAAATTTGAGGGGTAGATGAATGACGAACCGCTATAGACGCCGGGGCTGGGATTAGATGACCATGCATTTGGTTCATTCCATACTTCCCACAGGCCTATTTTACCGTCAAAGTGAGAGGCGAGTACCACGGCCGCATTCTGTGAGAACGCCTGAAGATAGGGGTTATCTCCATTCCCACCTGGCGTATTCTCAGCGTTATTGGCCGTCCACTGTGTTTGATTGCCAGGCCATGACTCGTTTGAAAGCAGCCCTAGCACCTGTAGACCGGCATTCAAAGCAGCGTTCACAACGATATCATAAGATTGGAGAGCGGTCAGGCCGTTCGCACCTGGCGTTATCCAATCTTTATAGTATGATCCTAGCCTGAAATTGAGTCTTAACCACTTTGCGCCCGATGTCTGGATAAGGTTAAGGCTAGTATATAAAGAGTGTAGAAACGCATATTGTCCGCTGTCATTGATTGGCTGTCCGCTATTTATTCCTTGACTCATGCTATTCCTCTCTTGTTCTTTGCTATTGTCAGTCTCTTGCTCATACGAAGATGCAGCCAAAGCTACACCTGTTTACCGGCGGGGCGATGCAAGCTACACCTGTTTACCGGCGGGGGCGATGCAAGCATCCCCACCCCCTCTCTCCCCGACAGAAAATTTGTTCGACATTGGTAAATCCCTCACTGAAGGTAAATGGAGAAACACAGGCGTCTCTTTCGATGAGAAAACGGTAAACAATTGGCCAATTGGGCCGCGATGCGGCTGCGAGTCTGGGAACGAAGATCGCGATTGGCCTTCTTGAGAATCGCCTTCAACCACAAGCGACCGATGCGCAAGAGTCCTTTGTCGCGTCGATCTTTGCGATCGACCTGTTCGCGGTGCCCATGATGGATACAACTGCTCCCTAGATGAGCAATCCACCACAGTGCCAGATAGACGACAAATAACCAGCGATGCAAATGCTCGCGGTTGGTAAAGCGGCTACACTCAATGAAACATCCTCGGCTCTTTTGATCTTGAAAGGTCGCCTCGACTCTCATGCGCCTTGCGTATTCACTCACCCGTTGATGAGAAGCTGGCCGATCCGAGAGCAACAACCACGCGTCCTCGTATCCTGGTTCCCAGCACGCGCTGAGCCAGCCGACGAACTGATGCTCTTTCCACAGCAAGACTTCTCCATACCACTGCTCGCCTTCTTTCTTCACCACCTGCTTGCCTTGTTGCCACTCTTGATAGCGACGGCGCAGCTTTCGTCGGAACCACTCCTCATTTTTGATGCGTAACACGTAATGCCACCCCAGCTTCTTACACCATGTGATTAAACTCAGGCAACTCAGTCCGCGATCGGCCAACAAAGTGCAGTGCTCACTGGTAAAATAGGGAGCGACTTGTTCAAAGAGGTGACCAACGATCTCCCATTGTCCTTGCTCCCACTTCTCTTGTTGTGGCATCACACACCACGCTACCGGTAACACCCGTGATTGCACCAGCAGTCCTACATACACAATCGTCGCTTCTTGGGTATAAGGCGTCAGGTCCAGGATCAGCTTCACTGGCTTGTTTTCCCAGAAAGGCAGCACCTGCTGGAGAAATTCGTTCCAACAGGCTTCCACCTCGATACGCTCATTGGCCACAAAGCGCTGCAACCGGCGCTCATAACTCACCAGTTTCGTCTCGCTGCTCAGTTGCTCCCACAACGTTTCGGCTACCCGTTGCATCACCGCATTTCCTGACTGGACAATGCCTTGCACACACACGGCGATGGTTTCCTGTTGATAGCTATGCAAGTTCGGAAATAGTTCCTTGACTTGTCGGATCCAGTGTTCCAATAATAGGTCGGATGCATCCATGATCGTCCTCCTGATACAGTTATCTCTCTATCAGATTGGACGATCTTCTCTTTTCCCAGAGCTTTTCCCTCCTCTTTTTCCTAGAACAAACTTTCTGTCGGGGAGAGAGATCCCCACCCCACACAACCGAGATGCAGTCAAGCTACACCTGTTTACCGGCGGGGGCGATGCAAGCATCCCCACCCCACACAACCCCACTCCCGCCCCTACGATATTACGAGATGTAGACGCTCTGTATCCATAAACGTTTCAACTGACGTTTCTGAGAAGAGTTTGAATGCAAGGTACCATGGCGCTGTTCCCGCCTGGCGGTAAAGTATCCCTGGTTTCCACGAAAGGCAAAGTTCCAACTCAGGGGACACTGCCCCAGGTCAGACCAATGGTGAGAGTCTTTTCGGCATGTGGTTCGTGGCCACACCCAATCTGTCCGTACAAGGCGGCGGATCGACGAGTGGTGGGTATGGGTATTAGAAATCAGGTTGGGGATGCTGGCATCACCGGGTTGAGGGTGGAGCAAGCTCCACCCTACGGATGTTGATGAGCTTTTTGTTCGATTGATGCGCGAATGGTTCGCAAATCCTTATAAAAAGGTGAAAAGTTTAGCTAGACCTTCGCAGTGCTCACCTGCTTCTCAAAATTCTTGAAGAACTGGTCGAGCGCCAGCTTTACCGCACCTTTGACAATCATATCAGGGGTAGCGGAGATCTTGCCTTCCATCTCAGCGTGTGCATTGTAGTTAATAGTAGTGCCCTGGGAGTCATCGGCCAGATCTATCGTGCAGGTGGCTTTGATTGAGCCAAACGAACTCATTGGCTCGGCAATCAAGACGACACGCGAAGGCGCAATTACTTCACCTGTCTGCAAGAATACATTGTAGGACCCCTTTAACCCGGGGATGCTCGGAGAAACGACCAGCTTAAGCTGGCGCCCCGTCGGAAAATCCACAAATTCAGCGCTCTCACAGCCGGGAACGCTGTTCTTGAGAATTTCGGGGTTCAACAATGCTTCAAATACTTGTGCGCGGGGTGCTTTTACCTTGTGGCTGCTTGTAAAGTCCATGTGTGCTTTAAACCTCTCTTGCTACTATGTACTCTTAATATACCATGCCATCCACTTCATTATGCGGTTTAACAAATTAATCGGGATAGCGGAATAGCCGACAAAGGCCGATAAATCGGCGGTGGGCGCGAAGTCTTGATACGCGCTCCGCTCCGCTTCGCTGAGGCCCCTACTGGTGTGCCGTCTCCGTTTACGATACCCTGGATATTTTGTTAAAGTTAATCATGGATTCTGTCTGGTATCTGAGGAAGCGATTAACAGGGACTTATTATAGCCTGGTTGGCTGAAATGGTTCAACTGTACGGGCAAGAAGTACTAGGCCAAAGCAAAGAAGGCAGTGCAAAAAATCCTCCAAGGTTGAGTATAATTAGGGAGGGCCGGATAGAGAGATTTTGCTACTTTTTTCTTTTGGAGGAATTTGTGAATCAGCCAGGTGAGAATGAACAAATACCCTGGGGTGAGCGGCAATGGCAATTTGGTACATTGATAGGGGTGCGGGCAGGTATGAGAACTGCCGGTTTAATTGAGCATGGCAGCTACGCGGATGGCACGCCGCTGCAGAGCGCTTTGCATGTGCTGGCCGGTGTGGAGGCCGGGCCGGTGTTATACGTTCAGGCGGCTGTGCATGGTGACGAGGTGAACGGAGTGGAGGTAGTACGCCGCGTGATTACGGGTGTTGATCCCAAACAGATGCGGGGAATTTTGATAGCCGTGCCGGTCACTAACGGGCTGGGGTTCGCACTGCACCAGCGTCGCACCCCTTTTGACGAAGAAGATATGAATCGTGTCTGGCCGGGCAAAGCGGGTGGTATGACCAGTCAACAACTGGCTTACAATCTTTATTACCAGGTTATAAGTCTTGCGCAGTACGTGATCGACCTGCACACGGCCAACAGCAAAACATTGCTGCACGTGGTGTACAGTCACGATGATGCTGGCAGCCGCAAACTTGCCGAGGTTTTTGGAGTAGAAGTCTTGCTGGAAGAAGATGTCAGGGAAGAGCAGAAGCAGGCCCGCTTTATGGGCAAGCTGCGCAATGTTCTCAACATGCACGGAGTGGCCGCCATCACTCCAGAACTGGGCGGAAATAATTATTTCGAGGAAGAAAATATTGTGCTGGGCGTACGCGGCGTGACAAATGTTATGAAGTACCTGGGTATGCTCGAGGGCGGCATAGTGCCGCCTGCCAGGCCTCAAGTCACGATATACGGCTCGCATCTCGACAAGGTACGGGCCAGCCGGGGCGGTATCTGGGTCGCAGAGGTGAAAGCCGGTGAACGAGTGCGCAAAGGCCAGGGCCTTGGGCATATCTACTCTATCCGCACTTTTGAGGTCACCGAACGTCTCTCTGCTCCTTATGATGGCTTTGTGCTAGGTACGGCCGATATGCCTATCATCAATATCGGAGACGCGCTGGTAGCTATTTGTCGCCTTGAGAAATGATCCTACCTACTACACCTGCCAGATGATAATATCGGTGTCAGCCGAGCCGGAGGCAAGCCCGCTTGTTCCCCATGCTACAGAGGTGACTGAGCTGCCATGCCCGCTGTAGGTCGTCCTGGCGCTGCTGTTCACGTCCCAGATGTTGACGCTGTTATCTGAGCAGGCTGTAGCCAGGCGGCCTGTGCCAGCCGGATCCCAGGCAACGCCGTTCACCGAGCCGCTGTGTGACAGGGTATACTTAACGGTCAATGTTGCAGCATCCCATACCTTTGCTGTTGCATCGGCGCTGCCCGAGGCAAGCATGGTACTATTGGGTGACCAGGCGAGCGCAAGTACAGGTTTGCTGTGAATGTGATGTAGCACAAACTTGTGTGGGGTCTCTTGCAGGCTAGCAATGGCTACAACTCCACTATGCAGCGCGGCCGCCAGGAACCTCCTATCGGGTGAGAACGCAAGAGCGTGAATACTTGCCTTGATAGGACTTCCCATAACAGTGCCCGTTTCCAGCACAATCTCGTGCGCGCCATTGCCAAGCGTACCGGCGAAGAGTCTCTTTCCATCGGGATACCAGATAACAGAGCTCACCGCGGCACCCAGGCCCGCAAAGTTATACAGCGCGTTTCCTTGCGTATCCCAGACCTGTACCGACCTGTCTTCACCACCTGATGCCAGGAAGCGACCACCTGGATTCCAGGCTACACTTAGCACAGCGGCGTGATGACCGCTATAGGTGAGTGTATTGTTTCCGCTGGCGACGAGCCAGAGTTTTGCTGTATTGTCACGCGAGCCTGACACGAGTTGCGTGCCATCAGGTGACCAGGAGACGCTTGTCACTGTACCAGTGTGTCCCCGCAGCACATACAGCGCGTTTGCCGGTTTAGCAAATCGTGAGTACACGTAGATGCCTGCACCGGCACCCACAGCGATTACCGCAGCGCCCCCCAGAATCCAACCGAGCGCTTTTCTCCTGCCTACCTGTTCCGGCTTACCGGGCAGGGTACCAGGGGCGATGCGAGCATCCCCTCCCCGCGTCCCCGCCACCCCCGCCCCTACGCGGGTGAGGGCAGGTTTTGTGATACCAGGGGCGATGCGAGCATCCCCTCCCCACGTCGGCACCACCCCCGCCCCTACGGGTTTTCCCTGCGGCGGGTGATTTGTTTGGGCGAGAGCCGGCAGAGAAAAAAAGGGCTGCATGTTAACGCGCGTGCCCTGTGAAGCTTGCTCGAAGGCCTCAGCAAATGCCGCTGTTGATGGATAGCGGTCCTGTGGCTTTTTAGCAAGGGCACGTGAAAAGACTGGCACGATGCCCTGGGGAAAGGCGGCGTTAAACCTTGTAATTGGCGGCGGCTCAGCCGTCAGGTGCTGGTTCATCAAGCGCATCGGCTCTCCCTCGAATGGTGGACGCCCGGCAAGAAAGTAGTAGATCATCACGGCGAGCGCATACTGGTCACTCTCCGGCCCTGCTACTCCGTCGAACTGCTCGGGCGCCATGTATGTTGGTGTACCAAGGATATGGCTTGTTGCCGAAGAGGAGGAGAAGAGTTTCGCCAGGCCAAAATCGGAGAGCAGGAGGTGTACCGTGTTCCCGTTGTCGATACGCAGCAGAAAATTTGCAGGTTTTACGTCGCGATGAATAATGCCGTGTTCGTGCGCGTATTGCAGCGCAGAAGCCGCCTGCTGCAAATAATCGCTCGTCTCTTCCAGGTTCAGCGGCCAGGAACCATTCAATGTGCCAGGCAGACTGGAAGCGGTGATCAACGATTGACCGGAGAGCAATCCGGCTCTGCGGCGCAGCCAGTCCCAGAGCGAACCCTCGGGCCGGTACTGCATAATAATATACGCGCGCTTGCCGCTGCTTGTTTCCTCTTCCCCATAGCGGTATAGCGGTAAAATATGCAGGTGATCCAGGCTTGCTACTGCACGCGCCTCTTGCTTAAAGCGTTCCGCAGCCATCGTTGCAGAAGAGAGATCAGGGAAGTCAGCGGGGTCGGTACGCACAACTTTAATTGCTACCTGCTGCCCTATAGCGGGATCCTCTGCCAGGTAGACTGTGCCCATGCCGCCGCTGCCAAGTACCTGTACCAGTGTATATCCACCAATCGAGGTGCCGATAAGAGTATCCACAGTACTCGGCCTCCTAATATAGAGATTTAATGATGGAATACCGGACTGATAAGCATAAACATACATCCCCCAGAAATGATTCAAATTTTGTAGAGGCGGAGGCTCCGCCTCTACAAAAAGATCATCAGACGCGGTAAATGCCCAGAACAGGTGACCACTGATCTCCAGGTTCTGCCAGCTTACGGGGTAGTTCTGGTAGAGACAACGAAGATCGCAGCCAGGACAACAATGCAAAGGAAGAGGAGCAGGAACACCACCGCTATCGGAATAAGGACAACTGCTGTCGCCCTACCTCCACTTAAACGGTGTACTGCCATAATCGAGTAGACATTCAATACGATGCTATAAATGTACAATGCGGCGCCTATGATGCCCCCAAGAATAGGGATGAGGCCAAGTACATAGCTGGCGATGTAAATTGGTGTCTGGTACAGCAGGGTGGTATAGCCCTGCGTTAGAAACTTTCCCTGTCCTTGAAAAGCCCTTGCAATCAGGTATTGTATGCCTACAAGAATGAAGAAAGACAACGGTACAGCAATAAACGAAAAGGTAGAGCCACTTACGGTGAGTGCCTGATATACACCGAGATTAAACCCGCCAGTAGTTACAAAGGGATTACTAGCTAATCCTATTGCACCCCGAATTAACCCGAAGATGGTACCGGCGAGAGCGATGGCGATCAGTTGTACCCAGACGATAGCCCAGTCTGCTTTGCCCATCTCTTCAAAAAACGACTGTACCGATGGTTTGGTTAAGATTTTAATATACTGGTTAGGCAATGCCTGAATGGCCTGACTGAGCGAACGAGGTGGTTGCTGAGGAGGCGCATAGCCGTAGCCATAGCCGCCCTGCTGGTTTGGTGGAAAGCCATATTGCGGAGGTGGAGTGCCATAAGGATTCTGTGGAGGTGGAGTGCCGTAAGGCTCCTGTGGAGGTGGAGTCCCATAAGGATTTTGTGGAGCGCCGTATCCCGAGTATGGTTCCTGGCCGCCATTGCCCGGCTGCCCTTGTCCCTGCTGACCTTGATTTGGATCCCAAGCCATTTCGTAGTTCTCCTTTGCTCTAAACAAGTTTATACAATGCCGTATACCTGCATATGAGAATACCGAATCCTCTATAAGAGGCTTGTAACGTATCAGTTATAACATAAGTCGTTGCATCTGTCTATTTTCTTTAACGTGAGCAATACTATGTACTGTTGTTTAATCACTTGTAAGGCAGAGCAGGGCCTGTGAATTATCCTGACCCCCGCCGGCACCTATCCATCTCGCCAACGCTGCTGCGCAGCTACTGCTGCGCAGTCAGGCGAGATGAAAGGAGAAGGGGGGTCACTACATTTCATACGCGGAACAGCCCACAATGTAGTGGCTCCCCTTGCGGGAGCGAGGTGCAGTCGCCTACCTTTTGGGAACATTCACAGACCGTAAGGCAGAGGTATGCACAAGACTAACACGGTTGAGCGTGCTATAATAGCCCCTGCAATCCTGAATGGAGGGGAGAAAGTGAGTTTTTATGATTACCTATGGTGATTTTGAAAAGGTGGATATTCGCGTAGGGAGAATAATTCAAGTGGAGGATTTTCCACAAGCTCGTAAGCCCGCCTATAAGTTGAGTATCGATTTTGGTCCAGAAATTGGCATAAGAAGATCATCTGCACAACTAACAAGCCACTATACAAAAGAAGGGTTGCTCGGAAAACAGGTTGTTTGCGTCGTAAACTTTCCGCCCAAGCAAATTGGCCCTTTCATCTCAGAGGTGTTAACGCTTGGAGTTCCTGATGGGAATGGCGAGGTTGTTTTGCTGGGTCCTACACAAGAAGTCCCTTTAGGTGGGAAGATGTTTTAAGCTGGCTTCGGACAGATCGAAGTGTTGCACCATCGAATAGCATCTAACGTGATATTCCCATTATTTCATCATGAGTCTACATCTTCAATTAACTCTGCTGTAGATACATGTAAAGCACGAGCTATCTTGCCAAGTGTTGCAAGTTTGATCTCATAGTACGGATTGCGCCACACCCTTTTGATTGTGATAAACGGCACATCAGCAGCGCGTGAAAGTGTAGACATGTTGTACCCCTGGCTTTCTGCAATCTCCTTTACTCGTAACCGTACCATTGATCTTTGCTCATGCCCTTTTAGCCCCACTATATCAGAGAAACCCTCTTGACTATAGTACGCACTTTCGCTTAAACTAATCTAAGTGAGCATTTCTGAGCAAGCAGTTAGGAACAGGAGAAGAGTTAATGCAAGGACAGCAATATACGAGACCGCTACCTACAGGTACAGGGCTTATCTACTACAACAAGGCACAATGCCGCGAAATGGAAGCTGTCGTAAAAGACTCTGGTTATGTTATCTTATGGGTGATAGATGAAGAGAAGTCACAAGCTGACGAACATTATATTTCGTATAGAGATGTGGTCAAAGTTATACAGGAAAATAATCAATTATCCCCTCGCTGCTGAGAGATGTGATAGGATGAAGAGTAGGAACATTGCTTCCTCAGAAACAGGGAGGATCCATTATGCAAGAGGCTGGGGTGTCGTTCCTGAGCACCTGGCAAAACTTTTACGTCCTCATCGGCACCGCTGCGGCGACGCTGACGGGCTTGATATTCGTGGTGATGACCTTGATTGCGGGGGTGCGGGTGCGCGTGTCGTCGCCGAGTGGGGGGATTGCAGCATTCAGCACGCCCAACGTCGTGCATTTTTGCCTCGCGCTGCTGGTCGCCGCGATACTCAGCGCACCCTGGCAGGCACTCTGGAATGCTGGTCTGCTGCTGGGCCTCTCGGGTCTCGGGGGGATGATCTACGTGGTCATCGTGCTCCGGCGGGCACGCCGTCAGACGGACTATCAACCGGTGCTGGAAGACTGGCTGTTTCATACGGTCTTGCCGCTGGTCTCCTACACTGCCCTCCTCGTCGCGGCGATAGTGCTCCCAAGCCATCCGGCACCGGCACTGTTCGTCATCGCTGCGGGAACGGTGCTGCTGCTGTTCATCGGCATCCACAACGCGTGGGATAACGTGCTCTACATTGCCATCGACCTCTCCCGGCCTCAGAACAAGAGCCAGGACTAGCATGGGTCTTGCGCTGGTTCGCTGACGTTGGTCAAGTGCCGTGGGGACGCGCAGCGTGGGAAGATCCTTATACGGCACCTTTTCATGGGAGCGACAGGCGTGCCTCTCTTCCATCGAGGACGGCTTGAGAGCAGCGCTCCGTTTGACCAGGAGCGCAACACGCTGTCACAAACCACAGAGAGCACGCTGCCCTGCTGGAGCAAGACGAGCGTCTTGTTCCTCCTCGTTTCTGCTCGTGGGAACCATATGGTGATTAGACTCGTTTGAGGCCGATGAGTTCACGGACTTTTGCCGCAAACACGTCCAGGTCAAAGGGCTTCTGTAAGAACGCACTTCCTGGGTCCAGCAGATTCCGCCGTTTCAGGTCCATCTCTTGATACCCACTCATGACCAGAACCTTCGTGTCTGCACGCTTCCTGCGCACATGCTCCTGGAATTGTCTTCCCTTCATCCTGGGCATCATGATGTCTGCGATCACCAGGGCGATGGAGGAGGCATGCTGCTCAAACAGGTGCAAGCCTTCTTCTCCATCATTGGCCATGAGCACTCTATATCCGTGCTCCTGCAGCATCTCGCTCATGATCAGTTGGATGTCAGGGTCATCCTCGACCAGCAGAATGGTCTCAGATCCGCCCAGAACTGCCTGCGCTTCGAACGGCCCCCGTTCCTCTGCCGATTCCGTTTTGGGTTCGACGGCTGAGAAGTATAGCAAGAAGGTGGTACCTTGACCTGGTTGACTCTGCACTCGAATCACGCCGTGATGCTGCTTGACGATGCCATAGACGACGGCAAGGCCCAGTCCTGTTCCCTGACCCACCTCCTTGGTGGTAAAGAACGGTTCAAATAATCGCGCCTGAACCTGTTCATCCATCCCAATTCCCGTATCGCTGATGCGCACGAGGACATAGGACCCGGGAGGGAGATAGGGCTGGACATGTTGCCCGCCCTGTGCAATTTCGACCTGCTGGGTGGTGATCTCCAGGTTTCCCCCGGCAGGCATGGCATCGCGCGCATTCATGCAGAGATTCACCAGAACCTGCTCCAGCTGCGTCGGATCGGCATAGACCGCTTTCAGTGCCGGGTCAGCGTGGAACACAAGCTGTACGCTTGCTCCCAGAAGCGTCCTGAACAGGTCGAGGAGCGAGGCGATCTGCTCATTCAGGTCGACGTATCTCTGTTCCATGGGGGTTCCACGCGCAAAGGCCAGGAGCTGTCGGGTCATGCGCGCTCCCCGCTCGGCCCGCGTATGTATATGCTGGAAGTACTCGGAGAGGACGTGTTCCTGCTGCGTGCGTGCCAGCCCCCGCTGGGCATAGCCCATAATCCCGGCCAGCAGGTTGTTAAAATCGTGCGCCAGACCACTGACCAGCAGCCCCAAACTCTCCATCTTCTGGGCTTGCTGCATCTGTACCTGCAAGGCCTGGCGCTCGGCCCGCAGCCGCGTACGTTCCAGACAGTCCTCGATGGCAATGGGCAGCCGCGAGAGATGGGTTTTGAGGATGTAATCACTCAAGCCAATTTTCATCGCCTCTGCGGCAATTTCTTCGCTGCCAGTCTCGGTCACCATGACCACCGGCAGATCGGAGGAGCGCGCCCGGATTGCCTTGAGGATCTCGAGCCCCGTCGTCCACTTGAGCTGATAGTCTGTGAACACCATCGTATAGTCCAGCTCTCGCAGGGCCTCTTCGAACGCCTGCTGGTGAAGAATCTCCACGTAGGTCGCTGCCGGAATCGCCTGCTGGATGATTCGTTTCATCAGTTCACGGTCATACGGGCTATCATCAATGAGCAGAAATCGCATAGTTGTCCTCACTCTGCTGCACGCAACTCCATCCAGAAAACGCTCCCATGTCCTATGCTGGAGGTGATACCGATGCGTCCTCGCATCAGTTCGACGGCCTTACGCACAGTCGCCAGTCCCAGACCCACGCCGTCGTAGACCTCGACGCCATGCAGCCGGACAAACGGCCGAAACAGCCGTAGTTGATCCTCGGGCGCAATGCCAATGCCGTTATCCTCGATCTCGAGGCGGCACACCTGCTGGGTGGTTGCTGCCCTGATTGTCACCGTGGGTCGCACTCCTGGCGGCACGAATTTGAGCGCATTGGACAACAGATTGGTCAGCGCCAGCATGAGCAACACGACGTTCCCCTGCACCATTGGGAGCTCCCTATCGACAACCACCAGGGCCTGGCGCTGCCCTACCTCCTGCTCCAGGTCTTGCACACATCGCTGGACCAGCTGATCGAGAGCGATGTGCTGCAACTGCCTATCAGCGCGCTCGACACGCGCGAAATCGACCAGCCCATCGATGATCTCCTGCATCTGCACGGCGATGGACTGAATACGCTCCAGGTCGTGTCGTCCTTGCACCCCCAGCCGCTCGGCCTCTTCCTCCTGCAAGAGCTGGGCAAAGCCTTTGATCGCCCGCAGCGGCGCCTGCACATCGTGCGTCATCGCGTGAAAGAAGGACTCCAGCTCTTCGTTGCGCAGCTTCAGTTCCCGTGAGAGCTGACGCGTCCGCAGCAGGATTTCCACCCGCGCCTGCAGTTCCAGCTTCTCAATCGGTACGCGGATCAGCTCATCCACCGTCTTCCACAGGTGACGGGTGAGCAACTCGGCCTCCCGCTGCGTGGTGATGAGCACCACGGGTAAAAAGGTTGGGGCGTCCTCGGCCTTGCGCAGACGCACCTCCTGCCAGAGCCGGTCCAATGTGGGACCATCGATCAGACACAAATCAAACGGAACGGCGAGTGGTGTTCCATTGTCTGGGATCACCATCTCGTAATGCTGTCTCAACCAGTCGGACAGCAGGGCGCAATTCGTTTTGTTGTCCAGGAGCAGCAGTATGCGATTCATCCTCTCCTACTCCTCCAGGATGCTCTGGATCACCCCAATCAATTCCTTGACCACCAGGGGCTTCACCATCACGCCTTTCGCTCCATGGGATAAACTGGCCTGCTGAATGGCCGCACTCTGCCGGGGTGATACAACCAGAAAGGGGATTTTGGCCGTCCGCAACTGCTCGCAGCGCGCCCAGATCTCCGCGTCGAAACCGGTAATATCGACCAGGGCCCCGGCAAGCAGCTGCGGGTTCGCCAGGGCCCGATCGATCTCCTCGTAGGTCGCTGTCGAGACGGTGGGATACCCCTCTTTCGCGAGGAAGTCCGCCAAGAGTTGCAGATTGCGCGGCAGGCGGTTGACCAGCAGCAGTGTGTGAGCGGTGGTTGACATGCTCAGCCCTCCTTGCTTGCAGCATCGATGTAGGAGATCCTTCCCGTCAAAATGCCTTGCAGGTTCGTGAGGGGTCGGCCCACCTTGATGCCATAGCGACTCATTTCGATTTCGCGTAAGGTGCGTTCAAAGCTCGACAAGCGTTTCTTGAGGACGCCAACGACCTTGCGGAGTTCCCCACGCAGTTCCAGGTAGCGTAAGAACACAATATTATCCGCCAGGTAACTGATTCCCACGTCACTCACCTGGAAGTCGCCGACGATCGACTCCACTTCGTTGATGAGCAGGACGGCCACGCCCATATTCTGCAGGTATTTGCACAGGCCATGCAGGTACCGCACGACATTGTCTCCGCGCAGCGAGAGGCTATAGCCTGCAATACTATCGATCATGACAATGCCAGCATGCTGCTGCTCAACCTCACAGCGCACGGTGTGGGCAAATTCATCGGGCGTCAAATGCAGGGGTTCGATCTGCACCACCGAGAGGGTCCCGCGCTCTATCATGGCCCGGACCGGGATATTGAGGGACTCACAGCGGCGTAAGAGCGTCTCTTGCACCTCTTCAAACGTGTAGACCACCGATCGTTCGCCTCGCCCCGCCGCCTCTTTCATGAACTGGAGCCCCAGCGTCGTTTTCCCGACACCGGTGGGACCGGTCAGAATGCTGATGGTGCCACGCTCCAACCCCCCGTGTAGCAGTTCATCCAGCTCCGGAACGCCGGAGGAGATGGTCTCCTGTACGAACTGCTGGCGGTGCCGCTCGGGGAGCAGGTGCGGAAACACCTCCATGCCCCGATCGGTGAGACGCATGGTGTGAGACCCACTGCGAAAGTCAGAGCCCCGAAACTTGCTGACGCTGACCGCACGGCCTTCCGGCTGAAAATGCAGGTGGATGACGCCGTCGCTCATAAATTGGAGGTCGTCATCAGGAACGGAGCTGTTACCTTCGGAGGTATAGAGAACGGTTGCTCCCTGCTCGACCAGAAAGCGCAGGAAGGAGAGCACCTGTTTGCGGAACTGGAACGCATCGGTGGCGAGGTAGCGAAACTGCGTCATGGCATCGAGAAAGACCCGCTGCGGCTTCAGATGCTCGATCTGCTCCATGATCTGCCGGGTCACCGGTTCGCGTTCGACTTCGGCAGGAGAAAAAATATCGTAGGTTTGCATTTCGGTGAA
>WNFA01001331.1_pt1 | contig 16892 bp, 15 predicted proteins | sample 5400481 | NCBI WGS metagenome assembly WNFA01 (sample SAMN13153340, study PRJNA577476) | soil metagenome | isolation source: 120 cm saprolite under Douglas fir tree site 2 hole 1 replicate 2 | place: USA:California | collected 2015-04-18
GTTTCAATTTCATCCCATTGTTCTTGTATTCTCACCCAACCGGCATGTAGATCAAGGTACTCTGCAAGTGCATTGCTATCGAAATTCTTATGGAGGGTAAATCCATAGGAAGATTTTTCTGTAAGAATTGCTGAAGAAACAGATGTTGGCGTTACTATAGGAGTGCTATTTCCTGCTGCAAGTTGTCTTATTTCTTGTTGCTGTTGGGTAGTAAGAACAGTGAGAGGAAGAGCAATAGGAAGAACTGCAAGCAGCAGAAACCCAATCAAATGATAAGAGAAAAAGCGTAAATACATTTAGTAATAACTCTAATCTAGCATTAGGAAGCTGGTAACTACACAGCTACTCTGGAAAGATGGAAGGACAGGATGACCAAGCAAAGTGGCCTGCCAAGCAGAGGCAGACCCTGCTTGCGCAACGTCCACAAATAGACTTGGATGCGACAGAACGCCTGAGCTCCAGGGAGCGCTCGGAAACAGCTGGAGACCTTTTAAAGCCCCAATCAAGCAATAGGCATTCATCTCCTGGCTAAAGTCAAGGAATTTTCTGCGCTGTTTACTGTAAGCAGATAATTCTTGCAGTATGACCTCCGCTGTGTGCTTCAGACTCATAGCAACATGGAACGGTCCATTCGCTTCGTGGAAGTGTTCACGCAACTGCTCTCTACCCAGGCCAGTGAGTACCAGAACCGTACGAGCGCCAGCTGCAAGCCCAGCACGTACATCATCTATAATGCCGCCAGCCTCAGAAATTTCAGCTACCATGCGACAATGTATTTCCTCAACGGTTTCTACCGATATTATCCCACGTGCTATGGCAGCCTGGTTTGTACACACGATAATACGGTGTCCAGCGTTCGTAAGCTCTGCAATGGCTTCTTTTGATCCCGGCAGGAAGCGAAACTCATCCCAGCTTTTCACATAATCTGATCGGTTTTCATTGATAACCCCGTCACGATCAAGGAATATCGTAGACATTATGAACCTTCCTATCTAAGAGATTTGGCAACAGAAGAACATTTCTCTATGGGGAGCCAAGGCGCAGGCCATCTGATGGTGCTGGCGATGCTTAGACAACCTAACCTCGCAGCTATGTGGCTGCAAGTATTGCCCAGTCCATACGATCGTCTTGCCCTGACTGCATATACATACGCACCACTTCACGCATATGGCGTGTAATCACGTGTGCCAGTATCAAATGAGCATCTTCTTCCTGCTCAATATTCTGACCCGGAGCAAGAACATACGCATCGACGATGTCTTTGATCTTGCCTCCTTCTGCTCCTAACAAGCCCACGGTGGTAGCACCGACCTGCCGCGCCAGGTAGAGCGCATTGATGACATTGGGCGAGTTCCCGCTGGTACTAATGCCAACTGCAATATCACCTGGCTCGATCATATTGGCAAGTTGCTCAGCGAAGACATGTTCGTAGGCAGTATCGTTGCTCCACGCCGTGATCAAGGGGACATGGTCTGTCAACGAGATGGCCTTGAGACGTGGAGCTCCCGGCATGATAGTATTCTTGGCTAGATCAAGTGCGAAATGGGAAGCAGTCGCTGCACTGCCGCCATTACCCATAATAAACATGCGATGGTTATCCAAATAGGCGCGTTCAAGCAGGCGTATCACCCGCTGCAGATGTGGTAATGAGACGGTTCGCAACATGTGCTCCAGGTCGGTAAAATAAGTGTTGATCGACTCCACTTTCGGCCAGCCTTTCTCTCTAGCGTATTTCAAGTTGAGGCTTCACATAGGATGTTACCCAATCATGACTGAAGTGCGCGGTATTAAGTACTACCGTAGTCCCCTCTTGGTCAAACTGGAAGCTCATACGCTTCAGCCCGCGATTCTCCAGCACTTTTGTCACCGCATCTTGTGTATGCTCCTGGCAGTATATCAGCAGGAATCCACCACCACCTGCTCCCGTAATCTTCCCTGCCGTCGCTCCATATTCAAGGGCTAAGGCGTAACAGTTATCAATGAAGTTGTTTGAGAGGCCGGGGGAAAGACGGCGTTTCTCCTGCCATGAATAATCCAATAGGCGTGCAAACTCATCCAGGTCGCCCCGCTCCAAGGATGCCTGTATCTCTACTGCCAGACGCTTAATGTTATGCAGTGCCCCAAGGACCGCTTCTTCTTGATCTTCAGTGGATTTGCGCTGGTTTTTGAGAATAGAGGTAGATGTACGCGAAGTGCCAGTAAAGAAGAGCAGTAAACGACGCTCCAACATCTGCCATACTTCGGGGAGAATGTGTAACGGATGAACCGTGACACCCTGGCTCGTAAACGTAATTGTATTCAGTCCGCCAAAGGCAGATGCAAACTGATCCTGCTTGCCAATGGGCATGCCCATCTTGCCAATCTCAATACAGCACGCAAGTTCCGCGATCTGCTGCTTCGTCATGGGTTCCTCAAGCAGTGTTGAGATCGCAGACACAAGCGAGACCGCAGCGGCACTCGATGAGCCCAAACCCGTGCCAGGCGGGACTTCACTAGCAATGAAGAGATTCATTCCTCGGCGTACCCCAAAGTGATGGAGAATAGCTTTAGGTAGAGCTAGATCACCATCCCAGAAGAGATCCGTGTAGGAAGAGTGACGAAACACCGAACGATAATCGGCAGAGATAATTTGCAGGTCATCTGCTCTATCAGTTGTAATAATTGTATAAAAATACTTATTGATCGTTGTACTGATCACGAGGCCACCATATTTGGCATAGTAGGCTTCGAGATCGGTACCGCCACCTCCAAAACTGATGCGCATAGGGGCCCTAGCAATAATCATTTTCCTTCTCTTCTTTCTATCCTAGTGCATAATCAACCAACAATTTGGGGAAAAGGGAAGTTGGGGACACCCCAAACCCCGGCAGGGAGGCTTCGCCCCCTGCACCCCCATTGCCTAAATGGTCTCTTGACTTTGCACTAGGGATAGATTGACGGTTATCGATATATTGCATATGGTCAGGTTCCTGTATGGACGATGAAGACCTTCAGTGTCTTCATCAGGATGACCAGATCAAGGATACATTCACGATTATCGATATATTGCATATCAAACAGAACGCGCTCATCATAAGAGATGTGCTGTCGTCCGCTGATTTGCCATAAACCGGTGATGCCAGGTTTCACAGAGAGCCGTTTCTGTGCATAGTGACCAAAGCGCGGTAGTTCACTTGGATGAATGATACGTGGACCCACAAGCGACATTTGCCCAACCAAGACATTAAACAGTTGCGGTAATTCATCCAGACTAGTCTTGCGAAGAAATTTGCCGACTCGAGTGATACGTGGATCATCCATCAACTTCATGTTTTGCAGGTATTCCCACTTTAGTTCGGGATACTTTTCGAGGTAGGTATCCGCATCGCGTATCATTGTACGAAACTTGAGGGCGAAGAAACGCCGACCGTGTTGCCCAACGATTTCTCTGAAGTGAAGTACGTCACCTCCATCGTCGAGTTTGATACAAATAGCAATCACTAAGTACATCGGTATTAGCACAAGTATACCAAATGTAGCGATGACAATATCAAGAAGACGCTTCAGGATATAGTAGACTGCTGAAGGTTCGAGAGCGTCATCACTACTAAGAGTGCTAATGTTAAAAGTACTACTTCCCATTCTATAGAAAGCCAGGTCTTCTTCTTTATCCTTGATCACAGTTTGGATCATTTGTTCCATATAAATGCCTTTCCAGATAACAAAATCCTCTAACGGCTCAAGTGTAACAAAATCGGTGCGCCTTTAAAATGGAGAATGGGTTAAGATATGGTTATGAATGCATCAATTTAGTTAAGACTTCTTCACCTCTGCACTAATTTTTACCATAGACCCATTTGTCTCAGACGATTGCTCGCCAGTAGTCGAGTGTTTGCCTTAGGGCATGCTTAAAGTTGGCTGATGGTTTCCAGCCAGTGTGTGCATATAGACGCTTGATAAAATCGGATTGGCCAATCTGCCAACCGTATCGCCTCCAGCATACGAGCGACACTAAGTGCCGTGTATTCCCCTGTGGCAACAGGCTGCTGAAACGATGTACCCACAAACGACATAGCCGCAAGATTGTAAACTTCATCCGCACGTGAGCGGCGTAACGCTTGGATCAGTGAGAGCTGATCGACCAGATCAGCATCAATCAATTCGATATCGTCTAGCAGATGACGGATGCGTTCGCTGTTTAATGTACTGGTGCGGCGTATCATGCCATAGACGCGATAGCCTTTTCTCAACAAGAATTCTGCTAAATAACTGCCATTCTGTCCTGTAATCCCAGTGATCAACGCATTAGGCATATATTTTTACCTCCAAGTCAGAGTGGGAGCTTTCTCTATAATGTGCGATTATCGCCTGCTCATAGACGTTGACCAATCTATTGGTCACCATACGCCAGTCATGCTGATGTTCTACATACTTGCGCCCACATTGACTCAATGTTTCGCGCAATTCTGTATCGTTCATAAGACGTAGTGCGGCATCGGCAAACTCCTGCGTAGAATTGGCCACCAATAAATCACGGCCAGGACGCGCACTTAAAGCTGATGCAGGCTGAGAAGCTACGACAACAGGTGTACCGAGTGCCATTCCCTCCAACACCTTGTTCTGCAAACCGACGCTGTACACCATTGGACATACCATCACCATCGCACGCCTGATGTAGGGACGTATATCATCTACGTAGCCAGTCACTTCCACGCGAGGGTCACGAGCTAAGCGTTGAACTGACTCAGGCGGATTGCTACCAGCGATAGTAAGTGTGGCCTCAGGTCGCTTTTGCCAGATCAAGGGCATGATCTGTTGATGGAGATAGAGTGCAGTCGCCACATTGGCGTGATAGCTCATCTTGCCAGAAAAAACGATGTTACAGTTGCGTCGTTCCTGTTGTATTGGGTAGAAGTATTCCAGATCAACACCAGAGGGCAATACACGTATGTTTGCACCCAGTTCTTCATCACTATGTACTGAATTGCCAACATGTGTACGGAGGAGTTCGATCATAGCCTGACGATCACGTTCTGACGTAATGACAATATGGGGAAGCCGATTCACCATCTTGGCTTCGTAACGTTGTGTGCGTTTCTGTTCCAACATTGCTACCGCACGTACTGGTAGACTAGGCCCCGATTTGACGGTGTGCTTACAGAGCAAGCTGATACAATCGACAGCATCCCACACTAGCGGATGTGTACGTATAAGCTGCTGCATTGAGTTGATACCACGTAGATGCTCTACATGCACAACATCAAATGTACGCTGTTCACAGAGGCATCGTGCCGCCTGTGCGAAACTTGCTGACTGTGCATATGCTACTTGCAAGGGAAGCCGGCCGAACAAGGCCAACCCACTACGCAGGACAGCCCGTCGCTTTGATTCCTGGACCACCGCTACCTCAAATCCTTGCTGCCGTAACGTCTCCACGTCTGCCTGTTCCTGCTCTGATGAAACCTGCGCAAGAACCACTACCTCATGCTCACGCTGGAGTTGAGTCAGGAACCCATAGCTGCGAATGCGGATGCGCGAAGGAGGATAGGGGGTCACGAACAATATACGCATACTACTACCTCCAAGTACGAAAGTACCTTGTTGACTTATCGACTTATCTAAATGAGGCTACAGGCTATTGAAATAGTTCGATTTGTAGCTTTGGCTCATGCCGAAAAGACTTCCATAGTCATGTTGATGCTCAGTATATCAGAGAGTTAGCTTCAAAGAAGGGGAGAAATGGTTAAGATTTAGTAATAAAAAGCCTGAATTGGTAACAGTTTCTTAACCAACTCTTTACGGTGTAGGGCCCCATTAACTGGTGAAGGGTTTCTCTATCTCTGCACATTTACAAGTTAATCCCTACATACCTACAAACTGCCCAAATGGGCTATCTCATCTTTCTTCTGACGTGAAAGTCTTTACTTGCTGATATAATAGCTGCGTCCTTATGCTCCTGAACAATTTACTGAGAGGAGAAGAGGAGTATGTACATAGCTGAGCGCCAGAGAGCACAGCCATACTTAACCCAAGTGAATGGACCACTGTTTGAGCAGTGGTATCTCTTGCATCATCGTATGGTGCGTGTCGTGACAAATCATATGGTGCTAGCCGAGCAGATTCGTCACTTTCTTTACTATGCACAGTTGCTGAGAGAATATAGCTATGACGAACCCTTCCATCTCCCTGTGGGCATTCCCGAGGACCTAATTTGGCAGGCTGGTTCCCAGTTGCATCGCCCTATCGCACTCACCTGTTACCTCTTTGCCACCCATTCAGGTGAGCCGTTTCCGCCAGCACCAGCGCAGCTGAGACCTGGTACTAGTGAATGGGAAAAGATTATAGGAGTGGATGGTCCACTGTTGGCAAAGTGGGAGGAAGGGTCACTGCGTTTTCGCGAATACCAGGCATATCCTGGAGTTTCGAGCCGTATTAGTACGATGTTAGACAAAATTGATCTTCATGCAACAATTTTTATTGAGAACGTTGGCAACTGTGCTTCCTGGTTCGTGACGCGCCATGTCTTTTATATGCTCCTCGCGGCTATGCTGAATTATGATGGCTATGAGAATATCCATGCAGGAGCTCTTGCGCTTGCTGACGCAGGTGCACTCATTGTTGGCTCGCCTGGTAGTGGCAAGAGTACGCTCGTGCTCTCATGCTTGCAAGCGGGTATGTACTTTTTGGCCGATGATGTGCTCTTTTTAGCCAGAGATGGTGACGTTGTAAGAGCCTACGCTTTCCCCGAGGATATTGCTGTGCGCGATGGCTCCTTAGAGCTGCTTGGACAGCATGCATTCATGCAAAACCTGGCGGAGGATGAACGTCGGAAGCGCCACGTCTATGTGCAGCGCTACTTTCGTGGGCAAATGGTAAGTTCCTGTCCGGTGCGTCTTATGCTCTTTCTCCATGCAAAAAATAGGAGTGCAGAGTTTCGTGCGGAGCGTCTTTCTCCTACGCAGGCGGTCACCTGGTTGATGCAGGAATATATCTCCCGCGAGCGGGCACAGGAAGGAACTGCAGATAATATCTTCGATATCTTTGCTGATATGGCTACTCAAGCCCCATCATATCGTCTTTGGCTGGCGCCAGACACACAGGTGAATGCAGCACAAGTACGTGCATTATTGGAACAACACTTTTAGTCAGACTCGTCCATAGCTGTTATACAGGTGCCAGTACACCCCCTTGCGCGTGAGCAACTCGTCATGGGTGCCCTGTTCCGCGATCCGTCCATTATCAATGATGACAATGCGGTCTGCGTTGCGAATAGTGCTGAGACGGTGGGCAATAATAAATGTGGTGCGTCCTTGCGTTAAGCTTTTCAGTGCTTGCTGGATGAGCGCCTCAGACTCGTTATCGAGCGCCGATGAAGGCTCATCCATAATCAGGATCTTTGGCTGGCGCAGGAACATACGGGCAATAGCAATACGTTGACGTTGTCCGCCAGACAGGCTCTGGCCGCGCTCCTTGAGCACTGTTTTGAAGCTGAGAGGCTGCGCCTGAATGAAGTCGAGAATATTGGCACTGCGCGCTGCCTCTTCCATTTCTGTATATGAGACTTTGCGGAGCAGCCCGAAGGTCAAATTGTCCGCGATGGTCCCACTGAAGAGCGAGTCGTCCTGCAAGATGACGCCGAATTGGCTTCGTAGGCTTTCAATCTTGAGGTCTCGCAGGTCATGGCCATCGATGGTGATACAACCGCTATCGGGCTGGTAAAATCGCATCAACAGGTTTGCGATGGTGGTTTTTCCTGCTCCACTACGTCCCACCAGCGCGATCGTTGTCCCCGGCTCAACATTGAGGTTGATGTCATGCAGCACTTCGATGCCCGGTGTGTACGAGAAATGAACATGCTCTAAGGTGATATGCCCACGAACGACGGGCATTTCGATTCCTTTTTCTGCGTCGGCCTCCTCTGGATGGTTGAGGATCTCAAATAAACGATCTATGGCGACTGCGGCCGCCTGTATCTGCTGATTTACCCCATTGAGCGTAGATACGGGCGAAGCAAGCTCACGTAAAATCAGTATGAACGCAGCAAACTGCCCGGCAGTCAATGCCTGGTTCAATACCAGGTAGCCACCCAGGCTTAATACGACAATGACGGCCAGGGTTTGTACGATCCCAATCACAAAATTAGCTTCTGATTGGAAGATAGTGCGCCGGAAGGATATCTGGTTGGTCTGTATGATGAGTTTTTTGGTCTTGCGTCCGAACCGGTGCTCTGCTGCAAGTGCCTTGATAGTTTTGAGACCTGTCAGCCCTTCATACATCGCGCCGTTCATGATCGCGTAGCTCTCTAGTACTTGACGACTCAACTGACGTGTGCGCCGGTTGAAGTAAAGACTCACCCCCAGGTAAACGGGTCCGATCACAAGCACTGCCAGGGTGAGGCGCCACTCGGTTAAGAAGAGTACACCAATATAGATTACCGTTAATATAGCGTTGACGGCTGTATCCATAAGCACCTGTATCACAGTTTGCTGGGCTGATGTGACCTCGTTCAGGCGGCTCAGCACTTGACCGGTACTGCTGAGACCCTGATAGAACGGGAGTGGTAAGCGTAGCATATGACTGTAGAAGCGGAAGATGATATTGAGATTAGCTGAACGGGTTAGTGATCCTACTAGATTGCGGTTGAGGAAACGTAATACTTCCTCTAGCAGGAATACTGCCAGCAGGATGGCCAGTGAATAGATGAACAGCGGGACATTGTGGTTGCGGAAGACCTCATCGAGCATCGTGCGAAAGATGAACGGCATGGGAAGCGCGGTCAGGCCAATCCCGACGGTGAGGAGAAATGCAAGTGCGATTTGCCATTTGAAGGGAGTCACAAACTGGCTGAATTGCTGCAGATCCTTCCAGCTCAGCTTCTTTTCATCGGCCCGGCGGCGCTTTTCCAGGTTTCTTGCGTATGCTGTATCTGCATAGATGAGTTGATTTCCTGGTTGACTACCGGGCAGGGTAGGTGCTACTGCTTTTACTGCTGGCAGCCTCAACGTGGCAAAGGCACTGATATCTGCTTCTTCAGCATTTGTAGGCTGTGGAGCCATAGCTAGCCGCTTCTCAGTAACCTGGGCTTCGCTCTCTGGGTCTTCAAACCATGGAAGCACGGCTCCCCAGGTGATAGGCTGAAGTGCATCGATTGCAGGATCGTTGAGTCGTGGTAGCTGCGGCGGCGTTTCAGACACCACTGGGTGAATGCCATTGCTGTGCAAGAGGCGAACTGGTTTCAGTTGACTCCCTGATGCGTTGTGCGAAGGGTGCTGTTCAGTCATGGGGAACCGTCCCTAAAAGGGAGTGCACAATCTGCGGACCATCGCTAGCTCCACGGGCAAGAGTGAGCTGGTATCCAGGTGCTTGTTCTGCTAATGTACTCAGGAGTATAAATAGCCTCTCCTGTGTTTCTGGATATGTGTTTCCTTTGCCGACGCACTGGAAAACCAACTCCTGCAGTGCACTCGCTTTGCTGAGAGGTGTCACTGTACTCTGCGGTTCTGTTGTGAGTGATGGAAAGAGCAGTAGACGAATGGGTGTCTGGAGGAGGGCAGATCCGGTGCGCACCTGCTCAATGGAGCAATATCGCTTGCCGTAATGGTCTGCTGGGAGGGCACTCATGAACGACAGCGTTTGCCAGAGGTCAATGGTAGCAGGGCGGACGGAGACCTCGTGCGTAATTGCATAAGCGCTGATTCTCGCGGAGCATGACGAGATCATCCCCTAAAAAACCACATCCTGTAATTGCACAGCCGAGACTGAGCGTCGTTTTACCACGCCCCGACGCTCCAATAATGAGTGCCCCTTGCTGAGTATTCCAGGGAGCAGTTATGGCAGCGGCATGGCAGGGTTCAAATCCATAGAGGTGCATCAGTTCGCCCAGTGCCATCAGCAATACGTAGCGGCGCAGAAACCTTGCCTGGTAGTGTTCCGGCATTTCGAGTTGGGTGAGCGCAAGATTCTCGTCGGGGCTAATGGCAGTGAGGGCTGCTGCATTGCAGCCAGGCAGCGGAGCATAGCTCTGATACTCAGTCGTGTAATCGCGGCTTCTGTACCAAGTAAGTTTTGTTTTGGTCAGTAGACGGATAGTGTCAGTCCGTATCCGGTCGTGAGGCAGATGCACCGGAAATTGCGAGGCATGCTCATAACAGAGTACGTAGTAGCTTGCCTCACCTCGTGGTTTGCTTGGTTCAGGAAATATCCCGAGCATTTCATCTAACATCGCCAATATTGCGGGATGATTTGTGTGACAGGTAATACGAATATCATGAAAGAAGTAGGCGTTACGCAGCGCTGGCTCGGGTAGATGATGGACTGTCGTATAGAGCGTATCGAACATCGTCTTGTTAAGCATAGTGTTACACAACAGGATGTGGTGATGAAGCGTCGTCGTTCAGAAGGTTATTGCTACGCAGATCAGCTAGAATACGTGCCAAATCCTGGAGTGCTTGCTCGTGCTCTACTTCGTATAATTGACAGATGGTTGTAGCGATACTATCGGGAGTATGCTTCCCATCCAGCATTTTCCAGATCAGTGTGCCAACCCGGTTGAGGCTGTATGAAGAGCCAGCCGCCGGGTTGAGCAAGACTGCTTCGCCATCAAGTTCCCGCCAGAGAACAGCATCATTCCGCTGCAACATGTGGTTCCCCGATTCTAGCTAAAGCGCTTCCAATAAACTACTTTCAATTTTATTCTAGAGGTCATCTCGTGCCACTGACGATGCGCAACTACAGCGTATACACCAGTAACTGATGTAGGCTGCTAAGCGTGAACATTTATGCAGCACTCTCCTCAACGACCTACATTTGCTCCACGTATATAACTGATAGCGTAGATAGGCAGTAACTTTGCCACACCATTGGGCTATTGGGTGCTGCAGATCAACCTGCAAGCCATCCTGTCGGCGTGTTATGATGACTCGCCCGACCACGGCTTGCTCCTCGATCCAGCTTGGACGTAATTCAACATCGGACATTTGTAATAGTCGGACAGTCGCATCTCTTCGTTGGCGTTGTACAATGCGATGGATGATCAAGCTGTCAGGTGTCTCGAAAGCAACTATATCGCCGAGTCGAATCTCGTCTGCTTTCACTGGCTCAATGTGCACCTGGTCGCCAACTCGTATTGTGGGGTTCATGCTGCCACTGGCAACGCGAAACCAGAGCGATTGGCCCTTGCGTAATGCCTCTCGATAGAGTGAAGCAAAGGCTGCTGCTTGTGCTGTACTCTGTTGTGGCATGATCATGGTATTCTCCTCATGCAACAATTGATGTGGTATTCCTGACCACTAGTTAGAGAGAGCATAAAAAACAATCAGTGAATCAACACACAACAATACTTCTTCCCTGCTTTTAAGCAGAGAAGAAGTATTGCAACTCTTTTGCCAACTACAGAACCTATGCTGCTACGACCTCACATGAAGACGTTGTAGCTGGTTCCCAGGTCTTGAGTCTAATGACCACCATCGCACTCAGGGACGCCATTGTCGCCCCGGTTACCTTTACCATCGCCGGAAGTCGGACAGCTCGCTGTAGCCATCACATACACCTGTGGCAGCAGCTGCTGCACATCGAGTTTGGGCGCCTCATACTCGAGGCGGGTGATTTCGGAATTCATCCTTAAATCCTTTCAAAGAAAACTGGTTCTCGCCGCTGGGCTCCTGACCGGACGATCAACGCCCGGAGCGTCATGAGCAAAATAGCGAGAGCAACACTACATAAACAACAGTCGAAAGAACGCACATCAAGCAGGATCCCCGCATCAGAGAAGATGTGTGACGCCCACTGATCTGCCAGAAACCAGGAATGCCGGTGGTTATCCAGAGAGACGTTGCTAAGTCCATAAGGCACTTAAGGTATAATACGCGAGTCATAATCCGTGAACGACACCTACGCCGGCAAGGCCAGAGTTACTACTTTGGTCTAATTACCTGGGAAGCCGATCCTTCCTAATAAACGCTTTGAAAAGGTTACAAAGATGTGTTCCACTTACATCTCTCAAGAATCCCTAGCCGCACAGATTAAGTTTAACAGAAAGGACCCTGCTTGTCAGTGGTGAATCGGTTAAGAAATGGTTGCAATTATATTAATTTTCGCTGAATCTGGTTAAGATATCTCCTCCTCAGCCATGCGCATCTCAATTTCTTGACTGACCCGCCTGATGGCTTCATCCAGCGTGTCAATGGGCATGAGCTGCTCGGAGAGCAGGAAGCGATGATGCGGCTTCAGGACTCCTGTCAAAGCCTGCTCGAGCTCGGCACGTTTCACTTTCAGTCGCCCGGGTGCCAGACTGCTGGGTCGGTTTGGCAAGCAAGGCCTCTAAGATCGCTGGCACGAAAAATTGCCCTAAGGATATGTTATAGGCTGAAAAATGTATAGAGTAAAAATTAATAGAGTTACAACCAGATATCGGTGAAGGCTGTCTACGACAAGTACCAAGTTCAATTGACCGTGCCTACCCTACAAAGTCCTATTTACGCTCATCAATGTTACTAAGTGTAGCACGTATCGTTTACCCATTGTGGGATAGGTAAAGCCTATTTCTGCTTGCAGAAAGCCCGATAGAGCATCAAATGTATACTTGAGATTAAGTAGCTAAGACTGTTCCGTTAGTTTGCATATGGTAGCTAACCGCTAGCCGACTGAGTAAGTCAAAGTCTGTTGTAGGAGAGGTGAGAAAGCATCTTTATGAGCGGCTTATGAAATCATTTATCTAGAATACATCGAAGTAGTATTAGCTATCTTTATGAGGGAGGAGCGCATGTGGACCGTTACTTTTCGAGCGTGAAGCAGTACTTTTGGGTCGTGCTAGCTTGTACATTCCTCGCGGTTCTTGTAGGGTTTTTCCAGGCTAATTCACAGAGGCCTGTTTACCAGGCATCTTCGATAATGATAGTTAGTGCTGGAGCTTCTGGAAATCCTTTTACCTCCTCACAGGCCTCTTATGATAGCCTGGCTGCAGCCGAGAACTATGCTGTTGTGCTTACGACCCGTTCAGTGATGGATTATGTGTATAATTCCGATCCCCAGATCAAAGAGCGTGGTTATGCAGTGGATGATCTCCTGACTACTGTCTCAGCTACTGCATCAACAACTACTTCCACTATTACCATCACTGCCACGGCTACTAATCCAGATGACGCAGTCTTATTGGCCAATGATGTTGCTAAAGGCTTTCAGGCATATATTCAAATGCAAATCCAGCAACAAGTGGATGCAGTACGCAGTGGCTTGCAAAGTCAAATAGCTTCATATAACCAGGATAAAGCGCTTTGGGAAAAGAAGATCGAGGCCATCAATAATAACTCTGATCCCCGCGTTGGCCTTTATCAGAACAACGTTCAAGATGACATCCGTACCATTGATCTGTTGCAGCAGCAAATACTGCAGCTGCCTAGCGTAGTAACTTCTAATGTAGTTGTAATACAACTGGCATCTGCCGAGGATGTAACATCTCCCACCAAGAGAAGCCTAATCATTGCTGTCGCCGGTGCTGTAGGTCTGACAATAGGCATTACAATAATGTTACTCATGATTTTCTTGGATGATCGACTACGTAGCGAGGAGCAGGTCAAAGAGAAACTGGGATTTGCCTACCTTGGCAGTATCTCCAATAATCGCCAGATCGCAGCAAATCTCACACAGCCTACAGGCTCTATGAAGCAAGAATTCATTGATGTCTATGCCAATTTACGTCTCACAGGTGTTCTGGCTGGCCAGTGGCGCGCGCCACAGGGTGCTGTCTTGCTTGTTACAAGCGCACAGGCTGCAGAGGGCAAGACCTTGGTTGCTACCGCGCTAGCAACAGCTACCGCACGGGGGGGGAATTCCGTGGTCGTCGTCGATTGCAGCTTACGCCAACCCTCAACCCATCTTGCTTTTGGTATGAGTAGTACTGGCCCTGGATTAAGCGGCTTGCTCAGGACTACAGGAGGAAGCATTGTCGATGCTGCTGTACAGCGCAGCAATATTCCTGGCGTCTGGCTATTGCCTGCAGGTGCTCCCATGGACGATCCTACACTCTTGTTAGAGCATGAACTGCCTGCGATACTGGCACAGTTGCGCAAGAAGGTTGATTTGATCATTATTGATGCTCCTTCCCTGTTAAGCGGTGCAGATGCCTCTCTGATGGCAACGATGGCTGATGGGGTGGTATTTGTCGTAGATAGTAGGCATAGCAAACTTCCAATGTTGCTGCGAGCTAAAGAGATACTGGTCTCCTGGACTCACAAACCTACCGGTGTCGTCTTGAACCGTTTCCCTAGTCGACGCTATAACCGCTATTATGTAGCAACTCTATACCCGTCAGGTACAACAAATCAGAAGTGGGCGTCTACTGAGACACACTCAAACAATGGACAGAAACCAGAGCCAGCAGCGGCTATGTCATACTCAAGGGCTATGATCCCAACTCACAAATCCTCACTGTCTGATTTCAGAGATCCAGGAGTGAATGGAAACTACAATGCTCCTCCCTTATTTCCACGTAGAGATGTGCCACAGACCCCTCCTTTACGGTAGTGTCCTGGAAATGATGTAGGGAATGCTATGCAAATTGCAAATACTTTTCATAATGGCAGGCGTCCTCCTTCACAAGGAGGAGATGCGCTAACGCCAGATATCGCAAACCAGTTACGTAGTCAGCGGTTGCGCTATCGTCGTACTCTGCTGCTACGAACATTGGACTTCTGGTGGTATCGTATTCTACTTGTTGCCATTGGTGGTTATATAGCTACCATCCTTGGTCGATCCGCTCTTGATTCCCCTAGAGAGGTATTTGGCGGCATCATCGCACTACCACTCTTGTTTCTGGCTATCAGGCGCTGGGAGTTTGGTCTACTCTTAACTGCTATCCTTGCGGTATCCAACCTCCCCCCGGCGTTTTCAGTGAAATCACTGGCCATCTATCCTGTTGTGCCCCTGTTATTGCTGCTCTTTTTCGTGGTGGTATTGCAAATAGCCTTTCGTGCCAAGAAGCCCGTTCTGCCATCATTCTGGTTTATCTGGCCGTTGTTGGCATTGATTGTAACGGCTTTGCTCTCCGACCTTCTGATTCAGATCACCTGGACCCCAGGTGTACCGCATAAGTTGAATAACAATCCTGCGATCTATGAAGAAATGCTTGGTATTGCCTTGTTTTTCTTGCCTCTGATCTGCCTTGTGGTTACGACGGCATCTCTGACTAAGAAGGATCAATGGATTGAATACATCCAACGCGCCTTTTTGATCCTCGCTTTGGGTGCTGCTATGGTCGTTATTATTGACTTCAAGCGCGTTGGGGTCGATGTCTACACATTCCGTTTTGCTGAGCCAACCATTGGCTGGATGAATTTATCGAATTTAGCACCGTTAATGGGTCTAGGCTCGATCATTGCCTATGCACGCCTGCTCTACGCTAATGGCTGGCGCATACGGTGCATCTATGGTGGAGTCCTGCTGATATGCTTAGTGGGTCTTTATCTCACGCTCTATAATAGCGAGTGGATAGAGATCGCCGTTGCCCTGGTGGTCATGACGCTTATCTATTCATTTCGGCTGTTCTTGTCCTTTTGTGTTGCTCTTCTGCCTTTTCTTCCTCTGCTGAAGTCGACAATTGACAAACTGTCGAGTGTCAAGTCCGATGACTTCATCCGCCTCAACGTCTGGCAAGATGCTCTACGTGTTTGGAGCAAGCAGCCCTGGCTGGGGGTTGGCCCTGGCAACTTTTGGATCTATGATCAGTATTTTACCCAGTTACCGCTGACATTACACAATTTCAATACGACCGGTCTGGGCGTAGCTCACAATGGGTACCTCCAGATCTTGGGAGAACTGGGCCCCATAGGATTGTTCTTCTGGTTATCACTAATCATTGTTATCATCATCGCTGCTGCACGACTCTATCGTCGCTCCAACAGGTCGGAGGCTCGCAATGACCGTATGTTGGCATTGGTCGGCTTGGGGTTGATCCTGGGATCGGCAGTAGCCGATTTCGTTTCAGGAAGCTTCATACTCCCACCTCGTCAGGTCGGAAGTTTTAGTAATCTCCCGCTCGTGCTCGCTTCCTGGATTATCTTTGGCTGTATCGCTTACAAGGATCAACTATGGAGAAAAGTTCGTAATAGTGAAAGGCTGAAGATACAGGCCGATGACGATGAGGTGCCGCCGACTACTGGCCTTCTTGAAGAACAAGCAACTTGGGCAATGCCAGCCTCTAGTGGAGTGAAGCTACAAGGAAGACTGCTGTTACCGAAGTTCTCACTGAAGCAGCGGGAGGGCGGATGGACAGGACCGCAAGCTGCGTCAGAGCAACGCGGGAGGGCCTTAAAGTCGCTGGTGACTGAGAAAGCAATGGTGACATCAGCAAGCAATACAGCATCATTTGCAGAGGATGGCAGACTGTTGCAAAATTATTACCAAATATGGAGGCCTGGAACCTTTGGATTCACTAACGAGGATAGTCATGAATGGGCAGAGACCTCAGTACCGCCAAGGTCCATACCATCTGATTCCGCAGAGACCGTCAACAGTGATTCAGCGCCAAGTACGCTGAAGTCAGGCCACTCTGTTGTTATCCAAATGCTGTCCTGGGCCATTCCCATCCCTATAATATTCCCGATGACAGCCCTTCTGACGCGTTACCTCGGCCCAGCGCAGTATGGTGAATACAGCTTCACACTTACGTACGTAGGTATCCTCTCACTGCTCACTGGCACCGGCATGGATTCGCTGATCGTTCGCCAGTTGAGTCGGCAGCCGCGTAAAGAGTGGAGCCAAACCCTCGGCTACGCGGCAGGCACCCGGCTCGTATCTACCCTCCTGAGCATAGGTGCAGGAGCCCTCCTGGCTCTGGTGCTGCCAATAAGTGCTGAGCAGCGCAACCTGCTGCTGCTGGGAAGCGTTTCGCTGCTCTTCAGTTTCTCGGCCAATGGCTT
>WNFA01001944.1_pt1 | contig 16892 bp, 13 predicted proteins | sample 5400481 | NCBI WGS metagenome assembly WNFA01 (sample SAMN13153340, study PRJNA577476) | soil metagenome | isolation source: 120 cm saprolite under Douglas fir tree site 2 hole 1 replicate 2 | place: USA:California | collected 2015-04-18
AGAGCACCCTCGTTCGGACAATCACCTCGTGTCTCGGGGCCGCGTTCTGCGTGTGTCTGCTATTCATGCTCAGCGCACATGCCAGTCCGGTCCCATTGGTCGGGACAGCTCTGGATCAGGGTTTCCTGGACCTGTATAACTTGAAATTTGATGTTGCGCAGAGGGACTTCGCTGCATGGGAGTCACAGCATCCGGATGATCCCATGGGGCCGGTGAGCCAAGCTGCCGGACTGTTGTTCTCCGAATTCAACCGACTGGGTGTACTGGAGTCGCAGTTTTACGAGAACGATGATGCCTTTGAACACCGCGCGAAGGTGCTGCCTGATCCCGCCGTCAGAGGGCGATTTCAGGCGTATTTGGAACGGGCGTCGAATCTGGCACAGGTTCGGTTGACAAAGGACAGCAAGGATAAAGATGCTTTGTTTGCCTTGACTTTGTCAGCCGGTCTCGAAGCCGACTATGCAGCACTCATAGAGAAGCGCAACCTGGCATCATTGCGCTCCGCCAAACAGGCTTCGGTGTGGGCGCAGCGGTTGCTGGCGGTTTGTCCGGACTGTTACGACGCTCTATTGGCCACCGGCTTCAGCAAGTACATTATCGGGAGCATGGCTGCCCCCGTGCGCTGGATACTTCGCCTTGGCGGTCTGCCGGGCGACAAGCAATCGGGTATTGCCGACCTGCAGCTTACAGCTCAACGCGGACACTACCTGGCCCCTTTCGCGCGCATTCTTCTGGCAATTGCGTACGTGCGCGATAAGGACAAGCATCGCGCTCTCCAGATGCTCGTCGGGCTGCGGACTGAGTTCCCCGGAAACACGCTGTTTCCACGCGAAATTGCCCGACTGGAACGAGCGCATTAGCCAACCCATTTTCGCAATTGCCCTCCCCTCGCGCATCCGTAACATTCGACGGGGGATTCGACTCCCCATTCATCAGAAATTCACCAATTTGTAACTGTCCTGTAATATTTACCCGATAATACTGGAAGCAAACAATTCAAGGAGACCCGTCGAGTGATGCGCAGAATGACGCTGCTGCTATGGTGTGCCCTACTCGCCCTGCCGGCCTTGGGGCAGGCGAACTTGAATGGAGCGGGTGCTACCTTTCCTTATCCCATCTATTCGAAGTGGTTTAGCGAGCACCACAAGCTCCATCCTGATATCCAAATCAATTACCAGCCTATTGGAAGTGGCGGGGGAATTCGACAGGTGATCGCCGGTACGGTCGACTTTGGCGCCACCGATGGCCCCATGACGGATGATCAACTGAGGGAGGCAAAGATCAAGGTTCTGCACGTCCCTACGGTGTTGGGTGCCGCGGTTCCTGCTTACAACGTGCCTGGTGTGACCGGGGAGCTGAAATTTACACCCCAGGTCCTGGCGGGAATCTTTCTGGGTAAGATCACAAACTGGAATGACAAAGCGATTGCCGCCGCCAATCCGGGAGTAAGTCTTCCCAACCAAGATATCATCGTGGTTCATCGCTCCGATGGCAGCGGAACCACCTACATCTTTACCGATTACTTGGCCAAGGTCAGCCCGGAGTGGCAAAATCAGGTCGGTAAGGGTACTTCCGTCAAATGGCCAACTGGAATCGGCGGCAAGGGCAATGAAGGGGTAGCGGGTTCGATCCGGACCCTACCCGGATCCATCGGCTATGTCGAACTTATTTATGCCGTACAGAACAACATTGCCTACGGCAGCGTAAGAAATTCGGCGGGAGTGTTCTTGAAGGCTTCTTTAGAGGGAGTAACCGCTGCTGCGGCGTCCGTTAAGAGTATGCCGGCTGACTTCCGGGTATCCATCACCAACCCGCCCGGCAAGGACGCATACCCGATTTCCAGCTTCACTTGGCTGCTGATTCCGGCGCAATCCAAAGATCCAGCCAAGGGGAAGATTCTAGCGGACTTTCTGAACTGGATGGTCACCGATGGCCAGAAGATGGCGGCTCCATTGTCCTACTCGCCGCTGCCGGACAGCGTCGCCGAAAAAGTGAAAGAAGAAATCAAACAGGTCCGATAACCTCTCGCGAGGCGCGGAATTCCTGGCACACCAACTAGAGCTGAGGTGTGGCTTGCGGCTGCGAGCGAATCCCCATACGCGTGGCCGAGCGCTCGATTCGAAAAGCTCGTTCCTTAGTGTCACCGACCGATACACCCCGTCCGCTTATGTTCTATACTTGTGCCGAGCGATGGCGCGCAAACTAACATGGTCGATTCTGATTTTTGGCCTGGGGCTCGTCACTCTGCCGGTCGTCTGTGCTACGCAAAAACCATACGCTCAGGGCAAGTTTGTCGCCATTCAGCAGAAAAGTAGAGATCGGGTTGACATGTATTTAGTAAACACGCCAATCACGACAGCCGTGCCCTATTTTGAAATCACTGTGGAATTCGGGGAGGTCGATTACCTGGCCGAGTACACGCCGCGGCACTCCGGCGAAGAGCTGCCGGAGGCTTGGCGGCCGGACGAAGCCGTACGCGGCCGAGTAGACAAGCATCATCTTTATTTGCTTCGACCCGATGGCAGCGAAATCGAATTCATCATCGAAAAAAAAGCACCAGTCGGCAAGAAATAATCTAAAACGAATAAGTTGCAACACGCGTCACTCATGGCTCGCCCTTCACTCGACAATCCAGCGTATTACCTCAATCGCGATACTTCCTGGCTTGCCTTTAACCGGCGTGTGCTGGAGGAAGCGGAGGATGAAAACAATCCTGAGCTCGAACGGCTCAAGTTTTTGGCCATCTCGGCCAGCAATCTCGACGAATTTTTTGAGATCCGCGTGGCGGCCATGGTGCAGCAGATTGAGGATGGCTATAACGAAGCCGGCCCGGACGGCCTGACCCTGGTCGAAAGACGGGACGCCCTGGTGAGATTGACCCATGAATTCGTCGACGACCAATACGAGTGCTGGAATTCCAAGCTGAGACCTGCGTTAGGTGAGAACGGCATCCGTGTGCTGAGCCTGCACGAACTGGATCCCGTAGCCCAGAGGTTCGTCGAGCAATATTGCGAAAAAGAGCTCGACCCATTACTCACGCCGGTGACCGTGGACCCAGCTCACCCCTTTCCGCGGGTCATCAACAAGGCATTGTGCCTCGGTTTGCTCTTGCGCCGCCGCCGGCGCTCCGCGCTTACTTATATGGGCGTGGTAGCCGTGCCTCGGGCTTTGCCCAGACTGGTGCGCTTACCCTCCGAGGGCAGCTCGGATTTCATTTTCCTCGCTGACCTGGTCGCCTACCATGCCGTGCGCATGTATCGCGGTTATGACATTGTTTCGGCGGCGCCCTTTCGCGTCACCCGCAACAGCAACCTCTACCTGCAAGAGGAAGAGGCGCGCAGCTTGCTGGAGTCGGTCCGCGCCGAATTGCATAACCGGCGCAAGGGAGATGCGGTCCGGCTCGAGATTGAAGCCGATGCCGATCCCGAAATTATCGAGCGCCTGAAGACCGTGTTTGAATTGCAGGCCTGGCAGGTTTTCCCGGTGAAAGGCCCGGTGAATCTATCGCGCCTGTTCAACATTTACGAACAGACCCAGCGCCCTGATCTCAAGTACCGCAGTTTTGCCCCGCGGGAATTGCGCCTGACGGCGAAGTCCAAAGACTTGTTTGAGGAACTGAGGGGTCACGACATCCTGTTGCATCATCCCTACGATTCCTACGACGCGGTGATCTCTTTCATTGAGTCGGCAGCCGCCGACGACCGAGTGCTGTCGGTGAAGCAGACACTCTACCGCACCAACGAACAGTCGCTAATCGTGCCTTCACTGATCGACGCGGCTTCTCGGAAGGAAGTTACCGCAGTCGTGGAGTTGAAGGCGCGTTTCGACGAGGCCTCGAATATCCGCTGGGCGCGGGACCTGGAAGACGCGGGCGTCCAGGTCTTCCACGGACTGGTCGGCCTGAAGACCCATTGCAAGCTTTCATTGCTGGTGCGCCGCGACCCCGATGGCGTGACTCGCAGTTATGCGCACATTGGTACGGGAAACTACAATGCGACCACAGCCCGCATCTACACCGATCTGAGCTTGTTCACGGCCGATCCTCAAATTACTCGTGCCGTGCACGATGTTTTCAGCTTTCTCACCGCCTATGCCGAGAATCCGAGCTATGACCCTCTGTTGGTCGCTCCCCTCGATCTTGCGGAGAAGTGCATTTGGCTGATCGACCGTGAAGCCGAGTACGCTCGCCAAGGGCGCCCGGCCAGGATCGTTGCAAAAATGAATGCCCTGCTCGACAAAAATATCGTGCAAGCTCTTTATCGTGCTTCGCAGGCCGGGGTTGACATCGATTTGATCGTGCGCGGCATCTGCGCCCTACGGCCCGGCGTGCGGGGAGTGAGCGATCGTATTCGAGTGCGAAGCATTGTGGGACGTTTCCTGGAACATAGCCGGATCTACTATTTCGCCAATGGCGGCCACGAATAGATATATACGGGCAGCGCGGACTGGATGCCGCGGAATCTATACGAACGGGTCGAAGTGCTAGCCCCGGTGCGGGACGAACTGCTTCGGGAGCGAGTCCGCGGAGAGATTCTCGAGGCCTATCTTGCGGACAACCTCAAAGCCCGAATTCTCCTCAAAGACGGGACCTACATTCGGGCGTGGCAAGCTGCTGGGGGTAAGCGCAAGCAGAAGCCGCCGGCGGGTGCTGCCGCCTTCAGTGCTCAAGATTTTCTGATGGCATTGGCGGAGGGCAAACCGCCACTGAGCCTGCCCGCGGCAACGGCTGCCAGAAAACGCAGGACATTGGCGGAAAGGGTACGATAATTCGCGATGATCATCTACTTTTTACGTCATGCCAGCGCCGGAGAGCATCTGGCGAACCCCAAGAAAGACGAAAAACGCGCGCTGGACAAAGAGGGCATCGAACAGTGCGGTTATGTGGGCCGCGCCCTCGCTGCGCTCGAGGCGCAGGTCGATGTCATTGTTTCCAGTCCGCTCAAACGCGCCACCCAGACCGCATCTCTGGTTGGCAATGAAATGGGATATGAAGGCAAGCTGCAAATCGAAACCGGGCTTCGGCCCGAGGCCACCTTTTCCGACTTTCGCAAACTAGTGGAAAAGTACGCGCGCCAAGAAGCGATCATGGTGGTGGGGCACAATCCCAACCTTAGTCAATTCTTGGGAGCGATCATTAGCGATTCGGGCTGCGAGGCATCAGTGGAATTAAAGAAGGGCGCAGTCGCCAAGGTGGAAATGCGTCGCAGTACCGGCACCCTGCAATGGTGTCTGACTCCGAAACTGGTACGCGCTCTCTATGCCGCGGCGGTGGAGAGTGCCCGGCCGAAGACCTCCCGGAAGTAGACACAGTCCTTCTCGATTGCCCATAGCTCCAGGTCGACCCCAACGCGGCGCCGCGGAACCAGTGTCAGCCGGACATCTCCGGCCCGCAACCCAATTTTTACTTCCTGTACCGCATGGCTGCGGCCCAGATTGAGCGCGCGCGCCAGACGCAAGAGCAAGATGGCTTTCTGTACGCTTGCCCGGTCACTGGAATCGATGGCTTTCATGGGGCCGTCTTCCATGGTCGGTCGGGAGTTTCCCAGATAGCGGGCGATGGCCGCAATAATCCTTCGTTGTTGCGGGGTGTAACCGAGAATCTCTGAGTTCGAGATGATGTAGTAAGTGTGCCGGTGCCTTCCGTTGCGATTGACGAAGTCTCCTACCTCGTAAAGCATGGCGGCGGCAGAGAGCCACTCGCCATACTCAGCCGGCAGTCGGTGTATCGAGCGCAGCGCTGTGAACAGGCGCATGGCGGACGCGCGTACATCCAGAGCGTGCTTTCGGTCCACCCCGTAATGGGCGACAGCCTTGGCGATCGAATCCCAACGCTCGGACTCGATCTGTTTCCCGGATCGCGTGCTGCGATCGTATTCCGCTGCCATCTGGGCCAGCAATCCGTCGCGCAGCCCCAGCGGTGAGTAGCGAAATCCTTTAAGGTGACAGCGTTCGAGTAATTCGTGATAGACGAGCGCGCCCGCTACAATGATCTCCGCCCGTTTGGGGCCAATCCCCTGAATTTTTCGCCTCTCCCCTACTGGCAAGCGAGCCAGGAGTTTGGCGATGCGGGTCATCTCCGCACTGGAAACCGCGGCTCGTTGTCGGCTGCTTGTGTTCTTGCGCAGATGGCTGGCGGTTGCCGCCAGTGCCGCTGCCGTGCCCGACGTCGCAATGACATTTTTAATCCTTGCGGATGTGATCCGATGAGAGATCCGGTCCACTTCGCGCGCGATAAAGCCGCGCAGACGCTTGAGTTCGCCCTTGCGCGGCGGGTCGTGGCTGAGAAATTCATCGGTGAGCCGCACCGCCCCCAAGGGCAAACTGACGGTGTCACGGATGTGGCCGCGGCCCGAGACCGTTAGCTCACAACTGCCGCCTCCCAGGTCGATCATCAAAGCGGTGGAGGTGTCCACCCGGCGGCTGGAAACCAATCCAAGGTGGATGAGGCGGGCTTCTTCCAGTCCGGAGATAATTTCAACCCGCCAGCCCGTCGCCGATCTTACCCACTCTAGGAAAGCTTGCGAATTGCGCGCATCGCGCAGAGCACTCGTGGCCACCACGCGCACCGAGTCGGTGACGATCTGCTGGGTGGCGCGATGGAAGCGCCGCAGCACCTTCACCGTTTCTGCAATCGATTCCGGCGTCAGGAAGCCGGTGCGAAACACACCTTCCCCCAGCCGCGTGACCTCGCGGTCTTCGTGAATAGCACGCAACCGCCGTCCTTCCAGGCGGGCGATTTTCAGCCGGACGGAATTGGAGCCGATATCAACCGCGGCAAAAGTCGGCATGGGAAGCACCACAGTTTACATGGATAAGGGTCGATCGTCATTAGAACGGGGACCACATAGAACTGGGAAAACTGTCCGACTAGCGGGAAGTCGCGCTATCAAAAGCGACCGGGATGGAATGAATTCGTTCGAGTTCAGGCGGCGGTATGGGCGGAGGCAGCAGCCGGTTCAGAGGTCCGTGATTGTCGTTTCCGCGTGCCCCCTTGTCCCATCTGCAGCGTCCTGGTGGCTGGGAAAGCCACATGCGACGCCGAGAGGGAGGTCACAGCATTGCGGAATTTTGCGCCGGTCACATTGTGCAGAGCCGCCACCAGAGAAGACTCGCGCACATCGCCAAGCCGTTTCGCGGCGGATTGCGTGAGCGTGAGCCAATCGTGCCAATCGCCAAGAGCGTCCTGGACGCGCTCGATCTGAGCGATGAACTGCGTGCTTTCTGGCGACTTCGAGGCAAATTCAGCGGCATAGCGTGCTCGCTTACCGAGGATTCGATATTGATGCACCAGCTCCTCTGTGGGCAAGCCATCTGCTTTCGCAACTGGCTCAAGGATCTGTCTTGCCACGGATAGAGGATCGCGGTTCACTGGATTAAAGTCCTTGCGCGCCCGCTTCAGTCTTTTGTGGATTTCGCGGACAGCTTCTCTGGTCAGAGCCTTGCTCAGTTTCTTTTCCCGCTGGCCACGAAGCTCAATGAGTTGGTGCATAAGCTCAGTCTTGCGACGTGGTTCCTGGGGGAACTTCAAGCTCCGGAGAGCCGCGAGTTGCACATCGAGATCACGCACTTTCCCGGCTTTCTTTCGAATACGGGTCAGTAGCTTCAACAGTCTTTTCTGGTTACGATCGCGTGCTGGACACAACTCTTCCAGCAGCGTCTGCAAGCGGCGCACGCCGGTGCGGAAGCGGTGAACTTTCTTTGCTTCCGGTTGAGCGGAAAGCCTATCGAGGTCTCGTTCCAGCTTCTGAAAGACAAGCCGGCAGCGTTCTGGCGCAATCGACATAAATCAAGCAGAAAAGGGGGAGTTGAAAGATACAGGCTCGTCCGTGAAAAGGCAACCGTAAAACAAATCCCGTGACTGGCCGCAACCCGGACTAATTTTAACATCCTTTTAACAACCCTCTGCTACCGTGAATCCTTCGATGGCGGACCCTGCCCTAAATTCGCCTAATAAGCCGGGACCGCTACCCGTTGATAAACATACGCTTAGATGTGTGCCGACGACCGAGGCAACGGCCCGATCGTTGCTCTCGGCCTCGCGATACGAAATCGGCGATCCGATCTTCAAATTGGCCGTGCTGGCTTGTGCGCTCACGATTTTAGGGCTCTTGGGCCTCATCGTGTACGAACTCATGTTCCGCTCAGCCCTGTCATGGCACGCGTTTGGTTTCAAGTTTTTCGTGGGCAGCAACTGGGATCCTGTGCAAGAGCAATTCGGCGCCTTGCCCTTCATTTATGGAACCCTGGTTTCCTCCCTGCTGGCGCTGCTGATCGCTGTGCCCCTGGCCGTGGGAGTCGCTGTTTTCACCACCGAGATGTGTCCCCCAGTGTTGCGCGGGCCTCTCTCCTTTTTTACGGAATTGCTGGCCGCCATCCCTAGCGTCATCTACGGACTGTGGGCGATTTTTGTACTGGTGCCCATCCTACGTAGCTATGTTCAGCCATTCCTGGCCAGGACTCTGGGCTGGACGAGCTTGTTTCAAGGAGCGCCATACGGTTACGGAATGCTGGCGGCCGGAATCATTCTCGCGATCATGATTGTGCCCATCATTTCCTCGATCACACGCGAAGTCCTGACCGCGGTGCCACGGCATCAGCGCGAAGCCGCATTGGCTCTGGGCGCTACGCGCTGGGAGATGATCCGGGTCGCGGTGTTGCGCAACGGCCGCGCCGGCATTGTTGGAGCCGTCATCCTCGGGTTGGGACGCGCGCTCGGAGAAACCATGGCGGTCACCATGGTAATTGGAAATCGACCAGAAATCGCGAAGTCGTTGTTTGCCCCCGGCTACACAATGGCAAGCGTATTGGCCAATGAATTCAGCGAAGCCACCGGAGACCTTTACCTCTCCGCTCTGATCGAAATTGGGTTGGTGCTGTTTCTGGTCACGATCGTGGTTAATGCCTTGGCCCGGTTTCTTCTTTGGACGGTGACCCGCGGCCAGTCCATGAGAGCTAACCTTGCCTAAGCCTTCCATCGCCGCTGCGGCGCAGCCTACAGTGCCTCCAGTCAGTTGGCGCCGCCGGATCGTCGATCACGCCATGACCGCAGTCGCTACCTTGACCGTGATGCTGGTTCTGGTGCCGTTGATCGCGATTTTCGGCTACCTGGTGTATCGCGGTATCGGATCCATTAACTGGGCATTTCTTACCCAGACCCCCAAGCCGGTAGGCGAGCCTGGTGGCGGAATGGCCAATGCGATTGTTGGATCGGCTTTCATACTGACGATTGCAAGCGTCGTCGGCGTACCCCTGGGAATCGGGGCCGGAATCTACCTTGCGGAATTTGGACGCAATCGCTTCGGCGATTCCATTCGCTTCACCGCAGACGTTCTGAACGGCGTGCCTTCGATCGTGATTGGTATCGTGGCGTATTCGATTGTAGTATTGCAACAAAGGCATTTTTCCGCGCTCGCCGGCGGGGTGGCCCTCGCGATCATGATGATTCCCACCATTACCCGCACGACCGAAGAAATGTTGCTTCTGGTGCCCCAGGCGCTGCGCGAGGCGGCCTATGGGTTGGGCATCCCCCGCTGGCGAACGGCGCTGTCCATCACGCTGCGCACCGCCGCTTCCGGAGTGCTTACGGGCGTCATGCTAGCATTCGCGCGAGTCGCGGGCGAAACCGCGCCATTGTTGTTCACCGCTTTTGGAAATCAGTTTTGGAACTTGCGGACCGACCAGCCCACGGCGGCGCTGCCTTTGCAGATTTTCAGTTACGCGATTTCGCCCTATGACGAATGGCATCGTGAGGCGTGGGCAGGAGCGCTAGTATTGATTGTTCTCATCGTCAGCGCAGTTGCGGCCGTGCGTTTCGCTGTGCGACGCGGCAGCTTCGGGACAAGGTAATTTATGGGCGTTGGAGTTCAGGTCGAAAAGCTCAATGCATGGTACGGCCAGAACCAGGCTTTGTATGACATCGACTTGAAGGTCGCCGCCAACCATGCCACCGCCTTGATCGGCCCCTCAGGCTGCGGAAAGTCCACGTTCATTCGGTGCCTGAACCGAATGCACGAGACAGTTCCTGACGCCCGAATCACCGGTCGGGTGTACATCGGAGAGTTAGACGCTTACAACGGGACGTCTCCGACGCAGGTTCGGCGGCGGGTCGGAATGGTGTTTCAAAAGGCCAATCCATTCCCCACCATGTCGATTTATGACAATGTGGCTTCCGGATTAAAGTTGAATGGCTTCCGAGATCGCCGTAAGCTGGATGAAGTCGTACATCGATCGCTGGATGCCGCGGCCCTTTGGGACGAGGTTAAGGACCAAATCCATAAGACATCCGGCGCCAGCCTCTCCGGTGGACAGCAGCAGCGCTTGTGCATCGCACGTGCCCTGGCGGTGGAACCGGAAGTCTTGCTGATGGACGAGCCTTGCTCGGCACTCGATCCCATTTCCACGGGCAAGATCGAGGAATTGATCTTTCAACTCAAGGAACGGTATACCATCGTAATCGTGACTCATAACATGCAGCAGGCGGCCCGGGTTGCCGAATTCACCGGCTTTTTCCTCCTGGGCAAGCTGATTGAGTTCGACAAGACAGAAAAGATTTTCACCAAACCGTCGGACAAGAAGACGGAAGATTATATTACAGGCAGGTTCGGATGATGCGTACGCGGTTCCAACAGGGTCTCGATGATCTGCGGCAAAAGTTGCTCCGCATGGGCGGACTGGCCGAGCAGGCAGTCGACCGCGCACGTCAGGCATACGTTGACCGCGATCTGACGCGATGCCAGATGATATTAGAGGGCGAGACTCTGATCAACGCCGCCGAACGCGAAATCGACGAGGCCGCGTTTGACCTCTTGGCCATGCAGCAGCCCATGGCTGTGGACCTGCGCTTCATCCTCGCCGTCACCAAGATTAACTCTGACCTGGAGCGTGTCGGCGATCAGGCGGTCAACATCGCCGAGCGTGTCATGGACATGACCGAACAACCCGCAGTGGATCTGCCCATTGATATCGCGCGCATGGGCGCGGCCGTGAGTGCCATGGTGCGGCGGGCTCTGGAGTCTTTCATCGAAGGCAAAGCGGATCTGGCACAGGCTGTGCTCGAAATGGATAACGTCGTGGATCGGATGAAGGACGATGCCTTCATCCAACTGGTGAAGACCATGAACCAGCGGCCGGAAATCGTTCGCCAGGCTCTGGACGCATTGCTCATCGCGCGCAACCTGGAACGCGTTGCCGACCATGCCACCAACATCGCTGAGGACGTTATCTTCTGGGTGCAGGGCTCCGATGTGCGTCACAATGCTCCCATAGAGCGTCCCGAAGCGCCTGCGGTAGGGGAAACTTCGCGGCCTACCAGAGCCTAGTGAACTCTCATCCGCAACTTCCAGGTGGCAATTGCGAAATCCTTCAATTCTTGCGGGCAATTCCTCTGCCGTTGAATGTCTTTCGGTAAGATACGTGTTCGCTTGGTTCTTGTATGGGTGTGGTGGTTTTGGGGGAGTACTGTGAGTCCATTTTCCCGTAGGCTCCATCGTCTGCGACTGGCTGTATTTTGTTCCCTACCGCTGTTTACTCTGGCTTCCGCTCAGCGGTCGGCACAGGGCAACCGCCAGTCATTACCTTTACCCAGCAGCAAAATGTTGAGCCTCCCCTCGCCTGGTCGGATAGGCGACACGAATAGTTTCCCCGCCACCATGGCTGTCAGTCCAGACGGGCGCTACACCGCCCTGCTCAATGACGGATATGGCACCCAGGAAACTCTCGCCCAGCAGTCCATCGCCATCCTTGATTTGAAGAACAACCATATCTTCGATTATCCCGATTCTCGATTGAGGGACGAATCACACCAAAGCTACTTCATTGGCTTGGCATTCAGTTCCGATGGAAAGCGCCTCTACGCGTCGGTAGGTTCGGTGACCGATCCCCGAGGCCAGAGGGCAAGGGATCTGGGTAACGGCATTGCGATGTATAGCTTTTCCCGTGGCAAAGTAACTGCGGATCGCTTCATTCCCGTTGCACCACAGCCGATTGCGCCGGGGAAGAAGGCCGCGATCGCACTACAGAAAACGCCACGGCAGACGGCCATCCCATACCCGGCGGGCCTTGCCGTGATTTCGCCTGGATCCACCACCGGAAATGCTAACCCGGGATCCGGAGACGACCAACTCCTGGTCGCGGATAATCTTTCCGACAACGTTGTACTCCTCGATACCGGCGGTGGGAAAGTGTTGCAAAGATTCGACCTAAGCACGAACGATCTTATTCCGTCGTCTTTCCCCTACACGGTAGTAGCTGCTCGCGATGGTCGCCGCGCTTGGTGCAGCTTGTGGAACGCGTCTCAGGTTGACCAACTCGACCTAAGCACCGGCGAAGTTGTCCGACGGATCAAATTGCTCGAACCCCAGGATCCGATCGCTCCAGGGTCGCATCCGACGGCACTGTTGCTGAGCCCGGACGAAAAGATTCTTTACGTGGCGCTGTCCAACGCCGACATCATCGCAGCGATCTCGGTAAGCGACGGCAGGCCATTTCATTATTTCTCGGCCAACGCCCCCGCGCAAAACTATGCCGGCAGCCAACCGACGGCGCTTGCCCAGAGTTCCGATGGCAAGTTTTTGTTTGCCGCTGATTCTGCACTGGACGCGGTTGCGGTCTTCGACACTGCAGCACTCGACCCCGCTGCAAGCGGCGATCCCGGAAATCCTCAGACTGCCTTGGGATTCATCCCTACCGACTGGTATCCGAGCGCTCTCGCCGTACACGGCGACGATCTCTTCATAGCCACCGCAAAGGGGAAGGGAAGCGGTCCTAATATTGCAATGGGAAAAACCGCTTCTGAGAAAAAGCATCATTCGCACGCTTACATCCCCACCCTGCTCAGGGGGTCGATCGCACGGCTCAATATTCGGTTCTCGCTGAGCAAACTGGATGAGCTTACGCGCACCGTCGAGCAGGACAATCTGCTCGACAGCGATCCTGGAAAGATTCAGTTTGCCCAAGGCTCTAACCCCATCCATCACGTGATTTATGTGATCAAAGAGAACCGCACGTACGACCAAGTGCTGGGCGACCTGAAAGTGGGTAACGCAGACCCAGGGCTTAATCTGTATGGTTCCGATATCACCCCCAATGAACACAAGCTAGCCTTGCAGTTCGGCGTGCTCGACAATTTTTACGATAGCGGCGAGGTTTCCGGCGACGGGCATCTTTGGTCGACTGCGGCCATCACCAGTGATTACAACGAAAAGACCTGGCAAATCGCCTATCGCGGCCAAGAGCGTATCTACGATTTCCAGGGCACCGTAGGGGATGAATATCCGCTGGATCACAACCAGCCCGATATAGATGATCCTTCCACCGGCTTTCTCTGGGACAATGTCGCACGCCGTGGTCTAACCTATCGTGACTATGGGGAGTTCGTGAACGCGGAGTGGTGCAGCAAGAATCGGCGCGCTTCGTCGCCTAAGCAGGGAACTCCTTCCACGTTGACGGCTGCTTGCCCTCGCACGGAAATCAACAAGGGCGATCCGCTGCCGCCCAACGTCGGCGATCCGCACGCCGCACCAAGTCCCTGGCCGTGGCCCGTACCCGTGCTGAAACAAGTAAAACCGACGAAGGCGGTGCTCCGCGGTCACTACGATCCGTTGTGTCCGGATTTGAACACCGACTATCCCGACCAACTCCGGGCTGACGAATTCCTGAATGAGTTCGGCGCGTATGTGCGCGCCCGCCAGGACCATGCCGGCCAGGAGCTGCAGCTGCCCAACTTCGTCTTGCTCTATCTTCCCGATGACCACACTGGCGGCACGCGGCCCAATCTGCCGCGGCCGGCCGCCTCTGTGGCGGACAACGATTTGGCTCTGGGCCGCGTTGTCGAAGCCGTCTCGCACAGCCCGTACTGGGACGATACCGCCATCTTTGTGCTCGAAGACGATGCTCAGGATGGCGCCGACCACGTCGATGCCCACCGATCCATTGCTTTTGTCGTTAGCAAATATGCGCCAGGGTCGCTGGCGCTGCCCTTCGTGCACCATGGTTTTTACACCACCGTGAACATGATCCACACCATGGAGATGCTGCTGGGCCTTCCTCCCATGAATCAGAACGACGCTTATGCCCCGGTAATGGGAACTCTGTTCTCGGGTGCCGGTGACCAACCTGCGTTTACTGCCGATTACCGCAATCGCGACAACGGACTGATCTATGAGACCAACAAACGTGAAGCTCCCGGCGCAAACGCGTCGTCAAAGATGGACTTCTCGCGCCCTGACGCGGCCGGGGCAAAGCGTTTGAATGGAGTTCTTTGGCGCGATCAGAAGGGCGACACGCCTGTGCCTGCTCCACGGCATGTGGTATTTCCTGCTGACGGCGATTAGCCGTCTGTCGTGACGCCGGGCGGTCGGCGTTTTTCTCTGCGTTCATTGCGGCGCTTCTTGGCGAACCCTGCGATTGAGTGTAACCGTTTGACCAACACACCTGGTCGAGGGGAAGCGTCTGTGGTGAACTGGCGGGATGAACGGAGAAAAGAAGTTGTCGGCACGTAGGCTTCGGTCGCGACTTCAATCCTCGACGCGAACGCGAACCACGCCCATAGCCATAATCCGCGGCGCAACATCACGCAGAAACGGAATTCGGGTGAAAGCGCGGATAAACCACGGGATGCGCAAGCCCGGTTGCTCCTGAGCTCGGAGCGCGGTTGCGATCACCCGCTTCTGGAGCTGCGCCTGAAAGCCCTGAATAATCCGCACCGGCCATTCGCGCTTGCGTTGAACGGCGCGAAGCTGGTCGGTCGGGACACGGCCATCAAGCAGAGGCTTGGTCAGCAGGTTCGCGGCCACGACGGCGTCCTGAACCGCATAGTTGATTCCCACTCCCCCGAGGGGCGACATGGCGTGCGCCGCATCGCCGATCAGCAGCAAGCCGCGCGCGTACCACCGCGGGCAGCGGCTCGACTCGACTGAAAGGAGCGAGACTTGACGCCAGTCTGTGAGCGATTCCACGTGCTTCGCCCAGGCGCGGGTCAATTTCCACAATGTGCCGCCGCAAACCTTCGATCCCTTCCGCGCGCAGCGATTGGTACGAACCCTTGACGATCACGAATGCGGCCTGCCAATAATCCTTGCGATCGAAAGCGCCGAGAATATGTCCGCGCGCAAATCCGCCGAACGCGCCGCCAGGCGCGTCGATATCCTCGGGAAGATGCGGTAAACGAAACCACAATACATCCATCGGCGGGGAAGTGCGAACCGGTTCGATTCCAGCCAGATGACGCACGCGCGAGAACCGGCCGTCGGCGCCCACGGTCAAAAGCGCGCGCAATTCATGAACGCCATCGTCCGTTTGATAGCGCACGCCGCGAACCATGCCGTCTTCTCGAATCAGGTCGGTCACGTTCGCGCCCATCAAGAGCCGGAAGCCGGGGTATCTCGTCGCCTCTTGCGTCAGCAGACCCAGCAGGTCCTTCTGGTGGACCATCAGGATGTAGGGGCACCTTGTCTTCAGGCGACTCAAATCAAAGGGTGTGAAAGGGCCGCGCGTGGTGAGCAGGGTGGGTGCTGAAACCTTGCTGTTGCGAAGTTCGTGGACGCGCTCTGCGAGGCCAAGCTGATCGAGGATCTCGATGGTTGATGGGTGAACCGTGTCGCCCCGGAATTCGCGGTCGAAATCGTGGTGCATTTCGAGCAGTGTGACGCTCACCCCACGCCGCGCCAGCAGCAGCGTGAGCATCGCACCGGCGGGTCCGCTTCCGACGATGCAACAGCCTGTCGCTTCATCCTTTGCAGTCTGAGTTTGGGCGGGAGTCTCGAGAACTTGAACCTTTGCCATCGATCCTTCTTCACCTGGGGCTCTCAAGTAATTGTCATGTCGCGCGCCCAGCCGGCACAACCTTGCCCGTCAGCTCCGCCCACCGTGGGAGGGATTACCCGACTCGCGTTCCTGATATTAACTGTTTTCGGAACCCTAAAAGAGCGCGTTTCACCCCCACATGTTCAAGCGCCCTGCCTGGCGCCCCGGAGAAGGGCTTTCGAGATCCACTTCGGGACAGCCGCCGTTTGTTGTCGGCCTAATCCGGACGGATGGGTCAACATCAGGGGAATGTGCATGGATAACGGGCAACCCCGAAATAATCCCAAGGTAAGGGTTGCCGAACAACCGGGAACTACTCCATTCGTCAAACGCGTTTCCCGGTACCGATTTTATCTGGCGGGCAAATTGCTTCTCAGATATCTTTTATCTTTATCGCACGCGGTCTGACGAATTGTTTTGTCCAGTAGTTAGATGAGTGAGGAGGTCTAAGCTCACATGATCCCCAAGATGCTTTGCAAATCGTTCGCGTTGCTGCTCGTGGGAGTGGGGTGTGGACTGGCTCAGGTGAACGTTCCCGATACTCCTGCCGGCCATACGCTCCAGGCATGGCTGGCTTCCTTCAATAGCGGCGACCGCGCCCAGATCGAAACGTATGTCAAGACCGTGGACCAGTCACAGTCCGTCGATGGAATGATCTCATTCCGCAACCAAACGGGCGGATTCGAGCTGCTGTCGATCGAGAGCAGCGAGCCGCTGCATATTCGCTTCCGGGTGAAAGAGAAAGGTGGGCCGACCACCGCGCTCGGAAACCTTCTGGTGAAGGATGGCCAGCCACCGACGGTAGGAACCTTTGGGCTGCGCGCGCTGCCCCCAGGAGCGGTGCTGGAAAATGTGTCGATGGACGCCGCCGAGCGGAAGAAAGTGATCGACGGCGTGGATATCGATCTGAAGGAGTACTACGTGGAACCCGCAGCGGCGCAGCAGATCGCCGATGCACTGAAGGCGCACCAGACCAAGGGCGACTATGATGCGATCTCAGATGGCGATGCGTTTGCGGCGCGACTGACCAATGACATGCAGGAGGTGAGCCACGACCGGCATCTGCGCGTGGACTTCAGCCCCTTCAAGAT
>WNFA01001945.1_pt1 | contig 16890 bp, 11 predicted proteins | sample 5400481 | NCBI WGS metagenome assembly WNFA01 (sample SAMN13153340, study PRJNA577476) | soil metagenome | isolation source: 120 cm saprolite under Douglas fir tree site 2 hole 1 replicate 2 | place: USA:California | collected 2015-04-18
CTTGCGGGAAATAGCGCCGGGCAGAAACAGGCTGCTTTACTTGTGGGGACATCTCACAGCGTTGCATGACGCGATGCTGCCGCTGTTGGGGCTGGGAGATCGGTTTCATCCCGAGTTCGATGTCGCCTTCGTCTCTAATCCCGACCAGTCCCAAGCCGCCATTCCGTCGCACGAACAGGTTCGCCAGGCATGGAAAACCGTAAACGGTGAATTGTGGAAGGGGTTTGAGAAAATGTCGTGGTCCGGCTGGCTCCAGCGCCACACAGCCGTATCGGAAGAAGATTTCGCGAAGGATGCTTCGCGCAATCGCTTCGCCATCCTGCTGAGCCGCACCAACCATCTGTCCTATCACCTCGGCCAGGCGGTGCTCGGACTCAAGTGACCGAGTGTGGGGAATTGGAATGTGGAGAGTTCGTTACAACCCAGCAAACAGCGGAGAGAAACGATGCCTAAAAGGCTCGAAGGTAAGACTCCAGTTTCGTCACGGGTATTGAACTGTTCATTGACGGCGGCAGAGCCCAGATCTAACCGAAAGGCCGAACTGTAACTGTGGCGTTTTGTCTCAAGAATTGGGTTCACTGCCGTGCACCAAAATGCAGCAACCGAAGGAGGGACTGTCACCAAATGCGGTTATAAGTTACAATGTTGCAAGACCTTAGCCGCGGAGAGGTGGCAGAGCGGCTGAATGCGGCGGTTTGCTAAACCTACCTGCCCTGTTTGCACTCGCTGATTTTCAAGCGTTTTCAGTGGTTTACGCTGCTCTCAGCTGCACCCAGATAGCCTCAGTTGCAGATTAAAGTGCACCAAGAGTGCACCACAAATTGTGAGTGTCAGATTCCCGCCAGAAAGGAATCGTTGCGTTGCGTTCTTTAGCTTGGTGATGGATAAGTGCCACCCGATCGTACGCGCGGATTGTTGTCGAGGGCTGAGTCGCGATGCAACGGTTACTGAGAAGCGTGCGCCATAGGCTTCGTTGAGCTCAATTGAGCCTGTGGCGGCCATCGCTTCTCGCGGAAGTCTTCATCCACGATTAAGTAAGGCGTGCCAGGCGGAAGCACCTGAAGAGTCTTGAGGAATTCGATCAACGAGTCTCTATCGTATTCGGCCAAACGCTCGAACTCCATGCGTGATTGCAGAGCCTCTCCCGCGTGGGATAACACCGAGCGGCGTAGAGTAGTAAACAACCCGTGATGGAAATACGGTGGTTCGTTGCCCGCTCCCCACAACCGCTTCGTAAGGAAACGGCGATTCCCCTGACGGAACTTCGAAGTCCAAGGGGTTTGGTTCATGTCCAGAGGCTCACCCGGATCGCTTGGCTCGCAAATATCGTGGAGCTTGAAATCTGTGTAGGCCGACACCCAAACCACATTCTGCTCTGATCCGTCAGGGGCCAGGCGTGGCAACGGCAATTTGCTGTCGTTCAGATCGACCGAAAGCGTCTTTGTCGTGCCTGGTCGGAGGTTTTCTGGCGGGTTATAAGGGTTCGGTTCCGAATAAATCCAGCCTTTGTTGTCTAGAGGCAATCGGGAGATGTGACAAGAACCACACCCAATCTTTTCAAAGACCCTCTCGCCGTTCAGGACTGCTCGTTCGATTTCAGGATCGTTGGGAATCACGCGACCCGGGACAGCCATCGCGGCTTGAAACACAGTGATAGCTGTTATGTCTGCGCGGGTCAGTTCGTTCTTCACTCCGTCACCATCGGGATCGGTATCGACTCCGAACCTCTCTGTGGATTGCATCCCATGGTGCTGATTGAAAGCCGTATTCGTGAACTCTCGGAGCGAAACGATATTGCTTGCCTGATGCCACGGCCGGATGATCAGGTTAGGACGATCAACGGGAGTAGGCGCAACAATGCTTGCGCGGGGGAGCCCCTCAACGCCGCTCGTGTCCCAAGACCCGTCTTTTCTTCGAGTGAGCCGACCAAATGAGATACCTTTGGCAACCAAGGGCTTCGTGTCTCCCAGTTGCAGAGAGTCGCGTATGGCTTGAAGTTCGGCGGTCATTTGCCGCACCAGCATCTCCAGGTAGCCAGACCCAAACATGCCGGTCGTCCGTCGGAAATCGCCAATCGTTTGGATGGTAACCGGCTTACCTTCTTCGTCGACCGATCCTCTGGTCGGCAACGAATCCGCACGGTCTAGAGTTGCGAAATCAAAGCGCTGTGCTAAGACAAATACGCCAGTAACAAAGTCTCCCCCTCCTCCAGGTATCCCGTACGGGGAGTTGTGGCACCCGTAGCAAGAGTTCGCGTCTGGACCAGAAACCCGGTTAAACGCGCGCGAATCAACCAGAGGGCGGGAGGGGTCAGAAAGGCCCGTGCCTGTGCCTTTCGTTTTGGGTCGGCCAGCACCTTCCTCCTCGGTCCAATTGGCCACGAAGAGTTTCTTCCCGTATTCGATCAACTCCTTTATTGGAGTTGAAAATTCTTGGTCGTCAGCCAAGTGGCGAGGTACTGCAACTTCCTTGCCGAGACGCGAACGTTCAGTAGATGGCTTCTGGGCAGATGTCTCGAGCGCAAATACGCCAATCGCAACGAGACTCGCGAAAATCCTTTTTGTAGGAAGCAAGGGTGCATCAACCTCTGGTTTAGCTAGGAGCAGGTGCCGGATTCGGGTTCGTTGCAGTGACCGTTACGGGAGCGCTCGTATTGCCGTTCTTGTCGATTGCAATAATTTGGTGTCCTAGGACTAGCGGAGCCTTGACCGCACAATAGAATTTGCCATCATCGGCTGTCGCTGTTGCAGTTCCAATCTTCGTTTTCACCGGATACGAGATATCGTAAACGTCAATGGGAGCACCGCCCGCTGCGGCGCCGCCGGATACGACCGAAGCTCCCTGCACAAGTGTGTTCAGAGTGGGTACCGTGCTCGAATTCTGTGCGGTGACAGATTTCACGCTCGCAACAATTATGGTGGTGCAAATCAGTAGGCGCCTCAATATCATGACTTCCCCTCCCCCTTCCAAGATGCGTAGCACTTTTCGCCCTTCCTATCATCCTGTCTCATTGAGTTGCCCAAGCTACCGCATTGACGTAGAGCTTCTGTACGTTCGGATCCAACAGCGTTTGGGTAGTGCCATAGTTCGGCGCCCAACTGAAGTTCACGACGCGACCACTTCCAAACTGTCGAACAAGAATGGCCGGACCACCAGCCGGGATAGTCATGAGAATTGTCGAGGGATTCGTCGCATACTGGACTGCAGTTGCTGCACCGTGACCATCAGCAAAGAATGTGAAAGAGGGCGGCACACCAGCCAAGACGGGATGATTTTGCTGGCCGGGCACCACGTTGTAAGTGACGATGCATTGGCCGCAGTCCTGATCGTTGCCAGTGTTCCATAGTTGGAGAACCAAGTCGGGCATGCCGGTCTGAATGCCAGTCGCACGTTCGAATCCATCCCACTGCGATCCGACAAAACAGCCGCCGTTGCTCACAAAACTCTCCAGAGCTGTCTGCGATTGCGACGAGAGCGGCGTGCTATACGTGGCGCCGTCCAGGTGAACAACACAATTAAAGCCAGCTAGCGGAGGATTAGTGGTGTCCCACGTGAACTCCGGAGTGTGTACAGTGACGGTGTTCCCCGCAGCAGTGAGTGCCGCGACGAGGGCATCGGTGCTCGCGGCGCTTACATCGGCAAGCAAAAGGATATTCCCGAGGCCGATCACGAATTGGCCTACATTCGTTGTACCGCCGGGAACAGGACTAAATGCACCCGAAGAACCGCGCAGCGTCTGACCGTTCGCCACGACTGTTGCGTTGCACCGGATGGGACCTTGAACCGTGGGGAGACCGGGTATGGAGAATGCTCCGTTAGTCCCGCTCTGACCTGACACGCCGAGGCATGTAACTGTCGCCCCGGCGATCGGATTGCCGAATTTGTCAACTATATTTCCTACTGAAGTCGTCAACGGATCAGGGATAACCGATACCGTAACAGTGGCAGCCGTTCCAACATTCCCGCCGAAGTCCACAGCTGTAGCACTCAAAGCCAACTTCGTGAGCGTTAACGGCACTGTATAGTTAAACCGATACGGGAAAGAAGTCCCGGTAAATACAACTTGCCCGTTAACGAGGAACTTTACCGCCGCAACGGCTACGTCATCTTTAGCATTGACGATGATTGGCAATGTTGAGCCCGCGATAACAGTGCTGCCGTCAACCGGGGAAACAATTGCTGCTGTGGGTGGGATTCCTTTGTTATCAACAATCGCGAGATATTGACCAATGTAAAGTCGGCTATCGCCAACCGTCCCGAATTTATTCAGGGAACTATGCTCGGTCGTTAGGTAGACGTAGCTTCCATCTGCCGCGATTCCCATTCCATTATCGTCGCGCTGTGTAAAGTTAAGAATCGCTCGCGCTTTCAGATTTGTAGGATCCGATATGTCTGTGATCGGGATTCCGTTGAAGAACTTCACGTCAGCTGCTAGCGCGAAGTTTCCAGACAGTGTGATGTCTTGTAAGAACCCACCCAGATTCGGATCGGTAATGTTGGAGAGGACCACGGGTGATGCCGGATTTGTGAGATCAACGGATGTAGTACTTTTCTGATAGTCCGCAACAAACGCGAAATTGCCGCTGACTGCCACGTCTCTCGCATCCCCGGTTACCGTGGAACCGAGCATTGCCGGTTTGCTGGGGTTGGAAACGTCAACCGCGTAAATCCCATTTGTGCCTGCCGCTACTACAGCCAAATGGCGTTGTGGATCGATATCGACACCCTGAACAACACCAGAGAGGGCCAGTGAAGCAAGAACGGACATCGAGGTTGGATTTGTTACGTCGACGATGGCCAAATTCGTTTGATTAGCCACGTAGGCGGTTGTGCCCAGCACCACGATATCTAATGCGTTGCCGTTTGTACTGATTGATCCGAGCAGGACAGGTGAAAGCGGATTGCTTACGTCAACGACCTGCAAGCCTGATGAACCACCGGCTACGTACGCTAGCGTACCCAATAGTCGCACATCATTCGTATTGCCAGGCAATGCCAGCGAAGCGACGACGCTGGGATTCATTCGGTTACTCACGTCGACCACCTGTAATCCGGTTGCCCCCGCGGCCACGAAAGCATAATTGCCATTCACAGCGACTCCGTTGGCGAATCCAGGAATGCTTACGAATGAAAGAGCTGTGGGTGAAAACGAATTTACGACCCCCGTAGCCTGCGCTGAGAGACTTCCGTCTGAAACTGTTATGGTGCAAGAACCGCTGTTTCCGGCGAAAATATTTCCGTCGGGTGAGCCAAAGTTGCAAATTGTCAGGTCGCTAGAAGAATAGGTCGTTCCCTCAATGGTGGACGTGAGGTCTATTGTTGTTTTTCCATCAATCAGAAGCCCCGTTACGCTTAGCTGTTGCGACGCGATTCCAACGATTGTGTTTACCGTGAGCACGAAGCTTCCAGGAGTCACGGTAAGAGTGGAAACTGCTTTCGCAAGCTTTTGAGCCAGCGTGGCCCCTAGAGTACCTGTCTGGACTTCAATCCCATCCGGGATCCCGGTGCCGTCAGTGGAAATCAACACCGGGCTGGTGTGATAAATCAAAACCTCTTGTCCATCTGTCAGACCGTCGCCGTCCGTGTCAGGGTTGTGAGGATCTGTGCCATTCTGGAATTCTTGAAGATTGGTCAAACCGTCATGGTCAGGATCCTCGAACGGCATTGCGGGATCGTTTGGATCCAAACCATGTGCGATTGCCCAGTCGTCAGGAATGCCGCCATGTGAAGTCCCCGCCAAAACCACCTGAATATTGATAATGCCTTGAGCGCCTTCATTAACGGCTTGAATGACCACGGTTCCGCTGCTGACGGCGGTTACCAAGCCATTCGAGCTCACTGAAGCGATTCCCGGATTACTAACGTTGTAGAGCGTGCCCGCCGAAGCTGACGTGATATCTTGTGATGTGCCGCCTGCGTATGTTGCACTGACTTTGAGCTGCGTAGTCGCACCTGCCTGAGTTAAGAGAGTCATCGGCGTAGATACGTTGATCGCCGTCGGAATTGGCGTTGTCGCGCCCATAGATATCGGAGGAACATTTGCAGATCCGTTTGCCGGGATCGTGAATAGCGGTGACTGACCAAACGTTGTTACGCCGTTGTTAACGCAAGTTGCCCGGGCGCGCACAGGCCCAAAATTCGCCGGGATATTTGGCAGCACCCAGGTTCCATCAGGATTGATCTGTACGGTTCGATTGAGGACACTGACGACGCAATTCTGGTTGAGTTGGGCATTGAGAGGCAAAACCAACGCCAGGAAGCCGACGCACAAACCCAGCAAGGCCCTAAAGAATGGCCGGACCGTTATGAAAAAGTCGTGTCTCCTTGTCATAAGACGCCCTTCCAAATGACTCCCTCACATTTGACCACCCAAAAAAAGAGGCTTTGCTGCACGCGGTTCATGATCATGTTCGCCGAATGGGAATTCATCTCCGAATTAAGAAACTACTGAACGGCGGAACCAATTTAGCCGCATCGTAAAGGGGCCCGTTTTTGAAAATTCGATCAAGCGTCGTACCGTAGGAGGAATTAGTCCATCGCAAGGAACCTTTTTCGTCGGGAGTAAAGTACATAATTCGAGGGATTTTATCGTCGGACTTTGTATAGAGCACGATTAACGGACTCAGATCGAAGACGAAGAAGGGCTTTTGGGTGACAACTGCGGAAATGTAGTTGCTGCGTTCACTTGCATCTGCTGTGGCCCACCAGTCTTTCAAGCGCTTCGCGCCCAAAGGACCGAAAGTCGGCAACAGAGCAGCGCCACCATAGGCCGTTAATGACGCCTTTAGGGTGCTCAGCGTGGACTCGATGCGTGTAGCAAGCTCAGTTGGGGGAGACGTTTCTCCTAACTGCGATCCGGCCAAGTATAGATAGCTGCGGTCTTCAGCAGCTACGGCCGGGTCAGAGCTAATCGGCACGCGGTAGGAGGCCCGTCCGATCTCGGCCGACGTGCAATAGTAAAAATCCGCTTTATCCGCGCTTCTAGATAAGGTGTCAAACCACTCCGAGACCAAGAAATAATCAAGTGACGTGGATCTTTCTGGCAAGAACAAAAATTCGTTTTCGCTGGCCTTTCTGAAGACCAACGGCGCACTGGATACCTTCCCTTGGTAATCGAAAGTCAGAAAAAACAGAATCAGCGAGTTAATTTGAATGGATCGGGGAATTTCCTTCACAGTTAGAACGCTGAACTGCTGAAAAAAGGCCTCAGCCTGCTTATCGAAGACCTTCGGGTCCCGGGACGCTGGGTCGGACATTTGCAGCAGTGACACGCGGTCTCTATTCTTGAAGGTAGCCACGACCTTTTTTAATAAGTGCTCGACGTCGTGACGCTCAGTGACCTCCGGTTTGGACCACCAGCGAGCGTCTTCATAGCGCTGTTCCTGAACATTGAAGCATCCCGAAGTCGGCTCTGGCTTGCCTTCGGCATTAAAAACTAGCTTCAAGTAAGCAGTGCGAACGCGGCTCTCTGCAGAATCCGCTGTGGGCTCAATGCCCAACAACCCTAGCAAGGTAACCACCAGAATGAGGTAGGCAGCACTCAGAAGTCGGGCTCCGTTTCTGGAAAGAACGACCATAGTTTTCTTAGACCGCCAGAGGCGCTCCAGTTGTTAGAAATATGGAGGGCATTTAATTCCCGATGTTAAGTCGATTGTGCAGCTGAGAATGTCGGCGGAGAACTTCACGACTCGTGTCACTCCCCCGTTTGTTTGCCAGCTACCGGAGAAGTCCCCGCCGATCTTAAAGGTCGCCGGCTGCCACTGCAGAATCCCTCCTGACAAACCTGCTGTACAATCCGGCTCATTACTGCCGTTGATGTTGTATTTAACCTCGCCAATATTCAACGGGAAGGCAAGATTGCCAAAGAAAAAGTTTGCGTCGATTGCGACTTTTGTGGTATCGCAGAAGACACAACTGAAAGTCGCCTCTCCGCTCCCACCCAATTGCCCGCTTAGCCCGAACGTGATGGGCACCGTGAGGTCTGCAAAAACGCATCCGTTGCGAGTTGCCTGGTTCTCCGCGCAGCCGTCCTTAACGTATCCGATTTCACCCTGTGCCGTGGCTGTAAAATTCGCGAAAAGTCCAGCCAAGAGTGTGACGGACGCATCGAGCTCTGCCAAGCCCACGACGTCGATCCGAATAGAAATGCTGGGGATCGGTCCTGGGGGCCAGATCTTGCCTTGGAAAGAAGCGGAGCCCAGTGAACCAGTGACCATACCTTTCGTCGAGGTACTCTTGCCCGTCTCCTTTGCGCAACACTCCTTTGACGTAATAGTGCCTCCGATCGAAGGCGGAGTAACTGTAGCCTTGACGCCAATCGCAAGAAGCTCCTTCAAATCGTTATTAATGTCGTCGATCGTGGCGCTGGGCAGCTGAAAAGTATACGACACGGATGTTTCGGTGGGGTCGAGCGGGATCGGGGACGGGGAACCATTTTGACAAACTTCGCATTTGTTGTCAGGTAGCGGTTGGCCATTCTGGGAAGGATCCGCAGCACAGCCACTCCCCTGGCAGGTCTGACATGTTGGGCATGTACCGGCGCTACCGCTAGAATTCGGATTACCCCCGCAGTGCCAACCAGCCTTCAGAACGCCGACTCCCGGGTTGGACTTGATTACAGAGCCATCATCGCTGACCGTTCCGGTTCCGACTGCTATGAACATTCCGAGATCATGATCATACGAGTACATTTCCGTAACGGCCTTTGGCTGTAGCCCATCCACGTTCGGAAGAGTTATCGGCGCCGGAGGATTGAAAGTCGTCCCCACGGGCTGAATGGTCACAATGAAACGCGGCTGCTGTCCAAAACCGGGCGCCATGGGAACTTTGTCGCCGTTTACAGGCGTCACTGAGACGCAGCCCTGCTTGGACCCTCCGGGGAAGGTTGCCGACCCGGGAAGCACCATAAGGGAAAACCCCGGAACTTGTGGCAGAGTTAACGTTCCGCCATGCGTCGAGTCGACACACAGCTTGTTGACGGTATCGAGAGCCGGAAGATAGATCGGCATGCCAACGGTGTTGTCATTGCCCGCGACTGTCACGATGTCGTATTCAAGCGTCGGATAACTGATTGAATTGGCGGCCGTGCTTCCATCTGCCATCAGTTTGAAGAAGCCGACCGGAGCTGACGGGATCAAAAACGTGCCCTGTGCGGTGGTTTGTACTGGCGTTCCTATCTGTACTGGAAGGTTGTTATTGTTTCCTTGATTCGTTCGGAACAGCCGAATTGTCGCGCCCGGAATCGGGTTGTTGCTATTGTCGAGCACAACCCCACTGATCGTCGTATTTGCCGGATTTCCAGGCGCCTTGGCAGAGGCAGCAAATGCAGCTGGGAATCCGGCGTTTCCAGGAAAGGTCGCTTCCACTACGTTGTTGTCGAAGCCTTCTTGGAGGCCAACAGTCAGGACAGCAATTGCACGCCCGTTGCTGTCGGTATTCACAGTTTGAGTGGGCGAGCCTCCGAAATTGCCGCCTCCTTGCTTCACATCAAAGGCGACCGGCACGTTTGGAACGCGGTTGTGCCCCGCGTCGACGACCGCGGTTACAAATGGAAACGGCAGCGACTGGCCTAGAACACCAGTCTGACCGTTGCCGGAATCGACGACAATAGTGCCTGGGCTTGAGACCAAGCCCGTCGCCGTGAAGTCCGCGGACCCGACGGCAAGAGGAGAAGAAGCATGCACGATATTAATACCTGCGCCAGAGCGCTGCCCGAGAGTCCATAAAACCTGGGCTTGACCATTGACGTCCGTGGTAACTGCCACTGCCGCCGAGAGTGTTCCCCCTGCCCCGGTGGTGAGAAGCCCGTTGTTACCAGTTACCTTGAATACGACCATTTGATTCGGAATCGGTTTATTGGACGTATCTGTTAAGGCCACCACGAGTGGCGCAGCTAACGGGGTTCCGATCGTTCCCGTCTGATTGTTTCCGGAGACAATACTAAGAGCCTGTGTGATCAGCGCTTGGCCAATGGCTGGTTGAGGAGGCTGGCTAGGGATGGCGCGCGTAACCGTTACGCTCGTGGTGCCGGCGTTGCCGGCGCGGTCAACTGCCTTGGCCTGGATCGTATTCAGTCCCACTGAAAGCAGCACATTGGCAGCGGAGTAGGTACGATTGGCAACTTGCGCGGCGATGCCATTCACAGTGACCTGAACATCCAGCGCGTTCACGGTGCCAACGACAACGTCATTCGCCAAACCCGTTACCGTTAAAGACGCAGCTGTAGTAGTCGTCCCATCAGCCGGAGAATCGATCGTGATGTGAGGGGGCGTAGTATCCAGTGTCACTTGAACGGTAGCTGTGCTTGCCACTCCACTGGAGTTCGTAGCAACGGCGGTTAGGACGTTCAAACCTTCCACCAACGGGACAGGGATCGAAAAACTACCGGAACTCTGGGGAACAGAAATTCCATTAACGGTCAGAGTCGCATTTGGGTCGCTAACCGTGCCGGTCACGGTAACGGGAGTTATGTTTGTAACGCTCAGATTCGTCGGGGAGGTAATCGTAATTTGAGGAGCGGGGGCGTAACTCAAGCTGAGAGGTGAAGTGGTGGTGTTACCGGCAACATCGGTAGCCTGGATTGAAATCGAATTCGGTCCTTGCATCAGTGAAACGGTGCAGGCAAACTTCGGACCAGAAATTGTGGCGGCAGCACCGTTGCACGTAACGCCTGTTACTCCGGATAAAGCGTCGCTTTCGGAGCCAATCACTGTGATGGACGTTGTGCTCAGGCTTATCGTTTGGCCGTTGGGCGGCGACGTAATCGTCAAGTTTGGGGGCGTCCTGTCGAGATTCACGGTGACCGACGTACTCGCGGTGTTCCCGGCGTTGTCCGTAGCCGTCCCCAAAACAAGCTGGTTCTTTCCGTCGGTTGTGACCGTCTGAGTCTGCGGACAGGCCGCCACTCCCGAAGTCGTGTCGCTGCAGGTGAACGTCACTGTGACGTTTGCATTGTTCCAGCCAGCTCCATTCGGAGGGGCTGTGGCTGAGACCGTAATGATGGGCGGTGTCTTATCCAGGTTGATAGTCAGGGACGCGGACGCGTTGTTTCCAGCTGCATCTACGGCTGTGCCGGATATCACTTGACTGGCTCCGTCGACGCTCACGGTCACAGGTGCAGTGCAATTGACGATGCCGGACAGTCCATCGTTGCATGTGAAGGTGACTGTCACATTGGAGTTGTTCCAACCATTCGCATTTGGAGCGGGGGACGAAGTGGCCGAGATCGTCGGCGGTGTCTTGTCGATGTTGAGCGTGATGCTCGCAGTTGCGTTGTTGCCAGCCAAGTCAGTGGCGGTGCCCTTTATCACCTGACTCGCGCCCTCTGTAGTAATTGTCTGTGGTGGCGGGCAGCTTGCCACGCCGGACGTAGCGTCCGAGCACGTAAATGTGACCGTCACATTGGCGTTGTTCCATCCCGCGGAATTCGCAGCTGGAGTTGCAGTGGCTTTGATGGTCGGGGGGTCGTTGTCCACGCCGATCACTTGGACAGAAATGGCTCCACCTGGCTGGCCCCTAACCTGTACAGAAATTGTGTTCGAGGTTTGAAGTGTAACGGGCACATCGAGGACGCTAACGTTCTGGTTGAAATCGTTGGGGCCAACAACTTGAACTCCGTTAATGAGGATAACGCTGCTTGAGACCAGCTCCGTGCTGCTGTTCGTAAGGCCGCCATTCACAATATGCAAAGTGAATTGCGTGGATGGATTTAAAACCGAAAAGTTGTCTGTAACTGTGACTGGGGCGCCAGTTCCGCGCGTGTATGTCCTGGGCCCAAATGCATTCCAGGTTCCCGCCCAAAGCGGAGCGGACACCGTGGCAAGTACGGAAAGAAATCCAAGAATACGTCTTGCGAGATGGCTGGGCATGGGGTGCACCGCCTCGACACCGTTTCCGAGTTGTTTTCGGGCCCGGGAAATACCGAAAGGGTTTGTCACCCGATAAAGTGGCGCAATCCTAACAGGGCGGAAGCCTTTGTCAAGCAAAATCTCATTAATTCTTCGTGAAAGAGATCGACTGTCGGAAAATTGATCTCTTTGGCTTACAAAAGTACTGACGTTTTCCTTCGAACTAACATCTCTCGACGTCGTCCAGTGCCGCCGGTCTGGAAAGCTCGAAGCAATCTTCAAAGCTCACATCACGGAACCAACAACTGCTCTGGCGTTTGCTTTCTTGCTCTCTAGGCGGCGGTTTTCCCAACCGCTAAGTGCAATTCAGTCGAAGCCGGATTGATTTCACAGGACTTACGCTGCCAACTTTCTTGCGAAGCACACCCTCTCGCAGTTATAGTGCACCAAAAGCACACCAAGCAAATCTTGAGAACTGTGCTAAAGCTATTGAAAACACACCGCGGAGAGGTGCCAGAGTGGTTTAATGGGTCGGTTTGCTAAAAAATCTACCTGCCCTGTTCGTATTCACCACGTTTGATTTCTTTTGAATAACTTAGCACGCTGTCAGTTGCACTGAATCATCCCATTTGCAAGCTAGAGTGCACCAAGAGTGCACCAAATCAAGCTCTTTCTCGCAGGCTTACAATTTCTGTAGCGGGCACTAGTCTAATGTCTCTTTTATCTGGCCCACCGTTCCCGTCAGCCGTTTGCGGATGCGATTTCTCTCGACGTGATTTCGTACTTGAAGCCGTCCGGGTCGAGGCAATCGAGTCGCCCATCAGTCGTTTCTGCCTGAGGATACATGAAGAATGCGACCGGCGCGCCACTAGACTCGGGCAGAGCGACATCGTGCGCGAAGTTGTATGCCATCCAGTTCATCTCCCAGGAACCGAATAGCCTGCCGCGGGCCTTCTTCACCATTTCGTGATCCAGCGGAAGATTTCCGGGTGGCTCCTCCAGCACGACCTTCCGCACATCAGCGGGGTCAACAGGAACCCAGCCGTAGCCGCCAAGATACACCTCCGCACGGCAGTGCTGCGCTTTCGTCACCTTCTCCGACGACGCGCCGAGACTCTTGTATCCCATCTCGGACTTGGCGACCCGAATGCCGTACACGTCGCGAGCTGGAAGGCCCGCTGCGCGCGCGAGGCCAACGTAGAGCGCGTTGAGATCGGCGCACTTGCCGCCCATATCCTTGGACTCCAGCATGAAGCGGATGTCGCCGGTTGCCGCATCCGCGCGTTTTCGGATTTCGAAATGTGTTGTCAACGATCCACTCATAGATCGCACGTGCCTTTTCGACATCCGTCTTTGCGCCGCTCGTGATCTCGGTCGCTGTCGCTTTCACGATACCGTCGGTCGGCAAGAGCTTCGTTGGCTGCAAAAAATGCTCCAACTCCGTGTGCTTCTCTTTCGGCGCATTGCCAGGCGCGGAGAGGTCGACCGCACAGTTCTTAGTCGCGATCCGGCTCGTGACCGTGAGAACCGGCCTCACGCCGACGGGAAATTCCGCCGCAATGATTCCGAGCGCATCGGTTTTGCTTTCGACAATCTTTGCGCTACCGCCTTCAGCGTCGAACGAATTGGAGAGCGTCTTCTGGAAGGGTGTCAGATTGATGAGTGCCGTCGGCACCCATATGCGTGTCGCGCCGGAAGACTTCAGGACTTCAACGTGCGTTGTCACTTCGAACGTGCGCCAACTGCTGGACGCTATGCTCTGCCCAAACAGGCGCCCCGTCCTCGAGAAGGCGAGGCCCGCTGACACTGCGGCCGCTGATCGCACAAAATCGCGACGGTTCATAGACCCTCCTTCTAGATCAAAGTATCTTCGTTGAATCACAAAACGATAAGTTACATCTGATTCGGTTGGCACGCAATTCGAGACCGTCGCTAAATGCAGCTTCAGCGCCGCCTGGACCAAGCGACCATCAGAGGAGGGCCTTTGGCTGACCTAGTGCGTCTGACGCGGGCAGACCAACACGACTCGCGCAAGGCGAGCACGAAAGCGGAGTCCCTTACGACCGGCCGCCGACCTGAAACTCCGAACGAATGAACGGCTTGATTCCGTCTTCTCCCGTCAATCGCAGGCAGAGCAACTGGCCCTCACGTTCCAAGTCAATGTGAAAATCAAAGAAGGGACAGCATTTGCCTTCGGCTACCACCCAGTCGGCTAGCTCAGCTAGAGAGACCGTAGACGGATTGTACCGGAATTCGTAACCTTTCTCGGTCTCTACGATCTCCTTCCGCGACGCGATCAGTTTGTCGGTCAATTGCTTGTGATGAGCGCTCCGCCGGAGTGAGCGCCTTGGTATTGCAGTAGAATTTGCTTGCCGTCGTCATTGTCTTCTTCTCCGCATTCGTAGTCGCCGGCGCGTTTTGCGCATGCAACCGCGCAGCTCCGCCGCTGGTCAGCAATAGCACGAGCGTGGTTGCCGCCACGGTTCGCTTCTTTGTCCGGGCGAACTGTTTGCTTTCGATAGCCATAGTTTTCCTCCGATCGCGTTTGCCACGATCCACTTCCCAATGCTAAAAGTTAAAGTCGACTTTAAGTCAAGATGCTTGTGAACAGTATCCGGGAGAAACACGATGAAGATTGGAGAGCTTGCCTGCCGCGCCGGGCTTAATCCTTCCGCCGTCCGCTACTAGAAAGACGCGGCCTGCTCGCCGCTCCGTACCGCACCGGTGGCCAGCGTCGTTATCCCGACGAGGCCCTTTACCGGGTCCTGCTCATCTGCTTCGCGAGGGATATGGGCTTTACGTTGGGCGAGATCAAGGTTTTTCTCAATGGCTTGCGGGAAACGGCTCCGGTTGGCCCGCGATGGCGAAAATTGGCGCGTCGAAAGATCCAAGAAGTCGACCAAAGCATCCGCCGCTCGCGTCGCCTGAAATCGCTCCTCGAACACCTTCTGCATTGCCACTGTGTTTCTCTTCGGGTCTGTGTTCAACAGCTGAGGCTCAGCACGAATATGCGTCTCATCGAACGCCGCGCAACGCCTGTCGGACGGGCGTGACGCCCTCGTCTAGCCATTTTGCATGCCGCTAGATTGGCCGGGTGAACCCCGTGTTGAGACAATCCACTGCGTGACAGTTGGACGTGTTGCTTATTCGACCGAAGTCTGCGCCCTGCGCGCGGCCAAGTTGACTTTCGTCGCACTCGAAACGCTAGCGGCACCACAGGCTACGGTCACCCGCTCGATTCTGTCGGTGAGCGATGGCAGAGCGCGGATGGAGTAGTCATGAAAACAGCTCTCCGTTATCAAAATGGCTTTCTGTACGAACACCACGGCGCCTGGTACGTCCGATACTACCAGCGAACCTCAAAAGAGGACGGCACCTGCCAGCTCAGCCACGCCTCCAAGCATTTGGGGCGCTGCAAAGACTTCCGCAATATTTCTGATGTCGAGCTGTGCCGAGCATTATTCATGCAAACGGTCAATCGCGATCGGCTCAGTGCAAATTCGAGAATAACGCTAACCGCCTTCGTCGAAGGAGCGTATCTGCCTTGGACCAAGGAGGAGCGTCGAGCCAGCACCAGTAAGGGCCACCATGAAATCTGGATCAATCACATTCGCGATCATGTCGGAGAGCTACACCTGCGAGAATTTCGCACTGTTGATGCCAGTCGAATGCTGCGCGCGATCGCCAGAGCGAAGGATCTCACGACAACGACATTGCAACATATCAAGTCGGTTTTGAGCACCATCTTCACTTATGCCAGGAATGAAGGAGCCTTCGATGGGGCCAACCCTGTCGATGGAGTTTTGATCCCCAGGCATGCCAAAGAACCAGGAGAGACACACGCTTATGATCTCTGCCAAGTTCTGCAAATCCTCGACCGCCTCCCGCTTCTCGAAAAAAGTCTGGTCGCGACCGCCGCTCTCGCGGGACTACGCCAAGGTGAGCTGCGCGGACTCGAGTGGACCGACTACATGGGTGCCGAATTGGTGATCAAACGTTCGATTTGGATGTCGGTAGTCAACCTTCCCAAGACGCGTGCCAGTCGCGATTCCGTGCCGGTAATTCCTGCCTTGGCGGAGATCTTGGACACATACCGCAAGTCCATGGGTAATCCAGAAGCAGGTGTAGTTTTTCACTCAGGTGATGGTCTTCCTATCCGCTTGGACAAAGTTGGGCGGCGGGTGATTCGGCGAGCATTCGAGGCCATTCGCTTGCCGTGGTACGGTTGGCACGCGTTCCGGCGGGGGCTTGCCTCAAACCTGTATGAGATCGGAGCCCAGGACAAAGTCGTACAACGCATCTTGCGTCACTCGAAACCGCACGTCACCAGGGAACGCTATATTAAGGTCTTCGATCGTACCGTACTTGAAGCGGTAGAGAAGGTACAGGCGCGGATCGAAGAATTGAGACAAGCGAAAGAAGATCGACGGCAGTTGGAATTGAAATTTGGCGAGGTGGTCATTGCCGAGAGCCCCTCTGGTGGCGGTTTCCGCCCTCCAGCTCCGTCAAGCCACCATTTAGCCACCAGAGTAGCGGAAGTTCTGTGCTAAGCTGTTGAAAGCACGCCGCGGAGAGGTGGCAGAGCGGCTGAATGCGGCGGTTTGCTAAACCGTTGTAGGGGCCAAAACTCCTACCGGGGGTTCGAATCCCCCCCTCTCCGCCAGAATTCTTTATGTTCCTTCCATCGGTTAGACCTGCTCGCCAACTTTGTGCGAAGATGCTTCTTGGGTAACAAGACTGAGCCCCGGGGCCTGATGCCATCCTCGCGATCCCGTCAACCTAGGTGCTTCTCTCGCGCCACTACAGTGCAAGCCATTTGTGCCACTCTTCTTTTGAATTCCGCGCTTGCCCAGCAAAAACCAGCAGAAAAGGAACCCGTCCCTAATCAGCAGAGCGGCATGAGCACGGGAAGCGCGCACGCTCCAGTGAAGGACGCCCTTTCGCGACCGATTACGGCCGGAGGCTTTGTTGACGGCGCACCAGTCATTTTTATCGACGTGACCCATGCGGCCGGCATCGACAAATTTCATCATCGCTCAGGGGA
>WNFA01002846.1_pt1 | contig 16887 bp, 11 predicted proteins | sample 5400481 | NCBI WGS metagenome assembly WNFA01 (sample SAMN13153340, study PRJNA577476) | soil metagenome | isolation source: 120 cm saprolite under Douglas fir tree site 2 hole 1 replicate 2 | place: USA:California | collected 2015-04-18
GAAAGTTAACCACTTGCTTTAATTAATCAATCGCAATTAGTTTTAAATTAACTAAAATTAACTAAGTAAAAACTTTAGTTATCTTCCAATTAAAAGAACAAAATATACACGAAAAAATAAAAACATGAAAAAAAATCTAAACCTATTAAAATGGAATAAAAGATTTAAAGGTGTTAATATTACTATTAATGATAACAAAAGATTGATAAAATTGTTTGAAGGTAAATACCAACAATTTTTATTTAGACATAAAGGTACAGAAATAAATAATAAAGAAGATATAATAAATCTTTTAAATAGAAAACCTAGATCTTTTTTAACTACTTTAAATATATTGGTTAAAACTTTTAAAAATTATGATCATCGTTTGACTGCACATATATCAAAACTTCATCCTAAACAAATTACAAATTTAACTAAAAAAACATCTAACATTCCAAAGCCTGGTATAGAAATAACAAAATTAAGTAATTCAAAATTAAGTAGTCCTAAAAAAAATTTTGAAATATTAACAGAAAAAATAAAAAATTTAACAAAATCATTACAAAATAATAAATTAGCAATACCATTAAATCTTTTTAATCCATTACTTAAAATAAATTCAACTTACCCCTTAAGTGAGCGGAGCACTAAATTTAGTTTAAACCAAACACCAGTTAAATATGTGCAAATGCCTGAGACTCATTTTACAGAAATATTTGGTCCTAATGTGGATTGAAGAAAAATAGAACATAAAGAGTATAATGCTCTTTACGATTTCAAAACAAAAGTAACTAAATTTACAGATATAATTAAAAAATATAATAGAAATAATATTGTTCCTCTTACAAAAATAAAATATTTTAAAATGATAACTTCATTTAAATTTAAATATAGTTTTCAAGAGAATATAAATTTTAAATTTAATTCAGGTCTCGGATCTAATAATAAAAAAATACAAAATATATTTACTTTGTTAGAATATGCTTTCAGAGGTATGTCTTGTTTAATCAGTAAACCTGTTTATATGGAAACACCACAAAAATTAATTATTAACTTATTTTATTTTTTAATTCCAGGTAAAGTTAAAAAAATTAAAAGAATTAGAAGAGCTACAGTTCCTATAGCAACAACTTTAAATGGAATTTCAATTCCTCCTTTACCTTTAGGCTCCGCAGGTACAGGATGAAATACATTAAATAATAAAAAAAGTTCTTTTTCAGGTAAACTTATTAATAAAAATAAACATCAGCGATGCGTAGCAGTAACAGTAAAAAATCTATTTACACCTAAAAATATTAAAAAATTAAATAATTTGTGTACTATATTAAGTCGTTTATTAAAAAAATCAATTGAATTAGATTTAGTTAGATTACATTTACCTTATTTTGATGATAATATTTTAGTTAAAGCTATCGGAATTATGAGTAAAAAAATTCACGTTAGAAATATAATTAAATATATATTTAGTAAAACTGTAATTCATTCTAAGAGAGTTAATAATTTAACTAATAAAGGCTCAATTATACCATCTTTCTTATCTGGTATTAAAATTAAAATAGGAGGTAGATTAATGAGCCAAAGAGTTATACCTCGACTATCAACAAGAATTATTCAGAGAGGTGCAATTGCTAAAGGAAAAGTAAACTATGTAGATTGATCTCGAGTAAACCTTAAAAACAAAAGAGGAGCTTATAGTATAACAGTTACAATGAGTCATGTCTTATAAAATAAAAATTAAAATAATTATTTTAAGTTTAGTTTCTTCCTGCCCTTAATGGGAGGGCGCGGCTCCGCGCTATGCAGAGCTAAATAGAAATTTATTAAATTATAAATAAATTAGTAAAGTTTATTTACATCTTATTTAAATTTTTAATTTATAAACTATAGCACAAAGTAAATAGTGAAAATTTGTAGGATTTTGATTCCTGTAAAAAAAGGATTAAAATTACTAATTTAAACACTAAATATTTAAAATCAATTTAAAATTTTTTTATTATATCCTTAATTTTTTTACAATATAACAGTAAATCATTTAAATTTTATTTTATGAATTCTAATAAAACACTCGCTTCGGCTCCGCTTCCTGGCTTTGTTATTTATTGTTTAAAACTGTAGAATTTGATAGTTATTTAACCCCCACCCCTTTAAGGAAGCGGAACCTGCGCTACACATAGCGCTCTCCATCATACTTTTTATTTTTAACATGAACAATATTAATCTTTTTTAGGTTTTAAAGTTTAATAGTCCAATAAATATTTAAGATAATTTTATTTAGACAAATATTTTTATAGTCAATTTTACCCACCTTTTTTACCTAAAAGCTTCGTAATAAGGATTTAATCTTTTTAATCTAAAGTAATTAAATAAAAATTTTAATAAATTTAAACAAAATATAACTTTAACATTTTTTTTTTTAAAAGAGAATGATAATAATCTATTTTAATAAGTTATTACCTATTCATTCTTATATTAATCTTATTTTTTATATATTAGTATTTTATATACTATTTATTTAAATTTTCATAAGATCTTAAATAATTTAGAGTTTAAAAATAAGAAAATTAAAAAATAAGAAATTAAAAAATAAGAAATTAAAAAAAGGGAGTTAGTTAATGGCAAAAATTTTTTAAATGTAATAAAATTACAATTATATAATTTAAAAAGGTTCGAATCCTTTACTCTCTAGATTTTATTCTATCAAAAGGTAATTTTATCTATATATATTTTAAAAAGTTAAAAAAAAATATTAAATCTTTCTACAAATCTCTATTTAAAAATACAGTGTATAATGTTATTATACTTCTCTTCCCTGCTACTGCGTAACGCAGTGACTTATGAAAAAAAAATTTTAATTTAGATATGTTTAATATCTACTTTTCTTTTTAGTAGATATTTTAATTATATAATAAAATTATTCTTAATTTTTCTAATAATTAAGATTTGAAAAAAAAAATAAGTATTTAATAAATAGCAATAACAACTACTTACTTAAAAATTATAGAAATTTAGTAGACTAGGACCGAATTGTATTTATATAAAAAAATTAAATGTCACAAATATTTTCTATGTTTAATACTATTTTTAATGATGCTCCCCAAAATTGGCAAACTGGGTTTCAAGATCCTGCTACTCCTGGTTTTACAGGAATTATCGAACTTCATGATACTATTTTCTTCTATTTAATTATAATTTGTGTTGGTGTATTTTGAGTTTTCGGAAATGTTATATTTCATTTTAATAGTACTAACTCTTCATTAGTTCACAAATATTTAAACCATGGTACATTTAAGTGCCTACATCCATTTTTTAATAAATTTAGTATTAAAAATGATTTATATTCTTTAGTTTTGTTATTATTTACCATTTTTTAATTCTAGATCTTTTGCAGCTGTTACTCCGAAAAATAAAAATGCACTTTTAAAGTATAAACAAAATAAGCAAAATAAAAAAGAAAGTTATTTTATTAACAAATTTTAATAGTTTATTTAATAAAAGAATTTATTTGTAAGAACTTTTTCAAATTATAGTGTTAAACTTATAAATTATATGGTAATGCTTATACGATGAAATCTAATATTTTAAAGGAAAATAAATACGGTATTTATAGATTTACTAATAAAAAAATGTAAACATTTATATTGTAAGTTCTATAAATTAAGGTAATCGTTTTATAATATACTTTAATTTATCTGACATATTTAAATTTAAAAATAATTTAACAATTTCTAGAGCTTTAATCAAATATGGTTATTCTAATTTTATAATTAAAATTTTAAAATACTGTGATGTAACATATATATTAATAAGAGAATAATTTTACTTGGATCTTCTAAAACCATAATATAATATTGCTAAAATAGCTGCTGCTCCGCACTACAATAGGGCTTAAAAATTCTCTCCTTCCCTTCCCTCCCTGGCTCCGCTCCCACCCCTTTCCCATTAAGGGCTCCGCAGGCCGGGAGGAGGTAATAGAAATTTCTTTTTTAAGAGTCCAGTATACATTATTTTAATATTAAAAAGCTGCGTCTATTTTTAATTATCTAGTCCTTGAGCTACGCAGCTACGCAGCTACGCAGCTACGCAGCTACGCAGCTACGCAGCTACGCAGCTACGCAGCTACGCAGTAGCAGGGAGGGTAAAACATTTTATAACTAAAGAAAAAAATTTAAACTTAATAAAAAATTAGACAAAATTTTACTTTAAGCTGGAAAAAACCTTTGTAAAATTAAGTACTTCTTATAATTTTATAAATCTATTTTTAAACAGATTATAAGGTTAAAAAGTAAAAATCTTAAGATATATTGTTAATTTTTTATGGTTAGTGTTAATATAACTAAAAAAAGAATATATAACAGGAATATCAGCTGGTATTCTATTTTTGAAATACCTTATCGACTATACGTGAAATTACTTTAAACTAAAGAAAAATAAATTTCTTTTTTTTTAAGTAAAAAATATAGTTCAATTCATTTTTTAAGTGCAAAATTAAAATTGCAAATTTAAATAAGTGAATGACATTAATTGAAACAGTTTGAACAATTACACCAGCTTTAATTCTAATTGCTATAGCTTTCCCATCATTCAGATTATTATATCTTTTAGATGAAGTTATTTCACCAACAATAACAATAAAAGTTTCTGGTCACCAATGGTACTGGTCATATTCTTAACTATCTTGTGATTATGCAATAATTGTTAAACCTTTTAGTTCTATTCAAGGACAATCACTAAATATTAATGAATTTAAGATTAACCCTAGTAAAAATCAAGCTAATACATTAAAGGTTTTAGAACAAGGATTTGAGATTCCTAATAAAAAATTATTTTCACCTGAAGTATTAGATTTTATATTAAAAATTCGAGGTCAAGTTCATGAATCATTATGTATGTTAACTCCTAATGGTGATTTGATTATACCAAAAGGAACTTCCCTAGGATTTAAAGGCCATTTACCTTGATTAAAAGATCATTCTTCAATTTATCTTATTTTACGAAATGAAACTAATGAAGCGTACATTGGATCTTCTATTGATCTATCTACAAGATTTCGTAGCCATCGTGATTGTGGTACTTCTACACAATGAATAAATACTTCTCATTTATTATATAGCGCAATAGGTAAATACGGAACAGATGCATTTACATTTACAGAAATTCATCCTAGTACTAATTTTCTTATGGAATTTAATTCATCAAATCCTGATTTCCTATTAACGAATAAAGATAAAGAATTGTTGATTGCCTGAACTCATTATGAACTTGCTGTAATTGAACAATCCTATTTAGCTGAGTTTAAACCTTTACTAAATGGGCGATATGTAGCTACAACTAGTTCATATCCACGATTATATTCAATGGCTGAATTACAAATCAGTGGTGAATTGTACGAATAGAATCTGATTCAGAATCAATTGAACAATTGATTCAAACAACACCCTTAGTAGATATTTCTCATTGAAATATAGATCCTAACTTAAAAGTTCAGATTTATGATATTAAAGGTAAACTTTTAGGTTCCTTTAAGTCACTTCGTGAAGCTGCAATTGAAATGGAAAGTAATCAGCAACTATTAAGTCGTTATGCTAAATCAATAGATAATGTATTTATTTCTTACCACCCCTTCGGCGAGGAATAAAAATAGAGGTATTTTGTCAAGGTATGGAAAAGATTGGTCATGTAATTCATCCTACTACGAAATTACACCCAGCTTTAGAACATAATTTAATGTTGCCAGAAGGATACATATGTGCTATAAATTCAGATCTAAAATCTGTATTTAATACTTATAGTTCTATGTATGCAGCAGCTCTAGCATTAGGTTTACCTTCATATCGAAAAATTAGACGTTATATTGGACAAAATTTTTTAGTGTCAACTGATAAAGGATCTTTCTTTTTCGATGCTTCAAAGGAAACACTTAAAAATATTTTAAATCGTAATCCACACGAAGCTAAAACAATAGAAGCATACAATTTAATTAGTAAACAGATTTTTACATTTTCAAGTGTGAATAAAGCTTAAAAAATTTTAGGTATTCATCATGATTTTATCAATAAACATTTATCTCGAAATACTATTTATTTTGGTGAAGATGGGCGACAATTTAAATTTAAATATATCCCAAAATAAAATTTAAGATAATAACATAAGATAGATACATGGCCCCAGCAATCTAAGCTGTGTAAAATACTAAATTCTGGAATAAGTCTTAAATTTACATTACTTATTTAAAGTTACAATGTGTAATTATTAACTTAAATCAGTAGGTTAATTATTTTTTCCGCAGAGACTATAAGTATTGTAACTCTTTTCTGTGTACTTATTTTATATAGTAAAGAGCTTGCTAAAGAGATAGTCCTTATTCTATTTTTTTTTTTCTTCTTTATAAAAAGTAAAGAATGAAAAGTAGAATTTGCATATGAATATTCTGATTATGTAACAGATAGTGGAGATGCTATCGAATTTGATTCTTATATGGTGCCTGAATCTGATTTAGAATTAGGTCAATTTAGACTATTAGATGTAGATAATAAAATGATAATTCCTATGGATACACATATTAGATTAATTGTTACCTCAACAGATGTAATTCATTCATTTGGTGTTCCTTCTTTAGGTTTAAAATTAGATTGCTGTCCTGGTAGATTAAATCAAGCTTCAATTTTAGTTGATAGAGAAGGTACATTCTATGGTCAATGTTCTGAAATTTGTGGTGTATGACACGGATTTATGCCTATTGCAATAGAAGCAGTATCTATGCCTGATTATTTAAGTTGGCTAGCAACAAATGGTAATTAATTTGTTTGCACAATTTTCTCCTCCTTTAAGGAAAGAACTAGAAAAAAGTTAATATTAAACAGAGCTTCGCAGCACTGTTAAAAATATTTTAATTTACAACTATAACAAAACATACAATTTAACCCCCTCCCCGCCCCTTAATGGAAAAGGGCGCTACGCACACATTCTTATACCAGGACAGGGCTTAAAAATATTTAAAAATATTACACGATTAACTTTTTCCTTTTTTTCGCCCTGCTACTGCGTAACGCAGGGAATTTAAATAATTAAAGTAAAGTATAACTATACCCAGAAAACAAGTAATGATCTTTATAAGTATCTTAATTCTCATAGTGGCTATTGCCCTACCTTCATTAAATAAACAACTTTCATCAATTTTGATAACTCGAATATCTGCTATTATATTTATTTATTCCGGAGCATTAGCTTTTAATGCTTTATATATTCAGTCAATTGGATCAGGAATAGGTATATATAGTGGATTATTCCATGTGACCATCATCTCACAATTATTAGATGGATTTTGATTAATCTTGGCTGCTTTAATCTTAACAGCTTGGCCTTTAATAACTTCTTCTTATTATAATAAAGTAATTAAATTAACAAGTTTATTTACAGATGTTACGTCACCCTTAAAAAACCTTTCAACATTACGGAAAGAAGGTTCTCCATCCTCAACAACATTAAAAAAATATAATTATATAGGATTATATACTCCTCGAACAGAATATTGTTTAATAGTATTGTTTAGTGGATTAGGTTCTTCTTTATTAATTTCTTCATCAGATCTTTTATCTTTATATTTAAGTATAGAATTACAATCATTTGGACTTTATATTTTAGCAACATTATATAGAGATTATGAATCAGCCACTGCATCAGGTTTAAAATACTTTTTATTAGGAGCTTTATCTTCTTGTTTTATATTATTAGGTGCCGGGTTAATTTATACATTCACAGGATTAACAAATTTTGAATCTATTTATAGTTTAATATCTGTATCTTATAGTGCTACGCAGAAAATTTTAAGTGGTGTAAGTTTAGGTGTAATTTTCATATTTGTAGGTTTTTTATTCAAAGTTGCTGCTGCTCCTTTTCATTCTTGATCACCAGACGTATATGATGAAACTCCAACACAAGTAACTCTATGATTAACTATTATTCCAAAAATCTCTATTTTAGTTTTATTATTAGAATTACAAAGTGGATTATCTATTAATATTTGTGAATACTCTGCAGAAAATATTGTCAGCCAATTTAATTTAGCAAGTAATATATTAGATGTAACTTATAATACGAGTTATGTTTTAAAAATGTTATTATTAATAAGTTCTTTATTCTCATTGATAATCGGTACAATAGTAGGTTTAGCTCAAACTAGAATTAAAAGACTATTAGCTTATAGTACAATATCTCACATAGGTTTTATTCTATTAGCTTTAGCTATAAATACTGAACAATCAATCGATTCATTCTTATTTTATATCCTTCAATATTCAATTACAAATTTAAATATTTTCTTAATTATATTAGCTTTAGGATTCATAATTCATAAAAATGGTATAAAAATATATTCTAATTCTAAAAATATTTATTTCTTTGATTTCGATATTAGATATTTAGTAGATATTAAAGGACAATTCTTAGCAAATCCTTTACTGAGTTTAAGTTTATGTATTTGTCTTTTTTCTATGGCAGGTGTTCCACCTTTATTAGGTTTTTTTTCTAAACAGTTTGTTTTATATTCAGCAGTACAAAGTGGATATTATTTTATGGCTTTTATAGCTATTTTAGTAAGTGTAATTAGTGCTTCATATTACTTAAGAATTATTTTATTATTATTTACTGAATCAGAAATAGTAGACTCTAATAATATCTCAATGTTACGCACACATAAAGAATTAAATCAGTCAGAAAAATCAGTTTCTGCTACGATGCCCTTCTACGCATTTGCAGGCCAAGAAGATGAATCAATTTTAAGTAATTTTCATAGTTTCTTAATTTCTACAATTACATTATCAATTCTATTGTTTATTTTCAAACCAACCCTATTGTTAAACAGTACACAGTTACTTGCTTTAAGTTACTTTAATTATTAATGAATATTACCCTTTTAGTTTTACTTATATTTGTACCTATTTTAGCAATGATTTTATTAGGTTTAAATGTTTTATTAGCTCCGCATAAAGCGTATGAAGCTAAGCTATCAAGTTACGAATGTGGTTTTATAGCATTGCCTAATCAAACTAGAGAATCTTTTCAGATACATTTCTACTTAATCAGTATGTTATTTTTAGTATTTGACTTAGAACTAGTTCTTTTACTACCTTTATCTGTAACTCTTAATTCAATTAGTAGTTTTGGATTTTGAGTAGCTGTACTATTTTTTGTAATTTTAACAATAGGTTTCATATTAGAAATTGGTACTGGAGCCATTTCTCTTAAATCTGAACATAAAGAGGATAATATAATTAAAACCCCCTCCTTCCTTTCCCAGCCCTGCCCTGCTACGCAGGCCTTCGGTGGCACAGATCCTTTAGTTTTTTACAAAGTTAAACAACGGTGATATTTAAACTAATAATTTAAAATTAGTATCTATTGTCAATGCTACTCACTCATATGTGTGATTCAATGCTGTATAAATTAAATTTACATAAAATTTTTAATGAATAAATTATTTATATATTCATTAATTTTTTAGTTTAATTAACCCCTTACCTGTTAGAGTATTGAATATTTAACTTACTTACTTTTTTACAAGTGTGCGTAGCAGTGCAGACATAAAGCTAATTGTTAAAAGAGAGGTATAAATATATACGGGTAGTTGATCTGATTGGTAAAAGTGGTTCTCTGTAAAAGAATTGGTTTATAACCGTAAAAGGTTCGATTCCTTTACTGCTCAAATTAATATATTATATTAATACATATAATTATTTAAATTTAGTTTATAATTAAAAATTGCAATTTTCTATCAATTTCTTAGTCTAGTCTAGTCTAGTCTAAAAAATGTGTAAGATTTAGGAACTTCATAAGATATTTTTTAATGAATTTATCAGTAACATTAATTAAATGGAAAAGAGTTTATTATTAACAAATCAATGATTAACTGATCCAAAAAATATAGTTTATAAAATCATTAAATTTATTAATATGATATAATATAATATTAATATTATCTCACAAGCATTTCCTTTTTTAAAGTAAAAAGAGTAATGTATTTTTTAACTTATAACAATTTATATAATAATTTATATATATAAACTAAATACTCCTTTTTTTTAATGTATATTAAATTTAAAGATCCATTCTTTCCTTTCTACTAATAACACTAAAAAAAAAAAAGATTAAGATTTACTGAAAATTTTACTTGTTTAAATCCTACGGTTACAGTAGTTTATTTTTAAGGTATTTTATCAATATTTATATAAGTTTGCTTTCTCTTTAGATTTACTATTTTTATCTTCTCTCCTTCTAACCTGGCTGAAGGGCATGGGCGTTACACTCATTAAAAATAAAAATAATTAAATAGATTATGTTAGGAAGTATAAATAGCTATTAATTATATCAATAATTATTTTATAAATTTAAATATAAAAACGTAAATATGTAAAAAAGTCAGATTTTAATTTATCATTAAATATAAAGACAAAAAAGTTTGACTTTAGATTAAATTTAACTGTTAATTATTTTTAAAAGAAGATATTAAATTTTATCTAAATTTAAGTATTAGCTTCGGTTGCTTAGTGGTCAAAGCGCTAATCTGAAAAATTAGAGATGTGAGTTCAATTCTCTCCTGAGGCAATAAAGAGTTCATTTATTTTCCGTTAAATTAATATTTTTTTCATTATATTTATTAAAATTAAATTAAGAATGTAATTCTAAAGAGAAATTTAATTAAGCAAAGTTAAATAATTGATCTAGATTATTCTTAATTTAATTAAATACTTTTTTTTTTTAATCTTAAATTTAACTTTATTATAATAAGAGCATAATGTTATTTATATTTAATTTTTATAATAATTAAAAGAAGTGGTAATTATTTATATACTAGTGTATATCCACTATTATTTCCTACAAAATAATATATTATAATTTTATTATAATAATAAAAATAAAACACTACAGAATAAACTATTGCGTAGATTTTTTATTATTAACAAATAGCTGATTAAATAATTTAGATTTAAATTTTTTTAACAATATAAATAGCCGGAATAGTTTAATAGGTTAAAACGAATTCCTTGTAAGATTTAAATATTGGTTCGAAGCCAGTTTTCGGCAAAATATAAAAGAAATTTTAATTTTAATTATTAACTTTTGTTGTAATAGTTTTTAACTAAAAATAGAGAATTAAATTTTAAATTTTTTATTTGTTTTTGTAAGTTTAAAAATAATTATAAAAGAGTAATTATAATTAATAAAGTTTACTTACATTAATTAACTAAATATTATTATTGCTTTAATAAAAAGAATGTAATTTCTTGGCCAGCCCTGCCCTTCGGCTACTCAGGCCCTTTCTCCCTTTCCCATTAAGGGCAAGGGCATGGGCGGGAGGGAGCCAATTTAAGAAAACTGGTGTAATAATAAAGGCAATTAATTAATAAAATAATTAGTTAATTATAATGAGTTGTAGTTTAATTTGGAAGAACGTCATTTTTTGGTAATGAAGTATATCAGTTCGAATCTGGTCAACTCAGTATATGCTAATCTATGTATAAGTATATAAAGTAGAAAGTATAAAATAAATTATAAAGAAAAAAAATTAGCTCCGCGTCCTTGTATAAACTTTTAATTTGTACTAAATTTTACTATTATTATAATTAATATTTTTAAATCAGATAGGTTAGATTCATTATCTGTTAAATAGTTTAAAAAGAAATATAGGGAAACAGAACTCGAATGGTTTGAGTGTCCCACTTTTAATGGGAAGGTCCCAGTTCAAGTCTGGGTGTTTTCATTCAAAAAAATTAAAAGATAAAATTCATGTAAATTTATTTATTATTTTTAAATATACTTATTTCGTTTTATTTTTTATCAATAGATAATAAATAGGGTTTGACTAAAATAAAGTTTATAAAATTTATTTACTTTATTAACATTAACTACTGCACTCTGTATGAATTAAAAATACTAATAGTATTATTTGTATAACAGTTAATTTATCACTATTGAAAATGTCATTAGGAATATAAAAATAAGGTCTGCTCTTAATAAACTATTATTTTAGTTTTAGCAGAAGTGTACTGCTACTAAAAATTTTAGGTGCTCCGCTTCCCTGCTAGGCCTGCGTAGCGAGGGCAGAAGAAATATATTTATATACTAAAAATCACTATAAATTTTATGAAAATCTAATAAAAATATTAAATTAAAATGTTAAAAAAAAGATAAAGTATATATATATTATATGTAAATTAAATAAATTTCTAAATTTCTTTAAATTTAATATATATTTATACGGGCACTGTGAGATTCGAACTCACGACTCTTTTGGAGTTCCTATTTTCAAGATAGGCGCCTTAAACCAGCTCGACCAAATGCCCTAAATCAAAAAATTAAGTAAAAAAAAAAAAGATAAATAAATAAATAAGACCGGAGGGAATCGAACCCTCAACTTTTCTATTATGAGCAGAATGCATTAACCAATTATGCTACAGTCTTAATTTAAAAAGTCTAGCTTAAATAAAAATAAAAATAAAAAATTTATATCTCTTTTAATAACTTTAAATAATCTTTTGGGGCTTTAAAGATTACTAATCTATCAGTAAAATAAATTTAAATATTGTTCATATCTTTAAACTTACTCATTCTTTTAGGCATAACCAGTAACTGCTTTAGATAAAGTAAAAAAAGATAATCATTTAAATTTGTTTTTTGTTAGGTTTAGAATGACTTAATTTATTCTAAATCTTTATTAGACAATATAATTTTGATAGTTGCTATGCTCCCTTCCTTTCCCATTAAGGGGCAAAAAATATTAAAAATAAAATTAGTTAATAAAAATAATAATTAAAGATAAAAATAAAGATAATTTGGTTTTTGCATATAACTTATTTATAGTAAAAATGACTAAAATTTTCTTAACTCACTTATTATAACTATTAGAATAATAAACTTTATTTTTTATAAAGGGGGAACTTTTATTTTTTAGTTAATTAATGTAATTCTATTGCATCTTTAATATAGCTTAATAATAAAAGGGTAAAAACATATGCTTGTATAAACGATACTGCTAATTCTAGACCTATAATAGCTAAGAATACTGTAAAAGGAATTAAAGTAATAACAAACATTACGACACCTCCAGCGAACATTTGATATAAGAATGTACTTAGAATTTTCATAAGAGTATGACCAGCAGTAATATTACTAAATAATCGGATTCCTAAAGAGAATGCTCTAGAAATATAACTTATTAATTCGATTAAAACTAATAAAGGTACTAAAGCTAAAGGAGTTCCAGCTGGTATAAAGAATGAAAAAAAATGAATTTTATGGATAGATAAACCAAGAATTGTAACTCCAATAATTAGAGTAAAAGATAATCCTATAGATACTATAATTGAAGAAGTAATTGTATAAGAATAAAGAACATTACCAATTAAATTAGCTATTAAAATAAAAATAAATGTTGAATATATAAAAGGTAAATAAATTTCTTTTCCTAATTGTTCTCTAACCATAGAATTTATACTTGCAAAGATACTTTCTAATAAAATAGACCATTTTGAAGGTAATAATTTTGTATTATTATTAGCCATTATATGTAAAGCTAAAATTAAAAATAATATTAATAATGAATATAAACCTAAATTAGTTAAAGTAAAGTTAATATAACCTAATAATGGTGCATTGAAACCAAATAAACTAGTAATTTCAAATTGTTCTAATGGCGAATTAATTAAAAAATTGGATGGGTTAATGTTAATTTGTGTTCACATTGTAAATTTAAATTGTTTTCTGTGTTCTTGTTCTTTGATACTTACTTATTTTAATTTAATAAAATACAGTAAATAAATTAATAGTTGAAATCAGTAAAATTCTCTCAACTCAATTATTTCTACTTTTATGTTTTAATAAAATAATAATAAATTATTTAAACCTTTTTTTTAAGCTCTTTTATTCTGTTAATAAATTTTATGGTTTAAAGTTAAAAAGGAAACTTTAAATATCTCTTCTATTTTATTTAATAATTATCACCTTTTTTATTATTAAATAAATTAGATAATTTATCCTAATAAAATTTAAATATTACTGCACTTAGTGACTAGTGACTAGTGACTAGTGACTATGGACTACGCAAAAAAAAAGTAAATATTATAAAATTAACTAACTATAATTGCTTTAACATATGTGAAATATATTTTAATATGATCTCTCTTATAGAATTTTGTTTTCTAGATTAATTTATTCTTACCTTATTTGACAATATTTAAGGTTTTAAATTAAACGTAAACATACTTTCTGATATATTAAACAAAAAGTATTCTATGTTTATTTGTTAATTTTTTGTTAAAAGAAGGTAATATTTAAAATAATTTTAATTTTTCTGCTAAAAAAAATATTAAATATTAAATTAACTTTTTTCACGAGTATGCCGAAATTGGTAGCCGGGTGAATCTTAGGAATTCATGATTTTTGGATCATAAGAGTTCAAGTCTCTTTACTCGTAATTAGTAAACGTAAAAAAAAAAGTTAGCTTTATTATATTTTTCATTTACTGTACGTACAGACTTATAAAGTCTTACAGCAATTTAGAAATTTAAATAAACAAATAAGCCCTTCGCTTCTGCTTAGCATGGGAGGGTCGGTTGGCCATGCCTGGATCCGCCTGGATCCGCCTGGCTCCGCCATGCTATGTTTCATTTTTAAATTAATTACTAATTATTAAATTATTTATATTTTAAATTATAATTTAAATTATTTTTACATCTTTAGCTGAATTGGTACAGCGGTTGCCTTCGAAGCAAGTGTTTATTGGTTCGAGTCCAATAAGATGTTGTAGAAATCTTTAATAATTATATTCTATAGTTACCTATTATAAAATAGAAAAATAAAAATAGATAAGGTAACGTTTTTAATATAAAATAAGATTGTTGATAAATGCTCTGCCCCAGCCCTGCCCTTTGGCTTAAAAAAAGGGAGCGTTACGCAGTAACAGACCTACACTTAAATTTAATATTATTTGATAAATATTTTAATCTTTTTAAGGTAAACTTAATAGGAGTGTGTGCGTAGCAGTAGCAGTAGCAGTAGCAGTAACAGTAACAATAGCAGTAGCAGTAGCAGTAACAGTAGTAGTAACAGTAGCAATAGCAGTAGCAGTGGAGGGAGAACTATTTATTTAAATTATTTTTTATTTGTTTGCACTTAAATATAAAGAATTTCACTTTTTAGTTTTAGTTAGTATAGTTGGTAATGGGGGGGGTTATAAAACTTTATTTTTGTATATTTTTTTTTGCTTGAATTTGAATGATTATTTATTAATAAATATATAACAATGATTTAGTGTATTTTTAGTAAAAATTCAGATTTGGTTTTTCTTACTTAAAAAAATTTAATAGGTGAGTGCAAACAAATAATTAAGAATCTTTTGTTCTATTATACCAATACGCCCTTCCTCTGCTACGCAGGGAGGCTTAGGCCCTCCTTTTTTTTTAAGCCAAAGGGCAGGGAGCGAAGCGCACACACTAATTTAAAAGACTGAGGAATAATAATATGTTTATTTTTGTTTATAGATTTTATTTTTAGACTGATATTTCCTGATCTTATTTCATAAATTATATTTAATTATCTAGTTTTATTTCTGCTACAACAGACTCAATAGATTTATATGGCACTACACTTGGAAATCCCGAGTTATTAGAATTATTTAATAAAAAAGGTGTAATTCTAACAAAAGAATTTTTATTTAATTGTACATTTCTATTATCTTTAAGTAAAATATCTAAATCTTTATTTAAATAATTTTCTACATCGAGCTGTGAACCTGATTCTACATTTTTTAAAATTGCTTTAATAAAATATTCAACAAGGTAGTTATTGCTATCTAAGCCTTTTAATTTTATTTTACTTTTTACATATGTATGTCTTTCTTGAGGAGAAAGATTATTAAAATTAGTGAAATTAATAGTTTCTATTTTTTCTTCTTCAGAATCTGAATTTTTATAATCATCTTCATCTGAGTAATCTAAGGGTATTACCGATAAAATTGAAATAGAATAAATGAAATTTTTTAATTCATAACGAATTAAAGCAAATATTATAATAGATAAATAGTTATGATCTGGACCTAAAGGAAAAGGAGACATATAGCTTAAAAAGAATATTGTTATTAATACAAAATATTTAAATATTGATCTTTTTTTATTAAAATTTAATATTGTTGAAGTAATTTGCATTAAACAAGAAGGTATTTTTTTATAAAAAATTAGAAATTTAGAAATAATTTTTTTATTTATAATTTTTATTATTAATCTTAAAAAAAGTCAAATTTTTATATATAATTTTATTTTAATATAAAAAAAAAGAAGAAATATATAATTTATAATTTGATTAATATCTCAGCTAAACTCATTACAGAAAAAAGAGATTATAATTATTATATAATTATTATAGATATATAAATAAAAATTAAGTAATCAATCTACTATTATAAATAATTTAATGTTAAAAATTTTAATTATAGTTAAGGTACAATAAAAATTATTTAATAGATTTAATCAAAGATCTATAAATTTTAAATTGAAAAATTGAGTCATATAAATATTTTGTATTTTTATACATATTGCCATTATATTATATATATGTTCTAATCAATAATCAAAAAAATAATATATAAGGTAAAGTTTAAATTGAAGAAGATTGTATGGATTAAGAGATAATCCGTAAAGAAGAAGAAGACAAAGAAGAAGAAGACAAAGTAGATAAATAAACAATAATTTATTAATAGTAATGAAGCTAATAGAGACTAGATTTTTTTTCATGTTTTTATTTTTTCGTGTATATTTTGTTCTTTTAATTGGAAGATAACTAAAGTTTTTACTTAGTTAATTTTAGTTAATTTAAAACTAATTGCGATTGATTAATTAAAGCAAGTGGTTAACTTTC
>WNFA01001947.1_pt1 | contig 16882 bp, 17 predicted proteins | sample 5400481 | NCBI WGS metagenome assembly WNFA01 (sample SAMN13153340, study PRJNA577476) | soil metagenome | isolation source: 120 cm saprolite under Douglas fir tree site 2 hole 1 replicate 2 | place: USA:California | collected 2015-04-18
GTCGTAAAAAGTATGCGCAGCCTGGGGGTCTGCTACCTGGAAAACCAGGCCCGCGTTTGACACGGCCCAACGGTCTCCAGTTTGGGGCCCACCTTCGGACGCGGCGCAATGACCAATGGTTGGATCGACATCAAGAACACCGACATGATGTTGATCATGGGCGGCAATCCCGCCGAGAACCATCCTTGCGGCTTCAAGTGGGCGGTCGAAGCCAAAGTCCACCGTAACGCGAAAACCATCGTTGTCGATCCGCGCCTGACCCGCACCGCCGCGAACGCTGACATGTATGTGCAGATCCGTGCCGGCGCCGATATCGCTTTCCTCGGTGGCGTCATCCGGTACGCCATTGAAAACAACCGCATCGCCAAGGATTACCTGGTCAACTACACCAACGCCGCCTTCATTATTAAAGAAGGATTTAAACTCCCCGACGATGGCCTCTATTCCGGCTTCGATCCGGAAACGAAGGTGTACGACAAATCGACCTGGAACTACGAAGAGGGCGGGAACCTCGAAGGAAAAGCTACGGCAGTCGCGGCAGCCTCCGGGCATGGCCATGCAGGTGAACAAGGCGAAGCGGCACACGCTCAAAAGACGGATGCCGCTGGTGCAGCCGGATATCAGGGTGCCGGACCCGCCGGGGCAAAGGGCGGCGTCGCGCCTGTGCCGTTGCTTCCCCCAAAAACGGCTTACGACCTATCGCTCCAGCATCCGCGCTGCGTCTTTCAACTTCTAAGAGAGCAGTACAGCCGCTACACGCCCGAAATGGTTGAGCGCATCACCGGCATCCCGCAAGATCAATTCCTAAAAGCCGCCGACCTCTTCACCTCTATCCGCAAAGATGGCGACATGAAAAAAGTAGCCACCATCATCTATGCGGTGGGCTGGACCCAGCACAGCTTCGGCACCCAGATCATCCGCACCGCTGCCATGCTCCAGTTGCTGATGGGCAACATCGGCCGCGCTGGCGGCGGAATCAACGCCCTCCGCGGCCACTCCAACATTCAGGGTGCCACGGACATGGCGGGCATCTTCGACAATCTTCCCGGATACCTGAAGGTCCCGACTCCGGCTGACACAGACCTGGCGACCTATCTAAAGCGAATCACGCCCACCGTCGCCAAGCCCGATCCCTGGGATTCTTTTAACTACTGGTCGAACACTCCCAAGTTTGTCGTTTCGTTTCTGAAGGCAATGTATGGCCCGGCTGCGACCAAGGAGAATGATTTCGCCTTCAACTACCTGCCCAAGATCGACCGTAACTATTCCTGGGTGAACATCTGGAACGACATGTACGAGGGCAAGATCAAAGGCATGTTCGCCTTCGGCATGAACGGCGTCATGATCGGCCCCGATTCGAACAAAAATATCGACGCGCTCAAAAAGGCCGATTGGCTGGTAGTTTGCGAAATCTATCCCGACGAAACCAGCGAATTCTGGCGCGCTCCCGGCATCACGACCGATGAGATGAAGCAGATCAACACTACCGTCTACCGTCTGCCAGGCGCGGGCTTCGCCGAAAAAGACGGCTCCTTTACCAACTCCGCGCGCTGGCTGCAGTGGAAAAACATCGCTGTGCCACCGCCCGGCCAGGCTCGCTTCGACCAGGACATCGTCGCCACCATCTTCCTGAAAGTTCGCGAGCTTTATCAGAAAGAGGGCGGCAAGTTCCCCGATCCCGTTCTGAACGCAACGTTCGGCGCCTACACGAATCCCTACGGCCCCGCGTTGTCTGAAGTCGCGAAAGAGATCAACGGCAAAGCGCTCGCCGACCTGACCGACCCGAAGACAAACACAACCATTAAAGCGGGACAGCAACTCCCCGGCTTTGCCTGGCTGAAAGACGACGGCACGACGTCATGCGGCAACTGGATCTACTCTGGGTCATGGACTGAAGCTGGGGCGATGATTCAGCGCCGCGGAACCGAAGATCCCTCTGGTCTCGGAGTCTATCCCAACTGGGCGTGGTCGTGGCCGGCGAATCGACGCGTGCTCTATAACCGCGCCTCGTGCGATTTGGACGGCAAGCCCTGGGATCCTTCCCGCCGCCAAATCTGGTGGGACGAAGCAAGACAATCATGGGTCGGCAACGATGTGCCTGATTTCAAACCCGACTCACCGCCCAAAGATCATTTGGGTCCGTTCATCATGAATCCCGAAGGCGTAGGACGTATCTTCGTCCCCCTTGGCGGCCTCAACGATGGTCCGTTCCCCGAGCACTACGAGCCCATCGAAAGCCCCATCGCGAATCCGCTGCACCCGAATCAGTCAAATAATCCAATCGCCAAGACGTACAAGACCGACATGGACAAGTACGCAAAAACCGGCGGCGAATTCAACGTCATCTGCACCACGTATCGTCTGACTGAGCACTACCACTACTGGACAAAAAATAATCCGATGAACGTCGAACTCGTGCCCGAACCGTTCGTGGAAGTCCCGGCCGAACTCGCCGACCGCATGGGCATCCGCGGTGGCGAAAAAATCAAAGTCTCGAGCATTCGTGGCCAATACATCGCGAAAGCGATGGTCACGCGCCGCATCAAGCCCATGAAGATCGATGGCAAAGAGATATTTCAGATCGGCATCCCCATTCACTGGGGCTTCCGCGGCATTGCGGAAGATGAAGGCAGGACCGCGAAGACGTTGGCGAATCAGCTGACACCGACGGTGATTGATCCAAACGCGTTTACGCCGGAGTTCAAAGGTTTTTTGGTGAAGATCGAAAAAGTTTAGCGCTTATTTCGACGATGGAGCGACGGGCGTCCCGCCCGTCCTGCACGGACTTGGAAGGCCGGGCGGGGACGCCCGGCGCTCCACAAGCAAGTGAGGATGAAGAATGGCAGACCGCAAGGCACTACAAGCCGAAATGATCTCAGGCCATTCCGGATCCTCAGCCGGCCATGGCATGCAGCGCGACCTCGAAGTCTGCAAACTGGTCGACACCACCACTTGCATCGGCTGCAAAGCCTGCGAGGTAGCGTGCGTCGAGTGGAACGACTTGCCGTTCTCCCCGACCACCTTCGACAACACCTACCAGACCATGCCTGAGACGCGCTGGAATTTCTGGAACCTCATCAAGTTCAATGAGCACCAGAACCCGGATGGCACGATCCAGTGGCTCATGCGAAAAGATCAGTGCATGCACTGCGCCGACCCCGGATGCCTGGCGGCTTGTCCGGCCGACGGCGCCATCGTGAAGTACGCCAATGGCATCGTCGACTTTAACCAGGAAAACTGTATCGGCTGCGAATTCTGCGTATCAGGGTGTCCCTTCAACATTCCGCGCTTCAATCCCGAGACCAAGCGCGTTTACAAGTGCACACTCTGCTCCGACCGCGTCGGCGAGGGTCTCGAACCGGCATGCATCAAGGCATGTCCGACCGGCTGTCTCAAGTTCGGCTCCAAGGACGACATGAAATTCATCGCCGAGGAGCGCGCGAAGCAACTGCGCGACAATTTCGGCTGGCAGAATGCCGGCGTCTACGATCCGCAGTCCGTCGGTGGAACGCACGTGATCTATGTTCTCCACGACGCGACCGATCCCGAACGCTACGGCAATCTGCCGAAAAATCCGCAGATCCCCTGGACTTACACAGTGTGGAAGTGGCTGTTCAAACCCGTGCTCGGAGCCTTTGCATTGTTCGGAGCAGTCGGCATTATCTTCCATCACGTGACTAACGGTCCGCGCGTAGCGCAACCCGAACCGCCGAAAAAGGATGGGACCAATGGTTAGCCTGTGTGGCGCGGGCGCCCTCGCCCGCGAAAAGTCCGCACCTCTGCACAACTGTCTGCGGGAAGGAGCATTCAGTGTCCTCTAACGCGATCGACCGTTTCGACGACAAAGCCCGCACAACCTTCGAATCCGTCGGCCACACGACCATTTACCGCGGCGAGTTGCTGCGGCATCCCGTGTACACGCGCGTTCTGCACTGGACGGTCGCGCTCTTCTTCTTCCTTGCGCTGTTCACCGGCTTCGCCCTCTATCTCCCCTGGCTTTTCTACTGGATCACCCCGATCTTCGGCGGCGGACAACTCACCCGCACCTTGCACCCATATTTTGGTGTAGCCTTCGTTTTCTTCTTTGCATTCCAGGTACTGAACTGGCTCGGGCCCATGCTCTGGACCGCGGCCGATTCCCGCTGGATGCGCAACATCAAGAAGATCACCACCGGCGAAGAAAAGATGGATCCCCCAGAAACCGGCTTTTTCAACGCCGGCCAAAAACTTCTCTTCTGGGAGGTGGTCTGCGGCTGCGTTCTCTACATCATCACCGGAACCATCCTATGGGCGGGCGCGAGATCGTTCGGCGCAACCGCCGTCGCCATCAGCTACGTCATCCACGACATCTCCGCGATCGTGATGCTTGGCGGCATTTTCATCCACATCTACCAGAGCACGATCGGCGAGCCGGGCACATTCGATGCAATGATTCGCGGCGCAGTCAGCGAAGCCTGGGCTTGGACTTTCCACCCCGCCTGGTACAAGCAAGTCACCGGACGCGATCCACAGCAAGCCTACGAAGAAGCGCGCCGGAAAATGACCGGTAGTAGCAGACCGTCTTAGCGGCCACGCCTCAGAAGTAAACAGCCTCCGATAAACGAGAGGATTCCCACAAGCGCGGCGGTGGCCAGGCCCGCCCAAAAGACGGGGCTGTGCATGTCCTCGTGAGATCCGCCAAGGAAAAGGTGATGCACCAGGTGTCCGAAAGCCAGTGTGGTGAGCAGGACAGAGAGTCCGCTCAGAATATTCAGGATTCGCATTTGTCGATCCCTCTCTGATTTCAAGGTTCCGAATAGGGTTGTCCCTCGCGCGGAATCCTCAAAGCCCCTCGGTGTAAAGCGCACCCCGCTTATTTGTGTCGAATGTTTTCCGGTGCCCGGGTCCGATCCAGAGGAAAAACTTGCAGTTGCCACTTTACCGGGACGGACTTGGGCAGGAAGCACTCGGTTTTGTTGCAAGCCTGATATTCAAGCTTCCCCGAAATTTCGAAGACTCTCCCGTCCTTCCCAAGCGAGCCCCAGAACTCCGCGCTAGAGCTAACCCTTACATCCTGTCTGATGCGGAACGTCCCCTCGAAGACGGGCACCCGCTCCTTGATCGCAGGCATATACAGTATTTTCGACGCTGGGAAAACGGGTGGCTTTAGTTCCAGCTGCGGCGCTGGATCGAGCACGAGCTTAATCGGCTTGTACCCCTGCGCACCGGGCGCATACACATGCACATCCGTCGGAAGCGTCACCCTTGCTGCCACGGTGATGCGAGTGCCAGGAACGCCGATACGATCGGATTGTTCAAGCGTCACTTGAAGGTTTGGTGCGTCGACCGTTTCTATAACTTCTTGGCTTAACTCCGGGAAAAGCTTGGAAATAATATTGTTTCCGGTAATCCTCTCCCGGTATTTTGCATCGAAGAATTTTTCTCGAATAATGCCCTTCGTATCGATGAAAAAGTATCCGGGGTGAGCAAAGCCCTTTTGCATCCCGGTAGCTTCCGGATTAAAGACGCCGTAGGCTTTGATGGCCTTCGACTCCTGGTCTCCGAGCATCGGGTATTCGATCTTGTGGCGATCGGCGAAAAATTTCAGGATTTCTTCCGAGTCATAGCTGACAGCCGCCAGCTTGACGCCCTGCTTCTCGAATCGCGGCACGGCACTTTGCAGCTGGACCAGCTGCCCTTTGCAGAACGGTCACCAATCAGCGGAACGGAAAAAGAGAAGAACCGTTCCGTTCGCGCCTTTCAAGCTATCGAGAGTTTGTATCCGGCCAAACTGGTCGCGAAGCGAAAACGTCGGAGCCTTCTGCCCGACCGCAAGGCCAATCGACATCAACTCGATGGAAGCTATATGAATCGTGTCATCGTCGAGCGTTCCCCGGACGGTCACGGTGTCTCCGAGGTGAGCTCTGACCGATTCTTGCGGTTCAAGTCCATACATGACTCTGGTCGTGTCGTCATACAACGACAACTTTGCCCCCGGCACATTCTTGTTGCACTCGGGAGATTCGTTAAAGGCTTCGTCTGCGTTGCAGCTGCTGGACACAAGAACGCCGGACCACGATCCGGAATTCGTTGCCTTGTTCTGTCCTGTCAACACGAGGGGGACCATACAAGCAAATGCTGCCAGACAGAGCGACAAGCCTTTCACCGTTGAATGAGATCTTATCGACAACATCAATTCGAGACCTTCGTTTCGTTTTTGAATAGCCCGTACCATGTGCGGGACAATCTCGCCGTACAAAATTTCCCAGTCTAATGCTTTGCGGGCGTCGCAGAGACCCCCGTCTTCGCCCGGCTGAAAGCGAACTGTAACTTCCATTCCCTGACGGCCGGCTCATCCGCTCGTGCTGGAACAAATTTCCATTCCCGGGCAGCTTCCATTGCGACACGCGAAAAATACTTACTCGGCCCGGACAATTCCAACTTCGTCTTCGCCACGTTGCCCGTGGCGTCCACATCTACTCTCACTCGAACCTTGATCGTACCTTGAATCGTGCGGCGTGCACTCGGTGAAACCTGCGGCATCACCTGCTGCACAACACCATTCTGATTGTCACGGCGTGCGGTGATGTTCGGCTCCTGCGATGTCGAAGTTTGCGCCGGCTGCGAGCCTTCGACGGCCGTACCCCGCTCGGCTTGCGTTGATTGCTCTTCCGCCGTACGGCTAGACGTTTTCGGTCTCGCAATCAAAAAAAACGCAACCACAACCACCGCCGCCAACCCCAGCCAGTAGGGCCATTTTGTAAATTCTTTCCGCTGAGCCTCGCTCGCTGTCGCAGAACCCATCTTTTTGGTCTGAGCGTCAGTCTGAGCTGACGTCGGCACCTGTCGGGCCGGTTCCACTCTCACCGCTCCCCGCCGCACCCCTTCTACCTGATCCGCCTCTACCCGACGAAGAATCTCCCCAACCCTCCATCGCTCCCCCGCAGCAACTTGCAAGCAGTGTCCCGCAATCTCGCGGAATGGCTCCGGCACAGCCGCCGGTACTTGCGGCGCGCTCATCCGTGCGCGATCCCAAACCGGCAAGTGCTGCGTCAGCACCTCGATCAATGTCATCCCCAACTGCCAAACGTCGGCAGCCGTCGAAATCGCTGCCGTCACCGCTTCTGGTGGATCGTAGGCGCTAGTCGCGCGCGCGCCACTGCTCCTCTCGCCCGCTATACTCAGAGCGTCGCTCGATAGCTTCACTTGGTCCGCTACAGCCAGAATATTTGAAGGTTGAACGTGTCCATGCACTAACCCCCTCTCGTGCACAAATTGCAACGCCCGCAGAACCGGTGCAAGCATGCCTCGCGCTTCCTCCGCCGTCAGCGCCCGCTCCGGCAGAATCTGCGAGAGATTTTCCTCCGCGTACTCCATCACGACATAAAGCAGCTCCGTGCCATCCAGTTCGCCGCGTCCCGCCTCGAAAATACGAATCAGATTCGGATGGGTCAGTTCGCTAGCCGCCTTCCATCGCAGGAATCGATGATTCGCGTCCACCGCGCTGGCGGGAATCAATTTGATGGCAGCTTTTTCGGAATCGCCCCCCCTGGGCTGCGTAACGGTGAGGAACACGGCACTGTGGCCGGAGCCACCTAAATAGCGTTGTAGCGGAAATCTCCCATCGACGGTGCGGCCCTCCCATTTTTTCCAGGCCTCGCTCATATCGTCTCGCTTATATTCAAAGTCTCAATAGCCCGCTATTGTATGTGACCGCGCGCCGATTGGATGATTCTTTTGGGTTCTACTTCCTGACTCTTCCACCCGAAATCGGCCTGCCCCTGTTTACAATATCCAGATGGCTTCCATCCCCGCCGAAATCCGCGGTCAGCGTTACATCAGCCTCGCCACCCTCCGAAAAAATGGCGTCGCCGTGTACACGCCCATCTGGTTTGCCGAAGACAGCAACAAACTCTACTTGATGACGAGCAGCAAAACCGGGAAATACAAGCGCATCCGCAACAGTCCGCAAGTCAAGATTGCCCCCTGCACCATCCGCGGAAAAATCACCGGTCCCGAATTCCCCGCAACCGCCCGCATCCTGCCGCCCGAAGAGTTTGCCCGCGTCCGCCGGATGATCAACGAAAAATACTGGCTCGCCCGTGTCCCATTCCTGTGGCGCAACACCGACACCTCCATCGAAATCACACCTGCATCGTCATGAATCAAACGTCGCTGCGGTTTCGCCGCCTCCGGACCGCAATCGTGTTTTCCTCTGTGGCTTCCCTCCGTGATCCTCCGTGCCCTCTGTGGTTATCGCTCTCCGCTGGCAGCGCATCATATTTACGCTGCCTGCTCGACCCTGTTACCATCAAATGTCGTTCCCAGCTCCTGCGTATTTTTCTTAGGCAATCAAAATTTCTTTCGGAGGCATCGTGCCTGTAAAAATTGGCATCAATGGATTTGGGCGCATCGGACGCAACGTTCTTCGCACCGCGCTCGCCGACAAGAACCTCGACTTCGTCGCAGTGAATGATCTCACCGACCCCAAGACTCTAGCCCATCTGCTGAAGTACGATTCGATCCTCGGCAACCTGCCGCACAAAATCACCGCCGGCACTGACAGCATTTCGATCGACGGAAAAGTCATTAAGGTCTTCAAAGAAAAAGATCCTGCTGCCCTGCCCTGGGATTCCGTCGGAGCTCAGGTCGTCATCGAGTCCACCGGCCACTTCACCGACGCCAATGACGCCCGGAAACATTTGCGCGGCAGCGTGAAAAAAGTCATCATCTCCGCGCCCGCAAAGAACGAAGACCTGACCGTCGTGCTCGGCGTGAACGAAGAGAAGTACGATCCTGCCAGGCACCACATCATCTCGAACGCTTCGTGCACCACGAATTGTCTTGGCCCGATCGCCAAAGTCGTAAACGACAACTTCAAGATCGTCAGCGGCACCATGACCACCATCCATTCTTATACGAACGATCAGGTGATCCTCGACTTCCCGCACAAAGATTTGCGTCGAGCCCGTGCAGCGGCGATCAACATGATCCCAACCTCGACCGGCGCGGCCAAAGCGCTCAAGCTCGTTATCCCCGATCTGGCCGGCAAACTCGACGGCTTCGCGATGCGCGTACCCACGCCCAACGTCTCGGTCGTCGATCTCGTAGCGTTCGTAGAAAAAAAGACTACGCGCGAAGAAGTGAACGCCGCCCTGAAAAAAGCCTCCGAGTCAGGCCCGCTGAAGGGCTACCTCGGATTCGAGGAAGGCGAACTGGTTTCGTCTGATTTTAAAGGCGACTCCCGCTCCTCCATCGTCGACGCGCCCATGACACGGGTAGTCGGCGGCAACTGCGTCAAGGTGATTTCGTGGTATGACAACGAGTGGGGATACTCCTGCCGTGTCCGCGATCTGATCAACCTGATGGCGGCCAAAGGTCTGTAAGCCCGCGTAGGGGCGGACGCATTCGTCCGCCCCCGCGGAGCGCAGCTCCGCAATCTGCGATAAAAGCGTTCGTCAGCTGTAGGGCCGGCGCACACGGATCATCGACGGCCAACCAGAGAACAACGGGGTCTCATGTCCAAGCTTTCCATTCGCGATCTCCCGCTGAACGATCACCGCATCTTCATGCGTGTCGACTTCAACGTCCCACTCGACGACGGCCGCGTCATGGACGACACCCGCATCCGCGAAACCCTGCCCAGCATCGAGTACGCCCTGCGTCACGGAGCCCGCCTCATTCTCGCATCTCACCTTGGCCGGCCCAAAGGCAAGCCCAATCCAAAGCTGAGTCTCAAGCCCGTCGCCGAGCGTCTGCGCATGCTGCTTGACAAAGAATTGTCGCGTGGCGAAAACGTCGGATTCTGCCCCCAGTGCGTCGGTCCCGAAGCCGAAGAAATGGCGCTCAAGCTCGAGAAAGGCCAGGCACTGCTCCTCGAAAATCTCCGCTTCCACGCCGAGGAAGAAAAGAACGACGAGCATTTTTCCAAGCAACTCGCCCAGCTCGCCGAATTCTACGTCAACGATGCCTTTGGCACCGCCCATCGCGCCCACGCTTCCACAGTTGGCATCACCAAATTCCTGCAGAAATCCGCCGCCGGTTTGCTTATGGAAAAAGAGCTGCAATATCTGGGTCGCGTCCTTCAAAATCCCGAGCACCCCTTCGTCGCCATCCTTGGAGGCGCCAAAGTCAGCGACAAAATCGGAGTCATACAGAACCTGCTCAGCAAAGTCGACGTTCTCATCATCGGCGGCGGCATGGCGTACACCTTCCTTAAGGCGCAAGGCGAATCCGTAGGCAAAAGTTTGGTCGAGGAGGACAAGATCGCGCTCGCCCGAGACCTGCTGCAGCAAGCCAAGACCCACAAGCTCAAGTTCCTGTTGCCCACCGATCACGTCATCGCCGACCGCGTCGAAGCCGGGGCCTTGACCAAAATCGTTGGCCAAGGCGAACCCATCCCCGCCAACATGATGGCGCTCGATATCGGCCCGCAATCGATCGAGGCATTTTCCGAAGAGGTAGCCCGCGCGCGCACCATCGTCTGGAACGGCCCCATGGGCGTTTTCGAATTGCCGCCCTTCGCGAAAGGCACTTTCAAGATCGCCCAAGCCGTGGCAGAAAATCCCGGAGCCATATCGATCGTAGGCGGCGGCGACTCCGTAGCTGCCGTCAAAGCCGCCGGCGTAGCCGACAAGATCACGCACATCTCGACCGGAGGCGGCGCTTCGCTGGAATTTCTGGAAGGCAAAAAGCTGCCGGGAGTCGAAGCTCTGACGGAGAAAAAATAGGTGTCAGGTTTCAGGTGTCAGGTTACCGGACATTAGCATCGTTACGGTGATCCCCGAGGCGGAGCTAGTCCCAGCGGTACAAACTACTGTGTTAGACCTAAGACCTGACACCTGTCCCCTGACACCTGTTCCCCATGTCCGACTTCGCAGCCCGACTGACTTTCGCCAACGGCAAGACGCTCGAATTCCATGGCCCCGCTGACATCACCAAGGAAACTACCGAAGCTATCGTCAACGCCGCCAACTCCTCTCTGCTAGGCGGCGGAGGCGTGGATAGAGCGATTCATCACGCTGGCGGCCCCTCGATCCTCCAGGAGTGCAAGCGCATCGTTGCGAAAATCGGCACGCTCCCGGCCGGCAAAGCTGTCATCACCACCGGCGGACGATTACCCGCCAAATATGTAATTCATACCGTTGGACCAGTGTATCGAGGAGGCCGACAGCACGAGGCCGAAACGCTCGCCAGTTGCTACCGCGAGTCCATCCGCATCACCGACGATCATGGAATAAAATCCTTGGCCCTGCCTTCGATATCGACCGGCGCGTTCGGCTATCCTGTTCACGAGGCTGCTGAAATCGCAGTTCGCGCCATCGTCGAAGTTCTGCCGCCCTGCGCCCATGTTGAGCACGTCCGCTTCGCGCTCTTCGATATTGCTACCTGCAAAGCCTACGTGCGGGCAGCCGAAAAAATATCCCACGAACCAGCCGCAACTTCCGCTATCTTCGAGAAAGGTCCTTCATGAGAAAGAAAATCCTCGCCGCTAACTGGAAGATGTACAAAACGCCCGACCAGGCTCGCGAATACTTCCGCGATTTCCTTCCTCTGGTCCACGGCCCCGAACGCAACAAAGATCGTGACGAAATCGTCGTCTGCCCCACTTACCTTGCGATTGATGCCGCCATCCATGCGGCGAAGGGCTCGAACGTCGCCATCGGAGCGCAGGATCTCTACTGGGAAAAGGATGGCGCCTTCACCGGCGAAGTCAACGCCGCCATGCTCGTCGCCGTCGGCGTCACCCACGTCATCATCGGACACTCCGAACGCCGCCAGTACTTCGGCGAAACCGACGACACCGTCAACCTCAAGCTCAAGTCCGCCGCTGAAGCCGGACTCATCCCCATCGTCTGCGTGGGAGAAGTCCTCGAAGAACGCGAAGCCGGGCTCACCGACGACGTCCTGCGACGCCAGTGTCTTCGCGCCTTCCACAAAGTCTCGGCCAAAAAAGCTGTCCACCTGGTGGTCGCCTACGAACCGGTCTGGGCCATCGGCACCGGAAAGACCGCCACTCCGCAGATGGCTGCCGACGCCCACGCTATCATCCGAGCCCAAGCCTCCGAATCCTTCGGCCAGGAATTCGCCGGCAAGCTCCGTATCCTCTACGGCGGCTCCGTCAAACCAGAGAACGCCCACGCCCTGATGTCCGAAGAAGAAATCGACGGCGCGCTGGTAGGCGGAGCTTCGCTTGATCCCAAATCCTTCGCAGCAATTGTGAAGTATTAGAAACGTGCTCGTGTGGGGACGAGCGCCCTCGCCCGCGGAGGGACAGCCGCCCCCGGCTGTCCAGGCCGAGCGAAGCTCGGCAGTTGTCGGCAGTCACACCGACTTTGGATTCGCTGCAAGGTATTGCACATAGTCAATCATTACAGAAGCTTGTCATCCGGGAGCCGCCAAAGAACAACCATTGATTTGATTTAGAATCCGCGCAACCTCGGGCATGGCGGTAGAATCTCATAAAGTAGAGCGCCGCCATTTCCACAACAGGCTACTCTCTCGAAAGTGCGCTCCCAGGTTCGAGGGGAGGTACAGATTATGAGCACATTCGGTCTTCGCAGATCTCTCATCGCACTTGCTGCTTTCATCGGTCTTGCACTCGCAACAAATCCTGCATTCGCTCAGCACGGAGGCGGCGGTCACAGCGGTGGCGGCGGTTCTCATGGCGGAGGCGGCGGTTTCCATGGTGGAGGAGGCGGCGGTTTTCATAGCGGTGGTGGAAGCTTCCATGGTGGCGGCGGACCTTATGGCGGCGGCGATCGCGGGGTTCGTGGCGGCGGCTTCGATGGCGGCGCGCGGTCTCTTGGCGGAAGAAGTCGCTACCAAAGCAGAGGGATGGGAACCAGCCACAGTCCAAGCTTGTCGGGAGATCGGTCGTCGTCAGAACGGTCGTCGAATATTCGTGCCGCCATCAACGATGGCCAGTGGCATTCGTTCGGCAACGCCGGTGGTTCCGCGCGTTCCAGCGCGGGGCGCAATTCCGGAGGTTCGGCCAACAACTCAAGCCTCTCTGCTCGCAACGCCGGAAGTGCCGATGGCCGTTGGCATTCCTTTGGCCCGTCAAGCGGCGCTTCGCAACGAGAACGAGGCGCGTCCAATTTCAGCGTACCCCTCCGCGGGGCCGGCTTCGGTCGGGGTGGTGATGGTTGGAGAGGCGGCTGGCGGGGTTATGGTTGGGGCCGCGGGTGGGGCTGGGGAGGTTGGGGCTTTGGCGTCGGCTGGCCGTACTGGGGTTTTTATTGGGGACCGGCCTGGGCGTTTGGCTGGGATCCTTGGTGGTATGGCCCTTACTGGTATGGCGCGTGGCCGGCCTACTCTTACTATCCGGATTACAGCTACGACTGGTCCGACAATCCGCCGCCCTACAGACCGGATTCGTCCCCGAATTCATCTCACGATCGCGACCCGTCGGCAAGCTTGAATCCACCGAACTCGGACCATAGCTCCAACCGTGGTTCCTACTATGATGACAACCATTTCAATCTCAATCCTGGATCGAGCCCAGGCAACAACAGCTCAGTCCAGGACGGCCAGACCCCGCAGCCCAAAGCTGCGCCGAACAGTCCGGCTCCAACAGCTCATTCGCCGGGTACCCCAGGGCTCGCAGTTTTTGAGCCCTGGGCACCGGTGCCCGCTGGGTTAATTTAGAAAGACTTTTTTCGAGATACAATTCCTACGCTAACTCGAGGATTTCGATGAAATTTGGCGTTGTTATTTTCCCCGGATCGAACTGCGACCACGATGCTTTCTGGACCATCCAGCAGGTTGCCAAGCAGCCCGTAACTTTCCTCTGGCACGACTCGCACGACCTCCAGAACTGCGACGCCATCATCGTTCCCGGAGGTTTCGCCTTCGGCGACTACCTCCGCACCGGCGCCATCGCGAAGTTCTCCCCCGTGATGGAATCCGTCCGCAAATTCGCCGACAGCGGCGGACTGGTCCTTGGCATCTGCAACGGCTTCCAGATTTTGTGCGAGGCGGGATTGCTGCCCGGAGCGCTGATGCGCAACATCGGATTGAAATATGTCTGCAAGCCCGTGCAGGTGAGAGTCGAAAACAACGAGACCCCGTTTACAAACGCGTGCCGCAAAGGCGAAGTGCTGACCATCCCCATCGGCCACATGGAAGGCAATTATTTTTGCGATGACGCAACGCTCGCCGAACTGAACCGCGACAATCGCATCGTCTTCCGCTACTCGAACTCGCAAGGCGAAATCACACGGGAAGCCAATCCCAACGGATCGCTCGAAAATATCGGCGGCATCTGCAGCCCCGCACGCAACGTACTGGGAATGATGCCCCATCCCGAGCGCGCCGCCGAACCCGAACTAGGCGGCATCGATGGATTCAAGATTTTCGAATCATTAGTCGGAGCAATGGCGGCAAAGTAAATCGGTCAACAAAACATTTGTAGAGACGCGGCTTGCCGCGTCTCCGATGGCATCTAGTATGCCCAGCGGAGCAAAGTAGCTCCACTCGTAAATCCCGCACCCACTGACGCCAGCAGCACCAGGCTTCCCTTCTTCAATCTGCCTTCCTGGCGCGCGGTTTCCATCGCCAGCGGAATCGTTGCCGCCGTCGTGTTCCCGTAACTCTCGATGTTAATGATCACGCTTTCGGGACGCATATTCAGACGATCAGCGGTCGCGGTGATGATGCGCTTGTTCGCCTGATGCGGAATGAAGGCGTCGATCTCGCTGCCCTTGATGTTGTTGCGTTTGAGAATCTCTTCGCAGAGCGATGCCATCTTGCGCACCGCGAACTTGAAAACTGCTGCCCCGTCCTGATGAACGAAATGCATCTTCTTGTCGACCGTCTCGTGAGTCGAAGGATTCTGGCTTCCGCCACCAGGCATGTAAAGCGAGCATCCACCCGATCCATCCACTTCGTGCAGAAAGTCGATAAGCCCGAGGGACTCATCTTCCGCCGGTTCGAGCAGGACCGCGCCCGCTCCGTCGCCAAAGATGACGCAGGTTGCGCGGTCGGTGTAGTCGATGATCGACGACATCACGTCAGCGCCGATCACGAGTACTTTCTTATGCGATCCGGTAGCGACGAACTGCGCTCCGGTTTGCAATGCATAAACAAATGCCGAGCATGCGGCCGACAGATCGAATCCCCAAACATTTTTCGCGCCGAGCTTGTCTTGGACCAGACAAGCGGTCGAGGGGAAAAACATGTCAGGCGTAACCGTTCCCACAATGATCGCGTCGAGCTCGGACGCGTCGATGCCGCGCTCGGCAAGCGCCTTCTTCGCCGCCTCGACCGCAAGATCGCTGGTCGCAACACCTTTATCTGCCAGATGGCGCTCGCGGATACCCACGCGCTCCATAATCCACTGGTCATTAGTATCGACAAGTTTTTCCAGGTCGGCGTTGGTAAGAAGGCGAGGCGGAACGTAGGTGCCAAGAGCGCTGATCTTAACGCGCTGAAGCTGACTCAATGAGGTCTCCTGGGATGCATGGTGAATCGTTTATTTTGAACGATGAGGACGAGAATGTCTAACCGGAGCGTAGGCAGCCGCTATACTGTTGCCATTCATGAGAACTGGCGAACTGTCTTTCATGGCCCAGGTCGGTTGCGTCTCCATTTTGTGGCTCTTTCTTGCTTCATTGGCGCAGTCGCCGAATGCGGTGATAGGGAATCGGACACAAGGACCATCCGATCAAGCAACCGAAGTAAAGTTATGCGATCTCGTGAGCCACCCTCTGAATTACAACGGCAGGATCGTTCGTATACGAGCATCGATCATGGGCCGAGAGTTGCAGAGCAAGCAATGTGCTGCAAGCGATACTGTTTGGCTGGAGTTTCCAGACCCGAATGTCAGTATCGCAGACGAGAACCTATCAAGGCTCACCAAGTTCATGAATGCATATTCCTATCGCCAATCGTCGACTCTCCAGTGCAAACTTATATGTTTTCAATACGAAGTAACTGCGACGTTCGTAGGTCAAGTTCATGCGAGGGTCGAGGGATGGGCGATGAAGGATCCGAAGACTGGCCTCAAACAGTCATATAGTGCTTTCCTTTTTGGTCCGGATGGCCTCTATCCGGTACAACTTGTTGTAAGCCAAGTATCGAATGTTGCTGCGAAACCAACAGCCGGCAGAACTCAGCCCGAGTGCTGCAAGTGCGTTAGAGTGCGTTGACGTAGGACCCGCACAGCGGAAGGTCCGCGAACCGCTAAGGCAGACGCTCCGCCAAGTCCCCAAACAGCGGCAACTCGAAGCGCTCGCCCTGCCATGCCTTGAGCGACAGAACAATCCACAAGAACAACATGGCCAGCGAAACCAGCAGTCCAAAGAGAAGAAACACCATGGCGGCAGCGACATTCGAAAGGAAGAGGGCGGCGATGGTCAAAACGAAAAAGACTCCCCAGAGCAAAATACTTTGCCAGGCATGAAAGCGGACGAAGCGATTATTGCGAAATGCCGGCAGCAACAAGAGCACTCCGGGAGGAACCAAAGGGAGATAAGCGACAACCGCGACCGCTCGTTCGGCGGGCGGAAGCGGCGTCATCGACCATCCGCATCCCGGACAGAACGCCGCGTTCGCCGGCATCATGGTTCCGCAATGAGGACACTTCACGGAACCTTGCGCCGGATTCGCCGGATCGCTCACTGAACTCGTCACTGAACTATTCTCTGAACTATTCACTGAACTATTTGGCGGAATATTTGCTGAACTAGACAATTCGGCGTCCATTCGTCTTCTTCCGATCGCGGCATTCTTCGCAAACGCCGTAGATCTGGAAAGTGTGGCGGGTGGTGACGTAGCGGTGTTTGTGTCCGATCTCCCGCTCGATCGCTCCGACTTTCTCCGAGAAAAATTCGACCGAAGCGCCGCACTCGATACACACCATGTGGTGATGACTGCGTCGGTTGTACTGATGCTCGTAACG
>WNFA01001949.1_pt1 | contig 16872 bp, 20 predicted proteins | sample 5400481 | NCBI WGS metagenome assembly WNFA01 (sample SAMN13153340, study PRJNA577476) | soil metagenome | isolation source: 120 cm saprolite under Douglas fir tree site 2 hole 1 replicate 2 | place: USA:California | collected 2015-04-18
TCGCACGATCCTATTGCGGTCAGACGCGCGCGCCTTGCGCTGGTTACGGGGCTTCATTTGCGGACGCGTTTGGTTGGTAGGTTCGACGGCGGATGGGCAGCTCAGCTAACCGGAGTCCCATCATTTCGTGAGGCGCGCCGAGTAGTCCGCGAGTATAAGGCGTCGATGGCCCCTCAGGGGTGACGGAAATGGACCAAGAGCTTGGTTTGGGTGGACAGACCTTATAGGTATCGGCGCGGGACCCGGTCCGAGATCGCGCAGAGCACTTCGTACGAGATCGTCCCAGACGCCTCGGCGAGATCGTGCGCGCTCAAGGTGGCGCCGCCCTCTTCGCCGATCAACGTCACGACGTCACCGACCGTGACGTCTGGGACGCTTCGGACGTCGAGCGCGGCCTGGTCCATGCTGACGGTACCCGCGATCGGGACGGCGACGCCACGGACGATCGCGCGACCGCCATCCGATGCGCGCCGGTGCAGCCCGTCGGCATAACCGACCGCGATGGTCGCCACCCTCGCCGGCTCACGGGCGATGAACTTGCGCCCATAGCCCACGCTCTCGCCAGTCGGCACGGTCACGACGTTGGTCACGATCGTTTGCCAGGCAAGCGCCGGGCGCAACCCTGGAAGGTCGGCCCAGCTCCGGACCGGCCGAACCCCATAGATGACGAGTCCCGCGCGAACCAGGTCCAGCCGTGCTTCGGGAAAGCGGAGCAGCCCCGGCGAGTTGGCGGCATGGCTGAGGAAGCCGGTGACACCGGCCCGGATCAGGGCGCTGCGGGCGTCGAGAAACACGTGCAGCTGTTCTCGCGTGAAGGCGGGGTCCTGGTCCGCGTCGGCAAAATGCGTCCAGAATCCCTCCAGCCGGAGGTTGGCATCGCCATCGACCTCGACGGCGAGCTTCACCGCCTCCTCGGGCGGGGCGCCCAGCCGATGCATCCCCGAGTCGACCTTGACGTGGACGCCGATCTCGGTCGCCGCGGTCTTGAGCGGCGCCAGGCCCTCGCGGTCGTACACGGTCAACGCCAGCTTCGCCGCGATCGCCGCCGAGAGCGCCGACGGTGGCGTGTAGCCGAGGTTGAGGATCGGCTCGAGGATGCCGGCCTTGCGCAACTCGATCCCCTCCGGCACCGAAGACACGCCCAGCCAGGTCGCGCCGCCAGCAATCGCCGCCCGTGCCGATGGCACCGCGCCGTGGCCATAGCCGTCGGCCTTGACCACCGCCATCACCGCCGTCTTCTCACCGACGAGTTGCTTGACGAGGCTGGTGTTGTGGGTGATCGCTGACGCATCGACGTCAGCCCACTTCGTCGCGCCGTGTTCCGTCAGCGCAATCGCTCCATGACGCGCGGGAGCTGGGGCAGAAGGTCGGACGCGAGCACGCCCGCCTGACCCAGCGACGCCTCGAGGTCCATCCCGGCAAGGCTATGGAGATGCACGCCGGTCACCGCCGCCTCGAAGGGCGGCAGCTTCTGGCCCATCAGCCCGGCGATCAGCCCCGCGAGGACGTCACCGGTCCCGCCCGAGGCCAGCGCCGGCGTGGCGATGGGGTTGAGGGTGACGCGGCCGTCCGGAGCCGCGATGACGGTTCCGGCGCCCTTGAGCACCACCACCTTGTTCCACGCCTTGGCAAAGCGCGAGGCGATCCCGCGCCGGTCCTGCTGCACCGCCGACGTCTCCAACCCGGAGAGACGGGCAAACTCCGCGGGGTGCGGGGTGAGGACGATTTGCGGCGACAGGCGCGGGAGGATCGTGCGGTGCTCGGAGAGCAAGTTGAGCGCGTCGGCATCGAGCACGAGCGGGGCCGCCACGCGGGGAACGAGATCCTCGATCAAACGCCGGGTCGACGCATCGAGTCCAAGCCCGGGCCCGATCGCGCCGGCGTCGGCACCCGCAAAGCCGCGAAGGATACCGCTGAGCGACGCATGCCCCACCACCCCGGGCGAGATTTCCGGGACGGGCCCGACGACGACTTCGGTGCACTTCTGGGCGAGGATGGGGTAGATCGATTGCGCGACCAGCAGGCGGACGATGCCTGCGCCCGACCGTGCCGCTCCCATGCTGGCCAGGTAGGCGGCGCCGGTATAGCCCTGCGATCCCGCCAGCACGACGACCGTCCCGAACGTGCCCTTGTGCCCATCACGCGGGCGGGCCGGGAGCCGGAAGCCATCAGGGAGAACCCCACGCTGACCTGCCCCGGCCGGCGCAGGAGCGAAATCTAAATCAGGGATGACGGCGACGGCAACGGCGAAGTGGCCGTCGTGCGCGATGCTGACGTCGATATCCCGCCCGGTCAGCGTGGTGGCCGGCGCGACCCGGACGTGTGGGCGGCCGTCGCCGCTGGGGAGAATCTCGACATCACGCATGCGAGGGCGTGACACGCCGCTCGGCATCGCCTTGCCAATCGCTTCCTTCGCCGCCCAGCGGCCCGCCCAACGCTCGGGGCTGCCGCCGCAGTAGTCGATCTCGCGGTCGGTGAGGAACTTGTGGAGGAACCGATTCCCGAACCGCTTCTGGGCCTCCGCAATGCGCGGAATCGCCGCGACATCCACGCCGACCCGAGGCGTCACGCTTCTTACTCTACGGTGACGCTCTTTGCCAGGTTCCGGGGCTGGTCCACGTTGCAGCCACGCTCGGTCGCGACGAAATAAGCAAAGAGCTGCAGCGCGACAACATTGGGGATAGGCGACAGGAACTCGGAAACCGACGGCACCTCGATACGGTCGAGCTGGACGTCGGCCAGCGTGCGGTCGCCGTCGGTGATCAACGCCAGCACCGGGGCGTCCCTGGCGATGACCTCCTGGATGTTGCTGACCATCTTCTCGAGGGTCGCGGCCTGGGTCGCGATCGCGAAGACGGGGAAATTCTGGTCGAGCAGCGCGATCGGCCCATGCTTCAGCTCGCCGGCCGCATAGCCCTCGGCATGCAGATACGAAATCTCCTTGAGCTTCAGAGCCCCTTCCAGGGCGATCGGGTAATTGATCCCCCGGCCGATGTACATGAAGTTGCGGTAGCCGGAGTACTTGCGCGCGAGCGCCTGGAACGCCTCAGCCCGATCCAGCACCTGCTGCACGGCGGCAGGCAGGGCCTTGAGCTCGCCGGCCAGCTCGCGCAGGCGCTCGGGCGCGAGCCGGTGGCGGACGGCCGCGAGCCGGATCCCCAGCAAGTAGAGAGACGTGAGGTGGGCGATGAAGGTCTTGGTCGAAGCCACCCCAATCTCCGGGCCGGCGTGCAAATAGATCACGCCATCGCTTTCCAGGGCCATCGAGCTACCGACGACGTTGGTGATGGAGACCACCTTCGCCTTGCGCTGCCTGGCCTCGCGGATGGCGGCGAGCGTGTCGGCGGTCTCGCCAGACTGCGAGACGCCGATCACCAGGGTGTCCTGGTCGATGATCGGCTGGCGGTAGCGGAACTCCGACGCCGGCTCGACTTCGACCGGGATACGCGCCAGGTCCTCGATGATGTATTTGCCGAGAAGGGCGGCATAGTAGGACGTGCCGGCCGCCACCATCTTGATGTCGTGCACCTTGAGCAGCTGGCGATCGGTCAGCCCGAATTCCTCGAACGTCACCTCGCCTTCGTCGCTGAGCCGGCCCCGCAGCGCGTTGGAGACCGCCTCGGGTGCTTCGTTGATCTCCTTGGCCATGAAGTGCGGGAAGCCGCCCTTCTGAGCCTGGCTGATGTCCCACTTGACCTCGATCACCTTGGGCTTGACGCCGACACCGCCGATCGTGCTCACCTCGGGGCCGAGCTTGGTGATCGACACCATCTCGCCTTCGCCGAGCAGCAGGACCTTCTTCGTGTACGGGATCACGGCGGTGATGTCCGAGGCGACGAACCATTCCTTGTCGCCGATACCAACCACGAGTGGGGCGTTGAGCCGGGCACCGATCAGCAGGTCGGGGTCGCGCTGGGAGAAGATCGCCATCGCATAGGCGCCTCGCAGTTTCGCCAGGGCTTCGCGGACGGCCGCCACCAGGTCACCCTTGTCAAACTCCTCGATGAGGTGAGGGACGACCTCGGTGTCGGTGTCGGAGATGAAGACGTGGCCGCGAGCCTGCAGGTCCCTCCGCAGCTCGGCAAAGTTCTCGATGATGCCGTTATGGATCACCATGATCTGCTTGTGGCAGTCGGTGTGCGGATGGGCGTTGATGACGGTGGGGCGTCCGTGCGTCGCCCAGCGGGTGTGGCCGATGCCGAGCCGGCCCTGGGGCATCTCCTCGATGAGCCGCTCGACCAGCGTGTCGACCTTGGCCGCGCTCTTCACCACGGAGGTCTGACCGTCGGCCTCGTTGAAGATGGCGACCCCGGCGGAATCATAGCCGCGGTATTCGAGCCGCTTGAGGCTCTCCATGATGATGGGCGCCGCCGAGCGCTCGCCCAGGTAGCCAATAATCCCGCACATACCCGCGGCCTCCTATGTTCCCACTCTGGACACGCTCAAACGACCGAACTCAGTTCGTGGTTTTGGTGAAACGGGCGCGCGGCCGCAAGGTTACGGTCCGGGGGACGGCGAGACTCCCGGGATCGGTGAGATGAAGACGTGCACCTGGGCCGTCTTCTGATTGGTGGTGACCCCGTCCGGCGGCCGGATCGTGACGGTCCTGATCACGTCGGTTTTCGCGCCGCTGATGTCGATCGGGTCGGTCGCCAGGAGCACCAGCCCCGCCAGGGTGTTCTGGAGCCCGGTCGCCTGGACCTCGAGCGGCGCGATCTGGACGTTGCTCACGCGGTAGCCGGCGGCCGGCTGGCCGGTGAGCGTAAACCCGACGGACTTGGCGACCGTGATGGCGTCGGCCTGGATCACCATCTTTACCGAGACCTGGGCTGGGGTTACGGTCATCGACTTGGTCAGCGGCTTCTTGTTCTTGTCCCAGACGACGACCGAGTAGGGCTGGTTGAAGCCGGGAGCGACCAGCGCGTCCAGGTCGACGAGAACGACCGCCTGGATCTCCGTCAGCTGGCTCTTGGGCCCGTCGATGCGGACGCTCGCGGGCGTCACGGCAGTGAGCGCTGTCTGTTCGTGGAATCCGGGCGGCAAGGCTTTGACCCGTTCGATCGAAACCGGCTGGGTCGTCGTGCCCAGCTCATCGATGGTGACCGTGACCGAGCTCGGAGCGTCGATGGTGATGCTCGGATCGGAGTTACTGACGTGAATGGGGACGTTGTTCCTCCCGACCTTCGTGGCGGAAAAGTTCCCCGAGATGTGCAGCAGGCCGGGATTGGAGCGCAGCTGGGCATCGAACGCGCGCAAACTGTCAGCGCTACCGATCGCGGTGACGTTGACTTGCGGCACGTCGCCGACCAGCACGAGGCCCGCGGGCAGCACCGGATTGTCCATCCGCAGTCCGTACTTGTAGCTCTGGGTCGGATTCTGCGCGTAGGCGACCACGCTCCAGAGCGCGACAGCAAACGCGATCGCCAGCAGCTTGAGTCGAAGATTGGCGAGCAGGAACGTTATCTTAACCGGCCTGACGCTACCGGCGCCAGACGGGAAGAGGCGGACGATGGAGCTCGGTGCGGGGCTGGAGCAGCGACGTCAGCACCTGCCGCAGTCGGTCCGGGTCGAGGTTGCGCAGCAGCTTTCCCTCGTGCGCAACCGCGATCTGCCCCAGCTCCTCGCTAAGGATCAGGACGACGGCGTCGGTCTGCATCGACAGGCCGAGCCCGGCGCGGTGGCGAGTCCCCATCCGCTCGCGGACCGTCCCTTCCTCGGCGAGGGGCAGGACGCAGCCGGCGGCCAGGATCTGGTTCCCGCGGACGATGACGGCACCGTCGTGGAGCGGCGAGTTCGGGAAGAAGATGGCCTCGAGGAATTCGGCGGTGAGCTCGCCATTGATCCGGATGCCGCTGTTGGCGTAGTTCTCCAGCCCGGTCTCCTTCTCGAAGACGATCAGGGCTCCGGTGAAGCGCTGCGTCAGCTTGGTGGTGGCCCGGATCACCTCGTCGATCATGCGATTAAAAATTTGCAGGTTGTAGTGCGCCAGCGGCCGGCCGATGAAGCCGATCCGTCCGAACTGGTCGAGCGCCCGACGGATCTCCGGCTGGAAGAGCACGATAATGCCGATCAGGACGGCCGGGGCGGCGTTACGGAAGATCCACGAGAGCAGCCGCAGATCGAGCAGGTTCGCGAGCAAGCCGATCAGGGCGAGCAGGAGCACGCCGAACATCAGCTGGACCGCCTGGGTACCCCGAACGAGCAGGAACAACCGGTACAGGAAGAACGCCACCAGGCCGATGTCGATCAAATCGAGGACATGGCGCCAGATGTTCCCGCTCTGAAGGAACACCATGATGTCGCGCAGGATGACGTCCACTAACGGTCACTAGTATCGTCTAACTTGGTCCCGGCAAAACGCCTAGACTCCGGCTATGACTATGAGCATGGCATTCGCCCTCATCGTGCCTCTGATCACGACGGCCATCACGACCAACAAGATCATCGCCGGCGTAGTGGTCTTGATCGTAGTCGTCGCCGCGGTTGCCTGGTTTATGTCGCGGCGACGCGGCTCAGGCTAACGGCTTAGCGCTTCGTATATTGCGGGGCTTTGCGAGCGCGCTTGAGGCCGGGCTTCTTGCGTTCCTTCATGCGCGGGTCACGGGTCAGCATGCCGTGCTTCTTGAGCACCGGCCGCATCGCCAGGTCGGCGACACAAAGAGCCCGGGCGATACCGTGCTGCACGGCGCCGGCCTGTCCTGACATACCGCCCCCATCGACCATCGCGCTGACGTTGAAGCGCTTGCTCGTTTCCGTCAGCTTGAGGGGCTCGACCACGACCATCTCCAGCATCCGCCGGCCAAAGTATTGCAGCGGTGGCTTGTTGTTGACCATGATGGTGCCCTCGCCGGGATAGAGGCGGACACGTGCGACCGCGTTCTTGCGCCGTCCGGTGCCGTAGTAGTAGGTGGCGTTATCGGCCAATGACTTCGATGTCTCCTTTACTTCCAAAACGGATTGGCACCGGCGACTGCGCTTTGTGCGGGTGCGCTTCGCCAGCGTAGACCTTCAAGCGGCGGAGCTGTTCCTTGCCGAGCGTTCCGTGCTGCAGCATCCCGGATACGGCATGACGGAACGGATAGGTCGGATGCTTGACGACCATGTCGCCGTAGGCGCGCTTGCGAAGCCCGCCGGGATAGCCGGTATACGAGGTGTAGATCTTGTCGGTCGGCTTCTTTCCGGTCACCCGGATTCCCTTGACGTTGACGACGATCACGTGGTCACCCGTGTTCAGGTGTGGGGTGTACATCGGCTTGTGCTTGCCGCGCAGCACCTTCGCCACGTTGGCGGCGAGCCGTCCCAGCGTCTGCCCGCTGGCATCGACGATGTACCAGCCGGCCGTGATCTCCGACGGTTTGGCGCTGTAGGTCTTTCCTGGTAGTGGCATTGCTCTAGTACTCCACCGCGACCTGCACCAACCCCTGGGCCGGTGCGAGGCGCAATCCCGTCGTCGACCCGCCGAGCAGGGCGTCGATCCATTCCACCGGCTGGCGCCGCCGGCCCACGTCGACCAGCGCGCCGGCGATCCGGCGCACCATGCCGTAGAGAAAGGCGTCGGCCGCGACCGCGATCGTGACCCAGTCGCCGACGCTGCTCACCGTGACCTCGTGGACATGGCGAACGGTGTGGCCACCCGGTCGCGGGCTCCGCCCGAACGCCCGGAAGTCGTGCTTCCCGGCGAGCCGCTCCCCGGCCGCCTGCATGGCGGCGACGTCGAGCGTGTCATGGAGGCCCCAGGCGTACTGACGCTGATAGGCGCCCCGAGGGAGCGCCTGACGGATCCGGTACGCATAGAGGCGAGCACGCGCCGAGTAGCGGGCGTTGAAGCTGTCATCGACGGCTTCGGCCCTCCGGACCGCGATGTCCGGGGCCAGGCGGGCATTCAAGGCACCGGGCAATTGCTCGACCGGAAACTCGCGCTCGAGGCGGAAGTTCACCACCTGGCCGAGCGCGTGCACGCCCGCGTCGGTGCGGCCGGCGGCCGTCAGCGCCGGCGACTCGCCGGTCAAGTCGTGGATCGCCTCGCGCAGTGCCGCTTCGACGGTCGCTGCGCCGGCCTGCGCCTGCCACCCGTGGTAGCGGGTCCCTTCGTACTCGATGACCAGTTTCACGTTCATCGGTCGACGAGCTCCACCAGGACCATCGGCGCGCCGTCGCCCTGGCGCGGGCCAATCTTCAGCACGCGGGTATAGCCTCCCGGGCGCTCCTTCATGCGCGGCATCAGTTTGGTGAAGAGACGCTCGGTGACCTCCGGGTCTTCCACAACTCTGTCGACCGCCCGGCGGGCGGCGACGTTGTCGTTCTTGGCCGTCGTGATGACGGTCTCGACCCAGCGGCGCAGCTCCTTACCTTTGGCCTCGGTCGTTTCGATTCGGCCGTGGTCGAGCAAGGACGTGACCAGGTTGCGGCTCATCGCCTTGCGATGCGCCGTGCTCCGGCTGAACTTGCGTCCCGCCTTCTGATGCCGCACCCGCCGCTGGCCTCTTAGACCAGGACCTTGGTCAGCTCTTCCGGCGTGAGGAAGCCGCGCTGTACCAGTTTTTCCTTGATCTCGTCCAAGGACTTCCGACCGAAGTTGCGCAGGCTCAGCAGGTCCTCCTCGCGCAGGGCCACCAGCTGGCCGACCTTCGTGATCTCGTTCGCCTTCAGGCAGTTGAGCGCGCGGACCGAGAGGTCGAGGTCCTCGATCGGCACGTCCGCCAGCCGCGAGGAGAGGTCGTTCCCCTTCTGCTGCGGCACGTCGGCGTCCTTGATCCGCTCGGTGAAGCGCGTGAAGAGGCCGAGGTGCGACGTGAACTGCTTGGCCGCCTCGCTGATGGCCTGGTCGGGGACGATTGTCCCGTCGGTCCACACCTCGAGGATCAGCTTGTCCCAGTCCGTCTCCTGGCCGACGCGGGTCTTCTCGATCAGGAAGTTCGCCTTCACGACCGGGCTGAAGATGGCATCGATCGGAATCACGCCGATCGGCTGGCCTTCCTTCTTGTTCCGCTCGGCGGGCACGTAACCCTTGCCGCGCTCGACCGTCAGCTCCATGCGGAGCCGGCCCTTGTTGCTGTCGAGCGTGCAGATGTAGAGCTCGGGGTTGACGATCTCGACGTCGCTCGGCGCCTGGATGTCGGCCGCCTTGACCTCGCGCGGGCCGGTCACGTCCAGCGTGAGGCGGACGGGATCGTCACTGTAGGAGATCAGGTTCAGCCCCTTGAGGTTGAGGATGATCTCGGTCACGTCTTCCTTGACATACGGGATCGAGGAAAACTCGTGCGCCACGCCCTCGATCGAAACCGAGGTCACGGCGGCGCCCTTCAGCGTCGAGAGCAGGACGCGACGAAGCGCGTTGCCGAGCGTGGTACCGAAGCCGGGCTCGAGCGGCTCGATCTCGAACTTGCCATAGGTGGCGGAGTTCTCGATGCTTTTGACTTGGGGTTGGGCGATATCGATCATGGTTCTCCTTGTATGAATTGGGTTCGTTAGCGCGAATAAAACTCGACGATCAACTGCTCCTGGATGGTCGCGTCCATGTCGTCGCGTCCAGGTTGCGCGGTGCATTTCGCGGTCATGTTGTCTTTGTCCAGGCTCAGCCAGGGAACGACCGGCCGCTGCTCGCCGGCGTCGAGGGCATTCTTGATCCGGTCGACCTCCTTGCTCTTCTCCTTGATCGCGATCACATCGCCGATGCGCACGGCATACGAGGGGATGTTGACGAGCCGGCCGTTGACGGTGACGTGGCAGTGCGAGACGAGCTGGCGGGCGTCACGCCGCGAGGCAGCAAACCCGACCCGGTAGACGACGTTGTCCAGCCGCGTCTCCAGCAAGCGGAGCAGGTTGAGGCCGGTGACGCCGGCCATCTTCGCGGCCCGGTCGAAGTAGAGCCGGAACTGGCCCTCGAGCAGGAAGTAGATCCGGCGCGCACGCTGCTTGGCCCGCAGCTGGATCCCATAGTCGGACACCTTGCGGCGACGGACCTGGGTGTGCATGCCGGGCGGCATCGCCCGCCGGTCGAGCGTGCACTTCGTAAAACACTTCTCCCCCTTGAGGAAAAGCTTGACGCCCTCGCGGCGGCAGTGCCGGCAGACCGGCCCTTCGTAGCGGGCCATTTAGACGCGCCTCCGCTTCGGCGGCCGGCACCCGTTGTGCGGGATTGGCGTGACATCGGTGATCGCGGTGACCTCGAGACCGGCCGCCTGCAGGGATCGGATGGCGGCCTCACGGCCGGCTCCCGGGCCCTTGACGAAGATCTCGATCTGCTTGAGTCCGTGCTCCATCGCGCGGCGCGCCGTCGCTTCCGCCGTGATTTGAGCGGCAAAGGGCGTACTCTTGCGCGACCCCTTGAAGCCCTGGCTGCCGGCGCTACCCCAGGCGAGCACGTTGCCCTGGGCGTCGGTCAGCGACACGACGGTGTTGTTGAAGGTGGACTGGATGTGCGCCTGGCCCACCGTGACGTGCTTCTTCTCGCGGCGGCGGGTGCGGACGACTTTCTTCTTCGGCATGACTTACTTCTTTGCCTCGGCCTTCTTCCGTACGCCGACCGTCTTGCGCGGGCCGCGGCGGGTGCGGGCATTGGTCCGCGTCCGCTGGCCGCGGACGGGCAGGCCGCGCCGATGGCGCAGGCCGCGGTAGGTCCCGATCTCCATCAGGCGCTTGATATTGAGCGCGATCTCGCGGCGAAGCTCGCCTTCGACCTTGGCTTCCTTGTCGAGAACGTCGCGGAGCCGGCCGATCTGCTCGTCGTTGAGGTTCTTGACGCGAAGGTTCGGATCGACGTTCGCGATCGTCAGGACCCGCCGGGCCGTGTGCGGGCCGACGCCAAAGATGTAGGTGAGCGCGATTTCGACACGCTTCTCGCGGGGAATGTCAACGCCGGCGATTCGAGCCATCTACCCTCTTATCCCTGCCTCTGGTTGTGTTTCGGCGTCACGCAGATGACCCGCACCTGGCCGCCGCGCTTGATGACTTTGCACTTCGAGCATATTTTCTTGACCGACGACCGAACTTTCATTTCTCACTCTGCCTTTCTAACGATTCGTCCACGCCCCGGATCGAGCGGCGACACCTCGACGCGGACGCGGTCACCCGGGATCACCCGGAGAAACCGAAGCCGCGCGGCCGGCGCCACGTGAGCGACGATCCTGTGGCCGGTCTCGAGCTCGACACGGTAGAGCGCATTGGGCATCGGCTCCACCACTCGTCCGACGACAATCCCCGTCATCAGCAAATACCCATGACGAGATCGCCGGATTTCCGGCGCACGAACAAAGAGCTTACCACAAGATCACCCATCCCAATCATGGCCGCGCCGGGAGGGCCTTCTTCGAGACCGTCAGGATCTCGGGCCCGTCCGCGGTGATCGCCACCGAGTGCTCAAAATAGGCCGACAGGCTGTGGTCGACAGTGACCACCGTCCAGCCGTCGCCGAGGAGGCCCACGTCGGGTCCGCCGGCGTTCACCATCGGCTCGATCGCCAGCACCATCCCCGGCTTCAGCAGCGGCCCGGTGCCGGCGATGCCGAAGTTGGGGACCTGCGGGTCTTCGTGCATGTCCCGCCCGATGCCGTGCCCAACGAACTGCCGGACCACGGAGAAGCCGGCCGACTCGACGTGACGCTGGACGGCGGCGCTGATATCACCGATCCGATTGCCGACGCGGGCCTGCTCGATCCCAATGCCCAGGGACTCCCGGGTGACCTCCATCAGCCGCTGCGCATGGGGCGAAATCTTGCCGATGCCGACGGTGAGCCCGGCATCCGCCCAGAAGCCCCGGTGGATCAGCCCGGCGTCCAGGCTCAGCAGGTCGCCCTCCCGGAGCTTGCGATTGGTCGGAATCCCATGAACGACCTGGTCGTTTACCGAGGTACAGATGGCATTCTGGTACCCCTGGTAACCGACGAAGCCGGGGATACAGTCGTTCGCCCGGATGAAGCGGTCCGCCTCGCGGTCCAACTCGACCAGGGTGACGCCCGGCCGGGCCATCGACTGCAGGTGCGCGAGGGCCTCGCCCAGGATGGCGCCCGCCTCCCGCATCAGGCCGATCTCGGCCGGCGACTTGTAGATGATCATCGTGAGCCCGCCCCTTTGCGCAGCGCGCTGAGCCGGCGCGTGATGTCCGCACGGACCCGGTCGACCGACATCTGGCCGTCGATGTTCTCCAGCTTGTGCTGGGCCGTGTAGTAGTCGATCAGCGGTGCCGTGTGCGTCAGGAAGACGTCGATGCGGTGCGCCACGATCTCGGTACGGTCGTCCGGCCGCTGGTAGAGCTCGCCGCCGTCGAGCGTGCAGCGCGGCAGCTCGCGCGCCTGCTGCGGTGTGAAGGTGTAGACCGCATGGCACGTCCGGCAGCTGTAGCGGTGCGAAAGCCGGTCGATCAACACCTGGCGGCTGACCCGCAGGTAGATCACCGCGTCGACCCGCCGTCCGAGCTGGTCGAGCATCCCGTCGAGGGCCTCAGCCTGGGCAACCGTCCGCGGGAAGCCATCGAGGATGAAGCCGTTCTTGGCGTCGGGTTTCTTCAACCGAGTCTTGATGATGTCGATCATCAGCGCATCCGGCACCAGCTCGCCGCGATCCATGTACCCCTTGACCTGCTCGCCGAGCGCCGAGCCGGCCCGCCGCTGCTCGCGCAGCATGTCACCGGTGGCGATCGCGGGAATGTGGTACGTCTCGATCAGGGACCCCGTCTGGGTACCTTTGCCTGCGCCCGGCGCGCCGAAAAGAATCAAGTTCATAGGGACAGCTCGCGACCTGCGGTCGCTACTTGATGAACCCCTTGTACTGACGCATGATCAGCTGCGTCTCGATCTGTTTCATGGTGTCGAGCGCAACGCCGACCACGATCAAGATCGCGGTGCCACCGAGGTACATGTTCTGCGTCGGTATTCGGGTCAGTGCGGTCGCCAGCAGCGGGATCAAGACCGTCACGCCACCGAGGAAGAGCGCGCCGGCAAAGGTGATCCGCGTCATGGTGCGATCCAGGTACTGCGCCGTCGCCACGCCCGGGCGGATGCCGGGGATGAAGGCGGCGTGCTTCTTCAGGTAGTCGGCCGTGTCCACCGGGTCGAAGGTGACCGCGGTATAGAAGTAGGTGAAGCCGAAGATGAGGATGAAGTAGACGAAGTTATAGAGGATGTCGGTCGGGATGTTGGGACCGGTCGGCACCCAGTAGGTTCGGAGCGCTCGCGAGATGTCGCCCCAGGGTGAGGCTGCCGTGGCGAGGAAGTTCCCGATGATGACCGGGAAGAACATGATCGAGATCGCGAAGATGATCGGAATGACCCCGGCCTGGTTTACCCGCAACGGCAGATGCGAGCTGCGGCCCTGGTAGATCTTCCGACCGACCACCCGCTGCGCCGACTGTATCGGGATCTTCCGCTGGGCCTGCTGCACCTCGATGATGAACGCGGTCACCACGATGGCCAATGCGGCGAAGAGCAGCATGGGCGCCAGGTTGGCCTGGCCGCCCCCGGTCAGCAGGTTGTAGATGGTGTTGGGGATCCGCCCCACGATGCCGGCGAAGATCACGAGCGAGATACCGTTGCCGATCCCGTATTCGGTGATCAGCTCGCCGAACCACATCAGCATGACGGTGCCGGCGGTCAGCGTGATCATGATCTCGACGATGCCCAGCCAGCTGAGGTTGGACAGGACGCCCTGACGGCTGAAGACCAGCGTGAGTCCCCACGCCTGGAGAAGGCCAAGGGCGACGGTCAACCAGCGGGTCCAGCGGGTGATCTTGCGCCGTCCGAACTCGCCTTCCTTGCTGAGCTCCTTCATCCGGGTGGAGACGACCGTCATCAGCTGCATGATGATCGAGGCGTTGATGTAGGGGTTGACGCCCATGGCGATGATGGAGAAGGTCGAGAGCCCGCCCCCCGAAAACAGGTCGAGCAACCCGAGGAAGGCATTGGTGTTGAAGAGCTTGTCGAGCGCGGCCTTATCCGCGCCGGGCACGGCGATGTGCGCCAGGATCCGGAACACCAGGAAGAGTCCAAGCGTGAAGAGGATCTTGCGACGCAGCTCGGGAATCCGGAGCGCGTTACCGATCGCTTCTAACATGGCCTAGCTCTTCTTCTTACCCTTATCGGGTTTTAGGGAATCCTCCGAAGCGGACGCACGGGTGGCCTGGCCTTTCCCGCCTTTCTCGCCTTTCTCGCCTCTCTCGCGTTTCTCGCCTTTCTCGGCTTTCTCGGCTTTCTCGGCTTTCTCGCCCTGCTCGACCCTTTCGGCCTCACCGCTTTGCTCGGCCTTCGCCTTCGCCTTCTTTTGGGCCTTGGGCGTGGCTTCGTCTTCCGCGTCCGCCGCCTTCTCGACCGGCTCCGGCTTGACCGGCTTCGGCTGGTTCTTTGCGCGCTTCGTCTTCGGGCGGATCGGCGGCGGGACCTCGATCACGGCGGCCGTCCCGCCGGCGGCCTCGATCTTCCGACGCGCTTGCGTCGAGAACTGGTGGGCGTGGATGGTCAGCTTGCGCCGGAGGTCTCCTGTCCCTAACACCTTGATGCCGGCCCCAACGTCCTTGATGATGCCGGCTTCCAGCAGGGTCTCCGGTCGAATCTCGGCACCCTCCTCGAAGCGGTTCAGCCGGGTCAGGTTGAGCACCGCGAACCGTTTCTTCCAGCGGTTGTGAAAGCCGCGCAGCTTGGGAGTCCGCATGGTCAGCCGCGTCTGGCCGCCCTCGAACGTCTTCGGCAGATTCACCGAGGTGCGGGCGCGCTGCCCCTTCTGGCCCCGGGTCGCGGTCTTGCCATGGCCCGATCCGGGTCCGCGGCCGACCCGCTTGCGGGAGTGATGCGATCCGGGCGATGGCTGCAGCTCATGGAGCTTCACGTTGTTTCCTCGACCCTGACCAGGTGCCGGACCTTGTGCACCATGCCGCGCAACTGCGGGCTGTCTTCGTGCTCAACCGTCTGGTTCAGCCGGCGGAAGCCAAGCGCCTGCACGGTCCGCTCCTGATCGGGCTTCTGCCCGATCACACTGCGGACGTAGGTGATCTTCAAGCGGGCCATGTCAGCCGACCGGCTCCTCCACCGGGGCTTCGGCGACGGCCGGTGCGGCCACCGGCTCCGGCTTCTTGCCGCGCCGGCTCAGACGCTCCATCTCTTCGGTGGGTTTGCCGCGCGCCTGGGCGACGCTATCGGCGGTCTGCAGCGCCTGCAGTGCGGCGATCGTGGCACGGACGGTATTGACCGGATTGTTCGTGCCGAGCGATTTCGTGATCATGTCCTTGATCCCGGACAGCTCGACGACGGCGCGCATGGCGCCGCCCGAGCGAATGCCGGTACCTGGCGCCGCCGGCTTGAGCAGCACCTTGGCGGCTCCCTTCTTCAAGCGAATCTCGTGGGGGATGGTAGTGCCGACCATCGGCACGGTGATGAGGTGCTTCTTCGCCGACTCAACCGCCTTGCGAATGGCCTCGGGTACCTCGCCGGCCTTCCCGAGCCCCGCGCCGACGCGGCCGTTCTGGTCGCCGACGACCACGAGCGCGCTGAAGGAGAAGCGACGGCCGCCCTTGACGACCTTCGCCACCCGGTTCAAGTGGACGACCTTCTCCGTGAATTCCGACTGGCCTCTTCCGTACTGGTAACTCATACGCTCCTTCTAGAACTTCAATCCGGCGGTGCGCGCGGCCTCGGCGAGCGCTTTGATCCGACCGTGATAAGGAAAACCGCCGCGATCGAAGACGACCGTCTCGATGCCCGCCTGCCGGGCGCGCTCGGCGATGGACTTGCCCACGGCAGCCGCGCCTTCCGCCCCCGAGGGCGACTTCAGGCTCTTGCGAAGATCGGCGTCGGTCGTGGAGGCGGCGGCCAGCGTCCGTCCCGCCGCGTCATCGATCAGCTGGGCGTAGACGTGGTGCAGGCTGCGGAAGATGGCGAGCCGCGGGCGCGTGGGACCGCCCACGAGGTGGGTCCGCAGCCGAACATGCCGGCGGATGCGCGTGGCGCGACGATCGCCTTGTTTGTGCATTACTTCGCCGCTCCAGCGCCGGTCGTCTTGCCGGTCTTGCCCGCCTTGCGACGGATTCGCTCGCCGCGGTAGAGGATGCCCTTGCCCTTGTAGGGTTCGGGAGGACGGATCTTCCGCACTTCAGCCGCGACCTGGCCGACGTCCTCCTTGCTGGCGCCCTTGATGTTGATGCGGGTCGGCTCCGGGACGTCGATCGTGATGCCCTTGGGCACCGGGTACCGGACCGGGTGCGAGAACCCCACATTCAGGACCAGCGCCTCGCCCTGGCGGGTGGCGCGATAACCCACACCGACCAGCTCGAGCTGCTTCTCGTATCCCTTGCTGACGCCCTCGATCATGTTCCAGACGAGCGTCCGCGTCAGCCCGTGCAGCGACCGGTGCAGCTTCGATTCGCTCGGCCGCTCGACGACGACGGTGCCGTCTTTCACCGTGACCTTCATCGACGGATTCAGCTCGCGGCTGAGCTCCGCCGTCCCGCTCTTGACCACGACGGTGTGATCGGTGAGGGTCACCGTCACGCCACTCGGAATCTTGACTGGGAGCTTTCCAATCCTACTCATGGGTCACCAAACGTAGCACACGACCTCGCCGCCGAGGCCGGCCTTGGTTGCCTTCTGTCCGGACATGACGCCGTGGGAGGTCGAAAGGATGACGATGCCGAGGCCCCCGAGCACGCGCAGAATCTCCGTCTTGCGCGCGTAGACGCGCAGGCCCGGCTTGCTGATCCGTCTAAGCCCGGCGAGCGACTTGCCGCGCGGCGTCTTGGGCTTGAACGTGATGTCGAGCTTCTGACCCTGTTCGGCGGCAGCGACGTCGTAGGAGGCGATATAGCCCTCTTCCTTGAGAACGCGCGCGATCTCCACGCCAACCCTCGATGCCGGCAGGGCGACGCGCGAGTGCCCGGCTGTATTGGCGTTAC
>WNFA01001951.1_pt1 | contig 16868 bp, 23 predicted proteins | sample 5400481 | NCBI WGS metagenome assembly WNFA01 (sample SAMN13153340, study PRJNA577476) | soil metagenome | isolation source: 120 cm saprolite under Douglas fir tree site 2 hole 1 replicate 2 | place: USA:California | collected 2015-04-18
CGCCAAACAGCACCGCGGTGGCACGACCGATTCCACGGCTTCCCCCGGTCACGAGCACGACCTGACCGCTAAAGCCGTCAGACATGGATGGTCTCGAGCACGCTGTTCATGCTGGTCAGGTCTTCGACATTGTGGACCACGGCACCCGGGACAATCTTCTTCACCAGCCCAGTTAGCGCTCGCCGCGGACCAACCTCAATGTAGGTGTCGGCGCCGAGTTGTTGCAACCGCTGGATCGACTGCGTCCAGCGGACGGGGCCGGTGAGCTGGCCGACCATGAGGCGGCGGACCTCCCGCGACTCCTGGTGAACGTGGGCATCGGCGTTGAAGACCTGGGGGCGACGCAACGCGCGAAGCGGGATCTTCTCCCAGGCGGCGGCAAACACCTGGGCCGCGTGGGCCATCAGTGGCGAGTGGAACGCCCCGCTCACCGGCAACCGCACCAGGCGCTTTGCCCCTGCCGCATCGAGCTGGGGGCTCACCGTCGCCAAGCCACGCTCGCTGCCGGAGATCACCACCTGGCCGGGCGCGTTGTAGTTGGCGACGACCACCTCGCCCTCAGTGGCCGCACAGATCTGCTCGACGGCGCCGTCGGAGATACCGAGCACGGCGATCATCCCGCTGGCCGCCGGCGCGGCCGCCGACATCGCCGCGCCGCGCGCGCGCACGGCCGTGAGCGCATCCAGGGGATCGAGCCCCTCAGCCGCGACCAGGCCGGCAAACTCGCCCATGCTATGGCCGGCAACCAGCGCCGGGCCGAACCCCCTGGCGACCATCAGCCGGAGTAGCGCCAGGCTGTGAAACAGGATGGCCGGCTGGGCATTTTCCGTCGCCTGCAGGTCGGCCTCTGGTCCATCCAGCATCAGCCGGCCGAGTGGCATCCGCAGGCGTTCCTCAGCGTCGTGGAGGAGGTCGGCGGAAGCAGCGTCCCGCTCGAGCAGATCGCGGGCCATCCCGACGAATTGGGCGCCCTGGCCTGGAAACAGGAAGGCGACTGTGATCGGAGAGACCTAGTCGGTCTTGATGACTTCGCGCCCGTCGTAGTAGCCGCAGTTACGACAGATCGCGTGCGGCCGCTTCGGCTGATGGCACTGCGAGCACTCGACGAGCTGCAAGCGCTTTATCGCCAGGTGCGCGCGGCGCTCGCCCTGGCGGGCATGGGCGTACCGGGTCTTGGGAAGAGCCATGAGCAGCCCATTATAAGGGGACCCCGTGGCTAACGGCCGCTGACCACCTCGACTTCCTTGGCCGGCCGTGCAGCCGGTGGCCGGAGCGCCTCGACCCCCTTCTTGACGGTGGCGATGGTCCGTAACAGCTGGCTCTCGAGGGACTGCATCACGTCCGAGGCATAGCGGTCGGCGGCACGCCGGGTCTCCTCGGCCTTGACGGACGCCTCCCGCAGCATCGCCTCGGCCTGCTTCTCGGCGCGCTTGACCAGATCGTGCTGGCCGATCATCGTCTGGGCCCGTTCACCCGCCTTGCTGACCGTTCGTGCGGCCTCCGCCTGCGCCTCGGAAAGCAGGCGTTGCTGTTCCTGGAGCGTCCAGCGGGCCTGTTTGATCTCATCCGGGAGGCTCAGCCGGAGGTCGTCGATGCAGGCCAGCACCTCTTCCTGGTCGACGACGACGGTGCGGGTCAACGGGATCTGACGGCTGTGGGCGATCAGGTACTCGAGGCGATCGATGGCTTCATGGATGTTCATGCCGGTGCTCCCTTGGTGAGACGTTGCTTGAGCGGTCCAACGACGTTGGCTGGGACGAATTCCGAGATGTCGCCACCGAACTCGGCGAGCTCTTTGATCAGGCTGGAGCTGAGAAACAGGTGACGCAGGCTGGTGGGGATGAAGACCGTCGTGACGTCGGGTTCCAAGCGGCGGTTCATCAGCGCCATTTGGAACTCACTCTCGAAGTCTGACACGGCGCGAAGCCCGCGGACGATCACACGTGCGCCGACCTGGCGCGCGAAGTCGATCGTGAGACCCCGGAAGGTGCTGACCTCGACGCCCGGGCGCTCGCCCAGGCTCTCCCGGATCATGGTGACGCGCTCGCCGCTCGTGAACAGCGGCCGCTTGTTCGGATTTTCCACCACGGCAATCACGACCCGGTCGAAGATACGCGCCGCGCGGTCGACGATGTCCAGGTGGCCATGCGTCAGCGGATCGAAGCTGCCGGGATAGAGGGCGGTGATCATTGATACCTCAAGAACGTAAGGCGGGTGGTGCCGTAATCGCGGTCGCGAACGTGCGTCAGGCGCTGCAGCGGCGGCACCGGTTGGCTGCGATGGTGTTCGACCACCACCAACGCCTGGTCGCGCAGCGGAGCGCGGTCGAGGGCCTCCAGGCTGGTGGTCAAGCTCGCCGCGTCGCGGTAAGGGGGATCGAGGAGGATAAGGTTGTAGGTGGCGAGGTCGCCACCGTGCGACCTCAACCAGTCGATGGCATCGGCGCTTGCCACGTCGCCCTGCTGGGCGAACCCGGTTGCCGTCAAATTCTCGGCGACGATCGTAGCACAGGATCGATCCCGCTCCACGAATGTCGCCGACGCCGCGCCGCGAGAGAGCGCCTCGATGCCGAGGGTCCCGGCGCCCGCGAACAGATCGAGTACGCGCGCACCGCGTATGCTGTCGCCGATGATGTTGAACAGGGCCTCGCGAACCAGTGAGGTGGTCGGACGCGTGGAGCGACCGGGCGGGGTCTTGAGCAGACGACCGCGACTTGTCCCCGCGGTGACGCGCGTGGCCGGCCCGGACATGTGATGAGTAAAGCAGGCCACACGGGCGCGGCCGTTAACGCCAGTAAAGGAGCCACGGCATAGTCGTCGTCGACGCCCTGCTCGGCATCGTTCTGGTCCTGGTGCTGCCGCTCGCCGCCGGGATGACGGTCGGGCGTGTCCTGAGCATGCTGCGTCGACCTCCGTCCGCCGCCCCACCACCCAAAGTCAGTCCAGAGCGAAAACCTGACGATACGCCGAAAGCTGGCGGCGGAGCGCCGGCTCGCCGTCCAAGGCCGGGTCGCGGTCCAAGAGGCGGACGGCCTCGTTCTGGGCGTCGCTGATCAACACCGCGTCCAGCAGGCTCGCCATCTTAAAGTCCTTGCCGTGCTGCCGGTAACCAGCCAGGTCCCCCCAGCCGCGTAGTTCGAGGTCGATCTCGGCAAGGTCGAAGCCACTCTTGTTCGTTACGACGGCCTGCAGACGCTTGAGGGCTTGCGGATCCTCGGCATCCGTGAACAGCAGGCACCACGATTCCGCCGTTCCTCTTCCCACACGACCGCGAAACTGGTGGAGCTGCGCCAGGCCGAACCGGTCGGCGCCTTCGATCATCATGACGGTGGCATTTGGAATATCGATGCCCACTTCCACCACCGAGGTGGAGACGAGGATCGCGACCTCGCCCCGCTGGAACCCCGCCATCACTGCTTCCTTCTCGGCGGATTTGAGCCGGCCGTGGAGCAGCGCAATGCGCGAGGCGAGCTCCGGGAAGACGTCGCGCTGCAATTTCTCGAGCTCCTGGGTGGCGGATCGGACACCGAGCTTGTCGGACTCCTGAATGAGGGGGCAGATCACGAACACCTGGCGGCCGGCGGTGACCTGCTGGCGGATGAAGTTGTAGGCATCGGCCCGCTTCTCCGGTGGGACCAAGCTAGTCTTCACCGGCAGGCGCCCAGCGGGCATCTCGCCAAGGATGGAGATGTCGAGGTCACCGAAGAGCGTCAGTCCGAGTGTGCGCGGGATCGGGGTCGCGGTCATCGACAGAAAGTGCGGGGTGCGCTCCCCCTTCTGCCGGACCGCGAGGCGCTGCCCAACACCGAAGCGGTGCTGCTCATCGACAACCGTCAGCGCGAGGTCTTTGTACTGGACACCCTCCTCGATCAGCGCATGAGTCCCGATCAGGACCGGGAGATGACCTTCAGCCAGCGAGGCGAGCATCGGTTTGCGCGCGGCCGCCGGCGTGCTGCCGACCAGGAGGCCAACATCCACCTGGAACGGTCCGAGGAGTGACTGGATGACATCGGCGTGCTGGCGCGCGAGCACCTCGGTGGGCGCCAGCAGCACGGACTGGAAGCCGGCGCGGGCGACGTGGTGCATGGCCATGGCGGCCACCACCGTTTTCCCCGATCCGACATCACCTTCGAGCAGCCGGTTCATCGGCTGTGGACGGGCGATGTCTTGCAGGATCTGCCAGGCGGCCACGCGCTGGGCGTTGGTGAGCGTGAACGGGAGCGCCTTGACGAACCCGCGCGCGGTCGTCTCGTCGAAGGGAATCGGCTGCGCCGTCAGGGCCTTGCGGGCCCGCTTGGCCAGCTGCGCGGCCAGCTGCAAGACGAACATCTCCTCGAAGGCGAGGCGCTCCCGCGCGCGTTCGAGTGCCTGGGCCGACTCGGGAAAGTGCACCTGACGCACCGCCGCTGCGCGCGACAGAAAGCCGCGACGCGCAAGCAGCTCCCCCGGCATGAACTCCTCCAACTCGTCGGCGTAGCGAAGCAAGGACTGGATCTTGGGCCGCAACCAGCGCGAGGTGAGCTTTTCGGTTTCTGGATAGATGGGTACGAGCCGGGCGGCGTGCTTCGGGTCGCCGGATGCCTTTTCATAATCCGGGTTCTTCATCACCAGCCCGCCGTTGAGCTCGACTTCCCCCGCCAGGAAAATTTCGTCGCCCTCATGCAGTTGGTTGGCGAGAAATGGCTGGTTGAACCAGACCACGTTCAACTTTCCGGAATCGTCGGAGACGGTGGCCTCGGCGAGCTTCATCCGCTTGTAACGGGTCTCGCGCGCGGCGATGTGATAGATCCAGCCGCGAACCGTCGTCTTCATGCCGGGACGGATGGAGCCGATCGGGGTGACGCGCGAGAAATCCTCGTGCTTGCGCGGGAACAGTAAGAGAAGGTCGCGAAGCGTCCGCACACCGATTTTTTCCAGCCGCGCCTCGTAGATATCACTCACCCCCGCGAGCGCGGTGACCGGGTCGTCCAGGGACGGGCCCCGCACCACGCGAAGCCGCGGCGCGCTCACGCGACCAGGTAGGTGAAGCCGATCACGCCGGGACCGGTGTGCGTCCCCAGGACGGCACCGATCTCGGTGAGCAGAATGTCGAGGCCGGGATAACTCGCGGCAACCCGCTCGCGAAGCTGCTCCGCGTCTGTCTGCGCGGCACCATGCATGATGGCGAGCTGGCTGACCTGGCCGTCCCGTTCGAGCAGCTCCACGAGCTTGTTCAACGCCTGCGGCCGCCCGCGGGCCCGTCCGACGGGGACGACCTCGCCGTCTCTCAGCTGGAGGATCGGTTTGACATTGAGCAGTGATCCAAGCAAGGCACGGGCCTTTCCGATCCGGCCTCCGCGCTCGAGGTAGGTGAGAGTGTCCACCACGCAGATGACACGAGCCTTGGCCACGAGCGCCCGCAGGCGCTCCGCGATGGTTGCGCGATCCCGGCCGGCCCTGGCCAACCTGGCTCCTTCGAGCGCCATGAATCCCAGTGCCATCGAGGTGCTGAGTGAGTCGACGACCTCGATCGCTTGTTCATCGACCGCTTTGGCCGCCATCAGCGCCGAGTTGTAGGTCCCTGAGACCTTGCTGGAGAGGTGGACCGAAACGATTTCGTCGCCGTTCTGCCGAAGCGTGCGAAAGGCCTCTTCGAAGACCCCGACGGAGGGCTGCGATGTGCGCGGCAACTGGGCCGAGGCTTTGAGTCGACCGAAGAACTCGTCGGCGGTCAGATCCACGTGGTCGCGGAAGACCTGGTCACCGAAGTGGACGTTGAGCGGCACCACGGTGATGCCGACGGCCTGCTGTTGCTCCTTGGTCAGGTCCGCGGTGGAATCCGTAACGATCCGGACCACCAGTCGAGTATAGCCAGCGCTTCGCGCCAATCACAGCCAGGCAACGGCCGCGTTTCGTTAGGTTGTGCGCACCAAAGCTTGGTAAATCTATAGGTGCGATGTCGCTCCCAGGACAAATCGCGCTGAGCTCACGCCTGCGCGCCGCCTTTGTGCCGGTCGCCTCCATGTCAGTATCGCCGCGCCCATCACGCGACGTCCAGCTGAGCCAGGCCCTCATCCTCGGCGGCCTGATCGGCTTCCAGGTTCTGGATTCCCTGACCACCCATCTGGGGCTCGCCCTCGAGCACGTGGAACTCAACCACCTCATGGCCCCGATCATCGCCACCCAGGGCGAGCTGGTCGCCTACGCGCTCAAGGGAACGGCCCTTGCCGTGCTGCTGGCGATCCTGATGTTGATGCACCGGCGGAAGCCACGCGTCTGGCAGGCCTACCTCGTCGCCGGCTGGCTTAGCGCTGCCGCCGTTGTCGCCAACGTCGTGCAGCTGATGCTCTAGCCGCTAGCCCTGCAGGACCTCGCGCAGCTTGACCGCAAATTCCGCGGCATGGCTCTCGAAGCCGCCGTGCGCCCCCGGGAAGACCACGGCTTGCGTCCCGAGCCGCTCGGCCAGCCGCAATCCGCCCTCATGGGCGAGCTCGCCGCGCGATTCGTCGCCGACCGCCGGCACGATCCGGGTTGCGCCCGCCTTCAACGCACCGAAATCGGGCTCGTAGGCGGCGATCGCCAGGAAGTAGTGCCCGAGCCAGAAATCCATGTTCCGCTTCATCTGCGCCATCGCCTCGCGCATTTCCGGCGTCGGTTCGCCCTGCGGAGGCGGTGGCCCACCGCCGCGGATCCGGGTCTGCACCATGAACTTCTGCATGGCCGGCCCGATTCCGGCCGTGCGGTACGTTTGGACGATCTCAGCCATCGCCGCCCGCTCGCGCGCGGGATCAGGCAGCAGGGCCGGCGCAGGCGGTTCGTGTGAGACCAGCGTGCGAACCTGCTCCGGATGGCGAGTGGCCAGCTCGAGCCCGATGACGGCGCCGCCGCTGCTGCCAAACACAAATGCCGGCTCTTTCGCTGTCGCCATCAGCAGCCGGTGGGCGTCGTCGGCGAAGATCTCGACGATCCGCTCGTCTCGGACCGGCCCGTCGAGCGTGCTGTGTGATAGACCCCGTGGGTCATAGGTGACCACCGTGTAATTCGGCGCAAGTTGTTCGGCGATATGCCGGAAGTTCCCCGCGTCGGCCGGCCCTCCCGGCATCATGAGCAGCACCGGACCGGATCCGCGAACTTCGTAATAGAGACTCGCGCCAGGCACCGCTAAACGTTCCGCCGTCATCGACACAGTCGGATTCATGCAACCTTCCTCCTCGCGCTTTATCTCGTAGGCGGGCCCGCCGGCCCACGCGAGCAGCGCTTTAGTGCCATGCGAGCGTTTGAGGCGTTACTCAACTGCCACGATATACGGGTAGAGGGCCTGCTCGCCGGATTGGAGCTCGACGGAAGCTTTGGGGAACTGCTGTGCTACGGAATTGACAAGGACCTCCCGCTCGGCTTCCGGGGCATCGGCGCCAGCGTAGATCGTCACCGTCCCAACCTTGGCCCGCTCGATGCGGGCGAGGACCGCCTGCACCACCTTCTCAGGGGAATCGCCGGCGACCACGATGCGTTCGTTGAGCAACCCGATGACATCGTTTTCCGCGATCTTCAAGCCGTCCACCTCGCTCGCCCGGATCGCGCGGGTCACCTCGATGGTCTGGACCTGGCTCAGTGCATGGGACATCGCGCTGGCGTTCGCCTCCAGGTCGACGCTGAAGTCGAAGGCAAAGAGGGCCGCGATGCCCTGCGGCAGGCTGCGCGACGGCACCACCCGAACGCGCTTGCGGCTGAGCTCGGCGACCTGTTGCGCCGTCATGACCACGTTGGCGTTGTTCGGGAGCAGCAGGACGTCGTTGGAGGGCACCGATTCGACCGCCGCCAGGATGTCTTCGGTTGAGGGGTTGACCGTCTGACCGCCGCCGACGACGGAGTCAACGCCAAGGCTCTCGAGGATCCGGCGGAAGCCGTCACCGCTCGCAACCGCCACCAAGGCCAGGTGCTTGGTGCTGGCCGGCCGGCGGATGCTGTCGCCCTGACGCCGGTGGTGCTGCCACGACATGTCGTCGACCTTGAGCCGGCTGAGACGTCCGACACCGCTGGCGTAACTGATGACGGCCGCCGGTTCCTGGGTATGGACGTGAACCTTGATGGCCGATTCGTCACCCACGACCAGGGCCGATTCCCCATGCTGCTGGATTTCGGCTCGCACGTCGTCCACCGCGAGCCCGTCACCGTTAATGATGAACTCGGTGCAGTACCCCCACCCCGCGGCGGGCGCCTCCACGACTTTCGGTGGGGCCCGCCGAGTCGTGGGCCGCTCGAAGCTCTGTAGGGCTTCGCCGCTCATTCGCTTAAGAAAGCCCTCGAGGATGAGCTGCAGCCCGAACCCCCCGGCGTCGATGACCCCGGCCTGCTTCAGAATGGGCAGCTGCTCCGGCGTCCGCTCCACAGCGGCGGCGGCCGCATCGCAGGTGGCCCGGACGACCTCGGTCAGATCATTGGTTAGCGCGGCCTTCGCCTCCGCCCCGGCGGCGGCCTCTCGGGCCACCGTCAGCATGGTGCCCTCGGTTGGCTTGATCACGGCGCGGTAGGCGACGTCCGCCCCCTCGCGGAATGCTCTGGCGAGCCCGCGCGCGTCAACCGTCGGCTTGCTGCCAATGCCGACGCAGAAGCCGCGCAAAATCTGCGAGAGGATCACCCCCGAGTTCCCGCGGGCACCCATCAGCGCGCCATGCGACGCCCGCCTGGCCGTCCGCGAAAGATCGGCGTCGTCCACGTCGCGGATGTCTTCGACGGCTGACTGCAAGGTGAGGAGCATGTTGGTGCCGGTGTCCCCGTCCGGAACAGGAAAGACGTTGAGGGAATCGACCTCGTCGCGGTTGACCGTCAGCCAGGCAAGGGAGCCGAGCAGGGCCTCCTTGAATAGACGTCCGTCGCATTCGGTGATGGGCATGGTCGCGGCGCCGGTCAGGCTTTGGATTTCAGCTGCCGCCACTCCCGCTGACGTGGATACCCTGGACGTTGACGTTGACTTCCACGACTGGGAGGCCCAGGGTCCGCTCGACCGAATATCGGACGGCGTTCGAGAGGTTGTGAGCAACCTCCGAGACCCGGGTACCGTATTCGACGATGACGTAAAGCGAGACGGCGATTCCATCGTCACGCACCTCGACCTCGACGCCACGGTGCAGTTTGTCGCGGTGCAGGCGCTCGGCCAATCCGTCTCGCAAGCCGCGGGCAGCCATTGCCACGACGCCGTAGCAGCCCGCCGCCGCATGACCGGCAATCGTGGCCACGACATGGCGTGACACTTCGATCCGCCCGAGGTCTCTGGATTGGATCAGCGTCCTCGGCGGCTTCCCGGTACGTGGCGGGTTGGCCTTCGTCTTAGAGTCCATCGTGTGCTACTATGTGACGCTGATTTCGCCTCAATCATACGCGATGGTCATCGAGGCGCCCAAGCAAACCAATCCCATGGCACAACGCTGCGCAATCTGCGGAAAGGGGCCCCAATACGGGCATCACGTGAGCCACTCGAAGGTGCACACGAAGCGCCGCTTCATGCCCAATTTGCACAAAGCCCGGGTCATGATCGACGGCCGCCCCCAGACCGCCCTGGTCTGCACCCGCTGTCTTCGTACCCAGGCCAAGTCGGCTTAGCTCCCCACCTCAGCCGGCAGTCGCCGGTTTTGTCAGACGATCGAGTTGCAGTGATTGCCACGATGCAAAAACCGCCACAGCTCCTCCCCACGAAGCTCGAGGATGGCCAGGCACCCGGCATTAAATACCGGATCGACGGCGAGCTGGTCCCCGTGCTCCATACCTGGCTCGATGGGACGGTGCCGGTGTACTTCGAGCACCACGTCGTCCTCTGGAAGGATCCGGTGCTGAATATCGGCATCCGCGCCATGAAAGGCGCCTTCAAGCGGATGGTCGCCGGCATGCCGATCTTTCTCACCGAGGCGCAGGGTCCGGGTGAGATCGCCTTCTCGCGCGACGGCGCCGGCCATCTCTTCCCCCTCCACCTGATGCCTGGAACCGCAGTGCTCGTTCGGGAGCACCAGTTCCTGGCGGCGACCGGAAATCTCGATTACACCTTCAACCGGGTGAAGGGCGTTAGCAACATGCTCTTGGGCTCAACGGGATTCTTCGTCGATCGCTTCGGCGCGAGCCACCAGGAAGGTGTCCTCTGGCTGCATGGCTACGGCAACGTCTTCCAGAAGGAACTGGCCCAGAACGAGCAGATCGACATCGAACCAGGCGGCTGGGTCTACCGCGATGAAAGCGTTCGCATGGACGTTCAGATGTTCGGGCTGAAAACCGGCATCTTCGGTGGCGGCGGCAACATGATCTGGAACCGCTTCACCGGCCCGGGACGGGTGGGCATCCAGTCGATGTACCTGCACATGCCCACCAGCGAGTAGCCGCCGGGCCGTGACCAGAGGTCACCCGCCGGAGAGTCCGGGCCGGATTTGCATTGGGTCGACGGTGAGATCGCCGCATGAAATAAAGCCCCCATTCCAGTCACCGCCACGCGCGGGTATCACGATGGCTGCATACTCGTCGGGCGGCCAGATCTCGAGGCTGGCGGTTGCCATCATCAGCTCAGCGGTGCAAGTGACGTCCTCTGAGGCGACGTCGAAAAAGGCGTGACCGGCCGCACGGGAATGCAACCCTGGGCTGCCTGGGGAAAGCAGGATACGGGTCGGTGGATCACTTTGGCCGAAGAAGGAGTCGGTAGAACGTCCGAGCGATTGCGGGAGCGGGCGGCCTCGGCTGTCCAACAGCTGGAAGCCGACGTAGCCGTAGACCCAGCAAGAAGCACTCGAACGGTTGCGCATCTCAAAACTGTTGCGGACGTTTCCGGTTGCTGCGCCGGCCCCGAGCAAGGCAACCTCGAGCTGGCCGGTATGGCACCGCGGAGTTCCGGCCGGAATAGGCAGACGAGAATAGACGCCCGGTGATGGCAGGGCAGAAGGACTCACCACCGCGGGTGTTACCGAGGCTTCTACGCTCACGGCAGTCGCCGGTGGTGGGGTGCCTGATGGCACAACTCCCTGGGGCGCAGAGGTGCATCCGCTGACCACGAGGAACAATGCAGTTGCGAAGGCAAGAATGACGCCTCTTGACATAGCGTGCTCCACCCGACCTAACGGGCTCCGGAGAGCGAAAGTTACCGCAATTCCTGGATCGCGGCTTTCATGCCCTGCGGGTGACTGAAGACAAAGCTCCCTGCCACCAGGACGGTGGCCCCGTTCGCGACGGACTGCGGGCCCGTCTCCGCATTGACGCCACCGTCGACTTCGATGTCCAGTGTGGGGTTGAGACGGTCACGTAAGGCGCGCGCCGCCTTGATCCGCTCCAGGCTGCCGTCGATGAATTTCTGGCCGCCCCATCCGGGGTTGACGCACATCATTACCAGCAGGTCGGCGTTTTTGAGGACCGGTTCGACGAGCACCAGCGGGCTGCCGGGGTTTATGCACACACCCGCCCGCAGACCGGCCTTGCGGATACTCTCCAGCACCCGGTGGATATGGCGGGTCGCCTCCACGTGCACCGAAAGCGTCGTCGCGCCAGCATCGCGGAAGGCCTCGATGCTACGCTCCGGGTTTTCGATCATCAGGTGGACGTCGAAGGGCAGCTTGGCGTAGCGCCGGCAGTGCTCGACCGTCCGCGGCCCCATCGTGATCGGGGGGACGAAATGCCCGTCCATCACATCGAAGTGCACCCAATCGGCACCGGCCTGCTCGAGGGCGGCGACCTCCTCACCCAGCCGGCTGAAGTCGGCCGATAGGAGCGAGGGCGAGACCAGCACTAGCCGACGGTCGGGATCGGGATGGTCACGGGGGCGTCGAAGTGGTGATAGTTGATTTCGATGTGGGCCGTCGCGTGGATGCTCGATCCGGCCGGTACGCCGCTGCTGGGTCCGGCCGGCGCGCCGACCGCACCCATCAACTGGTTGAGGTCGACCGTGTAGTCGGCATTCGTGGTGACGCGGCGAACCAGGTGGTCATCCTTTCCAAACCAGACCTCGACCGTCATCGTGCCGCTGTTCAGGACCTGCTCGATGGCCGCCTTGGCCTGCGGGTTCTTGACCGCGGCCTTGTCAAAGCTGGCGATCAACTTGTCTTTATCGGGAATCAGCTGGTAGTGGTGGACCTTGGTGCCGTCGGCCATCGTCGTATCGCCGAGGTCCTTGATCGATTTCACGTTCCTGAGGAGCTGCTCATAGGAGAGCGGGTCAGGCTGGCTGAGCTGCCCGGTCAAGCCGCTCGATTGTGCGGAACTTTCCCATTTCTGGCTGATTGGGTTCTTCACATACGCCTGGCCGTTGGCGACCACGACTTCGGTCGTAATCGATAAGCCGGCCAGCTTGGCGTTGATGGTCGCGTGGTAGCGGTCGGGAAACTGCGCCTCGCCGTTGCCGGTCATGTCGAGCGCCACCGAGCCGGCCGCGCTCCCGCTCTGGCCGACCATCTGGCCCAGCTGGGGCGGGAAGGTCATCTTGACGTTGCCCACGAGGTCAAACCTCGCCGAGTGCAGTTGGCTGGCCCGCTGTGCCGCGGCCGACAGCGCCTGCGCCGGGGTTTCCGGCTTGGCCAGCGGCGAGGCGCAGGCGGTGAGCGCCACCATTGTCAGCAGACCGAGTAAGAGGCGTTTCACCGGGCGTCTTGAGTATATCGGCGCTGGAACGCCCTTCCCTTCGCCCCCTAAAAAGACCCGGCTACGAGGGTGCGACAGACGGCACGGTCACCGTTACGGGCGCGTTGAAATCGTGGTAGTCGATCGTGGCATGGACCACGGTATGCACGGTGGCGCCCGCTGGCATTGGAAAGCCAGGCGGCAGTTGCTGGCCCGAGGCCGCCATCACCTTGCCGAGGTCGACCGTGGCATCGGTGTCGTTCTTCATCCGATGCAGCAGGTGATCGTCTTTGCCGATCCAGACCTCGAGTTGGATGGTGCCGTTTTCCAGCATCGACCGGACGAGGTCCTTGGCTTCCTGCGTGGATGCCTGGTCGGCCACCTTGTTCTTGTCCGGCACGATCTGGTAATGGTGGACCGCGCTGCCGTTCAGCGTCGTGTCGCCCAGGTCTTTTACCGATTGGGCGGTTTTCAGAATGGCGGCGCTCGCCAGCGGATCCGACTGGTTCGTGAACTGGCTGAACGACTGGGCGCTCGCCGGTTGCGTCCAGCTGCCGCTCGTTGGGTCTTTGATGTAGATCTTGCCGCCGGCAAGAACCAAGTCGGTGCTGACGCTGATCCCTCCGGTTTTCACCTGGAGCGACATGGAGGCCGTGTCAGGGAACTTGGCATCCCCCTTGCCGCTCATGTCGATGCTGAAGTTCGCCAGCGAGGCCCCCGCTGCGCCGAGCTGGTCTGTGAATGCGGCCGGGAACTGCTCGAGGATCGTGGCGGTGACGTCGAACTTCGCGGTATGCAGCTGGCTCATCTTGTCGGCTGCCGTGCTGACCACCTGCTGAGGCGTCTCCGATACCTGCGCGACCCCGCCGCAGGCGGCGAGCATCACCACCGCACCGGTGGCGGCAAGCATGCGCCTCATCAATTCTGAGTATATGTGGCGGCGATCCACGCCGGTAACTCGGCAAGGCGCTCGATCACGTGGGTCGGGGCGATCCCGGGGATGGCGATCGCTCCCGGATGGCGCAGCCAGATCGCCGGGATCCCGGCATTCAATGCCCCGGCGACATCCGTGTCCAGCCGATCGCCAACCATCAGGGTCTGCTCCAGCGAGACTCCCAGGCGGCGGGCGCCCTCAGCGTAGATGGCGGGATCGGGCTTCGCCTTACCGAAGTCCCGCGAGGTGACCAGCGCATCGATCAGGCGGCGGATCCCCGCCTTTTCGAGGACCTCCGACAGGTCGGCGTCGCCCGAACCGACGGTGTTGGAGATGACGCCTAGCCGGTAATGCGCCTTGAGCGCGGTCAGCACCTCGAGCGCATCTGGAATTCGTATGAGCGCCATCTCCCACATATGCTTACCGGGCTCTTCAACGAGCAGCGTGTTGCCGGCGTCGAAGAAGATGCCCTGAAGTGGCATCAGGCGGGCGACGCCGTCGGGTGCAGCTGCCGGGCGCGAAGCTGGCCGCAGGCGGCATCGATGTCGAGCCCCCGCGTGGCGCGGATCGTGGTCGAGATGCCGGCGGTCTGCAGGATGGACTGGAACGCCTGGGTGCGCATCTTCGAGGGCGGCGTCAGCGGGCTGCCGTCGATCGGGTTCATCGGGATCAGGTTGATGTGGCTGAGATGGCGACCGACGACGCTAGCGAGCCGGCCAGCCTGCTCGGGACTGTCATTGACGCCCTGGAGCAGGACGTATTCGTAGCTGGTGCGGCGGCCGGTTCGTTCCGCGTGGGCCCGGGCGGCGCTGACGATGGCCGCGATCGGGTATTTGCGGTTCACCGGGATCATGCTGCTGCGCAAGGCATCGTCTGGCGCGTGCAGCGAGATCGCCAGGTTGACCGGCAGTCCCTCGGCACTGAGCCGCTCGATGAAGGGCACCAGCCCGATCGTCGACACCGTGACGCGCCGCGGGCTGAAGTTGAGCGTGTCCGGCCGGGCCCACCGTCGGATCGCCCCCACAACCGCAGCGTAATTGTTCAATGGCTCACCCATCCCCATGAAGACGACATTCGTCAGCGAGCGCTGCGCCTCGCCGAGGTCGCGGCTGGCATTGAGGAACTGGTCAACGATCTCGGCCTCGTTGAGGTTTCGATCGAAGCCGGATTGGCCGGTCGCGCAAAAGCTGCATCCGATCGGGCACCCGACCTGCGAGCTGACGCAGATCGTGGTGCGCGCCCGTGACCGCGTGGTGGCCTCGTAGTGCATGACCACCGTTTCGATCGTCCGTGCGTCGGCCAGCTTGAATAGATACTTAACCGTCTGTCCCCGATCCGCCGCGCGCTTCAGTTGCGGCGCGACGGTGCTGAACGCGTAGGACGCTTCGAGCTGGCGTCGCGCCGACGGCGGCAAGGTTCGCATGGCATCGAAGGAGGGAACCAGCCGCTGCCAGAACCACTGCCGGGCCTGCTCGGCCCGATAGGGCGCCTCACCAGCGGCGGTGAGCCGGGAGAGGACCTCAGCTGGGTCGGCAGTCGCAAATGGCGCGTGCTCAGCGGCGACGGCGGTTTCCGAACGCAGGCGAGCCATGGGACAGCAGGGTCAGCACCGCCCCGAATTCTACCCACCCGCATCGAACCCAAGCCGCGCGTTTGTCGACGGACTGAGGCTGACTTGTACCCATTTTTTCACGCAGCGTGAAAGGATCCCGCGCGAGGGCTCGTTTCACCCTCATGGGGGCGGTCCCCGAGATCATGCTGGAAGAGCCACAGCGACTCACCATGTCGGACGTGTTTAGCCTCTTCGGCCGCCACGCGGAGGACACCCGCTGGGTTGCTTCGGCGGATTCGCAAGAATACCTGGCCGTTGTCCTTTACCTCGTACAGCGGAACAACGCACGCTGACACTGGCCGCGCGCCCGCCACATGTGATAGCATCTCTGTTAAGTTAAGTACTGGTTAGATATCAAGATGTCCGAAAAGCTGACCTTAAGCGAACTCTTCGCCCTCTTCGGGCGGACCACCGACGAGACCCGCTGGGTTGGGTCCGCCGATTCCGAGGAATACCTGGCGGTCGTCACGTATCTCGTCCAGCGCTCGAGCGCCCGCTAGCTCCATCTCGAGCGCGGGGCTGCGGCGAACGCAACTGACGCAGTCCATGACGAAGTAGCCACGATCGAGCCACGACCCGTCTGAAAGCACGGGGCCGTTGCGTTATAGGCTCATACTCGGGCTACGGTCATCAGTCCTGAGGGAAACAGTAACAATGATCACTTTGCTAGCGGCGCGGATCCGGATGCGACTGGGCTGGCAGGACAGTGAGAACGGCCAGGCCCTGATCGAGTATTCCTTGATCATGGTGCTTGTGGTCTGCGTCATCCTCGTGACCCTGATCGTGCTGGGCAACCAGGTCAAAAACACCTATTGCAACATCGCCGGCGCCGTCGTCGGCGCTTAAGGCTCCGTTACCGCCACCGCCGGGTTCCCCATCACTACCGCGCCCGGTGCGACGTCACCGGCAACTAGTGCCCCCCAGCGGACCACCGCCCCCTCCCCCACCGACACGCCCTTGAGGATGGTGGACTTACCCTGGATCCAGGCGTTGCGTCCGATGCGGATCGGGCGGCGCGTCACCGGCTCGCCGGCCTCGCGACGCTCCCGACCGACGGCGTGAAAGTCGGTATCCACCAGGAGGCAGGGACCGAGGATAGCGTCGTCGTCCACGACGATTGTGCTGGCCGACATCACGCCGGCGCCGTCGATTTCCACACGGTCCCCGATGTCGATCCTCGCGTCGGCGCCAAACGTGAGCAGCGCAGTCTGGCCGGACGCATTCCGGACGCGCACGTCACGACCGAAGGTGACGCGGCCGCGCCCCCGGATGCGCAGCCGCCACGGGCCCGTAAAGCCAGGCCCGAAGGTGTGGCGGGGATAACGCAGGCGCAGGTAGAGGGTGCTGAGGCTCACCGTGGTAGAGGCTCTGCCCGGGAAGGGAGTTGAACCCTTACAAGCTTGCGCTCACAGCCCCCTCAAAGCTGCGTGTCTACCAATTCCACCACCCGGGCGAGGGCGATGCGATTTTACCCCGATCAGCCCGTTTCCATGGGCCGAGCGACCGATTCATGAAATCGAATCCGGCCCTAGGCTTGGTCTCACGGGGGCGCGAGAGGCACCGCTCGCGCCCTTTTTTTATTCCAGCGCGGGGGCAAGCCACGAGCTTGTAACAAGCGCCGTAATCCTGCCTCTCTAAGGTGGGATCCAGTCCCAGCAGGGCCGCCGCTGATGTGACCCTGACGCGACAAGAGTCATCACATCGTAAAGAGGAATCGTAAGGAAATGAATGACGAGGGCCATATATCTTTGCCGGCTCTCCA
>WNFA01001952.1_pt1 | contig 16866 bp, 11 predicted proteins | sample 5400481 | NCBI WGS metagenome assembly WNFA01 (sample SAMN13153340, study PRJNA577476) | soil metagenome | isolation source: 120 cm saprolite under Douglas fir tree site 2 hole 1 replicate 2 | place: USA:California | collected 2015-04-18
CCGACCGGCAAGGCGATCGCGCGCTTTGGCACCAAGAGCCAGGGCCAGGGCCACGAGACGACCTACGCCCAGATCGTCGCCGAGGAGCTCGGCATTCCCGCGGCGCACGTACAGGTGGAGGAGGGCGACACCGACACCGCGCCTTACGGCCTGGGAACGTACGCGAGCCGCTCGACGCCGACCTCGGGCGCAGCCGCGGCGCTTGCCTCGCGCAAGATCCGCGACAAGGCAAAGAAAATCGCGGCGCATCTTCTCGAATGCAGCGAGCAAGATCTCGAATGGGAGCCCGGCAAGTTCTACGTCAAGGGCGCGCCGCAGATGGCGAAAACCATCCAGGAGTGCGCGTTCGCGGCGTACACCAATCACCCGCAGGGGATGGAGGCGGGGCTGGAGGCGACCCATTACTACGATCCTCCCAACCTCACCTTCCCCTTCGGCAGCTACATCTGCGTGGTGGACATCGACCGCGGCACGGGCGAGGTCAAGGTGCGGCGCTTCGTCGCGGTGGACGACTGCGGCAACATCATCAACCCGATGATCGTCGAGGGCCAGATCCACGGCGGGCTGACCCAGGGCATCGGCCCTGCGCTGTACGAGGAGATCAGCTACGACGACGAAGGCAACATCTCCGGCGGCAGCTTCCTCGACTACTACGTGCCGACCTCTTTGGAGACGCCAAAGTGGGAGACCGACAAGACCACCACGCCCTCGCCGCACCATCCGTTCGGCGCGAAAGGCGTGGGCGAGTCGGCGACGGTGGGTGCGCCGCCTGCGATCGCGAACGCGGTGGTGGATGCCCTGCGTCACCTCGGCGTGACGCACCTCGACATCCCGATCACGCCGGAAAAGGTGTGGACGATCCTGAAGAATAAGGGCGTGGCGGAGTAGCCTCCGGCGCTGGTCCCGGAGCGGGGCGGTTCCGCGCCCGCTCCGGTAGTCCGGATGTACTACGCGGCTTGAGTACTCCCGCCGCTCGAAGATGCGACTCGTTCCCGATTGCCTCCGCTTGGCGAGCGCTCCGCCGCTTGACTTGGCGCGCCCGCGAACTGCACAATTTTCCGCAACGTTCGTTGCGAAGCCCGCGGCCTTCCCTATCGCTCTGAAGATCCGCCCGACACCAACTGAGTTCGGTTGGGACGGCACCTGCCGTTCCACATCACTGGAGGAGGAGCCATGTTGACATCAAGAAGCAGAGCAAGCTCGGCGAAGCACGCGCTGAATGCGGCCGTTCTGAGCGCCTTTGCCATCGCGGCGGGTTCGGCGATTGCCGACGACCACCGCGGCATCAGCCAGAGCGGCGAGCAGAAGAACATGCGCCGGGTCGGCCACGTCGACCTGCAAGGGCGCCCGTCCTACCAGCCGAACGTCATCGTGTACCCGGACGGAAGGACGATTGCGTTCGCAGGCACGCACGGCGGCAGCAAGCCCAATCCGCTGAAAGGCGGCGTCGTCGAACAGAACGGCACGATGATCATCGACGTCACCAATCCGGAGCGGCCGGTCGAGAAATTCCATATTCCGGTCCCGGTCGCCGGAGGCCAGGCGCAAATGGCGCGCATGTGTTTGGGTTCCGACCTGCCGGGCGGCGACCCAAGCGCGGTCTATCTCCTGCGCAACATTCAGGGCAGTAGCGCTGCGGGGTATGAGATATGGGATGTCACGGATGTGAGTAGCCCCAAGCCGGTGGCAGCGTTGCGGGGCATCCGCAGCACGCATAAGGACTGGTGGGAGTGCAAGAGCGGTATCGCCTATATGCCGGGCAGCAAGAACACGGCTCCGCTTTGGCGCACGAGCCAGTCGATGCTCGTCTATGACTGGAGCAGACCGCCTACACCAGCGTCGGCCGGATCCGCGATCCCGATATACCCGTCATACCCGCGATACATCCGCACCTACGGCGTGGTGGGCGCGCAGCCGGGTGGAACCGGAGGGATTCCCAACTCGCTTCATGGACCGATCTCCACTTTTGAACATCCTCAAACCGGCCAAAGACTGGCGCGCGGCGCTACGGACGACGATGCGATCGGCAACCGCATCTACCTCGCATGGGGTGTAGGCGACGACGGCATTCTGCAGATCGTCGACCGCAAGAAGCTGTTGCCGCCTCCACATGGTACCTGGGATGGCCTGAGGCCCGACGCACCGACGGAGCAGGATCTCCTGGCGGCGCAAGCCGGCATCCTCTATATGTCGCCGGATCAGGGCGGCCATACCAGCATGCCGGTGTTCGGACTAGCACCGAAGAGCTATGACAAATTCATCGAGTTCAAGACGCGCGACATCGTGCTGCTCGCCTCGGAGGCGACTGCCAATAAGTGTCAAGAAGCGCCGCACTGGAGCTTCGTGGTCGATGTGACTGTCGAAAATTCGAAGACCGTGCCACCGGGAACGAAAGTTGAGCAAAACATGTGGCAAGGGCCGACGATCCTCTCGACGATGTGGGTGGATCCGCGCGCCGGCGAGAAATTTCCGCGCGGGAACTACTGCGACCGGGGAGCGCGCTTCGGGACGCACTCGAGCGAGGAGAACTTCCGTAATCCCTTTTACGGCAAGCTGACTTTCATTGCTGCCTTCACCGGCGGTGTGCGTGCATGGGACATCCGCGAGCCGCAGGGCCCCGTCGAGGTAGGGTTCTACGTCCCGGTAGCGAATGCCAACACCATTCAACCGGACGGCTACATGACGAACAACGTCGAAGTCGACAATCGCGGGTTCATCTACGCCACCGACCGCAACGGCTCCGGGCTGGATATCTTGGAGCTGCACGGCAAGGCGAAGAGCATCGGCCTCGGGACCGAACGCCGCGGCGATCGCGATGACGATGACGACGACTGAGCGCGTAAGACACTAGCCGGAAGAGCTGAAGCGGAAGGCGGCCTGGCGGCCGCCTTCTTTTTTACCTGAAGGAGAAAATCGACGAGAGCTCCTCGCCGTTGGGAAGAATGATGCGGGCTCTCAGCCTGTCTCCCGGAAGCGGCGTGAGGCCCTTCGCCGCGAGTTTGTTGTCACCCGCCGGTATCAACTTCCCCTCCTGGGCGGGACGCCCGGGGCCGGCAAGGCTCAATGTCCCTTTCACTTTTTCCGTCGGGAGCGGCGTGCCGCTCTCGTCTTCGACGTACAAGATGGCGGTGCCCTTATCCATGACCAGCTCGACGGAGATCTCGTCGTCGCCCCGGCCCATGATTCCGCCGTGCTTGGGCTTGTGGTCGCCGTGAGCGTAGGCGTTACAGAAAGCCAACACGTGAAAAAACGTCGCGATCGCCGTCAGCGCGACCTTCATTGGTTCATAATACCCGATCGCGCGTAGGCACTGGGCTGACGGGGCGGAACGCGACGGCCTTCCGCCCCGGGTGTACGATATCCGGCCGCAGTTGAAGTGACCAGGGAGAAGAAAACATGACATTCCGCGATCGGGCTGCGCTCGTCCTGCCGGCCCTGCTGTACCTCTACACCGTGAGCTCCGTCGCCCAAGCACCTGCCGCCGCGCCGCCCGCCGTCCTCGCAGACGTCTGCCCGCTCTACGTGGTGACCTACGTGGAAACGCGGCCGAACACGAAAGACGACGCCGCGGCGCTCCTGAAGTCCTACCGCGACGCGAGCCGCTCGGCCGCCGGGAATCTGCGTTCTGTGGTGGTGCGGAGCGTAGTCCGCCCCGGCCAGTTCGTGGTCGTCGCCGCTTGGAGGGACAAGGCGGCGTGGGACGCGCACATGGCTGCCTCCGCCACGAAGGAGTTCCGCGAGAAGCTCGGCGCGCTGCGCAACGCGCCAGCCGACGACCGTTTCCACAACTCGCTTTCTGTCGGCCCGATGGAGCTTGCATCCGGCGCCGTCTACGGCGTGACCCACGTCGACGTGATCCCGCCGCAGAAGGACAACGCCATCGTCGCACTCAAGGCGCTAGGGGAGGCGAACCGCGCGGCGGCAGGGAATGTCCGTTTCGAAATCGTGCAGCAGACCAACCGCCCGAACCATTTCACCGTGTTCGAGGTGTGGCGCTCGCGCGAGGCCTTCGACGCGAACGGCATGTCCGCGCACCAGCGCGAGTTCCGAGACAAGCTCGCGGGGATGGCCGGAGCGCTCTACGACGAGCGCCTGTACGAGATCCTGAATTGATCCGTGAAGGGGAAAACACATGAATCGCATCGGCATTGCAGTCGCCTTGCTTTCCGTCCCTATTGCCGCCGGCGCGCAAGTCTGGAACCTGCCCGCCGAGAGCCAGCGCTGCCCGTCGAAATGGGGCGCGGGCGACGAGCGCGGCTCGGGCAACCACATGAAGAATCCCGAGACCGTGCTGCGCGGCGCGCGGCTCATCAAGACCGGCGAGGTGATCGAGCTCGGCCACGTTCTCGGGCCCGGCATGCCTTTCTTCGGCACGCGCATCTTCAATATGCACATGAAACGCACGTTTATGAACCCCGGAAGGAACACGCGCGGCAGCAACGAGGAGGTGGTGACCTCCGAGATCGGTCAGGTCGGCACGCAGTTCGACGGCTTCGCACATCAGTCCCATGGTGATTCGCACTACAATTGCTTCAAGACAAGCGAGATAGCAACGCGCTCCGGATTCACCAAGCTCGGGGTGCAGAACGCGCCGACTTTCTTCTCGCGCGGCGTGATGCTCGACATCGCGGCGCTCAAGGGCGTGGAGATGCTCGGCGACACCTACGAGATCACGGTCGCCGATCTGCAGCAGGCGCTCGAGCGGCAGAAGCTGAAGCTCCTGCCGGGGGACGCGGTCATCATCCACACCGGCTGGGGCAAGCTCTACGGCAAGGACAACGCGCGCTTCGTGAAAACGACGCCGGGCGTGGGCGTCGCGGCCGCCGAATGGCTGGCGAAGCAGGATCCACTGCTCGTCGGCTCGGACAACTGGCCGGTCGAAGTGGCGCCCAACCCCGACAAGGACCTGAGCCTGCCGGTGCACCAGATCTTCCTGGCCGTGAACGGCATCCATATCCTGGAGAACCTGAAGCTCGACGAGCTGGCGGCCAAGCGCGTGTACGAGTTCGCGTTCACCATGCAGCCGCTCAAGATCTACGGCGCTTCGGGTTCGACGGTGGCACCCGCCGCGATCCGCTGATCAGTCCGAGCGATTTCCGCGCCCGTCGACGGGCGAACGCTCACGCCGCCGGGCGCGGCAGGGGGCGCGTTCGATCGGGCGCTCCTCTATCGGCAGATTGACGAGCGCCGCGAAAATACCCAGAGCGATCGAGATCGGCCACCACCTGGTAGGAGCCGGTGTGGTCGAACAGGTACCCCCCGAGCTACACGCCGATGAAGCTGCCGATCTGGTGGCTGAAGAACACGAAGCCCGACAGCGTCGACATGTACGCGATGCCGAAGATCCCTCCGATCACGCCGTTGGTGAGCGGCACGGTGGAAAGCCACAGCAGCCCGATCGCCGCGGAGAACAGATACACCGAACCCTCGCTCACCGGCGCGAGGATGAAGAGCGCGATCACGACGCTGCGCGACAAGTAGATCGAGGACAGCAAGTATTTCTTCGTGTACTTGGCCCCGAGGGCCCCGGAGGCGAAGGAGCCGAAGATGTTGAACAGGCCCACCAGCGCGAGCGCGAACATCCCGACGTTGGCCGATAGCCCCTTGTCCACGAGGTACGCCGGGAAGTGAATGGTGATGAAGGCGAGCTGGAAGCCGCACACGAAGTAGCCCGCGGTGAGCAGCAGGAAGCTCCTGTGGGCGAATGCCTCGCGCACCGCCTCGCCGACGCTCTGCGCCTGGACGCCGCCTGCGTCCTTGCCGCGCTTCTCGACGAGCGCCGAGGCGAGCGGGGCGATCAGCGCGGCGCTCACCGCGAGGGTGAGCAGGGCGTTGAACCAGCCGAAGTGCGAAATCAGAGTCTGGGTGTAAGGCAGCATCGCGAACTGGCCGAACGAGCCCGCGGCGCTCGAGAGCCCCAGCGCCATGCTGCGGCGCTCGGGCGGGAAGACGCGGCTCACCACGCCGAAGACGATGCTGAAGGTCGTGCAGCCCTGCGCAAGCCCGATGAAGAGGCCCGTCGCAAGGCTGAATTGCCAGCCGGTGGTGGACATCGCCATCAGCACGAGGCCCGTCTCTGCGATGCGCTCGTCGTCCCAACGTTTCCTACGGCTTGCAAATCCCCGGGAAGGGGAACAAGATGTCAGCGCTGTCTGGCGGCGGGGAGCGTCATGGGGGCAGCCAGCCGAGACTCTAAAGGTAATGGCGGGCTTGGCACGCCGCGGTGCGCTCATTGCGGGACCGTATCGCATCAAGGAGCCAAGTTCTGCTCACGATGCGGCAGGAGCATCGTTGGCCACATTCGCGGCCACGACGAGCCGGCTCCCTTCTTCGCTGACGCTCGGCACGAAACCCCTGTAACCGTTGGCGTCGAGCGCCGCCAGGTCACCGTTGTCTTCTGCGATCTTGTCGGTTCGACTCCGTTGGCAAAGGGGATCGACGCGGAAGACTACAAAGACATCATCCAGTCATTCTCCAAAGCCGTCGCCGATGCAGTGTCGGAATTCGACGGCTACGTGGCCCGCTATGTGGGCGACGCAGCCCTGGTCTGCTTCGGCTTCCCGAAGGCGCATGAGGACGACGCCGAACGCGCAGTCCACGCAGCGCTCAGGGCGCTCGAGAACATCGCCTCGCTGAAGGCGCACGGGCAACGTCGCCTGCAGGCGCGCGTCGGCATTGCCACGGGTCTGGTCGTCGTAGGGAACCTCCACGGTGCCGCGGCGCGCAATGAACCTGACTTGGCGGGCGAAACGCCGAATCTCGCGGCCCGGCTGCAGGGCATCGCCGAGCCGAATACGATCGTCGCGGCATCCGCGACCCGACAGCTGGTTGGCGAGTTGTTCGAGTGGCGTGATCTCGGTTTGCAACCCATCGAGGGATTGCCCGAACCGGTAAAGGCATGGCAGGTCATCGGTACCAGGCCGGTCACGAGCCGCTTCGAAGCGCAACGCGACAGCTCGCTCATGCCGATGCTTGGCCGCGACGAATGCCGCGCGACGCTGCGTGACCTATGGCAGCAGGCGCGCGACGGCGCGGGTCGCGTCGCGTTGATCTTCGGGGAAGCGGGTGTTGGCAAGTCGCGACTGGCTGCCGCGATCCTGGAAGATGCTGACCACCAGCCCCGCGCGACTCTGCGCTACTTCTGTTCGCCGTATCGTCAGGGATCGCCGCTGCATCCGTGCATTCAGCAGTTCGAGCATGCGGCAGGATTCTCGCGAGACCACACGCAGGAGGAAAAGCTCGCAAAACTCAAAGCGTCCTTGGGCGACGCTCCGGAGCAGGACATGGCGCTGATCGCCGAGCTGATGAACCTGCCGGCCGGCAGCCGGTTTTCAGTTCCCAAGCTGAGCCCGCAGGCCAAGCGGCAGCGGACGCTGCAGGCGCTGCTCGACGCGCTCGAGCGTCTGGCCCGCCAAAAGCCCACGCTGATGGTGTTCGAGGACGCGCAATGGAGCGACGAGACGTCACGCGAGCTTCTCGGCCGCGTCGTCTCGCGACTCAGTCGGCTGCCGGTGCTGCTCCTCGTGCTTGCAAGGCCGGAGTTCCGTCCGGATTGGATCGCACGGGCGCATGTCTCACACATCACGCTGAACCCATTGACGCCGGAAGTCAGCACCGCGCTCGTACATCTCGTGGCCAAGGATCGGCCGCTCTCTCCGCAAGTCGTCGCTGAAATCGTTGCGCGGACCGACGGCATTCCGCTGTTTCTCGAAGAAGTAACCCGGGCCATCGTCGAAAGTCAGGACAGGCGCGCAGCGTTCCGGGCGGACGGTAGGCAGGACGCCAAGCTGCCTCTAACGCTGCAAGCCTCGTTATTGTCACGCCTGGATCGGCTCGGCCGCGCGCGTGAGATTGCGGAGATTGCAGCCGCGATCGGTCGTGATTTCACGAGCGACCTGCTGGCGTTGGTCGTCGAGCGCGCGGACGACCTTCAGGCGTTGCTCGATCGGCTGGTAGAGTCAGGGCTCGTTCTGGAGCGACCAACGCTCCAATCCGGCTACACGTTCAGGCATGCGCTGATCCGCGACGCAGCCTACGGCATCATGAGCCGGGAAAAGCGCCGCACGGTGCACACGCGGATCGCGGAAGTCCTTGAGACCCATTTCCCGGAGGCCGCAGCAAATCATCCCGAGATACTGGCCTGGCACTACACCGAATGCCGCCTGATTGAGAAGGCGGTTGCATACTGGCTCCGTGCGGGGCAGCAGGCTCTGCGCCGATCGGCGATGGCCGAGGCGTTGAGGCACCTCCGCCGCGGCGTCGAAGTGATCGCCGGCGCCGAGGACACGCCTTGGCGCCTTCAGTGCGAACTTGATCTCACGATCGCCATCGGCAAGGCGCAGATCGCCACGCAAGGCTATGCAATTGCGAGCACCCGCGATACATTCGCTAGGGCGCGGGAGCTGTGCGAGCGAATGGAAGATCCGCCACAGCTGCTCGCGGTGTTGCACGGGCTCTGGACCCATGCGCTGCTGCGCGGGGAGTTCGCATCGGCACAGCATCAAGCCGAACAGGTGCTCGCGCGCGGCAAAGCCCGCAATGACCGGATGTGGCTGCTGATGGGCTACCGTTTCAGCGGCGTCACGCGCCACCCGATGGGAAAATTCCAGGAGGCCAGCCGCCAACTTGAGCTCGGCCTGGAGCTGTACGACCCGGCGCAACAAGCGACCTACGCGGCGTTGACAGTCGATGACCCGCGCGTTGTCATGCTGACGTATCTATCCTGGTCGCTGATGTGCCTCGGAAAGTTTTCCGATGCGCGCCGCTGCAGCGAGCAAGCCGTCGCCGATGCGGAGCAGACGGCACACATCTATACGCTCGCCCACGCGCTGAACGGCGCGGCGTTTGTCGCCCTGACCATCGACTCCCCGCAGGCGGCGTTGCGCAGGCTTGACGAGCTCTCGGCCGTTCTCGCAGACAACGGCATTGCGTATTACGACGCGGTCGAGACAATTTTTCGCGGCTGGTGTCTGGCGGCGACCGGCGAATTCGAGCGCGCCATGTCGCTGCTGACCACCGGAATGTCGGCCTATTGCGCGACCGGCAGCCTGCTTTACCTTTCCGGATTCCTGCGCATGTCGGCCGAGGCGCATAGCTGGGCCGGGCGGGACGGTGAGGCGATGGACCTGATCAAGGAATCCCTGTCGATTGTGGAATCGACCGATCAGCGCTGGGACGAAGCGGAGATTCGCCGAGTACATGGTACGCTGCTGCGCGCACGCGGTGACGGCGCCGCCGCGGAGAAGGCTTTCCACGGCGCCCGCGCCGTCGCTCGGAAGCAAGGCGCGAAGCTGTGGGAGCTGCGCGCCTCGTGCGCATTGGCCGAGCTGCTGCACGCACAGGGCTCGCCGGCAAAGGCACGCGATGTACTGAATCCACTCATTGAATCATTCGGCGCGCAGGCGGACGTTCCCGATCTTCGGCGTGCGCGAACACTTCTCCAAACCATCACACCGGGAGGCGCATGACTGCGGAAATCTCAGAAACTACCTCAATGGGAGAACCGTTCGCCGCAAAAACGCGCAGCACCGGCGAGGCTGCGCAGCACCCGGCGGGTGAGAGAGCCATTCCGTCCTACAAGCCGGGGCGACAGCGGGGAATATTAGTGATTGTACGCCGGTCTTTGGTCTGGCTTTTGACGCGGCAATGGTTGATGCGGCTGTTGCGCACCTGCTGGCCGATTCCCCGGTTATTCCGCTACGCCATGGTGACACGTTACGACGACGTCGCCGAGGTTCTCTCGCGCCCTGACGTGTTCAAGGTCCCGTTTGCCGAGGAGATCGCGCGGCTGAACGACATTGGGGAAAATTCCAGCACGCCATTCATCCTCGGCATTGACGACAAGGAGGCGCACGACCGCCAGCTGAAGCGCGTCATGCGGGCGTTCAGGCGCGAGGACATTGCGAAGGTCACAGCGCTTTCGCGCACGTCCGCGGACAACGCGATTTCCAGCTCGACGGCTTGCCCGTCGTCAAAGCGCAGGCAGATCGACGCGATCAGGGACCTGATCACTCGCGTTCCCCTTGAGGTGTGCAAAAAGTATTACGGCGTGGAGATCGAGGAGCAGCAGAAGTTCGCCTACGCGACGATGGACGTCAGCGGACACCTGTTCGGCCGGCCGACGGTCAAGCCCCGCCCTGCCATCGACAAAGCCGCCGCTTATTTCCGCGCTGTCGTCGATCAGGCGATCGACGGCGAAATCAAGAATCCGGGCAACAGCGACACGGTTCTCGAGCGACTGGTGGCGATGCAGAAAGCTCCCGATAACTTAACGCGGAACGACATCCGCGCATTCCTGATGGGCATGATCGTCGGGTTTGTTCCGACCAACACGATGGCCGGCGGCCACATTCTCGAGATGCTGTTGCGCAAAGAGAAGTTCATGGACGCGGCGCGTGAAGCCGCCGGGGCAGGCGATGACGATCTGCTCGAACGCACTCTCTTCGAAGCCATGCGCTTCATGCCGCACAACCCGGGACCTTTCCGCATCTGCTCGCGCGACTACACGGTTGCCCCCGGCACTTCTCGCGCCAAGACGATCAAAAAGGAGAGCAAGGTGTTCGTCTGGACGATGTCCGCAATGTTCGACTCGCACCAGGTCGACAGGCCGCGCGAGTTCAACCCCCACCGTCCGGCGTCGGACTACATGCTGCTGGGGTACGGCATGCACTGGTGCGTCGGCGCCTTCATCGCGCGGGTCCAGATCGCCCAGACGTTCAAGGCGCTGCTCGCGCAGCCGAATCTGAAGCGCGCCGGAAAGCTGCAGCTGCGAGAGCTGTTCCCCGATCATCTGCTCGTCGAATTCGACCCGGTGAAACGATGACGGGCCATTCCTTCATCAATGTCGTCATTCCGTTCGAGTGCCAACGCTCGGAGGCGGTGAACGACGTGCTGCGGACCTTGACGGAGCCTGGAGACGGCAACCGGCCAAAAAAAGAAATTGAGGGGACGCTGACGAACATCGACACGGTGCATTTCATGAGCATCACGGTCGTGGATCCGACGTGTCCGTCGGAGCGCGACGGATCGTCAGGAGATAAGCCTGCCGCTCCGGCGCGGACGGAATCGCACTTGATAATCGAGATTTCAGCGGACGGCGGCACCGAGGAAACGCTTACGCTCCTCGCGCACAGGATAGGACCCGAACTCTCGCGGATATTGGTCGCAGCGAACTTGACGGTCTGCCAGGAGTCGCTGAAGGGGTACCTGTCGCGGCATAGCCGGGAAATCGGGGCCTCGTGGGGCTCCAACGCACTCGGGCAGATTTTCACGGGTTCTCCGGGGATGAGCGCCAGGCGCATTCTCGATGAAAAGGATCTCGCCAAGCGGATAGACCGGCAAATCGAGGAAGACCGGCGGCAGAGCGACTGGCAAAAACGTTCGCCGCGGCAGCGTCTCGATAGCCTCCGCAACCGGCTCTGGGAGGAAGGCGAATGGAAATGGGCGTTCGTCCAAGAGCCGGCTCCATGCCTTGCCGGCGACCCCCACAACAAATGGAGGGCGGACCTGAAGGTTTCCAACCCGCAGGTGTGGAAGGCCGGTTTGACCATATTGAACGATCTGCTGTGGCCGCTATACCTGCCCTTCTTGGTAGTCGTCCTGGCCGTGCTCGCCTTGACTTGGCGGAATCACGGGCCGAACGCCGAAGTGATGTGGACCACGGACGTGATCCTTGGGCTGCTTGGCGGGCTGGTCGTCGCGCTTGCGGCCGTCTTCGGGGCTGCCTATGGATGGCTGCGCGGCGGGCTGATCGCTTTCGCGCTGTTCGCCCTGGCTGCGCTCGCCCTCGCCTGGCGGTATTACGGACCGGCCGTAGAGCTGCCGCCGAATGCGGACGTGAATTTCTGGCTGCCGGTCGGGCTGCTCCTCGCGCTTGCAGCCGCCTTCGGGGCTGCCTATGGATGGCTGCGCCGCGGGCTGATCGTTTTCGCGCTGTTCGTCCTGGCTGCGCTCTTCCTCGCTTGGCGGTATTACGGTCCGATCGTTGAACTGGTTCAGACCCCGGACGCGAGCTTCTGGCTGCTCGTCGGGTTGCTGGTCGCGCTCGCAGCCATCTCCGAAACATATCTGTGGCTGCGCCTCGTACTGATCGTCTTTGCGGTGACCGCCCTGACTTGGCGGTATTACGGCCTGATGGTTGAACTCATGTGGACCGCATACGTGATCGCCGGACTGCTCGCCGGATTTTTCGTCGCGCTTGCAGCCTTCTTCGGAGCGATCCTACTGCGCCTGCGGCGCCTGGAGGAAAAAGATCTCGTCGAGGACCGGACGCCCTCGTCGCCTGAGGTCGAAAAGCTGATGAAGGTGGAGAATTTCTGCGCGCAGAATCACCTCGCTTCGGTCTCGCGCCTCAAGCCCGGGCTGCTGCGGCGGCTGACTTTGCGTCTCGCCTTTATCGTCGTGGGAACCGGCCGTTTCGTCTGCGCCCCGGGCTTCCTCGGCAAGAACGGCGTCATCCATTTCGCGCGCTGGATGCGCTTGCCCGGCACCGACCAGTTGCTGTTCTTGTCGAACTACGACGGGACCTGGGAATCGTACGTCGCCGACTTCATCGCCGATGCGCCGACCGGCGTGTCGGGGATCTGGAGCAACTGTGTTGGTTTTCCGCGGACACACTATTTGTTCGGTGGCGGCGCCGCAAACCGGGACCGCCTCGTGCGCTGGGCGCGGCGGCAACAGCATCCGACGATCTTCTGGTATTCGGCCTATCGCGACCTGACGGCGGAGCGCATCCGGACTAACGCGGCTATCAGGCAGGGCCTCGCGTCTGCCGATTCGGATGCCGATGCCAGGGATTGGTTTGCCTTGTTCGGCTCGAAACCGAGACCGCCCGAAGCGCTGCAGGTCACGCAGATCCCGACGCTGGTGTTCGGCGGCTTGTCGAGCTTGCGATACGCGGAATGCCACGTCATGACGTTCGACGACCGCGCGGACAAAGAAAAATCCAAGAAGTGGCTTGCCGCCGCTGCCAAACACGCGGCGTATGGCGAGATGCTGCCCGGGCAGAAGTCCGCCGTCGTCGTCGCGCTTTCCGCGACCGGGCTAGCGAAGCTCGGCGTTCCGGACGATGCGCTCGAAACGTTCCCTGTGGCCTTCCAGCAAGGCATGTGGCCCGAATCGCGCGCCCGCGAGTTGGGCGACACCGGCGACAACGAGCCTCAACAGTGGGAGTGGGGCTACAGGCGAGCCGACGTGCTGCTCATTGCCTATGGCTTCGAAGAGGACGATTTGCGGAAGGCGCAGGAAGGATTGATAGATGAGGCGAAGAAGCTCGGACACGTCTATCCGATTCCGCTAAAGCCATTGCCGCTAAAGCCGTTGCCCGACAAGGCTGCCGTCGCGAAAGGTGATGGGGGCGACGCCAAGCACCGAGAATTTCCGAAAGAGCTTTTCGGTTTCGCTGACGGTGTTTCGCAGCCGGTCATCCGTGGCGCTCCGCGATCGAACACGCGCGGCGCGCCGAACGATTTGGTCGCACCCGGCGAAATCGTGCTGGGTTACCCGGACAACCTCTGCCAGATTCCGCCGTCCCCGTCGATTTCCGACGAGCACGACCTGGGTCGGTTGCTACCCGACGTCGGACCCGATCCGTTCCGGCGGCGACCGGAATTCTCGCGATACGAAGGCACTGGCCGACGTGATCTGGGCGCGAACGGCACGTTTCTGGTGGTGCGTCAGCTGGAGCAGGACGTAAAAGCGTTCGAGGACTGGCTGGAAACAGCGCTCGAGCAGATCAGGAATGATGCGATCGTCGCGGCAGACCAGAAGCGCACCGCGATAGTGTGGGGTCGTCAGGATCTGGACGCCGTTACGGCGAGTGTGCTCCCTCGGCCACGCGTGAAGAATCTTAGCACGCCCAAATTGGAACGCGGTTCGGCTGAGCGCGAGAGGGTCAAGGATGCGATCGCCGCGAAGCTGATCGGGCGATGGAAGAACGGCACGTCGCTGGTGCGTAATCCGCTGATGCCCGGTCCCGAACAAGATCCTTCAATGCTGCCCGAGAACGATTTCCTGCTGGGCGCGGAGGACCCGAGCGGCCTCAGCTGCCCGTTCGGCGCCCACATACGGCGCGCGAATCCGCGCGACACGCGTTTTCCGGGTTCGGATGAGGAGATCGCTACGATAAACCGGCATCGCATCCTGCGGGTCGGCCGAACCTACGAAAGACCGGACCCGAAGGATCCCACCAAATTGGACAAAGGGCTGCTGTTCATGTGCCTGAACGCCGACATCGAGCGGCAGTTCGAGTTCATCCAGAAGACGTGGCTGCTGAACCGGAACCTTCACGGGCTGGAGAACGAGATCGACCCGATCATAGGACGCGGCCCAAGGATACTGACCGTTCCCACGCCGACCGGGACGGTTCGGCTTGAGATTGACCAGAACTTCGTGACGGTGAAAGGCGGCGGCTACTTCTTCCTCCCCGGCCGGGCCGTTCTGCATTACCTCGCGGCGTAGAGCCGGGCCGCGTCAGGCGATGCTCTTCCAGTGAGCGGCCGCCTCGGAAAACTTCTCGTGCCCGATGTCGCACTCGAAATGATTGCCCATCCGGATCGGCTGGTTGCGGATGGCGTCGGCGAACCACAAGTCGCCCATCTTCCGGATCAGCGCGAGTGAGCGTTCCGTCATCACGTCCAGTTTCATGTCGATCAGCTCTTTGAAGTCGGACTCGCACAGTCCGCCGGGCAGCTTCCATGCGTGACGGGTCGAATCCCATATCGGCCTCACCAGCGGGCACAGCCGCACGACGTTGCCTTTGGAAAACGTCCCGCGCGCGGACGGCATGGCCTGTCGCAGCGCGACGTAGGCATGGAAGGTCGCGGCGTCGGGCGGATCGTCGAAAATCACCGTCGCGGCCTTCTTCAATGCACTGAGCTGGCAGGTGCCGTCAGGAACCCTGCCGAGCGGCGGGACCGCTCCTTCGGTCGTCAGCGGCTGCGCGCTGGTGCCGGTGCCGAGGCTGAGCACGCGGATGCCGTCGGCTTGGTCCGGCCGGTTGGCGAGGGCTTCGACGACCGCGGCCAGCACCGGATTGTCGTAGCCGCCCAGCGCACCGTCCCAATAGCGGTGACCGCAGAACTCGGCCGGCTCATCGAAATACAGGATCGGCGCATTGGTGGACGCATGGACGGCCTGGACCAGCGTCGCCTCTACCGCGGGCGTGGTGCTCTTTGCCCGGCTCCCGGGATCCGATCGAAAGAATGCAGCGCGTTCCCGGTCATAATCGAACGCAGTCACGATCAGCTTGACGTCTTTTTTCAAATATTGAGGCCAGGCGGACAGCGGTATCGTGGATGGTAGCGGTTCTCCTTCCTGGCGACGGCGGTCGAAGATCCATGTCAGCGCTTCGAACTTGCCGCGGGTCGAATAGCGCGGCAGGAACCGCCGAAGCAGCGGAATCCACCACACCCATTTCAGACTGTACATCCGCCGAAGCGTTGCGGGGTCGCTGTAAAACTCTTCAATATCATGCGGCGTGTAGTTGCAGCACAGCGCGGTCAACACGATGCTGCCGCCGGAATTCCCGGCGGCGAAGTCGAACTCCCGGATGATTTCGCGCCCCGGCGTTTCGGGACCGTACAACTTGCCCAGGGTTCTCGCGTGAATGCCGGCACGGGACCCGCCTCCGTCCAGCGACAGAATCCGGATCTTGTTCATCGCTCCCTCCTGGAGGCGGGATTATCGGCGCCGCGCACTTGGCAATCAAGGCCCCGGCATGCCAGACTTTCACACCGAATTGTCTGCGAACCGGGGAGGACCCATGCCGCGCGCGGATGGCCCGTTTGTCGATCTTGACGAAACCGCAATGCGCAGCCTCGCGCCCCATGGCGCGGTGCGTTCCTTTCCCAAGAACGCCGTGGTGGTCAACGAGGGCGACGCGACCGACTCGCTCTACGTCGTGCTCTCCGGACGCGTCAAGGCGTTCGTGAGCGGCGAGGACGGCAAGGAGGTGGTGGTCAATACCATCGACGCGGGCGACTATTTCGGCGAGCTGGTGCTCGACAGCGGCCCGCGTAGCGCCTCGGTGATGACGCTCGAGCCCTGCCGCTTCTTTGTGATCCCGCGCGGCGACGTCGAGGGCTTGCTCGCGCGAAATCCGGCGTTCGCGCGCGACCTGATCTACAAATTAATCGGCAAGGTGCGCAGCCTCACCAGCAAGGTTCTCGACCTGGCCCTGAAAGGCGTCTACGGCCGGTTCGCTAGGTTCATCGACGAGCACGCGGTCGAGCAGAGCGGCAAACGCATGGTCCCCGAACGCCTCACGCAGCACGATATCGCCGCGCGGATCGGCGCCTCTCGCGAGATGGTGAGCCGCATTATCAAGGACCTCACCGCCGGCGGCTACATCTCCATCGACGCCAAGCACATCACGGTTCACAAGAAACTGCCCGCAAACTGGTGAGGGGCGCGGCGGCGCGCCCTCCCGTCTCCCCTCCGATGACGGTCGCCGTGTCGCGCGCGGCCTCACGCTTCTAACCGCAAGAGTGTGCATTTGACACAAACCAGCGCTGTCATCTGACGATGAGAGAAGAAACCGTGGCACATACAGTGACGTCAGGGCGAGCGATTTCCGCGAGCCCGCTAACTGAGGGGAACGTCATGAAAGCTTCGATAGTGAAACTGCTGGTGGCATTTCTGATGACTGCGACGATGGCGGGGTGTGCTTCGACAGGTGGGGGGAATCCCCCGAATTTCGATTCCGTGAACGACATTTATTACGGGGACATGCCGTACTCGGTCGGATAAGCGACCACAGGCCGCCATACGTGCCGGCGCGGCCCGTGTGGCGGCTAAAGGTCCGCGAGGAAACATTGTCGAGCCGTGGCTGAGGAGGCTGCATGCTGATCGACTATGTGGTGGCTGGGC
>WNFA01013367.1_pt1 | contig 16864 bp, 14 predicted proteins | sample 5400481 | NCBI WGS metagenome assembly WNFA01 (sample SAMN13153340, study PRJNA577476) | soil metagenome | isolation source: 120 cm saprolite under Douglas fir tree site 2 hole 1 replicate 2 | place: USA:California | collected 2015-04-18
CGCGCCCTGGCTCACCCGCGGCTATCACGACGACGAGAAGGCATCCGCGGCCCTGTGGGCCGGCGGCTATCTCCATACCCAGGACATCGGGACCATCGATCGGCACGGCTATCTGGTGGTCACCGATCGGATCAAGGACATGATCAAGACCGGCGGCGAATGGGTTTCGTCGCTCCAGCTCGAGGAGATCCTCGGCCGGAACGAAACCATCGCGGAAGCCGCGGTGATCGGCATCCCGGACCCCAAGTGGGGCGAGCGGCCGATGGCCATCGTCGTCCCGCGGCCAGGATCCGCTCCTGACCCGGCCGACCTCAAGGCCTGGCTCCTTCAGCGCGTTGCCCGCGGCGAGATCCCGAAGTTCGCCGTGCCGGAGAGATTCGCGGTGGTGGAGAGCCTGCCGAAGACGAGCGTCGGCAAGATCGACAAGAAGCTCCTGCGTCGAAATTACGAGGCATGAGCATGGAGAGGTGGAACCGGATGAACCGAACGATCTGGATCGGAACGTTGTCTCGCCGCGAAGCGAATCTCTCGCCGCGAGTCCACGGTAACAGTTCGCTATCGCCGGAGTCTGCCGAGCATCAGTGCAGCAAAGTGAAGCGACCGTGGGAGTAAATAACAGAGGCAAAAAGGAAAAAAACGATAATGACTACACAACAGCAGGTCACGCAGTCACCTTCGCCGGATCTCCCTCGCGGGATTGACCTTCTCCACAACCAAGAACTGAACAAAGGCACGGCATTCACGGAGCAGGAGCGAACCAAGCTTGGCTTGCACGGACTTCTGCCGCCTTACGTCGCGAGCATTGACGAGCAACTGGTCCGCGCCTACGAGGCGTACAAGCGAAACCAGAGCGACCTGGATCGACACATCTTTTTGCGTGCCCTCCAGGATACCAACGAAGTCCTCTTCTACAGGCTTCTACTCGACCACATCGAGGAAATGACACCGATGGTCTACACACCCGTGGTCGCGCAGGCGTGTCAACAATTCAGTCACATCTACCGGAGGCCGCGCGGCCTATTCATCTCTTACCCGCTGCGTGACTCCATCCCTGCGGTCCTGCGGAATCGTCCCGATCCGGAGGTCGACGTGATTGTCGTCACCGACGGCGAACGCATCCTGGGCATCGGCGACCAGGGCGCCGGCGGCATGGGCATCCCGATCGGCAAACTTTCCTTGTATACGCTGGTTGGTGGCATTCGTCCCAACCGGACGCTGCCCATCCTGTTGGACGTGGGAACCAACAACACCGAACGACTCAACGATCCTGAGTACCTCGGCTGGCGCGACGAACGGATTACCGGTCAGGCGTACTTTGACTTCATCGATCAGTTCGTTCAGGCGGTGAAGCAGGAACTGCCCAAAACCTGTCTGCAATGGGAAGACTTTGCCACCCCGCATGCTCGGCCCATTCTTCAGCGCTACCGCGACGAATTGCTCACCTTCAATGATGACATCCAGGGGACGGCGGCGGTCGCCTTGGGGGCGGTTCTCGGCGCAGTCAAAGTGAGCGGAAAGAGCCTGAAGGATCAACAGATCGTGATGTTTGGAGCTGGTTCAGCCGGCATCGGCGTTGCCGATGGGTTGCGTGCGGCAATGAGCGTCGAAGGCCTATCTGATCAGGAGGCGCGCACCCACTTCTGGGTTATTGACAAAGACGGTCTTCTCCATTCGGGACGAAAAGACCTTAGCCCGGAGATGGCTGTCTATGCCCAACCGACAGAGCGTGTCTCCGGATGGCCCCGAACTTCCAAGGGCCAGATCGGTCTCGCCGACGTGATTGGAAAGATCGAAGCAACCACCCTGATCGGTCTTTCGACGGTTGCCGGGGCTTTCTCTGAAACGATAGTTCGTGAAATGGCGCGCAAGGTTCAGCGTCCAATCATCTTTCCCCTTTCCAACCCGACCGCCAAATCTGAAGCGAAGCCAGAGGACTTGATTCGATGGACAGATGGCCGCGCGCTGGTGGCGACGGGTTCACCTTTCGCTCCCGTCCGCTATGACGGGCGAACCGTTCCGATCGCACAGTGCAATAACATCTTCATCTTCCCCGCCATGGGACTCGCACTTGTCGCGTCCGGTGCTTCCCGGGTAACCGATGCGATGCTGCTGGCGGCGGCCCGAGCGCTCGCCACCAACTCCCCCGCCCTCAAAGACTCTTCTGCGGCTCTGCTCCCTCCCTTGACCGACATTCGGAGGGTGGCCGCGGAAATCGCAATCGCGGTTGGCGCAGAGGCGCAAAAGGCGGGTGTCGCTCCGAAGTTGGCCGAGGACGAGCTACGTCGGCGAGTGAAAGCGTCGCAGTGGTTTCCCGTCTACCCATCTTTTGCGGGGACCGACCGATAACACGGTTCGCTCGCTCTTTGGAGCCATAGCAAACGCAACGAAAACGAGGTTGGCATGTTGACCGATACGACTGTTGAAACGCGAAGCGTTGCCGTCCCGCATCGCGTAATCGCCTTCTGGCACACCATGATTGGGAAGAAGGTCGCGATGGCGGTCACCGGCGCCGTCATGGCGCTCTTCGTGCTCGCCCACATCTTGGGGAATCTGAAGATCTTCACCGGGCCGGACGAGATCAACGCCTACGCGCGGTTCCTGCGCGAAGTCGGCCAGCCCGCGCTCGGCTACAGACAACTCCTCTGGGCCGTGCGGATCGTCCTCCTCGCCTGCGTGGTGACCCACGTCACCGCGACCGTCCAGCTCACGCGCATGAAGCGCGCCGCGCGCCCGATCGGGTACGCCGTCAAACGCCACGTGGCGATGAGCTGGGTCGCGCGGATCGGTCCACCGCTGCTGCTGATCTTCGTCGTCTTCCACCTGCTGCACCTGACCGGCGGCGTGGTCGGGTTCCGGGACGGAGAGTTCAGGGATTTGATGGTCTACCAAAACGTGGTGGCGGCTTTCTCGGTATGGCCCGTGACCGTCTTCTACATCGTGGCGATGGTCGCGCTCTGCTTCCATCTCGACCACGGGATCTGGAGCCTGCTGCAGACGCTCGGGTTTAGCACTGTCCGGAACGCTGCCGCGCTCAAGCGTCTTTCGAAAGTGGTCGCAATTCTGGTGTTCCTGGGGTTCATCTCCGTGCCCGTCGCGGTGATGACCGGATGGGTGAGCTGATGGAGACGGGCAAGCTGGACGCGAGGATTCCGTCCGGTCCGATCGAGGACCAGTGGGACAAGTGTCGCTTCGAGATGAAGCTGGTCAATCCCGCCAACCGCCGCAAGCATTCGATCATCGTAGTGGGCGCGGGTCTGGCTGGGGCGGCAGCCGCAGCCACTCTCGGCCGGCAAGGCTACCACGTCCATTGCTTTTCCTATCACGACACCCCACGACGGGCGCACTCGATCGCAGCCCAGGGAGGCATCAACGCTGCCAAGAACTATCGCAACGATGGCGACAGCGTGATGCGCCTGTTCAAGGACACGGTGAAGGGCGGCGATTTTCGCGCCCGTGAAGCCAACGTGTATCGTCTGGCGGAAGTCAGCGTCAACATCATCGATCAATGCGTGGCTCAGGGCGTGCCCTTTGCCAGAGAGTATGGAGGTCTCTTAGACAATCGGTCTTTCGGCGGCGTGCAGGTCGAACGAACCTTCTACGCGCGAGGCCAGACTGGACAGCAGCTGTTGCTCGGTGCGTATCAGGCGCTCGAGGAACAAATAGCAGCCCGCACCGTGACGATGCATATCCGCAGCGAGCTGCTCGACGTCGTGATTGTCAATGGCAGAGCGCGCGGGATTGTGACCCGGAACCTGGTGACCGGCGAAATCGAGTCTCATGCCGCCGACGCGGTTGTATTGGCGACGGGTGGGTACTCAAATGTTTTCTACCTTTCGACCAATGCCAAAGCCTCTAACTGCACGGCGATATGGCGGGCCCACCGTCGCGGCGCCTGGTTTGGAAATCCGTGTTTCACCCAGATTCATCCGACCTGTATCCCATTGAGCAGCGACTTTCAGTCCAAGCTGACGCTGATGTCCGAATCCCTACGGAACGATGGACGAATATGGGTGCCGAAGAAAAAAGGCGAAACCCGGGCTCCCAGTGAGATTCCCGAGAATGAGCGCGACTACTACCTCGAGAACCGTTACCCAAGTTTTGGCAATCTTGTCCCTCGCGATGTGGCGTCACGAAACGCGAAGGAAGTATGCGATGAAGGCCGCGGGGTGGGGCCACATGGACAGGGTGTGTACCTGGATTTCGCCGATGCGATCGGCCGGCTCGGGCTGCAAACAATCCGGGAGAAGTACGGCAACCTTTTCGAAATCTATCAAAGAATTACGGGCGAAGATGCGTACCAGGTGCCAATGCGGATTTATCCCGCTCCCCACTATACGATGGGCGGACTGTGGGTTGACTACACTCTGATGTCCACCATTCCTGGGCTGTTTGTTGGTGGGGAAGCAAACTTCTCTGACCACGGCGCAAATCGGCTCGGCGCCAGCGCCCTGATGCAAGGTCTTGCGGACGGCTACTTCGTTCTGCCGGCGACTGTGCCCGATTACGTTGCTTCCACCAAATTGGAGCCGGTGAACACGTCCGACAGTGCGTTCAAGGCGGCCAAAGCCGAGGTGAAGGATCGGATCAACAAGCTGCTTGCGATCAACGGGAAACGCAGTCCCGATTCGTTCCATAAAGAGCTCGGAAAGATTGTTTGGGATGACTGTGGAATGGCCCGTTCTGATGCAGGATTGCGCAAGGCGCTTGCTCAAATTCCAGAGTTACGCGAGGAGTTCTGGCGCAACCTTCGTGTCGTCGGTACGGACGATGAGCTCAATCAGAGTCTAGAGAAGGCGAACCGCATTTCAGACTTTCTCGAGCTGGCCGAGCTGATGTGTATCGATGCATTGCACCGTACAGAATCGTGCGGAGGGCATTTCCGGGTGGAAAGCCAAACACCCGAGGGTGAGGCAAAGCGCGACGACGCGAATTTCGCCTACGCAGCTTCGTGGGAATGGAAAGGTGCAGGCCAGGCGCACGCGCTTCACAAAGAACCACTGACCTTCGAGCATGTCCCCCTTTCCCAAAGGAGTTACAAATAACATGAATCTCACGCTCAGAGTTTGGCGGCAGAAGAACGCTAACGAACCGGGCAGCTTCGTCAGCTATCCGGTAAACGACGTCACACCCGAGAAATGCTCGATGCGCTGAACGAGAGCCTGATTAACCGACAAGAGGCTCCGGTTGCGTTCGAGCACGATTGCCGTGAGGGTATCTGTGGGTCGTGCGGTTTCCTGATCAACGGGGTGGCGCACGGCGGCCAGCGCGGTACCACCGTGTGCCAACTTTCGATGCGGTTCTTCAAGGATGGTGAAACGTTAACGCTCGAGCCGTGGCGCGCCCGAGCCTTCCCAGTGATTCGCGATCTGGTTGTGAATCGGTCAGCCTTTGACCGAATCATTCAGGCGGGAGGTTTCATCACCGCGCCGACCGGAAGCGCTCCGGACGCCAATGCAACCCCGGTTCCAAAGGACCATGCAGACACCGCGTTTGACGCAGCCGCATGTATTGGGTGCGGGGCCTGCGTCGCCGCATGCCCTAACGCAGCCGCGATGCTTTTCACCTCGGCCAAAATAACTCACTTGAACTCGCTCCCGCAGGGTCAACCGCAGCGGGACCAGAGGACCCTCAGCATGGTGGTCGCGATGAGAAATGAATTCTTCGGCCACTGTACGAATCATGGCGAGTGTGAAGCGGTATGTCCCAAACAGATACCGATAGAGTTCATCGGGAAGATGAACCGCGATCTGATTCGAGCAGTCTGGCACGGGCACCGCGAGCCGCTCGTTATTCCCAGTATCGTGCAACTGCCAGCTGCAGAGGACCATCACGAACATTTTCATGACGGCGTAGGCGTGCAAGCTCAAGAGGATGCTCTGCACCCTCTTCACAAAGAGGCCCCGGCACAGGTTGAGGCGGAGTTCCCGGAGCGCGCTGGGACGCGCCAAGGAGTCCCATCGATTACCGCGTTGAGCAAGACGCCCTAGGCGACATTTCGTGCCTGGCATTCCCATCCCTACTGCAGGCCGGTAGCCCCTTTCGAGACAGAAGTAAACCAAACCAAATTGCGACTAGGAGAGAGCATGTCGTCAGTTCGCACTGAAACGGATAGGTCTTGGAGAGACAATTACTTGGAGAGGAGAAGCATGAGAATAGTGAAGAATGTATTGAGTGCTGGTGTTGTGTTCACGGTCTGTGGCTGGATTCTTCCCGCTGTTTCGGCGCCGGTTGCGCCAGGAGCTGCTGGCGCCGTCAGCGTGACGGTTTTCGAGAAGCCATTAAACCACGAGACGCTATCCGCGCATTTTGACGTGGACCGCGAGCTCGGTCGCGCCTGGATCGACGTGATGATCGAACCTTCGGACTACCCGTCCCGAGAGCCGATCGTCGTGCGGCGTAAGATCGACGGGCTCTCCTACGATTCGACCCGGAAGGCAGTCATCTACCAGAACGGCCAGCGGAAGATCGTTTGCGCCAAGGACTTCCATTTCTTGGGCATGACCTCGTTGAACGTCACCGGTCAATGCATCCTGCGTGCGAGCTCAGAAACTCTCAGGGTGGACGATGGATTCAGACCCAAGGACGAGCCGTTTGGCAAGGTGGTGTTTGAGGCAAGAAACACAAAGCCGGCGAACTGACGGTCAAGGCGTACGGCGAGCGCTGGTAAAAGGGGCGGGCAAGGCACTTGCCTCTTATCGTGGCAAGCCGGCGATGAGGCGTTTGATCCTCGCGCCGTTGTGCGTGAGCACCTTGGCATTGGCGGAGAGTGTCACGCCCGAGCCAGCGGCGTTCTCGCTGGCCGACGCCATCGCCTTCGCCCAGCAACACAGCCCCCGGCTGCGCTCGGCCCGCGCCACCATCGAGCGAGCCCGCGGTCAAGAGCAGGCAGCGTTTGCCCCGTTCTTGCCAGAGATTGACCTGCTTTTTCAATCGGGCGCTACCTCGAATAATCAGGGACCGGGAGCCACTGGTCCGACAGGATTCATCCTGGCAAGTAGCACTCCAGGGACCCACGGTTACGTTCAGACCGAGCTGCAACTGCTCTGGACCCTCTACGATTTTGGCCGAAGGGCTGGACGCCACAATCAGGCAGCCGCCCGAGAGCGGATCGCCAAGCTCCAGCTCGTCCGCGCCGACCAGACCGTGCAATTTGATGTGACCGCTGCGTACCTCAACATTCTTCTGGCTCGCGCGTCTCGCCTGGTTCAGGAGGATGCCATCCGTCAAGCGGAGGCGACGCTGAAAGACGCACGGGCCCGTCTGAAGGGAGGGGTAGCGGACCCCAACGACGTACTACGTGCAGAGGTGCAACTGTCGGAAAGCCAGGAGGCCTCTGTCAACGCCCAAGAAGCGGAGTCCGTGGCCATCGCCCAGCTGAACAACGTCATGGGGCGCGATGCCGCCCTGCCGCTCCGGGTCCTCGAGGTGAAGCTGCCCCCGCCCGAACGCCGTCCATCCTTGGCGGAGAGCCTGGAGATTGCGGCGGCCGAGCGTCCAGAAATCGGCTTCGCCCGGCAAGCAGTCGTAGCCGCTCAGGAGGGCGTGGCGACAGCCAAGGCCGCCTATCTCCCGCTCATTACCGTCAGGGGCAGTACCGGCCGCGTGGACGGGGCGCATATATTGACCGGATGGCAGCTGGGGGCTGGTGTCCACCTGGAAGTTCCCCTTTACACCGGAGGTTTGCTCGACGGCGAGCTCCACACGGCCGAGGCCGAGTTGGCTGTCGCCGTAGCCGACGCGCAGATTATCCAAGACATGATCAGCCTCGAGGTGGACCGAGCGTTCCAGAGTGAGCGGGCCGCTGGCCAGCGCATCGAGCTGTCACGGCCCGCGGTCGTCCAGGCGCAGGAAAACCTGCGCCTGATCCGGGTCAAATACACCAACGGTGACGCCTCCCCGACGGACGTCGTGGACGCCGAGACCGCCCTGACGCGGTCGCAGCAGCGGCTCAACTCCGCGGTCTATACCTACCTAGCCGCGCTGGCGCGCCTGGACTACGCCACGGGCCGGCAGCAGCGTCCTCGGGTCCCTTGATATGCGTGTCGCGCAAGAGTTCCGGTGGTCCTTGCTCGTCGTCTGGAACAGGCTGAAGCACCTTCTCGTCGGCAGCGGCCGGAAGCTTTTTCTGTCAGCGAGGGGCTGGGTCCTGTGCGTCCTCTCCGTGATCGCAGCTCTGGTGGCCTACTACGTGCTCTCGGATCGCTACACGCCGTTCACGACGGATGCATTCGTTCAAGCTTTCGTTATTCAGGTGACCGCACGGGTCGAAGGCCAAGTGGTTCGGGTCGACGTCCTGGAAAACCAGGCGGTCAAGAAGGGCGATCTGCTGTTCGAGATTGACCCCAGGCCCTTCGAGCACCGGGAAGCGGTACTGGAAGCGAAGCTGGTCGATGCCATCCAGCAAGTCGCCCAGATGCAAAGCGAGCTGGCGGCGTCCAAGGCCGATGATGCACGGATCGTCGCCGGGGAGGTTTACGCTCGAGCGGTCCACGAGCAGGAGGCGGAAATCCGGAAGCAGGAAGCCACGACGGAGCGGAAATACTTGGACGCAGTTCAGAAGTACCGGATGGCGAAAGCCGACCGTGAACGTAGCCGAGCCATGACCAGCAAAGTCGAGCAGGCGTTGGCAGCTCGGATCGGCGGAGAACATGCCATCGTCGCCGAGATCAAGGCGCAACTCGCGGATGCCAAGCTCAACCTGAGTTGGACGCGCGTCCATGCGCCGGCGGATGGCTACGTCACCAACGTGCAACTTCGGGAGGGGTCCTACGTGCATGCCGGCTCGCCGGTCCTGACCTGTATCGAGAGCGGCCAGTGGTGGGTCGTAGCCAACTATCGGGAGAATAGTCTCGAATACCTCCGTCCGGGGCAACCCGTGGGTCTCAGCTTCAATACCTATCCCGGGCGGATCTTTCGCGGGGTGCTCAAGACAGTCGGCCCGGGGGTGTCTCAGGGACAGGCCGTCCCCTCGGGCAACCTGCCGGCCGTGGCCGAGCCGCAGAACTGGATCAGGCTCGCCCAGCGCTTCCCGGTGTGGGTGAGTGCAGAGATGCCGGAGGGATACCCCCTCCGCATCGGGGTGACGGCGAGTGTCGCCGTGTACACCCGACAGCACTACTGGCTCAATTCCATTACCAAAGTCTGGCACAAGGTCGTGGCGACTTTCGATTACCTCCATTGAGCGCGGACGTCTCGATTCCGCGAAGCCGGTCGGGGAAACGCGCGCTCGTTTTCGACCCGACGCCAAACGAACAACTCTACGAAGCGTTTTTGCACCAGGGGCAGGTCAAGCATGCCCTGAAAACCGCCCTGGCGTGTTGCCTGGCAACGGTCGCGACTCACTTTTTCCACGTGCAAAGCGGTCAACTGGCACTGGTCTTTGTCTACCTGTTGATGACGATGGGCATGCCCCGGCCGCGCCTCAACTGGCTGCTGACGCAATTGGCAATCGCGATCAGCGCCATCGTATCTGCCGTCCTACTCGTGTCGTTCGGCGCGGCACCCTTCTTCTATCTAACCGTGACGCTGCTGTGGATCGTCATCTGTCTGCTCTTCACGAATTGGTTTCCTTTGCCGGCGACCATGGGAGCCATGGTCTCCGCCATCGGCATCTTTGTCATTTTCAAGGGGACGGTGGGGGCGACGCTGACGTTTTACGCCAATTACGGACGGAACTTCCTGATCGCCGGCTTCTCGGTGGTCGTGGTCTACACCCTGGTCTGGCCGTTGAACGCCCCGCGGCTTTTTTTGCAGCGGCTGGCCGACGTCTACGCCCATTTAGAAGCGCGTTGCCGACGGGCGGCCGGCGAGATTCGTTCCGGCGAGGCGCCGGCGACGGACGCATCTCCCCAGGAGTGGGCCCCGTTCCGGCCGCTGCGCCAGCTCGTGGCTCCCGGGTTACAGCGCGATCGGTTGATTCTCGCGTGCCGGTCCTTGAATCTGCGCCTCTGGTTTTTCAACCGGGCCATCGCACCGGTGATCCCCGCGACTCTGCCGGCGGAAGCGCGCTGGCTGCTGGCGAGCCTTCTGGACCAATGCGGCGGCCAGTTACATGCCTTGCTCGAAGCCGCGCTGCACAGGCGGCAGGTGCCGCCGGTCGATACCGATTTGCTCAGGGATGTGCGTTTGGCCCGATGGAGCGCCGACCAAGCGCCACTTGCCGCGCGGGATGTCCTGCTCGCTCACGGCATCCATCAATCCGTCTTGCAGGGGGTGGCGCAAGACCTCCAGAGCCTAACGACCGCCCACAATGCTCTTCTCACGAGCGTGCGAAGGGGCCTCGCGGGGGAACTGGCCTCCTTTTGGCCCGTGGCGCTTGCCACAGTTCCCGCTCCTGTTGGCGCTGGTATTCCTCGGCGAGTTCCTGGCCAATCTGGTCTTTCAAACGCTGCCGCGCTACGGCGTCGCCGGAATGCAAGCCGGGCTGGCGCTGCCTTTCGCCTATCTTGCGAAGAGCGGGCCGGAATGGGGCTCGCTCGCGGACGTGCGGACACGCTTCTGGGGCCTGGTTGTCGCCGGCTTCACTGCGGTGGTCGTCCACGCTTATGTCTGGCCGGTATTGCCAATGCGTCAGCTGCGCGCCTCGATCGCCGGCGCCCTGCGGGATACGGCGATGCGTCTGGGCCAGTTGTTCGGCGCCCCGCGCTCGACTTGGGAAGGGGCCCCGCCGAGCCTGGCCGAAACGGTCCTTCACGCGCCGGATCTGCTCGAAGACGCCCGCTACCTGCCCGGCTCCGATCACGCAGACCCTGCTTACCTTGGCATGCTTGGGAGCCTGCAGGAGATTGATGCCAGCCTCGAGTACGTGCATTTCCTCCTTGGTCTGGAGGCGGAGCACCCGCTGCGGGAGCATTTTTTTCAGACGGTCGGCGATTATGCCGAGCAGGCCCAGAGGAACCTGGAGCGGGTTGCCGAACAATTCCAGTCCCCAAGCCGCGCATCTCGCTTCGAACCGGTGCGGTGGAAGCCGGATGCATCCGGCCGCTGGGAGCGTGCGTCCCGCGCGGTCGGCCCGCTTCCGGATAGCGCGATCGATGGGTCGATACCCGTGGTGATCGCGCATTGTCTGGACCAGATCGCGCTGGCAACCGAGCGGATTTCAAGCATCGCCCAGGAGATCAACCAACGGGAGCACTCGCCTCTGAGTGACCGGGACGTTGTCTCCATGCGGGGCTGAACGAGAACTGCTGGCTCTTATCTCGTCGGCCAAGGCGGCTGGATTTGAACCAGCGACCCTCGGGTTATGAGGCCAGGGTCGCGCACCGGTGCGGCACGGTCAAAGGCGGTAGGGCGGGTCGCGCCTGACAGCCTTTCCCCGTGTTCTGCGCGTTTATCTAAAGCAGCGCTCCTTTTTAGGCAGCGGCCGAGCGCCCTCGAGAAGTCTGATGTGAATCGATGAAAGGAGAGCACATGTCTTTGCTAGGATTGTTGCAACCCGGGGGGATTGCAGCAGTGATGATTTGCATCGGTCTCGCCGTGCCGTGGCGGGCGGATGCAAGGGAGGATGAGAGCGAGCAAGAGAACGAAGCCAAAATACCTGTTCATTTGCGCCGGCGATCAGGCCCGAAGCGCGCCGGACTTTCTTGTGGTGATCAACTTCGATCAAGACTCCAGGGACTACGGCCGAGTAATCGCCAGGGCACCCTTTCCGACTCCAGACGCCTCTGGAAACGAACCTCATCACATCGGGCTGTCGAGAAATGGAAGAGTGGTCGCCTGCGGCGGTTCAATCCGCATGGGATCTCCATCCGCGAGGAGCTCAACTTGATGGTGACGAGCGACTTCGTCTGCCCGTCCACCACCCTGGACGCGGTGCAAGGTGACGTGGACTTTCGCGGCAGCATCCGAGTATGGACTACAGACGCCGAGAAATTCGCCGGACGATCGCCATCCCCGGTGCGGGTGGAACCATCGATGTTCAGCTGATCCCGCACGACCGACAAGCCAGAGCCTATACAGCGGGCATGCTCAACGATCGCCTCTATCTCATCGATACCGGGCACGGGAGCGCTACCCCAGTGTTCGACTTTGCCGCAATCTCAGCTGGGGGATGGCCGCAACCGATGCGCATATCGCCCGACGGGAGACGCTTGTTCATCTCGATGAACCAGGCGTGCAAGGTCGCGATGTTTGATATCTCCAGGCCCGAGGAGCCCCGCTCGTTGAAGGTGCTGGATCTCGGCAGCGCCTCCGGACCCCACTACATTCACCTGACGAAGGATGGACGACGTTTGGTGATCAGCGATTATTTCCTCAACGAAGACTCGTTTGGGAAAGTCCACGCAGAAGGAGATCACAAGATCCACGTGGCAAGAGTCTCGCACGACGACTTGACGCTGGACAGCCGGTTCCAGCTCGACTTCAACACCGCGTTCGCGACCGGTCCCGCGCGCCCCCACGGGCTTGCGAGCAAATAGGAACTCCCGCCGGGCGAATCTCGTTCGCCCGGCGCGCCCCAACGTGACCCTCAGCTGACGCTGGTATTGGGGATCACGCTGCGCCCAGGCAAGTCACTCCGCGAGCCAACGTCCCGATCCCGTTGATCCCTCAGGCGCCATTGAGGGCCTGGTCGGCAATCTCCTGGGAACCCTGGATGCCGATCCAAGAAAAGGCAGGGAACTCTTAGCCAAGCATGCCTCACTCAAGCCGCGCCGTACGGACTGGAGGGCACGGACCGCCCGCGTCGACCCACGCCTTGAAGGCACGCGTGAACTCCGCGTGCGGCACGGGCACCGGCGCGCGGCCGTAGCCGGGCGACCAAGCCCACAGGACCAGCGGGTCGGAGGAAACGTGATGGACCAGCTCGGCCAGCGTCTTGCCGCCGTTCTGCTTCGGGTCCTTGAGCTGCGCGCAGAGCGCGGAGGACGAGAGGTTGGCGAACACCATCTTGTGTTCCGGCGGAGGCAGGCGCCATCCGGTGGAAACGCCCGGCGGCATGTGCGCGCCGTAGCTCGCGGGCGGGTTTGCCTGCCGGTGGCACGTGGCGCAGTGCAGGCCGGGAGCGCCCCTGCCCTCGGGACCGCGCACCACGAACTGGCCGTGGATGCGACCCTCGTCGCCCTGTAGTGGCTGGTCACCCTGCGGGTGGCAATTAACGCAGCGGGGGCTCTGGAGCACCGCGCGCACCGTCTCGAACGAGGCGATGGCGTTCGCCGTCGGCGAGGCTTCGGCGGTGGGCGCAGGCTCCGCGTGCGAGCAGCCCAAGAGGGGCAGGAGGACGAGCGCACTCGACTTCATGTCAGCCTCAGCGGCAGCGAGCGCAGCCGCTGCCTCGTCAATGCGTACACCGCGTTAGCTACCGCCGCCGCGATCGGCGCGGTCGCGGGCTCTCCGATCCCGCCCATCTTCGCGTCGGACTCGAGAATCTGCACCTTCACCTCCGGCATTTCGGGAATTCGCAGCACGCGATAGTCGTGGAAGTTGCTTTGCTCCACACGCCCCTCCTTGAGCGTCACCGCGCCGAAGAGTGCCGCAGAGAGGCCGAACACCACGCCGCCCTGCACCTGCGCCTCGATTGCCAGCGGATTGACCGCCTGACCACAATCCAGCGCGCAGCTCACCTTATGCACGCGGATTCCTCTCCGGGCGTCGACGGACACCTCCGCCACCTCGGCGACGATGGTCCCAAAGCAGTCGTGCACCGCCAGGCCGCGCGCGCGCCCCTCGGGCGGCGGCGTCCCCCAGCCGCCCTTCTCCGCCGCGGCCTTGAGCGCCCGCCAGTGGCGCGGCTTGTGGGCCAGAAGCGCACGGCGGTACTCGAGCGGGTCGCGCCCTGCCGCCCAGGCCAGCTCATCGATCATGCTCTCCATCGCGAACGCGGTGTGCGAGTTGCCGACGGACCGAAACCACTGCGGCGGCACCTGGTTGTGCGGCGAGTGCAGCGTGATCCTCCGCGCCGGCACCGCCTCCAAGTAAGGCGAGTCGACCGCACCCTCTACCGAAGAAGCGTCGACGCCGTCCTTGACCGTGAACTTCTCGAAGGCCGTGCCGGTGAGGATCGACTGCCCAACGATGGTGTGCCTCCACGCCAGCGGCGTGCCCTTGTCATCTACGCCGACCTCGATGCGGTGCACGTACATCGGCCGGTAGTGGCCGCCGCGGATGTCGTCTTCACGCGTCCAAACGACTTTCACCGCCACGCCGGCCGCCTTGGCCACGTGCACGCCTTCGGCCACGAAGTGGGAATTGAGCGTCGCGCGCCGGCCGAACCCGCCGCCGAGGAACGTGGTGTGGATGACCACCTTCTGCGGCGGCACGCCGGCGATCTCCGCCGCCGCCATCTGGTCCACCCCTTGGAACTGTGTGCCGGTCCAGATCTCACAGCGGCCGCCTTCGAGGCGCACGGTGCAGTTGAGCGGCTCCATGGTCGCGTGCGCCAGGTAGGGCACGTCGTATTCGGCCTCGAGGCGTCTGGCGGCGAGGGCGATCGCGGTGTCCGCGTCGCCCTCGGCCACTGCGACTGCGCCGGCCCCCTTTGCCTGTTCGCGGTACGACGCCAGCAACTTGCCGCTGTTCAACTCAGCGCCTGGGCCCGGGTCCCAATCGATCTGCAGCGCATCGCGTCCCAGCTTGGCGCTCCAGAAGTTGGCCGCCACCACCGCGATGCCGGATGGTACTTGCACGACTTGCTCAACGCCGGGCACCGCTTTGGCCTTGCTCGCGTCGAACGACTTCACTTTGCCGCCAAACACGGGGGCACGCGCGATGAGCGCGGTGCGCATCCGGGGCAGCTGCACGTCGATGCCGAACTGCGCCTTGCCGGTGATCTTCTCCGGCGTGTCCAGCCGCCGCGTCGGCTTGCCGATGAGCTTCCAGTCCTTTTTTCCCTTCAGCCGCACCGACGCCGGCGGCGAGAGCTGCTGCGCCGCCTCGGCCAGCTGTCCGTATGAGGCCCGCGAGGTCCGATAAACTACGAAGCCGTTCTCTGTGTGCAGCGACCGGGGCCGCACCTTCCACCGGTCGGCGGCGGCCCGGACCAGCATCTCGCGCGCCATCGCCCCTACGGTGCGGTAGCGATCGAACTCCGACCAGGTGGTAGTCGAGCCGCCAGTCATCTGCAGGCCATACGCGGTATGCGCATACGCGGGCGCGGCGGGCGCGTGCTCGACGCGAATCTTCGACCAGTCGCAGTCCATCTCCTCGGCGATGACCATCGCCAGCGAGGTCCAGATGCCCTGCCCCATCTCCGAGTGAGCCAACACCACCGTCACCGAGTCGTCGGGAGCCACGCGAACAAAGGCGTTGGGCTCGACCGACGGCTTCTTATCCATCTGCGCCGCGCGCCCCTTCCGCGGCACGTGGAAGGCGATTAAAAGCCCCGCCCCGGATACCAGCAACTCGCGACGGGTGAGCGTCATCGCTGCGCCCTTCTCATCGACGAGGCGCGGCGGATCGCCTCGCGCACGCGCTGGTACGTCCCGCAGCGGCAAATGTTGCCCGCCATGGCGCGGTCGATCTCCTCGTCGCTGGGGTCGGGCATCTCCGCCAGCAGCGCGGCCGCCGACATGATCTGGCCCGACTGACAGTAGCCGCATTGGACCACGTCGATCTCGGCCCAGGCTTTCTGGATCGGGTGCGAGCCGTCGGGCGAGAGGCCCTCGATGGTGGTGATCTTCTTTCCCGTCGCCGACGCCACCGGCAGCATGCAGGAGCGCACCGCCCTACCGTCCAGGTGCACCGTGCACGCCCCGCACTGGGCCATCCCGCAGCCGTACTTCACCCCGGTCAGTCCGCACAGGTCGCGCAGCACCCAGAGCAGCGGCATCTCGTCGGGAGCGTCGACCTCGCGGACCTGGCCGTTCACCTCGAGCTTCATGGCGGTCTCCAATGGTTCACCAACGCGACGATAGAAAACCGTGGCGGCTGGAAGTGGAAGACACGGAACTATCGAAAGCTTGCCCAATCCTATGAGCGATGAGACGAACTCGTAGCGCAGCTCAACCGGGGCAAGTAGGATGACGAGCATGTCGAGAGCGACGCGGTCGAGCAACTCGTTGGCACCGGGAATGGCCGTGCTGGCGCAGGAGGAGGGTCGCAACGACACGCGTTACCCGGGCGTGGCGATCTATCGTTTCACGGTGCCCGAGCCGCCCACGCGCTACGTCTACCCGTCCAGCCTGGTTCTCGTCGGCGCTGGAAGGAAGCAAGTATCTCTGGGCAACCAGACGCTCCCGTACGATGCCGGCCACTACCTCGTGGTGACCTCTCCGATGCCGATACTCTGCCGGACCATCGCTTCGGTCGATGAGCCCGTGCTCTCCATGGTGGTCGAGATCGAGCTCGCCCTCGTCCGCCAGTTGATTCTCGAGGTAAGTGCCCTACCCGCGTCCCGGTTGCCCCGCTCCACTCACAGCGTGTTTTCCGCGCCTCTCTCTCGCGACCTCGAGGACGCCGGCGCGCGATTGCTCGCGTGTTTGACCGAGGAACGGCGGACGAGAGTGCTCGCTCAGCAGACCATTCGCGAGATGCTCTTTCTCGTGCTCGACGGACCACATGGCGATTCGCTTCGGGCGCTGGCCGAAGGTCCCGCGAGCCACCTCGCCCCTGTCGTCCGGGAGATGAATGCCAGATTCGCGGAGCGAATAGCGATCGGCGACCTCGCGAAAATGGCGCACATGAGCGTCCCGACGTTCCACCAACACTTCAAGGCGATGACCGGAAGCTCGCCGCTCCAGTACATGAAGGCGGTCCGCCTGATCCGCGCGCGTCAGATTCTCTTTGGGGGAGGCATGGTGAAGACCGTCGCGCACGACGTGGGTTACGAAAGCGAGTCGCAGTTCAGCCGCGAGTACCGTCGGTTCTTCGGCTCGCCGCCATCGACGCACTCGCACGTACCGCCGCGCGTAGGTTCGCAACGAGTCGCTTA
>WNFA01001960.1_pt1 | contig 16839 bp, 15 predicted proteins | sample 5400481 | NCBI WGS metagenome assembly WNFA01 (sample SAMN13153340, study PRJNA577476) | soil metagenome | isolation source: 120 cm saprolite under Douglas fir tree site 2 hole 1 replicate 2 | place: USA:California | collected 2015-04-18
ATCGGTACGCCATCATCACGGATTCCAATGTCGGTCCGCTGTACGCAGAAATGGTCGGCAACCAGCTCGAAAAGGGGACCGTCGAGGTCCTCACGATACCCGCCGGAGAGTCGAACAAGACCCGGGAAAGCTGGGCCCGGCTGACCGACCAAATGCTCGCCAAAAAGTATGGGCGCGACTCGGCCGTGATTGCGCTGGGAGGCGGGGTCGTCGGCGATCTCGCCGGCTTCGTCGCAGCTACATACATGCGTGGAATTCCGGTGGTCCAGATACCCACCACCCTGGTCGCCATGGTCGACGCGTCGATCGGCGGGAAAACCGCCGTGGACACCCCGGCGGGCAAGAATCTCGTGGGCATTTTCCATCCTCCTGCTGCTGTGCTTGCCGACCCCCAAGTCCTTGCCACACTTCCACTTAGGGAGATGCGTGCGGGTTTTGCAGAGATTGTCAAGCATGGCGTAATCGCGGACGACCCTTATCTTCGTCTGGTCGCCAGCAGTGCTTCAGAAATGCTGTCCGGAACCACCGGTTCGACGAGTGACAGGATGCTCTCGCTCATCGTCCGTAGCATGGAGATCAAGGCCGACATTGTCTCACGTGATGAACGGGAGGAAGGCCTTAGAAAAACTCTCAATTTTGGCCATACGATTGGCCACGCCGTCGAGCTGGTTAGCGGCTACTCACTGCTTCATGGTGAGGCGGTCGCAATCGGGATGGCACTGGAGAGCAGGCTCGCCGAAGGGATCGGCGTAGCCCAGACCGGAACGGCAGCTACGATCACGAAAGTGCTGCAGTCAGCCGGGCTCCCGACCGACCTCCCACCCGGCATCGAACCGGACGCGGTCATCGAGGCGATGAAGTCGGATAAGAAGGGAGTGTCGGGCAAGACAAGGTTAGCCCTTCCGCTTCGCGTTGGCGCGATGGCGGGGGCAGAGGCGGGATGGACTGTTCCAGTCGGTGACGATCAACTTCGGGAGGTGTTGCATGAAAATCGGCAGAATCTCTCGGCGTACCCTCACCCCAGGGTCCGCTAACGACGGCACCCGCCGGCCTCGGCGAGTCGAGGTCGTTCGCACCATCATCGCGGTAACCCTCGGCGTCGCCCTCGTCGGCACAGGCGCAATCGCGCTCCCCTCGCTTGCTCCGGTCGTCCTGGCCGGAATCGAGATTCCGCCAACCAAGGGACCGCAGCTCGAGCCCGAAGACATGGGCAACGTCGAGAGCATCACCGAGGCAGCTGGGTCGCTCGGCGGTCCACTGACGGAAACCGTATCGGACATTGCAAGGGCGCTTCCGTCCACAGCCGCAAGAGTCGCGAAGGCGACGACTGCCGTGACAAAGCCCATCGCCGATGGTGTCGACGTGCTTCCACTCGCCGCGAGAATCGCCCGCGCTACGGCTCACGAAGCGATCAAGATGAAAAAGGGCATCATTCCGCTCATTCCATCCAAGTTCGCTCGCGCCGAGAATGGCATCACTATCCCGGTGTCACTCACGCAGTACTGCGTGCAGGGTGAGACCCGTCGCGGACGCCAAACTCGGCATGGAATCGTTGCGGCCGACCCCAGAATCTTCCCGCTCGCTCGTTACGTCGAGGTCTTCCTCGGCGAGGAATATCTCGGACGCTATCTCGTGGACGACACCGGCGGGAATGTGCTTGGTGCGACGCTCGACATCTGGAACCCCGACTGCAAGGAAGCCGCACGCTTCGGACGTCACTGGGGCAGCGCTGTACTCGTAGCGCGCGAAGTCGAGCAGATTCCGAACGATTCGCTCATGCCCACTCGTTGGGACGGACTCGCGAAGCGCTGACAGCCGCGTGTATTGTTGCCGCAACTGGCCCTACAATTGCTCGATTCACGCGAGAAAATTCTAACCGAGAGCGCTTAATGTCCTCGTTCAGCACCTACCTGATCGGATTCATCGTCCTCATCATCGGTCTGGCGATCGCCGCCATTCTTCTCGGTGTCTCATCCACTTGGGTCACTGTGGGGGCCATCATCGCCATCGGAATCGGCATTGTAACCGCCACAACCCGAACGAAGCCCAAAGATCCGCAGGCTTGACAGTGGCACGAAACGTGGCTGTTGACGGTAGAGTGCGCCCCTAGTTAACGTGCGCGTCCAGCATACCAGGCGCGTCACCCAGGCACGCCGGTCGGTAATGTCTCTGCCAAGGGGCTTATGCAGACAACGGGCGAGAGTAGATCCAAAGGCTTCTTCCGTTCCTCCCCCTCCACCGCGTTCGACCAGTACCTCCAGGACATACAAAAGCTTCCACTGATCACCGACGCCGAAGAAGAGCGGCGTTTGGCGCGTCGTGCGCAGGCTGGCGACGAAAAGGCAGCAGAGCGGCTGGTCACCGCGAATCTCAGGTTCGTGATCTCGTATGTCAAAAAGTATCAGGGCCACGGTCTCGACCTTGGTGAGCTCGTCGCGATCGGCAATGAAGGTCTGCTCAAGGCAGTAAGAAAGTTCGACCCCGATCAGGGCGTGAAGTTTATTTCATACGCCGTGTGGTGGGTTCGCCAGGCAGTTCTCAAGGCGCTGGCAGAGCAGACACGAAGCGTTCGAATTCCGCTCAATCAGAATTCGCAGCTGATCAAGCTGGCCCGGGCACAAACCGTACTCTCGCAGGTGTTGAAGCGCGATCCCACCGATAACGAGATCGGCCGCCTGCTCGAAGAGACCCCCGACGCGGTACGTTCCGCCAAGCAGATGTCGGCGACGGAGATCTCGCTCGACGCCCCGATCGATCGCTCGGATCGCGAGGCCTGCACGCTCGGTGAGCGTTTCGCCGGAGTGGACGGCGCCGAGATCGAGGACGTGACGGACTTCCATCTGATGCGCGAGTTCATCGACCGCGTTTTCCGGAAGTACCTAACGCCGCGCGAGCGGAAGATCCTTCACCTCTACTACGGCCTCGAGCAAGGCTCCGATGCGATGACGCTCGAGAAGATCGGCGCGCTGATGGGTGTCACCCGCGAGAGAATCAGACAGATCCGCGAGCGGGCGTTCGAGAAGCTGCGCGAGTCCCCGGACGGTTCGGCGCTCGCAGGGTTCTGGAGCTAAGCGGGAGGCCCGAGGCGGGAAGCGGGAAGCGGGAGTAGCAGCAAAGCAGTTCGAAAGACGCCGGCCAAATCGAGTCGGCGTCTTTCTTGTATAGAGCTAGCATTCCTCTTCCCTCTTCCCTCTTCCCTCTTCCCTCTTCCCGAGATGGCTGCGACACAGACCGCGCCCGCACCTCCGCGCGCCTCGAAGCTAAAGGCCTTTCTCAATGCCGCGTGCGGAAACGCGGAAGCAGCGCGGGAAGCGCTCACGGTCGCGGGCTTCGAGCTCGATGTGGTGCAACCGCGCGAGCTGGAGCAGCGGCTCAAACAGGCAATCGACGGCGGAACCAAGCGCATTCTCGTTGCCGGCGGTGACGGCACGATCGCGACCGCCGCATCGCTCGTCGCCAAGACCGATATCGAGCTGGCGATCCTCCCCGGTGGAACGCTCAACCACTTCGCCAAGGATCACAACGTCCCGACTGACCTCGGCAAGGCGGCGTTGGTCGCGGCCGATGGCGTGGTCGTTGGCGCCGACATCGGATACGTCAACGACTGCGTGTTTCTGAATACGAGCTCGATCGGCGCATACGTGACCTTCGTCCGCGATCGGGAGCGGTTCGAAAAGCACGTCGGCTACAGGATCGCGAGCTTCTTCGCTCTCGTCCAAACGTGGTCCAGGTTACGGACGTTCACCGTGACACTGGAAATCGAGGGCGTGAAGAAATCCTACCGATCGTCCATGGTCTTCATCGGCGTCGGCGAGCGTGAGCTCAAGGCGCCGGCATTCGGCAGCAGAGTGAAGAACGGTAAGAGCCGACTTCACGTCATGATCGTTCGCGGCCAGAAGCGGGCGCGCCTGTTCGCTGTAGCGGTCGCTGGAATTGCCAGGGGAACGAAGGAGGCAGAAAAACTTCCGGAGTTCGACGACTTCCTGGTCGATAGCTGCCGGATCGATCTCACGAGACCCCACGCCTTGATCGGCCTTGATGGCGAGCTCAAGGAAATGCGGACCCCGCTGGACTATCGGATCGAGCGTGATGCGCTCCGCATCGTGGTCGCCCCGCCGGAGGGAGATGAATAGCTAAATTCCACGGATGACCCAGCCGTCTCCCGCCTCGAGCCCGGCCCAACCCTCGCCTGCGCAGTCCGCGGTCGCGGAGCGTCTGGCCGAAATCGTGGGCGAGCGCCACGTGCTGAGCCGCCCGAGTGAGCTGCTGGTCTACAACTCGGACGGATTGCCCGGCTACAGGCGCCAGCCGAGGCTCGCGGTTTTTCCGGGAACGCGGGAAGAGACCATCGCGGTCGTCAGATTGCTTGCCGATGAAGGACTTCCCTTCGTCCCGCGCGGTGCCGGAACCGGGTTGTCCGGGGGAGCGCTCGCCGACGATATCGCCGTCATCGGCCTGCACCGGCTCAAGAAAATCATCTCTCTCGATGTCGACAATCGACGCGCCACCGTCGAGCCGGGCGTCGTGAACCTGCGGCTCAATAAGCACGTCGCGCCGTACGGTTTGCTGTACGCGCCGGACCCCTCGAGCGAAGCGGCGTGCACGATCGGCGGCAATGTCGCTGAGAATGCGGGCGGTCCGCATTGCCTCAAGTACGGCGTTACGCTCAACCACGTCCTGGCACTAACGGTCGTCTTACCGAACGGTGAGGTCGTCGAGCTGGGCAGCAAGGTCGGCGAGCGGGATGGCTACGATCTGCGTGGAGCATTCATTGGATCGGAGGGATGTTTCGGGCTCGCTCTGGACATAACCGTCAAGCTCACCCCCAAGCCTCAGACAGTAAGGACGCTGCTTGCGGACTTCAGGTCGGTCGACGCCGCTGCGCACGTGACATCTGCGATCATCGCCTCCGGGATCGTACCAGCAGCACTGGAGTTCATGGATGGTGCGACGATCCGCGTGGTCGAGGATTCCATTTACGCCGCGGGATATCCACGGGACGCTGAGGCTATTCTTCTCATCGAGCTCGACGGACTCGAGGCTGGAGTCTCGGCGGACCTCGAAGCCGTGCGGCGGATCTGCATCGATGGCGGCGCGCGCAACGTGAGGGTGGCGCGCGATGATGCGGAGCGCATGAAGCTCTGGCAGGGACGGAAGAAGGCGTTTGGAGCGATGGGGCGTCTGGCGCACCACCTGATCGTGCAGGATGCGGTGATTCCACGGACGAAGCTGCCGGAGATTCTGGCCACCATTCACGCTATCGGTGAGAAGTACGGAGTCGTGGTGTGCAACGTCTTCCATGCCGGCGATGGAAATCTTCACCCGAACATCCCCTACAACGCGGACGATCCCGGGGAAAGCGAGCGCGTGCACAAGGCGATGACCGAGATCATGCGGACGTGCATCGATGCTGGAGGTAGCATCACCGGCGAGCACGGCGTCGGGCTCGACAAGATGGGATACATGGAATCGATCTTCTCCGAAAGCTCGCTCAACGCGATGTGCGAGCTGCGCGGAGTGTTCGATCCGGACAGGCGGTCGAATCCGGGAAAGGTCGTTCCGCTTCACGCCTGCAAGGAATGGAACGCAGTTGCCCGAAGCCGCCTGCGAACGCGTACGAGCCCGCCGGCATATGCAGATGATGATCTACCTGGCGCCACGGCCCGCCCGCTCGAGGCCAAGCCTACGCATCCCTCCGCCGAGTGAGTACGGAAGCGGTTGTCTCCGCGATAAAGGAGAGCGTCGCGACTGGAATGCCGCTTCGGATTGCTGCGCGTTCGACATGGCTCGACGCCGGACGTCCGGTGCGTGCGGACAAAACGCTTTCACTCCGGGACGACGGCGGCATCGTTGGCTACGTGCCGGGGGATCTGACGCTCACGGTGCGCGCGGGAACTTCGCTCTTGGAGATCGAGCGCGTAACGCGAGAGCACGACCAGTGGCTGCCGCTCGACCCTTACGGCTCACCCGACGGAACCATCGGTGCAACAATCGCGACTGCCTCGGCGGGCCCGCTCGCAACCGGTTTCGGGCTGCCCCGCGATCTTCTGCTCGGTCTCGAGTTCGTGAATGGTCGCGGAGAAGTGGTGAGAGGCGGGGGCAAAGTGGTAAAGAATGTCGCGGGCTTCGATCTGTCGCGGCTGATGACCGGTTCATGGGGAACGCTGGGCGTGATCACCGAAGTAACCCTTCGACTGTACGCATTGCCGAGTGCCGATCGCACGTTTGCGATCGCTCTCAGGGGGAGCGAGAAGGACATGGCGTCCCTCGTCCACACGATCGTCGTTTCTCCTCTCACTCCGTACGCGCTTCAGCTCCTCAATCCTCCGGCCGCGCGTTCTCTGGGTCTCGGCGAGCATGCGGTGTGTCTCGTTCGCTTTGGTGGCAACGATGCTGTCGTTCGGTCGCAGGTCAACGCGCTGTCACACATCGCGCGACTGGAAGAGGAACAATCGACCATATGGACGCGGCTCCGACTGCTGGATCGCGACGCGCACACGACGATCAGAATCGTGAGCATGCCACAGCGGTTTCTCGCCAAGTCTGCGAAAATTCTCGGAGACGACATTGCAGGGATTTTCACGTGCATCGATCCGCATCGTGGCGTTCTGAGGATCATCGTTGGAGCTAATGGAAAGAATGGCGATGTTGGTACTTCCACGATCGGAGGATCGATCGATTTCCATAAGGGCGGAGAGGAGTCGACCGAAGTGGTCTTCGAGAAACTTCCTCCAGAAGTCTGGTCAGCGGTCTCACCCAGCGTGGTGGCCGACGGGTTGTCGCAAGGCGTCAAGCGAGCGTTCGATCCGCACAACATTCTAAACCCCGGCATACTCGGCGACTGACGTGACCGCTTCTCTTCCCGCTCACTCGCTACCGCGCGATCCGATGCCTGGGTGCGCTCTTCCGGGCACGCCGCTCGCCGACGCGCTGCCCGGAATCAATGCGTGTGTGCACTGCGGATTCTGCCTCCAGGCCTGCCCGACGTACCTGAACCTCGAGGACGAGAACGACAGTCCGCGCGGCCGCATTTTTCTCATGCGATCGCTGCTGGAGGGCACGGTCAAGCCTGATGATCCGAGCGTGCAGCGGCACATCGATCAGTGCCTCGGATGCAGAGCATGCGAGCCCGTCTGTCCGAGTGGTGTCCCGTACGGCCAGCTGCTGGAGGCGACGCGCGCCACACTACGCGAGAGCGAGCCGACGCCGTTCATCGCGCGACTCATACTGTACGTCTTGGCTTTGCGATGGCAATGCTCGCCTCGACCGGCCGTTCCATCGAGCGGTCAAGATATCAGCCGGTGACCACGGGCGACCGCGGCAATGTCGCATTGCTTCGCGGCTGTGTGATGGACGGCTTTTTCAGCGAGACGAATCGCGCGACCAGACGCGTGCTAATCGTCAACGGTTACGCGACAGTAAACGCTCCAGGGCAGAACTGCTGCGGCGCGCTCCACGCGCACGCCGGCCATCTCGAGACCGCCCGATCGCTCGCGCGGCGCAACATCGAGGCGTTCGAGCGCTCGGGCGCGGCCTTCGTCGCGGTCAATGCGGCCGGTTGCGGAGCGATCATGAAAGAGTATGGGCATCTATTGAAGGATGATCCCGAATGGCACGCGCGAGCCGCAAGCATGAGCGCGCGCGTGAGAGACGTGAGCGAGCTGCTTGCCGCCGCCGGTCCGCGTGAAGGCGGACCTCTTCCCATTCGAGTCACGTACGACGCGCCCTGCCATCTCCAACACGCACAGCGCGTGACGCAGCCGCCGCTGTCCGTTCTGGCCGCGATCCCCGGTCTCGAGCTCGTTCCTCTCCACGATTCCGATCAATGCTGCGGAAGCGCAGGGATCTACAATCTCATCGAGCCGGACACGTCAGATGCGGTGCTCGCGCCCAAACTCGGCAACATTGCTGCGACTGGCGCGCCGTGGGTCGCGACGGGAAATCCAGGTTGTCTGATGCAGATCGGCGCCGGCCTGATTCGCGCCGAGATCCCCGCGCGCACCATTCATCCCGTCGATCTGCTCGACGCATCCTACGCCGCTTTCGGCCAGTAGCGCCCATTGTGGGCACTGGCTTAATTGCAGGTAATGTCGGAAATGAGCGTGTATTCCGCGTTGCACAACGGTGCTCTCTTTTTCGACCGGAGCGACCGGACGCGCATGCGGATCTCCGGGCCGAAGGCCGCCGAGCTGGTCACCGGAATGGTGACGAACGACGTTTTGGCTCTGCTTCCGGGCGAAGGCCAGTACGCCGCCGCGCTCACTCCCAAGGGGAAGATCGTCGCTGACCTCCGCATCTTCGCGCTCGACGATTCGCTTCTTATAGACACTTCCGCCGCTGCCGCTCCGGGATGGAAGGAGATGGTGCGGAAATATGTCAACCCGCGTATCGCACCTTACCATGATCTCACGTCGGAGCTGAGTGACTTCGGGGTCTTCGGACGTTCGGCCCATTCCGTCGTGTCGCGAGTGCTTGATGTCGATGACAAGGACCTCGTGCCGCTTCCACCCTACGGCCACATCAGCCGGCCATTCGGGAACGTGACTGTAATCATCGCGCGCGTTCCCGAGATCGATCTCGATGGATTCGAGATACTCATTCCGACCGAAGCGGCCACGTTGCTCAAGGCAAAGCTGGAGGGAGCGGGAATCTCCGCCGGAGCCCAGGACACATGGGAAATCGCACGCATCGAGAGTGGTCGTCCGCAGTGGGGTATCGACATGGATGAATCCACGCTACCCCAGGAGGCCAACTTCGACGAGCTAGGCGCGATCTCCTACACCAAAGGCTGCTACATCGGACAGGAGACCGTCGCACGCGTACACTTCCGCGGCCACGTGAATCGTTTTTTGCGAAGACTCCGATTCGTCACCCGGCCCGCGCCACCCAGGGGTGCCGAGCTGGTGGACGAGACCGGAAAGGTGATCGGCGACATTCGAAGCTCCGCTCTTTCGCCGCGATTCGGCGGTGTCGGCCTCGGGATGGTGAGGCGCGAGGTGCCGCCGGGGACAACGCTGCAAGCGAAGTGGGAGGGAGGAGAATGCAGCGTGCAAATCGAGCAAAACGAAAAAGGCGCCGCTGTTTAGCGGCGCCTTCTTGATCTCCGAGGAGAGGCTTACTTCTTCTTCGTGGTCGCCTTCTTGGTGGTGGTCGTCGTCTTGGTCGTCGTGGTCGTCGACGCGGCAGTCGAGCTGGCGGTCGTGTCCATCTTCATGCCAGTGTCCATCGCGGCCGGAGCCGGAGCCATTGCGGGAGCGGACGTATCGGCCGTCGCGGATTCATCCTTCTTGGCGGTGCATGCGGCAAGTACGAGAACGGCGGCGACAAGGGCCAGGCGCTTCATTTACGATCTCCTTAAGAGGAACGTGGATAAGTCGCCGGTCCGTGCCCGCGTTCGCGGTGCCCGTTTTTGGCGCGCGCGAAAATTTATCTCATCTGGAACCGCTGTCAAGGGCAGAAGCTTCTAGTTGCCCTCTCGCACACGGGCTAGATTAAGTCTCAAAGTCGGCTTTTCCCTCGGAGAATCAGTTGTCGGTCTATCCAGAAACATTTGGCGCACTCAAGCGCTCTGCCTTCGGCTCGCCTGACCGAAGACAGCAGTCAGTCAAAGATGAGCTCCGCTCGAATCTTCTCACGCGTCTCGCTAGTCGAAAGCCCATCTTCCATGGTGTGATCGGTTACGAGGAGACGGTCATGCCGCAGATCGTTAACGCTCTTCTCAGCCGGCACAACTTCATCCTCCTCGGACTGCGCGGGCAGGCGAAGTCGAGAATCCTCCGCGCGCTGACCACCCTCCTCGACCCGGCAATGCCCATCATCGCCGGCAGCGAGGTGAACGACAATCCATTCGCGCCGATCTCCAAGTTCGGAAAGAATCTTGTCAACGAGGCCGGAGACGACACCCCGATTACGTGGCTCCAGCCGGATCAGCGGTACGTCGAGAAGCTCGCAACCCCCGACGTCACGGTAGCCGACATCATCGGTGACCTCGATCCCATCAAGGCCGCGCGCGGGGGACACATCCTCGGCGACGAGCTCACGATGCACTACGGGATGCTGCCGAGGGCAAATCGCGGAATCTTTGCCTTGAACGAGCTTCCGGATCTTGCCGGAAAGGTGCAGGTGAGCCTCTTCAACATCATGCAGGAGGGCGACGTCCAGATCAAAGGCTATCCGGTGCGCCTGCCGCTGGATGTCATGCTATGCTTCACCGCGAATCCCGAGGACTACACCGCCCGCGGAAAAATCATCACGCCCCTCAAGGACCGCATCGGGAGCGAGGTGACCACGCACTATCCCGAGAGCGTCGAGCTCGGCATGGCGATCACGAACCAGGAAGCGTGGACAGCGCGGGGCGCGGGAAAAGTGCGCGTTCCCGACTTCATCGCCGAGGTGATCGAGCGGGTCGCATTCGAGGCGCGGACTGACAAGCGCATCGACAAGCGTTCGGGCGTTTCGCAGCGCATGCCGATCTCCGTGCTGGAGAACGTGGTGTCGAACGCGGAGCGGCGGGCGATTCAGACCGGCGAGCGTGACATCGTCCCGCGCATCGCCGACATCTACGCAGCGCTGCCGGCGATCACCGGCAAGATCGAACTCGAGTACGAAGGCGAGCTGGTCGGCGGACACGTCATCGCGCGCGAATTGATTCGCCGCGCGGCCGATGCCACGTATCAGGACCGCGCCGGCGGCATCAACACCGACGAGATCATCATGTGGTTCGACGTCGGTGGCGCGCTGCAGGTGACCGATGATGTTCCGGTGGAAGCAGTCGTCGAAGGCTTCGGCAGCGTTCCCGGATTGATGCAGGTCGTGAACACCGCCGGCCTTTCGCCGATGGACGATCTCCCGGTCGTTGCCGCCGGGTGCGAGCTCGTGCTCGAGTCTCTCGTTGCGCGGAAGAAAATCGCGCGGTCGGACGCGGGCACGTACGGCCGGGCCGTCGAAGAGAAGCGCCGCCGACCCTATCAGGACTGACAATTGGCGATTCTCACGGTCTCGCGGCTTTATGGGTCGGGAGGCTCGGAAGTCGCCGCCATCGTCGCCAAAACCCTCGGCTGGTCCCTGCTCGACAACGCTGTCGTCGATGCCGTTGCTACACGGATGGGATTGAGCGTCGCCGAAGTGCAGGCACGTGAGGAGAGAGTTCCGTCACTCGTTGAACGGCTGACATCGGCGATGGCGATGGGCTCGCAGGAGTGGATGTCGCCGATCGCGGACACAAAGCGTCCGACCGACGAGCAGTTGATCGAAGTCACCCGGCACATCATCGAGGAAGCGATCGTGCGCGGCCCGGTGGTCGTGGTGGGACGCGGCACGCAGGAGATGCTGGCCGAGAGGGAGGACACGCTCCACGTGTTCTGCTACGCGCCGAGGAAGGCTTTGATCGCGCGGACGATGGAGCGGGAGGGCTTGAGCGCCGAGGATGCGGCGCGCCTCGTAGACGACACCAACAAGCAGCGGGACCAATGGGTGCGGTTGCATTGGGAGCGCGACCGGCGGGCGCTCGAGAATTACGATCTGAGCGTGAATACCGAGAGACTCGGGATCGAGGGATCCGCTCAGCTGATCGTGACGGCTGCGAAAAGTAGGTTCAAGCTTTAAGAGCAACTGCAACTGAACGGGATCCGAGATCCCAGAGGCATAGATGTTAGGGGTTAGGCACTGCGCTCGGACCTCACAACCGCCATTCACGTAAATGGTGTGGCTCGAACTCACGAACCGCCATTCAAGCACACGTCCATGATCCACCCCGGAATGGTCGGCGCGCTGTGACCAATAACTGAGATCTCCGCCTCTCAGATCTCGGATCCCGTTCAGGTTTCTTTTTTGGCCTCTCAGATCTCGGATCCCGTTCAGTTGTCTTTTATTTTGGATTCGTCGCCCAGATAGTCGACTCCGTCACGAACCCCCGATCCTCTACCTCGAGCATGCTAACGATCAATCGGGCGATGTCCGAAGCGTGCAGCTTGCTCGGATTGTCCGGCCTGGCTGATTTTGGGGACGACTGACCTTCGCCGAAGCTGGTGAGGACTTCGCTCGGGTTCACTTGCATGGCCCGAATGTTGTGCTGCCGAAGCTCCGCCCTCCAGCACTCGGTCATGGCATGTACCGCGAATTTGCTCGTGCAGTACGCCGTTTCGTTGGCGAATCCACGCTGTCCCGCGGTCGACGAGAGGTTCACGATATTTCCGTAGCTCCGGCCGACGAAGTGCTTTGCTGATTCCCGCGCAACGAGCATCGCTCCGAACACGTTGGTCTGCCAAACACGAAAAAACTCGTCCCCTGTCAGCTCGAGGAGAGGGGCGAATCACCCAAACCCGGCGTTGTTGATGAGCACGTCGTAGTCGCTGTACTCCTTGACCACGGTGGAGATCATTCGCAGCACGTCGTCTTCCTTGCTCACGTCGGCGACTATCGGCAGAGCACCGATCTCCGGGGCGGCGGCTTCGAGCATATCCTGGTGCCGCGCACAAATCGCCGCTCGCGCGCCACCGTTGCCTAGCAGACGCGCAGTCTCGAGTCCGATTCCACAGCTGCCGCCAGTGACGAGCACCGCCGCGTTCTTCAGATCCACTGTTTCTCCCTGGTGCCGATCGTTTCGCGCACGAGCTCGGCAAAGTCCGTGACGTCGGCTTCGACCGTGTCGAACGAAGTGATAAGACGCGCTTCGGAAGTGGCCTCGTTCCAGACGTGAAATGGCCAACGCTCCTGGACCTTGGGGATTATCTCCTTCGGCAGCGTCGCGAACACTTCGTTCGCCTGCACTTGCTGCGTGAGCGTGACGCCCTTGATGCCCGCGAGCTCTCCCGCCAGCAGCTGGGCCATCCTGTTCGCATGAGCCGCGCTCCTCTTCCAGAGATCGTTGGTCAGAAGAGCGTTGAACTGCGCCGCGATGAACCGCATCTTCGAAGAGAGCTGCATCCCCTGCATGCGCTTGAACTCGAAGTCGTCGGCCAGCAGAAGCTTGAAGAATATCACGGCCTCTCCCGCGACGAGGCCGTTTTTCGTCCCCCCGAATGAGAGCGCGTCGACGCCCGCCCCGCTCGTGATCGCTTTCAGCGGCACGTCGAGACTCACGGCCGCGTTGAAGATTCTGGCGCCATCCATGTGCAGCAGCAACGAATGAGAATGCGCAAAATCCGCGATGGCCCGGATCTCCTGCGGCGTGTACACCGTGCCGTACTCCGTCGCCTGCGTGATCGAGATCGCGCGCGGCTGCACGTGATGCTCGTTCCCGATGTCGTGCAGATGCTCGCGGATTCCAGGGACGGTGATCTTTCCGTGCGGCGACGGAACCGTGAGCAGCTTGCATCCGATGTGCTTTTCGGCGGCACCACACTCGGAAGTGTAGACGTGCGCCGTCTCGGCGCAGATCACCGCCTGGTGCGACTGCACCATGCTCTGCAGGCAGAGCACGTTCGCCGCCGTGCCGCTGAATACGAGAAATACTTCCGGATCACCGCCCAGTTCGGCGGCGATCCTGGCAATGGCGTCGCGCGTGTATGGATCGCCGCCGTACGAAGGAACATGGCCGAAGTTCGCGGCGGCCATCGCTTCAAGGACCTCAGGATGTACACCGGCCCAATTGTCGCTCGCGAACGCGCGTCCCGGCTGCTGCTTGTGCGGCATGCGCCTACGATAACGTCTCGCTTGCTCCAGCGGCAAGACGACCGCTGCCCGCGTTGGCCAGTGTTGTCGTGAACTTCTAGTGAAAGTCGCGGCTGGCGTGGACTAGCTGCTTCACCTCGAGCTCGCGGAACTTTTTGCCGATGACGTTCCGCACTCCGCCATCGCGCTCGAACTTGCCCTCCACCGCCACGAAGGTCGAGAACTTCACCACCTCGGAATATTCCTCGACGAGCCTCTTGGAGACGATCACGTTGATAAACCCGAACTCGTCTTCCATCAGCAGGAACACCGTGCCCTTCGCGCTCTGCGGTTGCTGGCGAATGGTGACGAGTCCAGCCGTAGTGATCCACTCTCCGCCTTTGAGCTGCTCGAGCTGGCGTGAGTCGAGCACCCCCGCGTTGCGCAGTTTCTCACGCAGATGCTCCATCGGATGGCCGCTGACACTGATGCCGACCGAGAAGTAGTCGAGGAAGATCAGCTCGTCGCGCGTGAGGGGACGCGGGTTGTAGGGCGTGATCCGCGCCGGAGCGAGTGGCAGGCTGTCGCCCACTGCGCGCATCGCGATCCACGCGGCGCGGCGACGATCCGGCTCCCAGGCGCCGAAGGCACCGGCGCGTGCGAGCTGCAGTGCATCGGCCCGCTGCAGCTTTGCCCGCTGCACCACGTCGTCGATCGAAGAGAAGCGATCCCATCCTCTCGCTGCCTTCAGCGCGTCGAGAGATTTCTCGCCGAGTCCGCGGATATGCCGCCAGCCGATTCTGAGAGCCGGCCGGTCCGGATTTTCCGTCGGCTCGGTGGTGCACTCCCAATCGCCGTCTCGCATGCAAGGCGGCAGAGACTTGAGTCCGTGCCTCCTCGCATCGTGAATCAAAGTCGATGGCGGATAGAATCCCATCGGCCAGGAGTTCAGCAATCCGGCGTAGAACTCCGCCGTGTAATGCGCCTTGAGGTATCCGGTCGCATAGGCGATGAGAGCGAAGCTCCACGCATGCGATTCGGGAAATCCGTAATTGGCGAAGCTCTTGAGATCCTCGGCGATCTTCGCCGCGACATCTTCCGTGACTCCCCGCTCGACCATGCGCGCGCGAAGCTGCTCCAGCACGCGATGCAGCTTTTCCACTTTTCGAATATGTCCCATGGTGCGCCGCAACTCGTCGGCCTGCGCCGCCGAGTAGCCACCGAGCTTCATGGCGATCGCCATCGCCTGTTCCTGAAAAATCGGGATTCCCTGCGTACGCTTGAGAATCGGTTCCAGATCGGGATGCAGGTACGTCACGGGCTCGAGCCCACGCCGCCGCGCAGTGTAGGGATGTACGAAATTCGCCTGGATCGGACCGGGTCGAATGAGCGCCACCTGCACTACAATGTCGTACAACCGATCTGGCTTCGTATGTAGCACAGAAGCGATCTGCGCCCTGCTCTCGATCTGGAAGGTGCCGATCGTCTCGCCGGTCGCGATCAGGTTGTACGTCTCGGGATCGTCGGGAGGCAGCTTGTACATCTCCGGCCTGGTTCCGGTGCGAACCTCGATCATGTCGAACGCGCGTCGCACCAGCGAGAGAGCGCCGAGTCCGAGGAAATCAAACTTCGGCACGCCGACGGCATCGAGATCGTCCTTGTCGAACTGGATGATCGTGCGACCCATGGTCGTGTGCTCCACCGGCATGTAGTCGCCGAGGGGCGCGGAAGACAGCACGAATCCGCCGACGTGCGTGGAGCGAAGACGAGGCACTCCCTCGAACGCCGCCATCGCAGCGAGAGTCGCTTTCCCGCGTGGATTGTCGAAATCGAGGCCGAGCTTGGGAGCGAGGATCTCTTCGATGTACTTCGCGCCTTCGATCGGATCGCTCCAGTGGATCCTCTTGGAGATGTTGGTCGCCATCTCCACCGGGTAGCCGAAGGCGCGCATCGAGTCGCGGATAGCATTCGGGCCGCGATACATCTGCACGATGCAAGTGATCGCCGCCTGGGCCCGATTGTACTTCCCGTAGACGTAGTCGAGCACTTCCTCGCGGCGGTCGTGCTCGATGTCGACGTCGATGTCGGGAGCTTCGGTCTGTCCATCGACACGGATCTCGGAGAGAAAGCGCTCGAACAGAAGTCCGTGCCGCACCGGATCCACCGCCGTGATCGCAAGACAGTACGCGACCGCCGAGTTCGCGGCGCTGCCGCGTCCCTGGCAGAGGATTCCCTTCTGCCTGGCGAAGTGCACCGCGTCCCACATCACCAGAAAAAATCCGGCGAAGCCGAGATTGCCGATGACCCTCAGCTCGTGCTCGAGCTGTGCGGTCTGTTTTTCGTCGACCTCACCCCACCTTTCTCGCGCGCCATCAAAGACTTTCTCCTTGAGGAAGGTGTCGTCGTTATAGCCGGCGGGCACCGGAAATTTGGGCAGCGGCGGTCTCACCCAGGCGAGACTAAAATCGCACTCCGATGCGATTCGCTCGCTCTCCTCCAGACCCGCTTCGCGCCCCTTCCAGCGCGTGGCCATCTCTTCTGGGGATGCGAGACGCCACTCACCGTTCGGATGCAGCAGTCCGCGTGCGAGCGCGTCGTCGATGGTCGTGTCGTATCGAAGAGCGGTGAGGACGTCGTGCACGAGCCGGCTGTCGTTGTCGATATAGCGTGCCTCCTGACAAATCACCCATGGCACTTTGTGACGCTCGGCCAACTCGATCAGCGCGGTGGCGAGCGCCGCTTCGTTGCCGCTCGTGTGGTGCAGCTGCACTTCGACCGCGAGTCTGTCACCGAAGACTTCGCGCCACTTACAGAGCGTGCGCTCCGCGCTTCTGTAGTCACCAGTGCGGAGACTGGATGCGACCGGCCCGGACGCCGGACCGGTCAACACCTGCAGTCCTTCACTCCGCTCCGCTACCTGTTGCCACGAGATGCGCGGGCGTCCGCGCGTCTTCTTTCCATCTCCCTTCTGCCACGTCGACAGCTCACCGACCCGCGACCTCGTGACGAGGGAAGCCAGGTTGTTGAAGCCCTCTTTCGTCCGAGCCAGAAAGGCGGCGGGACATCCATCGATCACGAGCTCGGCACCGACTATTGGCTTCACATTTTGCCGGCGCGCCTCCAGTCCAAAGCGAACTATTCCTCCGAGATCAGCGGTGTCGGTGATCCCGATGGCGCTGTAGCCGAGTGATGCCGCACGGGCGACGAGTGCTTCCGGGGAAGCGCTGCCGTCGCCGAAGGAGAAGGCGG
>WNFA01022786.1_pt1 | contig 16832 bp, 15 predicted proteins | sample 5400481 | NCBI WGS metagenome assembly WNFA01 (sample SAMN13153340, study PRJNA577476) | soil metagenome | isolation source: 120 cm saprolite under Douglas fir tree site 2 hole 1 replicate 2 | place: USA:California | collected 2015-04-18
ATGAATAAACAACCAGGCATAACCCAGGAACAACTTGCCACCAATATTGCCCACGTGCGTTCTTCCATCGCGGAAGCAGCCCGGCGGCTAGGGAGAACACCCGCAGAGATCACGCTGGTCGCTGTTTCAAAAACGATGCCTATCGAACTTGTACAAATGGCGTATAATCTAGGAGTGACCAATTTTGGCGAGAATCGTGTTCAAGAAGCCTTGCCCAAGATTGCTGTGTTCCATCCGCAAGGACTGCGCTGGCACATGATCGGTCACTTACAAAACAACAAGGCAAGCAAAGTGGTCAGTCCATTTTATTGTGTACAAAGCGTAGATAGCCTGCACCTGGCACAGGCGCTGAATCGGTACGCAGGAGAACAAGGAAAACGCCTTCCCGTGCTGCTTCAAGTCAATGTTGCTGGTGAAGCAACCAAGGAGGGCGTGTCGCCAGCCGAAGCACCCATATTGGCGCGTCAAGTCGTAACGCTGCCCTATATTCAGGTAGAGGGTTTGATGACCATCGCGCCGCTGGTAGAAGACCCGGAACAAGTACGGCCCGTATTTCGTGAGTTACGTATACTGCGAGATCAATTGCGTACCGAACTGCCGGCAAATTCATGGCGGCATCTATCTATGGGCATGACCGATGACTACACTGTAGCTATTGAAGAAGGTGCCACAATTGTCCGTATTGGACGGGCCATCTTTGGCAAACGCATTACAAAATAGCAGGGTTCCTGGGTGCGCACCTATTTTGGACAGGCCCAAGCACCCAATTCATTCGTATCATAGTAGGGGCGACCCTTGTGGTCGCCCTCTTGTGGTCGCCCTCGACTCTTGTGGTCGCCCTAAGGAAGTTAAAACAATGAAAACTGAAGATATGCTGTTTGGTCGCCGTATCCGGCAAAACCACGCCCTGGAACATGCAACGATAACTATACTCAGCGGCATTGTCCCTGATTTACGCATCAGCGCTCGTTCCAGTTCCCGTGGCTTTATCATTTTCGGTGACGTAGACCTCGGCCAACTGCGCCGGGCGCTGGATGAAGCCCTACGTCGTTTACAGGCGGGCGAAGCGGAACTTGCCATCCATCCCAACTGTGGCACCAACCTGGTCGTTGGCGTCTCATTGCTCACAGTTGGCACGTTGCTCGGCATGACCTCCAGTCATGCGCGCACACGCATAGCTTCGACCGCCGTCTCTTCCCTCGCCGGATTAATGGCGGCTCGCCCACTTGGTGAATTTGTACAGAAACATATCACAACGCTGCCCGACCTTAGAGGAGTGCGCGTAACCGATATCTTCCGGCGCAAAATCCTGGGGTTCACTATTATTGAAGTACGTACTGTACAGGAGTAATTAACATGCTTGGCGTACCTGAGAGTCATGGAGCTATCTACGCACTTATTCTCTATAGCACAGGCGCTATTATTATCGCCATGCTCGTGCGAGCTATAGCTTCCTGGTTCCGCATCGATGAACGATACGCTTTTATCCGTTTTCTGGCGCGTCTCACCGACCCTTTCATCGTGCCCATACGTCGTATCGTCCGTCCGGTCGGCATGATAGACATAGCATTTTTCATCGCCTGGTTTCTGGTTGCCACAATACAAACATTGCTGCTTCAATCTCTACCCCCCGGATGGTAGATACCATGCGCATCAATGTACGCGTGATCCCTCGTAGCAGCAAAAACTCGATAGAGTGGGAAGAAGGCACGCTCAAAGTGCGCCTGACAGCCCCACCCGTCGATGGAGCCGCTAACGAAGCGCTGCTTACATTGCTTGCACAACGCCTTGGCTTACCTAAACGCGACATACATATCATACAGGGCGCAGCAGGTCGCCACAAAACCATAGAAATCACCGGAATGACATCACAGGCCATCGAACAAAAAATTAAAGGGTAATGTAGGGCAAAAAATGATGTCGAAGCGTCTGTGGTGGCGGCGCCACCGCAGACGCTTCGACATCATTTTTTGCCCTACATTATAATTTTTAGCAGTGACCTACCTGGAAACAGCCCTGGACTGAATCCTCGACAAAGAAACCACCATTAACGACTTTCAGAATGACGAACGCCTTCTGAATAGGATTACCATCAGATCCAAACGCTATTTGCCCACTCACGCCCTGAATTGCCTGCTTACCACTGATCTGTTTTAAGGCTTGCAGGAGGTCATTTGGTGTGATGACTGTTTTTGTTGTATTGGCGAGAGCATTACCGCTCGCAGTTAACATCACAATCGTAGCATCATAGGAGAGGATGGTATCACCGTCGGCGCGGCTATAGCCATAACTACCCGAAGTGTGCTGGTTATTGGGATCGTAGTCCGCTTTGTAATCTGTAAAGAAAGAAGGCAGACTACAGGCAAACGATAGCCCGGATTGGCACAGAATACCCCACTCATCAGGGTAGGCAAACGTGGTAAAGTGCAGGCGAACCCTGGCCCCTCTAGCACTACTTGTGTATCCTCCCAACTCGTAGAGGGCATCGCCACCCATTACCTGCAAATTGGCAAATTGTCCCGACGTCGGTAGGTCCGTCAGGAGCACACTGGCATCACTGGCATAGCCAGAAAAGTAGATCAGGTCCGGATTATGAGTTTCGGCGTCGTTTAAGAACTGCACAAAATTATCCGGCTTTCCTACGGTATACTTCTCTGTAACAACAATCTGGTTGCCATCAGCCGTGAACTGATTTTGGAAAGCTTGTGCCAGGGTCTTACTGTACGAATCGGCAGGGTCATAGAAGAGTGCCACGCTCCTTGCCTGCAATACTTTTTCAGAATACGTTGCCCCAACAATTCCCTGGTCCTTATTGGGCGGAGCTACCCTGAAGAAGTAGGGAGATACTCCGGTCAACTGATCGCTTGACGCGGTCTCCGAAATCATCGGAATATGTGCCTGTTTCAGGACATTGTACACACTGACAACCCTGGAACTAAAGGGCCAGCCCATCACACCTACAAAGGTCTTGTCCGCGTGCGCCAACCTCACGATCTGCTGCGCCACCGTGTTTGCATACTCCGTCTTACTCCCCGAACTGGCAATCAGCAGGAGAACTTTTACGCCATTGGGGAGTTTAAAACCATCATTGTACTCCTTTTGTGCCACATAAGCCCCCTGCAGGTCGTCGCGTCCAACACTGACAGTCCCGCTATCCCCGCTGAGCATCGTCGCGACGACAATCGTGGTATAGGGATCGCCAGAAGCGAGCACACGTTGATCTTCAAGGTAGATGAGCGACTCGGCATCATTCGTATCGTTCGAAACCGCTTCATTCCACAATGACACGGCGCCACTAGTATCATGCTGCGCGAGTTTTTGAGCAGCCTGCTGTTTTAAAGCTCCACCAGGCCGGTTGGTATCAAAGGCAACAGTACCGTCACTAATGCCGATAGTCTCTCCATCAGCCGCTTTGATGGCACCAATGCCATTGGAAGGTACTGCCGTCGGGATTGGCGTAGGACTACTTGTCCCCTGACCCTGGTTCTGACCACGTAAGAAGTTCAATGCGCCAAATGCCAGCACCCCAATCAGCACAATTACAATCACGAACAGCAGAAAATTGCGCCCCGTATTGCTGCCTCCCCCTTGCCTTGGTGGAGGTGGATACCCGGTTCCTGGCTGATAGGCCGGCGGCGGAGGTGGCACAGGTGTAGTCGGCGCCTGTTGCAGCCGCCCTGCTTGGTTCGCATATGTAGCCGGGTTTGTATACGTAGATGCACTCGCGGCCCCCGCGGCTGGCATTGGCCCGGAAGTGCCCAGCGTATAGCTACCCGTATTGCCAGAGACGCCGAAGCGTTTCAGTAAGATGTCATCGACATCATGTTTCATCGCCATCGCACTCTGGTAACGCTGGTTGACATCGTTATTGACTGCATGTGCAATCACTCGCTCCACTTCAGGCGAAAGCTGAGGGTTCAGCGTCCGCGCGGGCGGATACATAAATGGCGGATAATTGCGAGGGTCGCGATTGGTTAAAAGATGGTGATATTGTTCGGGAGGCGCATAACCAGGTGTGCCCAAAGCCGAGGTTTGTTTGCGCTTGAGGTTGCGAGCTTCGTCGGCACGAGCAATCCCAAAGTCAACCAGGTGTGCCCGCTTATCCTTGGCCCCGATGATTATATTCGCAGGCTTAATATCACGGTGCACAACAGGCGGCTTCTGTTGCGCTAAGTAGTCAAGCGCATCCAGCACTTCCGAGGCATTGCCAAGCACATCGCGTTCCTTCAGGGGTTGGTTGAGCCGATCTATGCGCTCTTCCAGGTTTTCCCCCTCCACGTACTTCTGCACCATGAAGTAGCGCGATCCCTCTTCGAATTTATCGGTCACATCCGGTATCAGCGGGTGATCAAGGTGCGCCAACGTCACCACTTCCTTGTCGAAGTTTCGCACATCTTCTTGGAATTTAGCAGGGTCGGTATTATCGCTGGTCAGTTCCTTGATAACAACCAGCTTGTTATCCGTGCGCTTATCAGTCGCCAGTAGTGCCGCTCCCATACCACCCTCACCAAGTATCTTTGTGATGACATAGCGCCCACCCTGCAAGGTTGAACCGGTGGCAAGTGAACGTGAAGTGCCACTTTTCGATGTAATGGTAGGAGTATCTGTGGCATCAGGATTCAAGGCTCTACCACAATTGCTGCAATAGTGGACGCCATCGCGGTTTTCATACTTACAGTAGGGACACTCCATAGTTCGTACCTACTTTCTCCGATTGCGGTATGTCTTTCATGCCTCCAACAAGCGACCTCGAAAGGCCGCCCTTATGGCAGATTATACGTTGTTTCTGCTTCATAGTCGAGAGCACAACGAGAAAACTATTCTATTGAATATATACGTAATCATTTTGCAAAAGTTCAGCGCTAACTCAACTGTTCGATCAAATAGCAAAATATAAAAAACTCGTGTCGAGGTGTTGATGCGGGCACAGCCGCATCAACACCTCGACACGAGTTTTTTATCTCCTCTTTTATTCAAAATGGTGCATTTACTGGTCTTCTATAGATGTTGGCAGCGAAGAGAGATGATACCCGGTGCGAAATGATTCGCCTTTTGCAGGTACTCTTCTTCATTAGCCTCGATCATCAGTTTATGCATCACTACCACATCCCCATCCGGTAATGGCTCCGCGGGTTGCAGGCAAAGCTCCATTACCGCGCAACCTCTTTCGTAAACCTTTACAAGTCCCCCGGAGCCAGGAATTCGATAGACACGATTGTCTATTGATGGGCTAGGCACTTCAAGGTATCCAAACTTGATTAGTTGCTGGTACTGATTCTCCGACAGCATTTCTCTGAGCAATGCCTTAGCTCGGCTCTCGGCTGAGAGGTGCTCGCTTACAGACTCGCGGAAACGACCAACTCGGCCATCAGGGGCCTGTGAGAGGTAGTAGATTGCCAGAAGCAGGAATAGCAGCCAGATGCCAAGAAAGAGGCTAAGGGTTTGTAACATAGCCAGTTCCTCTCGCTTTCTTTAGCCTCCCACTACACGTGGCACCATCAAAATCTGCTCTGCTGTGCGGTCAAACTTCTCAATACGCTCTACAGGTCCATCAGACGCCACTTTAAAAGCGGTTGCGCCTCGCGCACGCTCCTCGTTAAAGATACGCTCGGCTTCTCGGACTGCCGCTACGGCTTCAGAATCGTTGGCTTCTGCCTTCTCATGATCCCAAACGACCCGCTCGTCACCACGACGAGACATAATCCGCAGCATACCCATGGTCTGTCTCCTTTTCTGTACAAGCTTACATACTGGGCCTGATCGCTATCTGTTTCTCACCGCTCATCTCCTTGTCCACCTTCCACACACAACAGGCTTAGAATGAGCATAGCATGATTTCACTGTGAGCGTCAAGGGTTACAACAATTCTCATTCCGAGAACAAAAGTGGGAGTGTGAACTTGAAGGCACTACCGGCATTTGGCTTGCTTTCGACCGTTACACGCCCACCATGTAGCTCCACGAGCATTTTCACAATGGCTAGTCCCAGGCCCAATCCGCTGGGGCGACCAGCATTAACAATAGGAATTTGATAGAAGCGTTCGAAAATGCGCTCCTGGTATTCCGGTTCCATTCCATAACCCGTATCTCGAACCTGTACCTCTATCAGTCGCTGATTCTCACTGGTTTTGCTTGATTCTGTAGATACGGTGCTGCTAACATGCGCAGAAATTGTTACACCTCCCTCTGGCGGTGTAAAGCGTATGGCATTACTTATCAGATTACGCAATACCTGTTGCATACGTACTGCATCAGCGTAAATTTGTGGGAAATCATCGGCAATATCAATCCTTGTTGTGATCCTGTTATCCCTCGCGATCAGTTCAAGTTCTTCAACAGCATTGGTAACAATCTCCTGTATACTGATCATTTCTCGATTCAAACGCAATTGCCCGGCATCCGCACGCTCGATAAGCAGTAGGTCTTCAACAAGGGCATATAAATGCTCGCTCCCAGCCCGCGCCCGCTGCACAAATTCGCGCTGCTGCTCATTAAGCTCTCCCGCCATCCCCTCCAGGGCAAGATCAAGGTAACCATTAATCGCGTTAAGCGGGGAACGAAGCTCATGCGTAATCATCGATAGGAAATTCGCTTTCATTCGGGTTGCGTCTTGCAAGGCTGACTCTGCCTGCCGCGCATTGATGATCGTCAGTGCGTGTTCAGCAAAAATCGTCAGCAAGTTCAATTTTTGCGGGCTGAAAGCACCTGTTTCGGAGCTGCTCGCAGTCAGAGTCCCGATAAAATTCTGCTTGTCAATCAATGGCACACAGGCCATTGAGCCTGCGAGCACTTGACCAGTTTGTATGAAACGCGGGTCAAGGCTCACGTCATTGCTGATGAGCGCCTCACGATATTCAGCAACCCATCTCCCTACACCTTCACTCTCTTGAAAATGGCCGTCACGAGCACTCTCTTGAAAATGGCTGTCATGAGATTGAAGCCCTTGTTTCTGGGAAGCGGTAAGCGTCACTAGCACCTTTTTTTCAGCATCTAGCAGAGCTACCGAACAATTATCGACCTCGAGAAGTGTGACTACATTCTGCACGATTTTTTGCAGTGCGCCAGCTAATTCTCGCGAATCGCCCTCAAAAGGAGATGCATCATTCTTCGGAAAGTGGCGATAGAATTGCGAAGAAGAGATATTAATAGTCATGAACATCCTTCCACCTGATCGACATTCCTCAATACTTTTTCATTGTTCGTTATTTATCTTCGGCATTCAGGCATTATGTAGAGTTAAGTCGCTCTTAGTAGTATACCATTGCCTTTACCTCGGAATCAGGAAAGTAAGTAAGATTGGCTATAGAGTCCCCGTGTCGAGGTGGCTGCGCTGTATTGTGCTGGGTCAGGCGGAGCCTGACCCAGCACAATACAGCGCAGCCACCTCGACACGATACATCTACCTGACGGGAATCGTTATATAGCTCCATATAGGTGCCTGCTCAGCTATCGGCACCGTGAACACTATACGTGCCCCGCCCTGCGGTGCATTCTCTGCCCGTATTGTGCCGCCATGTGCCTCTACAATAGCACGCACAATCGTCAATCCTAGTCCACTTGCACCAGTTTTAGCATAGCGCGAGGTATCTGCCCGGTAGAAGCGATCAAACACACGCGGCAAAGCCTCAGTCGGTATTCCCTTGCCACTATCAATGACGGCGACTTCGAGCATGTTCCCCTGCTGCCTGCCTTCGATAACAACTGCTCCGCCATGCGGTGTATGGCGGAGCGCATTATCGCAGAGATTCGAGAAAACGCGCATCAGCATATCCGGATCAGCCCACACAGGCGGAAGATCATACGCCACATTATTGCGCGGCTCCACATCGGCTCTCTCGAATTCAGGAGCCAGCACGGCCAGAGCTTCGTCAACAATCGCTGCCAGCCGTAGCACCTTCTGCTGGGGCTGCATCGCGCCCGCCTCGACTTTCGCCATTAAGTGCAGGTCCTTGACCAATCGGCGTAGGCGCAGCGTCTCCCGCACAATAATGCGACCGGTCGCTTCATAATCTTCGCGATTTTGGTTCACCCCGTCCACCAGCGATTCACCTAAACCCGCGATTGCTGTCAATGGTGTCGCCAGGTCGTGGGTGATATTCATGATAAGTTCGCGCCGCATCAGTTCATGCTTGCGCAATTCGTCCACGTCTTTCTCTAGTCGCGTTGCCATCTCGTTAAATGTATTGGCAAGCTCTCCCAATTCGCTGCTCGCATTGGTTGTAACTCGCGCGCTGTAATCTCCAGAGGCAAGTACGTGGGCCGCGCTCGTCAATCGCGCGAGAGGTCGAGTAATAGTACGAGAGAAAAAAATAGCCCCCAGTGCTGCTAAAACAGCTACAATGGCAGAGGCGATCAAGACAGATAAACGTACGTCCTCTAAAAATGGAGGAACAGTATTCTCCGCTGCTGAACGCGGCATTACAACCAACACGCCGACCACGCTTGTGCCGTCCTGCCCTCCATCGTAGATTGGCTGCGCGATAAAGAGGCGAGGAGGAGCCGCAGGACCACTCATACCTATCTCATCAATTGTGGTCACTCCATTCCTTGCCTTCACTATAGCATCGAATAATTTAGTATAGTCACCCGTCTGTACAGAAGGATCGGTCGTTTTGACCAGGACTGCTGTTAGCAGAGTACCGGTGCGTCCATTTCGCACATATGGATATACAAGCTGGGGAGGACGATTCATGCCAAGGACGAGCAAGAGATAATCCTGGTTCTGAATACTTTGCCCGCTGGTGTCAGGCAGTGCCTCAGACACAGCCCTGGCGAGCCTTCCACTCAGTGCATAGCTCATACCGATCCGTTGTGCAGTATTACTGCCGATAGTACTCAGTCCCGATCCGTTGTGCAGTATTACTGCCGATAGTACTCAGTCGCTCGCGCTGGTCTACAGTATAGTAGTAGTTGATTGCTACTATGACGGCAGACGCCAGCAGTGCAGTTGCTAGCAGCGCCACCAGCATTGAACCCAGGGCCAGCCGCCAGCGAATACTCTGCCACCAGCGCACTCGCATATGTGTTTCCTTTGATATTGCATGCATTTGTTAATGTCAGTTCTGCACAGCGCTAGTTCGTGCCTCTACCTCAAATTTATAACCGACGCTCCACACTGTCTTTATGTAACGATACTCCGAATTGGCCTCTATTTTCTTACGAAGAGCACTGATATGCACGTCAATAATATGCCCATCTCCATAATAATCATACCCCCAGATTTTATTCATAAGCATTTCACGCGTGTATACCCGGTCAGGTGATTGTGCCATCAGCGCCAGCAGGTCAAATTCGGTCGGTGTCAATGTCACCCCGGCGTTATTAGCCTCAACTCGACGAGCAAGTAAGTCAATCGTAAGCCTTGGGAAACGTAGTACCGACCTTGGTTCACTGGATTGAGAATCGCCGGAGGTTGCACCCCCCGCTTCCTGGTTTTCCACTCGTCGTAAGATCGCTCGTACCCTGCTCACCAACTCACGCGGACTAAAAGGTTTCACGAGATAGTCGTCTGCCCCCAGGTCAAGGCCCAGAATACGATCATTCTCGTCACCGCGAGCCGTCAACATCATGATAGGAGTTTTAGACCATGCTCGAATACGCCGGCAGACTTCAAAACCATCGAGTGCCGGCAGCATAATATCCAAAATTACAAGATCAGGTCGCGTTCGCGCATGCAGCGCTAATCCATCTGCGCCATCTTTTGCAACAATCACATCGTAGCCCGCATCTTTTAGATACAGGTTAAGCAGGTGAATAATACCCTCTTCATCTTCGATAAGCAGAATTTTTTGGGACATATACTTCACTCCTATATATATCTCTTTGGTATAGTACCATACCTTTTTAGCGAATACGTACTACTTCTACCCGCTTCACTACACTTTCTGAAATCTTGACCAAATCTTGAACTTTATCTTACATCTTTTTGATCTTTAAGGGGTATGCTGGTTTTGTCACACAGTTGAAGTGACAAAACCATCGTTAATAAGTGTGGAAGGGATTTCAAAAAATATGAAAAAAGTCCTCTTAATCGGAGGTGGTTCTGCCCTACTTTTACTCTGCATACTCTTTGGTGCGTTCTTTGCTGGCCCGCTGTTTGCATCAGCCCAGAGCGGTCCGGCAAATACCAGTTCTACGCCTACAGCGACGAACCCGTACTGCCAACAATACCTGCAGGACCTTGCAAACCGCCTTCACGTCTCGGTTGGCACCCTGCAGCAAGATAAATTGAGTGCAGCAGAAGATGTGCTTGCCCAACTCGTTAAAGACGGCAAGCTGACACAGGATCAGGCCAACCGGATCAGAAGTCGCCTGGAGTCTCACAAAGCATGCACGGGTAACAGACAAGGCTTCTGGGGACGCGGCATCGTGCTGCAATCGCTGAAGCAATACCTGCCCAACGTTGCTAACCAGGTAGCGCAAAACCTGCATCTGACCGCCAACCAGCTCAAATCCCAGTTGCAATCGGGCAAGAGCTTGAGCGACATAGCCACAGCACAGGGTGTCTCATCTTCCCAGCTACACACCATTGTGATAAATGCTATCCAGAACGCGCTCAATAAGGCCGTCAGCGATGGGAACCTGACCCAGCAGCAGGCCACCAACTTCATGCAGTACGTCCAGAATCATCCAGCGCTCCTGAACCGCATCCTGAACGCACATCACGGCCAACATCAATAGTGCGTCGACGGACGACATAATCAGCAAGTCCGTCAAGGAGAGAAACGAGCAAATTCCCTACATCTCTCCTCTGTCGAAGAGAGGGCTGGCACAGTTTGGGGCGTGCCAGCCCTCTCTCTATTTTATTTTTCATGTAGTTGTACCTATGCAGGGCTGCCTTCTGCTCCTGCTCAGAGTTTCAGGCCACTGACCATGACGATGCTCATTGCGCTTTCATGACGCTTCCTCCATATACTAGGATTAGAGAGGGCGAGGCGCCTCAGCTGGGGAGTGGGAGTGGCCCCAAATCCTGCCGGCTGGGCCTTTGAGTGAGGAAGCGCGATGTCTGATACAGACAGAGAAGCGGATGAAAATGCGCTATGTACAGGCGAAATGCCCTCGAATATGCCGTTGTTATCACACAAGTAGTGTGATATCACAGCAGTTAATAAGTGTGGAAGAGATTTCCTGTCAATTACCCCATGTCTAAAGACAAGGGACTTGTGTCTGTGCTCCACCGCAACTCTGCGTAGCGTTGCCGCCGCGCAGCTTTGGTTTCATCGCACGACACATCAGGGGCAACCGACAAGTGCCCCGTTCTGGCCCAGTCTTGCCGAGCCAGAAGCGTTCGCATCGTAATATTCCTGGCACCCACCAGGTCAGCATGGAGGACATAATGGCACCGTTGGCAGACAAAGAGCAAGCCCTTGTTGGGACGGTTGGCATCCGAGGTATGTCCACACATCGGGCAGGCTTTGCTTGTATCGTGTGCGTCTACCTTGATGGCCATCGACCCCTGCAAGAGCGCCTTGTAGGCAATATAGCCGTGCAATTCGGCAAAGCTCCATTTGGAGTAGGTGGCATTGGCATGGCGTTGCTTGTGCGTAGCCTTTTTGCCTCTGCGTCGCTTGGTCCGTTCTCGGATATGGGTCAAGTCTTCCAGACCGATGAGGCTCTGTGGGTGCTGGTCTACGATGCGTTTGGAGACCACATGATTGGCGTCTTGCTTCAACCGTCTCTCTCGTCCGACAAGCGCGATGAGTCGCCTGGTGGCAGAACGAGTGCCTTTCTTTTGCAGACGCTTTCTCAGTCTCGCATAATGGTTCGCTTGCTTGACAATGCGCTTTCCTGTATAGAAGGAACATGCTCCCTTGGTGGTCGAGGTCACAGCCAGATAGCGCACGCCTACATCAATACCTGCCACCCTGGTCTGGGTCTCTGGGGTTGGGTCTGCTACCTCGATCGCAAGAGAGATGAGCAAGTAGAAGTGCTTCTTGGCTTTGTCGTACCACAGCCTGGCCGCCCCAATCTGTGCTCCTGCCTGCAGGAGTGTCACGTGTTTGCTATAGCCTGTGTAGGGCACGATCACCCGGCCATCCAGGGTCAGGATGCTCACCTGCTGCTCAGGCTTCAGGCTGTAGTCCCGATGAAAGTTGTAGGTGAGCGTTGGGGAGACATACGTGGGAGCTGTATCCAGGCCCTTGTAGCGCTTCTTGGTCGTGCCTGCTTTGCGTGCAGCAGCGTTTTGCTTCACCTTCGTCCAGAGCGTCTTGTAGGTGGCTCCGACCTGGCGGGGGACGTTGCAGGCCATTTGGGCAGGTATGCCATACTTCAGGCGTATCTCATTGTAGCAATCGCGTTGCAAGGCACGCCCACTGCTCATCTTGCCGTGCGCGAATGCATAGCGAGAGACGTGGTTCAAGGCATCCCGATAGGCCAGTTGCGTTTGTCGCAAGGCTTGGAACTGCTCAGGTGTCGTATGCAGGTGCAACTTGGCGGTCATGAGCTGTTTCATACCTCGAGTATAGCAGATATTCACGCATCTAGCAATACTGCTATGGTGCGTGAAAGTTTGCGCCAATTCCTCCCCACGGCTTCTAACCCGGAGGACTCCTTGGCGCGGTTGTTGAAAGGAATTTCAGAACTATGAAAAAAGTCCTCATAATCGGTGGCGGTTCAGCCTTGCTATTACTCTGCCTACTCCTTGGTGCGTTCTTTGCTGGCCCGCTATTCGCATCAGCCCGGAGCGGTCCGACAAATACCGCCCCTACGCCCACAGCAACGCCGGACCCGTACTGCCAACAATACCAGCAGGACCTTGCAAAGCGTCTTGGCGTCCCGGTTAGCACCCTGCAGAAAGACAGTTTGGCTGCAGGGGAAGATGTGGTTGCCCAGCTCGTCAAGGACGGCAAGCTGACACAGGATCAGGCCAATCGGATCAGAAGTCGCATGGAGTCCCACATGGCATGTACAGGTCACGAGCACGGCAACTGGGGAAAGGGCATGGCGCCGCAATCTCCGTAGCAGGCTACCAACTTCATTCGGTACGTCCAGAATCATCCAGCGTTCCTGAATCGCATCCTGAACGCACATTTCGGCCAACGTCAATAGTGCATCAACATCTCTCCTTTGTCGAAGAGAGGGCTGGCACGCCCCAAATCGTGCCAGCCCTCTCTATTTTATTTTAAATGTAGTGTAAGGCGAGATGGCTGTGCGCGGCCCCGCGCACAGCCATCTCGCCTTACACTACATTTTTAACGAACTTGAGACGTTTGAGGCAATTGGCTTTGGATCCAGCGTTGCAACGCCTCACCGCTCTCGAATGAGACAATGAGCGCATACCGCGGCTCAGGCCCAGGATGCCAAGCAGCATGCCACAGGCGTTGTGAGTCGATAACAATCTGCCGGTTACGCGGCATCGAGATGCGCGATTCCGTCGTAGGATCATCCTTGTCCTCGCGCAATATCATATACGAGTCGGGATCATCGGTAAGCTGTAGCCATGCACGCACCACCCATCCTTCGCCATCAGGGTTGAGACGGTTGTTATCATCGAGATGCAAATTGTGAATAGCCTCGGCCTCAGTATTGGGGTTAAGCTTAATTATCCGCACGCGCCCATAATTGGACCCCACATTTTTAGCCCACTGCACCAGGGTCGGGCATTGTTCGGCATTTTTAGTCCATATACCATCCTTATCGGGCTTGCCGTGATCCCAGAAGCCCGCGCACTCCATTTCACCAAGAGCAGAGGCAATAGGTGCAAAGTTCGTATCACCACCACTTTTCCAGTCCATATACTCGAGGCCCATCCATTCCTCCAGCGGAACAGGCGGCCCATCGTAATCGCGCAGAACAACAAACCCCTTTTCAGCAAGAGCATCGAGTTTAAGGTGCATCAATCACAAAAATCCTTTCTGGATGCCCATACGCCTTCAGGCTATGGGAGGAAAGAAAGGCTGTCCGCAGACAGCAGCCCGTTGTTCGTACCCCCTTGCGGGGAGCCGTTTTGGTGGTAGGGAACGGCTAAACCCTCCCCGTAAGAAACCCTCCCCGTAAGGGGCTGTCTAACGCACCTCTTGCGAGGTGGCTCCTCTTGGCAATGTTCTCTCAGGTTTGTGTATGCAGAACACTGGCCTAACCCTGCTACGCCTGTTTAATCCTGCACCGTAGCGCATCGGACTGAGGAGGCATCCTATGGTACCTATGTATTCTGAGAGAACGTAGCTCGTACCAGGCTGATTCTATCCAGACTGTTTGTACAAGCTGAGCCTGGACAGGATATCGGACTTGTAACAGCCGGAACGAAAGTGTTCCACAGTTCACAAGCCCATCCCCTTCTAGGGGATAGGGTTCCTGACTCCTTATCCAGTAAACATAGGGAAATAGGTGGATATGGAAGGAAATGGCTGCCATGAAAAAACGGCCCAAAGGGCCGCGAAGGTACCTAACCTTCCACCTCCAGATAACTGGATTAGCGTTATTATAACATGCTAACGCGTCATTATCAACTGCTCGTATGCATTTTTTTCAACAAAATACCACTTTTCGTACTTGCCCCCATCAGCTCGGTTCGCGTATGCTACTAGCAGCAATTCATGCAGAGCACCTATAAGAGGTGCCGATATGTAACTACAAATAAGAAACGCCAAAGAAAGGATAAAAAAACAATGTCGGATATCAACCCCCCTTCTGGCACTACTAGAATGAATATTCGTGGCTTTTTGCCAAGCATCATTATCAATGGCGCTATTCCATTGGCAATCTACCTGATTTTGAAGCATTATAACTATTCTGAACTGGTTGCGCTCAGTGCATCGGTACTGTTTCCGGTTATCGGTTCTGTCATTAGCATTGTGCGTCAGCGTACCTTAGACCTCATAGCTGCTCTCGCCCTGTTGGGTATTGCCATCAGTATTATTGCCGTCTTCCTGGGTGGTGACCCCAAGCTTCTGCTCATTAGGGAGTCATTCTTAACCGGCGCGCTCGGTATCGCCTGCTTTGTCTCACTGCTGTTACCCAGGCCGCTCATGTTCTACTTTGGTCGTTATTTCGCTACAGCCAATGATCCCGCCAGGATAGCACAGTACAACGGGCTTTGGCAGTATCCATACTTCCGTTTTGTCAATCGTGTAATCACAGCGGTCTGGGGAGTCGCGTATGCCGGAGAGTTTATCCTACGCGTCATCCTGGTGTATACATTGCCACCCGCAGTCGTCCTGGCGGTCTCTCCTATCGTTCTAGGTGGTATCACCATTCTAACCATAACCTGGACTTTCGCTTATGCTCGACGAGCATCCAGGCGTGGTGCAGAAATGAGGCAACAACATTTGGCAGTGACGCCTGCTCAGGAGCAAACACAAGGCAATAGTGGGCACTGAATTGCAGTAAGAAATATCAACCTCACCTGATGTGATATGAGATACTATATTCACTCGACCCTGCATCTATTTGTGCGATATACTGTGAGCAGATTTTCGTCTCTCGATTAGCAAGGAGTGTTGCCGTATGACCCAGACCAGAACTCCACATATGACCGATTATGAGGCCGAACGACGTAATTTTCACCTGGAAGTCCCCGAGTATTTTAATTTCGCTACAGACGTAATTGGCAAATGGGCCAGTGATCCCAATGAATCGGCCAATCCTGCCGAATACAGCCAAACGCCATACGAACGATTGCCACGTTTAGCCGCCTCACTCACCAGCTTCATAGCCATCTCCCTATCGGGTATCACATTTAAGTCTTCTATCGTCACATTCTGAGGAATGGTATTGAAGGTATTAACGTTGCGGTGGACTCCTAATGTCAAAGCCCGTTGGTAGATCATATTCCAGCTACGACTCGGTAAGGCTTCCAGCATTTCAAGCTTATCCCCGTATGTGTAATTGGCCTTAATATATTCGTCTTCTTCTGGTTTCCAATCCTCGCTGCGTTTGCCGCGTTGCCGCCAGATCAGACAAACGTCTGGCCTGTTAGCTAGTGGCCCACGCCACAATACGGTAAGACGCAGCCAGTGAACGCTCACCTCTTCAATGGTGACACTCTCTGTAATGAGCTTCGCTAATTTCTGTTTGCGTTCCATCGTACTGCCAGAAAGCTTGCCAGGTATATCTGCCAGCAAATCGGCTAATTCTTGAAAGTCCTTTTTCAGGTCGGTCTGGTCGGCCTGTTCCTGGGCTTCTGTAAGCGCCTGTTCCTGATCCCTGAGTCCTGTGAGCGTCTTGTTATAATCAGCTTTCTCTTTTGGAGTTAAGATCAGTATTTTGTCATGAAGGAAGGCCAGCATCTTCTTTATTTCCAGTCGCACATTGACCAGTTGGTCTTCAATCGACACGGTTTCTTCTATGTGTTGTTCCTCAAGGCTTTGGATACTCGCTTCAATAGTCTGGGCTATGTGCGGATCGGCTACTGCCAGCGCCTTGATACGATCTAAAAAGGTGTCGTCAACCAGGTGAGCGCGGATAGCGAACGTGATGTCTCTCAGCAGTTTGTGGTCTGGCCCCTGGTCTTTGATGAGGCTCTGCCGGACATACTCAGGATTGTCTGATCTGGTGACATACAAAGGACCAGCAGGGTCACGTAAAATATACTTGAGTACTGCTTGTGCGCTGTCTGAGCGTAAACTGCGGCGTTCCACGCCCTCAAGCACGTTGCCCTCTACATCACGGCCAGTAATTTTATGATAAGCCCAGAGCGCCAATTCTTTGTCAACAATCGCCCTATCACTATCCCAGGCGATAATAGAACCTTTGTAAATGACTGCGCCAGCGTAGCTGAGGTTGGAGAGCATGTACTTGATCGTCTCAATACAAGACGGTTTGAAACCTCCTGGCACTTTAGCCATGTGGATTTTGAAAGTGTAGGTCAAAAAGTCGTCGGCTGACGGATCG
>WNFA01001970.1_pt1 | contig 16815 bp, 14 predicted proteins | sample 5400481 | NCBI WGS metagenome assembly WNFA01 (sample SAMN13153340, study PRJNA577476) | soil metagenome | isolation source: 120 cm saprolite under Douglas fir tree site 2 hole 1 replicate 2 | place: USA:California | collected 2015-04-18
CTCGATCCGGAGGGAAGATCCACTTCGAGCTTGCCGACTTCGGGCAGGAGGCGGATAAATTCTTTGATTTGATCATTGTCTTGGATGTGATCGAGCATCTGCCGGACTATTTCAGTTTCTTGGAGAGAGTGAAGGCGAGGGGCCGCCACAAGATATTTCACATCCCTCTGGACCTTTCCGTGCAAACAGTATTCCGCAAGAATGGGCTCCTCAAACGGCGTGAGATGTATGCGCACCTTCACTATTTCAGCAAAGAGACGGCACTGCGGACCCTGGAAGATGCCGGCTATGAAGTGCTGGATTACTTCTACACGCCGCGTTCGGTCGACCTTGGTTCGGCGCCAGGCCAGCAGCTTCTGAAACTTCCGAGGAAACTGTTGTCCACCATCCACAAAGATCTCACTGCCCGGCTGCTGGGTGGCTTCAGCCTTTTGGTTCTTGCTCGATGAGTCTGGAATTCCCGCCGTGCCCTTGGCCGGCGGTCGGGAAAAAGCTGCGGTCTCTCGAATGGGCCGGGATGAATTCCGCCGGGAGACGGCGGGGGACGGCCCGGCCAAACTCCCCCCTTCGCAGTTGATAGCTTCCTCTCAACTCAACACCTGACACTCACGGACAACGGCCGCCCGAACAGATCGCGGCATCATCGATGTAGATCGTAGCTGTGCTTGGATTCAAACTCTTGGAGTAGTTGTTCACACTCCACTGGCAGTCCCCGTCCACATAGCGCGTCTGGACATTTGGCACATCGAAGATCTGCGCACGGTCCTGCCAGAACGTCACGTGCCCGGCGTTGTCCCCGGCGCACTTGTAGAAGGCTTCCACGCGGAACCATTGGCCATCCGGAATGTTCTTGATCGCTTGCTGGTAGGAGGTTTTCGTATTTTGGTTGTACAGGTAGAAGTACATGGACCCGTCCGGACGATTGCCCACATTGAGGGCGAAGAACGGATCGATGGCGCCGCCGCGTTTTGATTTCCATTGGAAGACGTTCCACCACGGTGGATTGCCGTTTGGAATGTACCGTCGCGAGAAGTAGTACCAGACGCTGTAATGGAGCTCAGACTGACTTTCGGGCTCGAGCCAGCGAAACAATCGGACACCGCTGGTGGAGATTTCGGCGGGATTCAATGTATTGATATATAGTTTCGCCGAATGGATGCCGCTGTGAGCGGGAGAAGCGACATCCACAGTCGCCGTTGCGGTTCCGCTGTCAAAAACACCGCCGCCGACGTTGGGCCCGCCTGGGACGTCGGGACGACTCCATTGTGAGAGATCACCTGTTTCCATGTCCGCCGACCAGAGTACGGAACCGGATGGCGTCACGGCCGCGCTGGAATCCGCGCTGCTGGCAAGCTTCCAGCTTCTCAAGCCGAAAAACTTTGCAGCAGGCTCTTTGCCAGCCTTGCTGACGAGACCGGCGGCTATCGTTACGATTACGGAAGCGAACAAGGCCATCCTGAATCGGCGCACCAAGAATCTCCTGTTGACAATGCTGGGACGAAAGCATGAGGTGCGAGGCGCAGTAGAGGCGATGCAAACCTCGGCTTTTCGAAGTCGCCGCCAGAAACGCGGACTTTCCCCGCTTTCGGTACTTCAATCCGCTGCACTGCTAGAGTTTCCCGCCGGCCAGCGGACTTCCGCTCCTTGGAAATGCAATCCGATGCCAAAGCGTCCGTCGCGCAGCCGTTGACAATAGACAACCCGAGCCTGTACGCGCAGATCCCCCGTCATGGAACTGACCATCAGCGCTTCATCCGGGTTCATCTGCCTCTGGGCAACGACGCGCAGGCCACCAGAACAGACGTTCTCAGTGATCGTACGCTCCGTAGCCGAAGGTTCCCTGAAGCGGGAAATCTGCACCGGCACAGCCAGTGGGGTTCGTCTTTCACGTCGTCCGGACCGCGAAGGCATGTTGTAAGTGCCCTCCCTTGCAAAACTGTTCTTGTTTGCACCGGCTCGACGATGCAAATTCTTTGGTGAACTGCGTCTTCTCCTGCCTGGGCATCCTGCCAACGATGCGATGTCCCGACTCGGATGAACTAACGGCAAAAAGCTTGCCGTCCCCTGGCGCTTACCCTATTGTCCGGTTTCCCATAACGCAATCGGCCGTGCTCGACCTGCCTGACTACCATCCAGCTCTTTAATCCGCCCTTGTCACAAGGGCGGGCTTCGACCGAAGCCGTTTTTCTTCGTACATGGCCTCGTCCGCCCGGATCATCAATTGCTCGATCGATGCCGGGCTGCGCGGGATGGTGGGGTCGAAGCGCGCCGCTCCCAAACTGATCGATAGCGTGTAACGTGAGTCTCTCGCATTGAGTTCCTTCAAGTTCCGATCGAGACGAGCGCGGATAGTGGACTCGCTGTGACCGGAAACTTCCAAGGCGAGTACGGCAAATTCGTCGCCGCCGAATCGCGCAATGACGTCCGAATCCCGAAACGTCTTTTCAAGAACCTGCGCGGCGTGAACCAGCGCCAGATCGCCTTCCTTGTGACCAAACTTGTCATTGATCTGCTTCAGCCCATCCACGTCGGCAAAGAACACCAAGATCGCGCGACCGGACCGGCGCCCGAGTTTCAATTGCCGTTCCGCAAGGGCCAGGAATCCGCGGCGGTTGTATACACCCGTCAGTTCGTCGCTGAGCGCAAGGCTGCCCAGTTCTGCTCGCAGCATGTATTGCTTCACGGCACACTGAATCGCGCGCATCAGGAGTTTATTGGTCGAGCCATTCTGAGCGGTGCCGAGTTGCCCGGCAGCCGACTTCGTGCGCACGTCTTGCAATAGCCTGGCAAGTTCTCCGTTGGCATTCGCGAACACTGCTTGGAGGATTTGTTCCACGGCTTCTTTTCCCAGCGGAAGATCCAAGGCAGGAATGTCGAAGCCAAAGTGTGGGTCGGGATCCATCCCTAAGCTCAAGTTTGTGGCTCCGATGGATTGAGCCACGGATGCCGTCAAATCCTGGCGATTGCGAATGCCCTTATCTAATTTGTAGGAAGGCATTGGCATTTTTGTCCACGCTCCGTTTCCTTGCGCTGCCCTAGTGCGATTCCAGAGGGCTCTTGCGAATTCTCTGGCCTGAATGTAATCGGTGCACGCCCTCTCCTGAGCTCCGCCAGCAGCATCCGTTCATCGCCTAAGAACAATAAACGGCGCGCAAAACTCTCAAGTTCGGCCAGGTTCCCTGGAAAGCCCCGCATCCACAAAGTTCGCAAAAGTGCGGAGGAAACTGGCAGTGGGGCGCGTCTATGTTTCATGGCGAGAAGCGCGATGGCGTCCCCAAGCATCTGGGCCATGGTCTTCCTCAATTCGAGCGGAACGATGTTTGCCTCTTGTGCCACCGCTGGTTTATCCTTCCCCCCCCGCCAAGGGGTAACGATCGAAACAGCTTGCAATCCTTTGAGGTACGGCCGCCACCGTGTTATGGCCGGTTGGAGGTTCGGGGGTTGCCTTGTATGAGGTGGGTGCCCTACGCACGGTGGCGGCCCTCCCTTTCTTCCTGCAGCATAGCCGCTTGCCGGGATGTTACAATCCGGTGAATCACCCCTTTGGAATAGGTAGAATGCCTGAAAGAGGGCTACTGAGAAGCCCGCTTGTAGAGGTGCCTCGTGCCTTGAAGCACCATCGCCGTTCTTGCAAGCTCGCTTCGCCCCCTTTTACCGTTCAAGTCCTCGGCCAAAGCCGCCACTAAGAGGTAGAGCTGCGGTGAAATCCCCGTGCTGAGCGTCATCACAGATGTTCCCGGGTGCCAACGACAATTGGTTCAAGTTCTCCTGCGAATGCCCCGAAGCTAATCGGAGCCTTTGCGAATAAAAGATGCTTTACGGGCCGGGTCGCGCAAGTGGAGCTGAAGGAGTTCGCGAACGGGATGTCCGGAGTAGGACTTCAGCTCTTTTATTATGAAGTTGCTTGAGAGGATTGACCGATGCCGCGCTGAGTGATCTCCCCCTTGTGAATGCGGTATTCACTGGGTTGTGAAGGCGTCTCCCCTTTGTTATTCAAAACAGGCAACGTAGATTCCCCGGGGCGCTCGTGACATTGCTCGGCTACCTCTCAGGGAATTCTGACGGGAGGAGAGAATAAAGATGTCTGCTAACCGACTCCAAGTATGCAACTACAAAATTCGCAATCGCAGGGAACGGCAACGCTGGTTGTGGTCAGTTCAGGGCTTGGCGCTGCTCTTGCTAGCGGCGCTGGGATGCGTCTCAGCGGCGGCCCAGTCCGTCGCTTATGTGCCCACCCACAAATCGAATAGCGTTGCGGTGGTTAACACCGCGACCAATTCTGTGATAGACATAATCCCGGTGGGGATTCAGCCCCTTAGCGGGGCCATGTCGCCGAATGGCCAAGAGGTTTATGTAACCAATTCCGGTTGGATATTCGGATCCAACTCCGTTTCGGTGATCAACACTCTTACGAACACCGTCGTGGCCACGATCCCTGTTGGGAATTTCCCCATCGGCGTGGCCTTCACGCCGAACGGCGCCTTCGCCTATGTGGTGAATAGCAGTGCCAACAGCGTCTCGGGGATCGACACCGCCACCAGGACCGTCGTGTCCACGATCAATGTGGGAGCTAGCCCTTGGGGCGTAGCCTTCACCCCGAATGGGGCCTTCGCCTATGTGACGAATCAGTCCGCGAACAACGTCTCCGTGATCGACACCGCCACCAAGAGCGTCGTGGCCACGGTCCCAGTGGGAAACAACCCCGTCGGCTTGGCCATCACTCCGGACGGGGCCTTCGCTTATATAGCGAATTATTTGTCCAATAGCGTCTCGGTGATCAGCACCGCAACCAACACAGTTGTGAATACGATTGCGGTGGGTGCTACCCCCATTACCGTCGCCATCACTCCGAACGGAGCCTCCGCTTATGTGCCGAATGACGGCTCCAACAACGTCTCGGTGATCAACACGGCCAGCAACACGGTGACGGCCACGATCGCCGTGCAAGCCAACCCTCGCGGCGTCGCCGTCACCCCAGACGGGGCCTTTGCGTATGTCTCGAATAGAATCGCTAATACCGTTTCCGTGGTCAACACGGCTACCAACAGCGTGGTCGCAACGGTAATGGGAGTGGCTCTTTTCCCTGAGGCGGTAATCATCCGGTGATCATCCCGGTTCGATGACTTGGAGCTGGGGCCGGCAGCGAGCGACGGTTCCGAAAGCATCCGCTGAGAAGACCTCGGGCGCGAATAGGCAACCGCAATCTGGCAGGTCGAATAACCAGCTGAGCGTCAGGGGTACTGGTCTGTGGAGGCATTGCCCCGCAACCGGTGCCCCAAAATGCCTCAGGCCTCTCCGCCGTCAAAATGTTTGATTCGCCGGATGGGATCGACAGGGTGACAGAAGATTCAAATAAGCCCACCAAGAGCAACTCAGGTATTTCCCGCAGATTTCTTAGGGTGTTTACCTGCTTCCCCAAGGACGGAGGCTCTACCTAATATTCCGCCATGCCGGGGCGTGCATCACAGACGGGGGAAGAATCACCCGAGAGCGGGATCTACTCCATCACACATCAGAATCACCAACTCTCCAACGTGGTGATCCTTCTCAAGGGCGAGACATTTCCACCGTGCACGGAGTGCTTACCTCCGGTTTCTTTTGAGTCGGTGGGTGCAACCCCTTACGTCTCCGGACGTCCTGCTATCGGCTCTACACACTCTTAATGTGCTCGATTCCCGGGCGAGCCCGATGAATGCAGTGAGTTTACACACCTGGAAATCGGCATGAGCAAAGCAGTTTGGCGCGAACTCTGGCGAAAAGCAGGCTCCGGAGAACCCCTCACAAGGCTTCCTTTGGAGAGAAATTCTTATGGAGGTCAGCTAATGCGACTCGTTCGATCTGCAGGATGGATTCTCCCTGTCAGTTTGCTTTCGGTCTTAGCCCTATCGGTGCTGTTTCATAACACGCCTGCAGTCTCTGCTCAGACCGCAACGCCTCCCAGCAGCTCGATTAGTAGCAGCTCGGGCCCGGTGTCGTGGGATTTCGCTGCGGTCGGGGGCGGTACCGTGACCAACGTGGGCATACAGGACATCTGCCCGCCGGGCATGTGCGACGACCATGACCTCACCGTCGTGCTCCCTGCGCCGGCGGGAATTTTCTACCAGACGATGACGGCCAAGCTGACCATTACGTACACTTGGACGAGCACGGTGCCTACCGACCTGGACGTGTTTGCTATCAGCCCCAGCGGGGCCGACCATGGTCCGGGTTCGCCAGATGACACCTCGACTGGACCTGGTATAGAAATCCTGACTGTCACCGATCCCGTCGACGGAGTCTGGCACATCCGTTCGGTCGCCGCACTGGCGCCGGTGCCGACAACCGCTCACTCGGTAGTGACACTCACCACCGCCGCGCGGCCCACTTCGCCGCCACCACCGCCGCCCGCTCCTGGCGCGCCAACGTTCGTCAACTATCCTGCGCCTGAGGACTGCACAGCGCCTAACACGCCACCAGGCTGCATCCAGCCTGCGATGGGATCTACGACCGCCAGCACGCACAGCGCGGGTGAGCCGTCAATCGGCGTTGACTGGAGTACGGGCAAGGCCTTCATCGAAGCCGGAAACCACACGCTGCGGGTGACCTTCAATGATTCCGTTACTCCTGCCACGGCGTTCTGGGAGGACCAGCGGTCGCCCTTTGCCCGTCTCAGCCTCGATCCCATCCTCTTCACCGATGACGGACACTTCGGCGGCACGAATCGCACGTTTTCGTCACAACTCAATCTTGTTACCAGCGAGCTATCCTTCACCGATGACGACGGTAACAACTGGCTGCCGACGCAGGGTTCCGGCCAGCCAGCAGGTGTTGACCATCAGACGGTCGGAGGTGGCCCCTACGCCGTGCCTGCGCCTGCGGTGCGCGCATATCCGCATGCCATCTACTACTGCTCGCAAGACATCGTGACGGCCTTCTGCTCGCGGAGCGATGATGGCGGCCTCACCTTCGGACCCGGCCTTCCCATCTATGTCTTCACCAGCGTTAGCGGTGTTGACCGCCCGGTCGCTCCCGGAACCTGCGGCGGTTTGCACGGGCACGTTCGCGTTTCGCCTGACGGTACTGCCTATGTTCCCAACGAGAAATGCATGGACGCGACCGGCGTCAGCAGGCCAGGAGTAGCCGTTTCGACCGACAACGGTTTGAGCTGGATCGTGCGGACCGTGCCCGACGCCCAGAGCATCAGCCCCGGCAGCGACCCGTCCGTTGCGGCAGGCGCGAACAACACCATCTACCTCGGCTACGTCAACGTGGATGGGCACGCGAAGATCGCCGTGTCCCAAGACCGCGGCTTGCACTGGTCGAAGTCCAAGGACGCGGGCACTCCGTTCGGAACTCAAAACGCGGAGTTCGCCGAGGTGATCGCGGGCGACGACAACCGTGCGGCTTTTGCTTATCTGGGCACCCCGACCGCAGGCGATACCCAGTCCGCCGACTTCCCTGGCATCTGGCATCTCTATGTTGCATTCACGTACAACACGGGCCGCACTTGGACCACCGTTGACGCGACCCCCTCCGATTCGGTTCAGCGCGGCTGCATCTGGAATCAGGGCGGCAGCAACCCCTGCCGCAACCTGCTCGACTTCAACGACATCACAGTGGACAAATTTGGACGCGTGCTTGTGGGCTACGCTGATGGCTGCACGGGCTCGTGCGTGAACGATCCTTCACAGAACGCCTCCGCCGGCCCTGCCACTGCGCAGGATGCGCTTGCCACCGTTGCGCGTCAGGTGGGCGGCCGTGGCGTTTTTGCCGCTCTGGACAGCACGCAATTCGGCACCAGGACCGGCAACACCGTAGGTGGCGGCAACCTGTGCTACGGTGATCCCGCGAGTGGTGTCAGCGGCGGTCCGGATTGTAATACACACTAATGAGCCACAAGCCTCTGCTGCGTTTTTTGTTTTGCGGATTGTTGCTCTTCTCTCCAGCTTCGCTGATCGCCAACCAGGCGCCCGGCGGCCCGCCGCAGAAGACGAAAGCTGGCGAAGTCCCTCCCTCCGCTAAGGAAGAGATTGACGCGTGCCGGTTGCTCACCAGCGCGGAAATCGAAGCTGTGCAGGGCGAGCCGGTCAGGGAAACGAAGCCCAACGTGCAGCCGAATGGCGGCATGCGGATGTCGCAATGCCTCTTCCGCACGGCCACGTTTGCGAAATCGGTCACTGTGGCCTTGGTCGGGCCCGCTCCCGGCAAATCCGCTGCGCTCGTGCCGCGCAAATTCTGGCGAACGCAGTTCCATCCGCCCGAGCCGAAGGATGAAGACGAGCGGCCTGTTCCCGGCAAAGCTCCGGACAAGGTTGGTCCCGAAGGTGAGGAGGACGCGCCGAAACCGCGCCACCTCGACGGGCTCGGTGAGGAAGCCTACTGGGTGGGTAACGGAATCACGGGAGCGCTTTACGTGCTCCAGGGCGACGTCTTCCTGCGCATCAGCGTCGGAGGGGTTCAGGGAGAATCCGCGCGCATCGAAAAAGCCAAGGTGCTGGCCCGCGACGTAATGAAGCGCCTTTGATCCCAAACGCCGCACTCAGCAACCCATGGATATACTTTACCTACAGAGCGAGGCGGCTCTTCGGACCGGGCTCATCGCGCTTAGAATCCGCCGGCCTCATTTCTCGGAAAAGATGTAAATTGGACGACATCACTAACCCGGGGCTCAAGTGCACGGCGGGAGGGAAATGTATTTTGTTGGTGAGGTTGTCCGCCATAACACGAACCGCAATCTGGCCTTGGCGGTGTGGTTGCTGGTAAATCGACGCTGTGATGGTGCCCTTTTGGAAGTAGGGAGACATTTCCGCGAACAGGTCCGTGGTTATCAGCTTTACTTTTCCAGCCACGCCCCGCGCCCCAAGCGCATGGCACACCGGCAAACAATTCACCGTGTTTACGTAGATCCCCGCAAGGCTCGGGACACGGCGTAGGAGGTCGAAAGTTTTTTGGAAACTTTCATCTTCATCTTCGTGCCCTTCAATGACGCTCACGATCTTTCCGCCAGCGCAGTGCCGCGGGAACGCTTCCGAAAAGCCATCGGTTTTCTTACGATGATCCTCGGCAGTGAGCATGCCCGCAACGACCGCAACCTTCGAACCACGCGGAACGAGCTTGCCCATCAGTTCACCGGCCAGGCTGCCATTCAATGACGGCTCCACGCAGACGATGCTGGAACGGCGGCTCTCGGGGGCATCGGTGGATACGCAAACTATACGAATACCTTTCTCTTCCGCGTCGTCAATGAGCGGAGTCAGATCTTTTGGATTTCCTGCGGTGAGAATAATTCCGTCGACGCCGCTTTGTACCAGTTCCTTGAATACCTCGGTATCTCCTTCTCCGAGCGCCTGCACGGGACGGTTCACGAACTGAATCCCCAGTTGTCCGACGCGCCGGGCTTCATCCAGGACTCCGCTCCAAAGCTGGTCGTAGAAATAGTGAATCTCCCGGGGCATGCACACCCCGACTCGAGCGCTCGCTTTGGCAACGGACAAAGCGCGAGCCGCCAGATTCGGGGTGTAGCCGATCTGTCGCGCAACTTGCAGAATCCTTTGGCGCGTGGATTCCTTGATCCCTCCGCGCCCGTGCAAGGCGCGATCCACAGTTCCAATCGAAACCTTCGCCATCTCGGCGATCAAGTGGATTCCGCTTCTCTCTTTAGCCATTTTTGACGCCCAAATTTCCTTGCGTTCGTGGCTCAAAAAATCTGAGTTATTCTCAAATGTTGTGGATTACCGCGTGAATCAGGTGGCGTTTTCCTTGAGCCCTTCCTCTCTACGCTAAGCTGGGCGCTTGCTCGCAGTTGATCGCCCAGGGTATGCCGAATTGATCGACAAGCACGCCAAAGCGGACGCTCCAGAAGGTTTTCTGGATGGGCATTTGCACTGCGCCGTTTTCCGCAAGCGCGTGAAATACCCGTTCTGCATCCACAGGGTCATCGATGCCAAGCAGCACGGCGAAACCCTTTGGTTGTTCATGCTGCGCGGGAACAGGGTCGGCGCCCATCAAAACGTTGTCGCCGACTGTGAGAGTCGCACGCAGGATCTTCTCGCGCCATCTCGGTGGCACTTGTTCTGCCATGGGCGATTTGCCATAGGTGAGCATCGTGATGATTTTGCCCCAAAAGCATCGTTCATAAAACTTGAACGCGGCCTCGCATTGCCCGCCAAAAGCTAGATTGGGAGTCAATCGCATGGTGCGCTCCTTGAGATTGCCCGAAGCGTGATTGCCACAAGGGCACTTTGTGCCACTACGCTGGCACCCGCAAAAGTGCAAATCGCTAGAAGGGAAAAAGCGGTTCGCACGCACCTAGCCAGTCGAGAAAACGCTTCAGAGCCGCATCCGGATGAATCATTTCAATTCTTGCAGTCCAAAAAGCGTGTGGTACTATATCACGGGCGTTAACGTACACATTAAATTCATTTCCTTTTTTTTCGCTCCGTTTTTTTTTTGCTTCGAGGACATTTTCATGCTGCGCAGCCTTAGGCAAGTCTCTCGCCCTGCCGTTTTTCTCCTTTTTGTGCTGCTCTCAGTCGTCTTGCCAGGTGTGAACGTCTTTGGAGCGTAGCGCGCCAGAAATCTATGCAAACCTGCGTTCTCGGAATCGACGCTGGCCTCCGATGAGAGCACAGAAGCTGCGCATGCTGCTCTTGGTAGGTGTGCTCTTCGAAGCCGCGTACGCGTATCCCTTGCTTGCCGAATCGAGCCACGATGCTTGGTTGCGGTATGCGCCAGTCGGGGAGACTGCGGGGGAAAAATACGCCTCGCTTCCCGCGGCCGTAGTTGTGCTGGGAGATTCTCCAGCGCTTGGCACCGCGCAAGGAGAACTCATTCGGGGCGTCAGGGGCATGCTTGGAAAGACGCTGCGCGCCGAAAAAGATCTGCCTCGGGAGAGAGCCATTGTTTTGGGTACCTTCGAATCGCTTCAGGCCGTGGTGCCTTCTTTTCACCTTCACAGTCCCTTGAACGAAGAAGGTTTTTGGCTGACGACCGGAAAAGTACACGGATTCCCCTGTCTTATTGTTACAGCCATGACTGACCATGGCGTCTTGTATGGTGTGTTCGCGCTATTGACCAAGATCGCTTCGAATGCGGATATCGCATCCTTGGACGAAGTGCAGCAGCCTCATGCCCGGCTACGCTGGGTGGACCAGTGGGACAACCTCGATGGTGGAATCGAACGTGGATACGGTGGGCGTTCGATCTTTTTCGAGGATGGCAAGGTCCGCACCGACTTGACGCGCGTCCGCGAGTACGCTCGCTTGCTCGCTTCCATTGGGATCAACGGCTGCTCCATCAATAATGTCAATGCGGATCCTCGCCTTCTTGAAGATGATTTTCTGCCGCAACTCGCTCGCATCGCTGACGCCTTCCGTGAATGGGGTATCCGGATCGCCGTAGCAATTGATTTGAGCAGTCCCAAGGTCATTGGAGGGCTGGATACATTCGATCCGCTGGACCCGCGTCTCATCCAATGGTGGCGCGAGAAAGTGGACGTGATCTACCGGCGGATTCCAGACTTCGGCGGATTTGTTGTCAAGGCGGATTCCGAAGGCCGGCCCGGCCCGTCCGCCTATGGCAGGACGCCCGCGGACGCCGCCAATGTGATTGCCCGCGCGCTCAAACCCCACGGCGGCATCGTTTTCTATCGGGCGTTTGTATACGACCATCACCTCAACTGGCAAGATCCTAAGAGTGACCGCGCGAAAGCTGCCTACGATATTTTCCACCCCCTCGATGGCAAGTTCGACGACAACGTCATCATTCAGATCAAACATGGGCCCATTGACTTTCAGGTCCGCGAACCTGTTTCTCCCCTCTTTGCCGGGTTGCAACGCACCAATGCGGCAATGGAGCTGCAAATCACTCAGGAATACACCGGGCAGCAGCGGCATTTATGTTTTCTCCCATCGATGTGGAAAGAGGTGCTCGATTTCGATATGCACCTGAACCAGGATGGCACGTTTGTCAAAGACCTTGCTTCCGGCAAGACGTTTCGTCGTCCGGCGGGGGGATTTGTCGGCGTCGCAAATATCGGCACAGACGTGAATTGGATCGGGCATCCGCTGGCGATGGCCAATCTGTACGGGTTTGGCCGCCTGGCGTGGAATCCCGATCTTAGTGCGAGAACCATCGCTGAGGAATGGACGCGGCTGACCTTTGGAAACGATCCAGCCCTTGTAAGTACGCTTGCCGGCATGCAAGTCAATTCGTGGAAAGTTTATGAGAGCTACACCGGTCCCCTGGGAGCCCAGACACTGACGGACATTCTTGGCAGTCACTACGGACCGGGAGTGGAATCGTCCGAGCGCAACGGCTGGGGCCAATGGCACCGCGCTGACCGTGACGGGGTCGGCATGGATCGTACTGTGGCCAACGGAACCGGCTATGTAGGACAGTATCCTCCGCCACTAGCCAAGCTGTACGAGTCTTTGGAATCCATGCCTGACGAGTTACTGCTCTTCTTTCACCACGTGCCCTACACACGCGTGTTGAAGTCCGGGAAAACTGTGATTCAACACATTTACGACTCGCACTACGAAGGCGCGGAACGCGCCGCGCAGTACGTCCATCAATGGGAATCGCTGAGAGGCCGCATCGATGAGCAGCGTTACTCCGACGTTTTGGCGCGGCTTGAATATCAGGCGGCGCACGCAATTGTCTGGCGAGATGCCGTCTGCAACTGGTTCTTTCGCACTTCCGGCATACCCGATGCCCAGCACCGTGTGGGAATTTATCCCCATCGCATCGAAGCGGAAGCCATGGAGCTCCAAGGCTACTCGGCCTTGGACGTCGTTCCGTGGGAAAACGCTTCCGGCGGCAAAGCAATCGAATGTCTGCAAGCGCGAGGATGCACGGCTTCTTTTCGTTTTACGCGCGACGCAGGGTGGTACGAAATGGACATTGTGTACTTCGATCAGAACAATGGCAACTCTAGTTTTCGCCTATTGGTAGGCGATCAGGTAGTAGATGAATGGACGGCGAACGGCATTCTTCCTGCGACGAAAATTGGAGGTGATTCTTCGACGCGGCGGCGCATTCGTGGATTGGCGCTGCGCCCGGGAGACGAGATTCGCATCGTGGGAAGTCCCGACAAGGAAGAGCATGCTGCACTGGACTACGTCGAGATTCGCTTCTCACCGAACTGAGATCATTCCTTACGAACGCGGGAGCGGAATTCTTATGAGGGATCGTTCGTTGAACTGTGCACAGCATTCGCGAGGAAGTATCCAGCTTCACCTAATTTTCCCGTTCTTCGCCAGGCCTTCCAGCCAGCGCCGTGCGGTCGCGGCTTCGGGGCTATCGCCGTGGCTCTTCAGGAATTCACGCAGAGTCTGCGCCGCGTCGTCGTACCGCCCTACCGCGGTGAGCGATTGCGCAACAAGTAGCTCGATCTGGGGCGCCTTTCCGTTGGACTCGGTCAGCGCTAGTTGGGACGTTTTCAGCGCCTGATCATATCGTTGGCGATAGTAATATGCTTTGCCCAGCGCCCAATGGGTCTCCCACCCGCCAGCTGCTTCTAACTGCAGCGATTTCTCGAGCGGGGCGATGGCCGCTTCGTATTTCCCCTGGTCGGTGAGAGCCATTCCGAGCGCCCCCAAAACGTGAGCGTTACTTGGATCCATCTGGGCGGCCTTTTCCAGAACGCTTTGCGCCCGCGTCCATTTGCGCAGATTTAGGTACAGCACCCCTTGCACAAAGAGGACATCCGGGTGCGCGGGAGCAAGCTTCACCGCTTCGTCCACGAATTTCTCGGCCTCTGCCAGCTTGCTGGCGCTTAACGCTTGCAACGCTTTGTCGAGAGCTTCTCTTGCTTTCGGCGCGAGCAGCGGTCTGCCCGGGATCCCCGTGTTATCTCCCGTAGCCGATTCCCTTTGCAGATAGATGTCAACTTCGGCCCTCACGGCGACGGGCACTGACACATCCTTTTGTGCGATCTTGTATCCGGTCGCGTTGACAACCACTGTGTAATCGCCTAGCGATCGCAGAATGAAGAAAGCGCGCCCGCGCGATGCCTCTCTCTGATCGGTGGGCATTCCTTCCTTGAAGATCTTCACACTCGCGGGAGCGGAGATGGGCTCCCCCGAACTGTCGCGCACGGTTACCGAAATTTCCGCTTTGTCTCCCCGGAAAAGAGTTCCTTCACTTCCGCTGTCCTGGCATAAAGTCGGAGGCGTCGTCAAGAAAAGGCAGGGAACTATAGGTAGCATGAACCGCACGATCCGGAGCGGCGCGCGTAGCTTTGGAAGGCACATAAGTACTCGAGGGGAACCGGACCAAGAGTAGTCCCGCATGGTGAGTGCGTCAAGAACTACGGAGCGCTGGAGAAAGCGAGGGGAAGCCAGGGGGGGATAGTACACGAGTCTGTGTGGCAACCTCTTTGTCCGACCCTCAGCTGTCGAAGTCGCATTGATTTCATTGCACTTACGGCCCGGCTTAAGGCCGAACCCCCTCAGAAATGTGGGTGCCACACAGACTCTAGCCCAACTCTAGCCCAACTTCCACGGTTTTCAGAGCAGGATGCTTTGTTTTCTATGACTTAGGATTTTTTTCGTCACTACCTGCGCTGACCTGCCACGTTTTGACGGGCTGCATCACCTGGGCGGGAATGCCAAGCGTGGCGTAAATTTGGCGGTGCTCAGGTTCAGGGGTAGTGGCTTTGCGGATGGTCAGTACGCGGCCATGATGATGATCGGGCAGGACGATGGTGATGACCTGATGGGTTCGGAGTTGATCGCGAATGGTTCCCCAGGAGGTGTGCACGCCGGCCTGCAAGAAGCGGTGCTCGATGGCGGCCAGCAGATGGTAAGCCAGCACGCAAAGAAAAATGTGGGTCTGGGTGCGGTTCTGCAGATGATGAAAAATCGGTCGCTCCATCAGCGGACTCTTGATGTCGCGGAAGGCATCCTCCACCCGCGTGAGCAGGATATAAGTGCGCCAGATTTCATCTGCGGTCAGATCCTGCCGATCCGTTTTGAGAACATAGCTACCGTCGAGTTTCTTAGCGGTGGCCTTTTTATCGGCAAGCTCGCTCCACGAGAGATTCTTTTGGACCGCGTCATAAGAGAGCTCGTAATAACGCGCCACGCGCGGATAGCGTTCTAACAGTCGACCGATCGCCCGCTGGATTTTGTTTTCCTTTTTCAGCCGGCCCTTGGCTACGCGCTGCTGGAGTCGATTCAGATCCGCGATCAGTTTCGTTTCCTGCTTTTCTCGAATGGCCCGGTCCTTATCTTCACGGCCTTCGCTGCGGCAGAGCAGGTAGACGATGTCGCCCTTCTGCTGGCGTTTGATTTCCACTCGGGTCTTCTTCTGAAACGGATTCCGCGGTGAGGGTGTGCGGTGGACTTCTTCCCAGCCCTCGTCGTTCTCCAACTCCTCGAGCCATTGGTTTCTCTCCGATTGCCGTCCCGCAACCAGGTAATGCAGCTTGCGTTTGCGGATCTGCTCCAAGTTTTCCTCAAAGGCCATCCCGCGATCCACGATCACCGTGGCCCCAAGCTTTTTGCCCGTCCGCTTCTCCAGCGCATCCAGCATTTGATCCAGGCTGCGCCGGTCTTGCGTATTGCCGTCGAAGATTTCGTGGGCCTTGGGGAAGCCCTCACGATCCAGGACCAATCCCACCACCACTTGTTTGCAATCCGGACGCTTGTCCCGCGAGTATCCTCGCTTGGCTTGCGGGTTGGCCGTGGCTTGCCCTTCGAAGTACGTCGAGGTCAAGTCATACAGATAGATGGTGTCGTCCAGGTTGAACAGCGTCTTTTCCTTCTCCGCCAGCGCACGCTCGATGGCTTCGCGGTTCGGATGCAGCCGGTCCAGATTGCGATACAGCGCCTCGTCCTCAAGCTCGGAAAAATCTTCCTGCAAGATATCTCCCAAAGCGGTGCGCCGAATCCAATCCGGCATGGCGTGTTCGGAGGAAGGACAGATCAAGCGGTTCAGCGTCATCACTTCCGTTAACCGGCAGGCGCGTGTGGAAAGCCCGGCCTCCTGCAAAATCCGGTTCATCCCCAACTGGCCCCAGAGCTGGTGTCCGACATGTACCGGACCAGCTTCACGCGCTTGTTCGATCTGGACCTTGTCGGGTTCGACGGTGACAGTCGATCGGTCTCCGTCGGATCCGGTGCTCTTCTTTTTGTTGCGGGCTTTCTCCACCCATTCTTGGATTTTGGTCGAAGAACCCGACAGGGACTCTTGTCCCTGCAACGCCGATTGGAGCTTGTGCGCCAGTCCCAGCCAGTCTTCGGCCGGAGCGGGTTCCAGACTTCCCAGAGAGCAAATCGTGCGCTGGCGCGGGCCTTTGGCGGTTTGAACGGATTCGACAAGAAGGTGATTGGTGTACGTTTTGCGTTTGTACGTTCGCGTCGATTTTCGGATGTACATTGGCCACTACATGTAGCATTCTCTCATCATAATGTCAAGAGAAATTACAGTCGCTTTAGTCACTATTCTGCCTAATTTATGCAAAGCGTTGTGAAAACAAACCACTTCTCCAAGACGATCCCCGCTTTTTTCAGGACATCACCTCGACTGCCGTGGAAGTTGGGCTAATACGGCCCGACATTGAGAGATTGCAAAGACGCAAAAAAGCAAACTCTTCACCGACAACTGTAGCTCCGTCGGCTCGCTTGGAGATCGAACACCAACCGCACTGGGTTCAGGAATAGTGGCCTCCATCCGGACCAGCAGCGTTCGAACCAAGGAGATTATGCAACTTTACATAAACTCAAGAGACGCAAAAAACTGTGAATCTCAATAGCTTCCCTGCGAACTTTCAACAGGCCCTGATTTTCCCAGTTGGTGAGTAGCCGGTTGACGGTGGATGAAGTCATCGCT
>WNFA01016554.1_pt1 | contig 16812 bp, 12 predicted proteins | sample 5400481 | NCBI WGS metagenome assembly WNFA01 (sample SAMN13153340, study PRJNA577476) | soil metagenome | isolation source: 120 cm saprolite under Douglas fir tree site 2 hole 1 replicate 2 | place: USA:California | collected 2015-04-18
CTGCGCGTCTGATTGACGTGGGTCGGAGCCCACTTGATTGCGGTGACCGGGATTCCGTTCGGATCGGACTGGAATGAAATGACCTTGATGAGCGAGCCAAGCAGCCCGGTCGCGAGTCCGAGAAGGTCTCCGATCAGCCCGTCCTGGGCCTTGGTCGGAGCCGCTATCGGCTCAATTGGTGTGTAGTCCGCGCAGGAAATTGCTACAAACGTCGTAAGGACGAGCACGAATGAGCGCACGAGTCTGGAGCGAAGCATCGAGGGAACCCGGTTAGTGTTTATGTAGCGATCAGCCCGAAGGGAGCGTGTAACGCGAGGAGTGTCTGATGATCCAGACGTGCGCCTGCCAAACGTGAGTAGAGAAGACGGTCACCCTAAGGCAACGCGCGTGCCTTTCGGCAAGTCGTTATTAATCATAGACTTGCAATAACGGCCCTCTGAAGCTCATCAATAACGGTGCAACGTTTCTTTACAGCAGGATCGTTTCGTTACACCGGTCGGGGCGCGTCGAGTATGGTCGCCCCAAGGGCCCGAAGCTTAGGGCCATTCGGCAAAACTCTGTTTATTTTCGCGCTACTGCGCGAAGCAGAAGCAAGGTGGGGAGAGTGCGTCTATGCGGACATTTCGGAGGTTGGCCGATTGACTTCGGACTGCCGGTAGATCTCGGGGTCATCCGGTCCGTCTCAAGAAAAGAAAAAAGAAAGAAAACGTGGAGCAAGTTGGTCTCTCACGCGTATTAATGAGAAACGGGAGCGACGCTTTTTTTTCGTTGCCTGCTCAACGGCAAGGCTGCCTGGACTGGCGTGAAACCTGTAGCTCCCACAATGTGTCCTATAGTTACACCCTTTAGTCACATAGTCCCTTTAGCCACATAGTCGCATGTCACTTGGAACTCAGAGAGCGCGGCTCTTCGTAGCCGTGATCACCGCCTTTGCAGGCGGACTAATCGTCGCATCCGGTCTTAACTGGACCAAGCTCGGATTTGCGCAGACTCGTCCCGCACCGGCAGTCGTCCAGCCAATTGCCGAAGCAAGCAACGCATTCGTTGCGATCGCCAATAACGTCACGCCCGCGGTCGTCTCGATTGAAGTGATCAGCAACCCCAAGACGGGCAACACCTCGCAGCGCGGACGCGCCCAGCTTCCGCAGGCGGTTCCGCCGGGAATGGAAGATTTTTTTCGTCAGTTCGATATCCCGCAGCAACAGCGGCCGATGCGCGGCCAAGGCTCGGGCTTCATCGTGACGTCTAACGGATACATCCTCACAAACAACCACGTCATCACCAACAGCGATCGCGAAACCATCGCCGACAAGGTGACGGTGAAAATGCTCGACCATCGCGTCTTCACCGCCAAGGTTGTCGGACATGATCGCACGACTGACGTGGCTGTGATCAAGATCGATGGCACCAACTTCCCTACCGTTTCGCTCGGCAATGACGTCACATCACGGACCGGAGAGTGGGTGCTTGCGATCGGCAATCCGCTCGGACTCGAGAACACCGTGACTGCTGGAATCATTAGCGCCAAGGGCCGGGCCCTCCCCGAGCTAATGAACCCGAACGGAACGAACCAGTACGCGATCAGCGATCTGATTCAGACCGACGCCGCCATCAACCCGGGCAATTCCGGTGGTCCGCTAGTCAACTCACGCGGCGAAGTGATCGGAATCAACAGCGCCATCGCGAGCCCGACCGGCTATAACGCCGGCTATGGCTTCGCGATTCCAGTCACGCTCGCCAAGCGCGTGATGGACCAGCTCATCGCCAACGGACGCGTTCGCGTTCCGGCGCTGGGAATCGGCATTGACGACGTAAGTCCGGAAGACGCGGCGGTCGCGGGCGTGAAGGACATTCGTGGCGTGCTGGTTCGCAACTTCCCGGCGGAGGAGACCCCTGCGAAGAAGGCTGGGCTTCAACCGGGAGATGTGATAATCACCGCGGATGGCCAACCGGTCGACCGCGTCAGCACGCTTCAGAGAATCGTTCGCAACCATAATCCAGGCGAGACGATCGAGATCGAAGCGATGCGTTATGGTCAGCGTAAGACTTTCCGTGTGACGCTGATGGAGGCCAAGACCGATCAAGAGGTTGCAAGCGCATCGGAACCGGCCAACGCCCCGCCAGGCGGGACGCTGCACCCCGCGCTCGGAATCTCGGTCGCGCCGGTAAGTCCGGAGATCGCGGCGCAGGCGAGACTGGCAACTCCGGTTCGTGGCGTTCTGGTATCGGATGTCACCCCGGGCGGACCCGCGGATCAAAAGCTCGCGCGGAATGATGTGATCACGGAGGTTTTGTTTCCTGTTCCGCGTCGCGCGGTCAACACGCCGGCTGAACTGCAGCAGGTGCTAAGCCGGCTCAAGGATGGCGACTACGTCAGCCTAAGCGTCTATTCGCTTGATGACCGGTCACACGCGCCGCGAATCGTGAATCTGCAGATAGGCAGGTAACCAGCATTTTGTTGGAGAGAAAAGCCCCCGCAGACTGCGGGGGCTTTTTCTTTTGGCAGTAGAACCATCTAGTTGGAGCTTTCACGCGATCCGGAGGCGCTGCTATCTTTTGATCGCGAGCGCGGAAGTGGCGGAATTTGGTAGACGCGCTGGACTTAGGATCCAGTGGAGCAATCCGTGGGGGTTCGAGTCCCCCCTTTCGCATGGCGCAAAGCATTCTTCCTGAACGGAGACCAGAATGAAGAGAAAAAACGAGATCCCCGACTTCTCGAAGAAAAGGAAAGGACCGCAGCCTCATTCGGTACCCGACCCCACGAAGATCCAGCCACCTACACCGCCTCCCGCGCCGCCGGTGAGAGCGGGAAAGCCACCCGCCACCTCGATGAAATCGGGCCGCAGAGGATCGTAAGCTTACTCTGCTTCGAGCTTGATCCTCGCTTCGGCCAGCTCGGTGAGGAGATGGTCTGTCGCACCTTCCTCGTCCAGAGTCTGCTGTAGCAGCTGCGCCTGCGCTTCGTAGCCGAGCTGCGTCGCGTACGTTCGAGCGGTGCCGTAACCAGCCATCTCGTAGTGCTCGACGTGCTGCGCCGCCGAAATCAATCCGGCGTCCAGAAGGTCGTCGTCGGGCTCCTCCTGGATCAATTCACTGCCTTCTTCAAGCAGGCCTTCCATCCCGACGCACTTTCTCCCGCGAGGAGTCGCGCCCAATTCTTCGCAAATCAACTCGAGACGCTTTACATGCTCCCCGGTCTGATGGAGATGCGTCTTAAAGGCAACTTTGAGCTCGGGGTGCTTGGTCGCCTTGATCATTCTCGGAAGTGCCTTCAGGATTTGCTTCTCGGCGCTGTAAAGGTCCTTCAGCTCCTGGATGTAAAGGTCCTTGAGGGTCTCTAGCTCCATGTCGGTCCTTGCATGAAGGTTTGCTGATCTAAGCCCGATTTTTCGTCTGCCTCGGGAAAGGCAATATAGCCGTACCAGACCAGACCGACGCCTTTGCAACTCTGTTATATTGCGGTCATGAAGATCGAGTTTACGCCTCGCGCATCTGAGGGGGTCGAACGACACATTCAGGTGTCGGTGCCCGCGGAGGCGGTGAAGGATGCAGAAGACAAGGCCGCGAGACGTTATGCCTCGACGGTCCGGCTCCCCGGATTCCGACCAGGAAAGGCCCCGGCGACCGTGGTCCGGAAGAAGTTCGGTGAGGCGATCAGGCAGGAAGCGCTGGAGTCCCTCGTTCGCGAAGCCTACCAGGAGTTCGTCGAGAAGGAGAGCATCAAGGTAGCTGCCCAGCCCCACATCCACGATTTGAAGTTCGAAGAGGGGAAGCCGCTCACCTTCGAGCTGCACCTCGAAGTCAGACCCACCATCGAGCTCGCGCGAACGAACGGGTTTCGAATTCAGCGTGAAACAGCGACGGTCACGGAAGAGCAGCTCAGTGAGCAGCTCGAGCAGATCCGCGACGAGAAGGCGACGTGGACACCGGTCGCAGAGAAGCCGAAGCCCGGCGACATGGTGAACGTGCAGATTGCGACTGGCGCGGCGAGTACGGGTGCAGGCGAGGGAAAGAGCTACCCGCTCGTCCTTGGCGCCGGCCAGGCCATCCCCGGAATCGAAGAGCTGGTCATGGAAGCCGCGCCCGGCGAGACCGTCGAGCGGCCGGTCAAGTGGCCCGACGATTTTCCGGATGAATCACAGCGTGGACAGACGAAAACGGTCCGCATCACGCTCAACGAAGTGAAGCGGAAGTCAGCGCCTCCACTCGACGACGCGCTCGCGCGCGAGGTCGGTGACTTCGAATCGCTCGACGCTCTGAAGAAGGCCGTGCGTTCCGACATGGAGCATCATGCCGAGCACGAGGTCGAAGCCGGAGTGCGGCAGCAGCTGATCGATCAGATCATCGCCGCCAACGCGTTCGACGTGCCGAAGAGCTGGATCCAGCAGTTCGTCCAGAACTACGCCGAGTCGTACAAGATTCCGGAGGACCAGCGCGAACAGTTCGCGGGTGAATTCCGTTCGATGGCCGAGCGGCAAATCAGGCGCGACCTGGTGATCGAGACCGTCGCGGAGAAGGAAGGATTGATCGCGACGGAAAAGGATCTTGACGGGCTGCTGGACAGAAACGATGTATCGACTAATGCCTAAACGGGAAGACGAAGAGCCAATGCCGACGATCTACACGCCGTACGTCATCGAGCGCTCGAGCCGCGGCGAGCGCACCTACGATGTATTCTCCCGGCTCCTGATGGACCGGATCATTTTCCTTGGCACGCCGATCAACGACGACGTCGCCAATATCGTGATCGCGCAGCTCCTCTTCCTCGAGTCGGATAACCCCGAGCGCGACATCCACATCTACATCAACTCGCCGGGCGGAAGCGTTTCCGCCGGACTGGCGATCTACGACACGATGCAGTTCCTCAAGTCGCCGGTGAACACCAACTGCATGGGGCTGGCGGCAAGCATGGGTGCATTCCTGCTGTCGGCAGGACGTCCGGGCAAGAGGTCCGCCCTTCCGCACGCCCGCATCATGATCCACCAGCCTTCTCAGGGAGGAGGCGGGGGCACTGCTTCCGATATCGAGATTCAGGCGAAGGAGATCCTCCACCTGCGGGCGCAGATGAACAAGCTGATGGCCAAGCATACGGGCCAGCCGGTCGAGCGCATCGAGCGTGATACCGACAGGGACCGATTCATGTCGGCAGAGGAGGCGAAGGAGTACGGTTTGATCGACAACGTGATCTCGTATCGCGGAGAGATGGAACAAGCACTCAAACAGGGGGAAGCGCTCAAACAGGCCTGATCTGGAAGCTTCTGTTACTTGTGAAAATCTTCACGAGTCCTGCTCCCGTAGCCTTTGCTTGACCGTCTTCGCGCCCGCTGTTAGGTATCTTTAGTCAGGCTTCGGTGTCCGGATTCGTTGGCAAGCATCCCTCGTTCCCCGTTGATCTATGTCCCAAGAGAAACATCTTCGCTGCTCGTTCTGTGGAAAGTCGAAGGACTCTGTCCGGAAGTTCATTTCCGGGCCGTCTGTTTACATCTGCAACGAGTGCATTGCTCTCTGCAATGAGATTCTGGCGGAGGATGAGGAGCGCGAGGTAGCTGAGGCGATAACCCAGGTCCCGTCGCCGCAAGAGATCAAGGATGTTCTCGACCAATACGTGATCGGGCAGGAGCAGGCGAAGAAGGCACTAGCTGTGTCGGTTTACAATCACTACAAGCGCATCAACTCCACGTCGCTGAAGGACGACGACGTCGAGCTCGATAAGTCCAACATTCTGCTGATTGGGCCCACCGGCGTCGGTAAGACGCTACTGGCACGCACGTTAGCCCGTATTCTCGACGTCCCGTTCACGATCGCGGACGCGACCACACTCACCGAAGCGGGATACGTCGGTGAGGACGTGGAGAACATTCTGGTCAGATTGCTCCAGGCCGGCGACTTCAACGTCGCTGAGTGCGAGCGCGGGATCGTGTACATCGACGAGATCGACAAGATCGCGCGAAAGTCCGAGAACCCCAGCATCACCCGCGATGTGTCGGGCGAAGGTGTGCAGCAGGCGCTGCTCAAGATCATCGAGGGAACCGTCGCTTCTGTTCCGCCGCAGGGCGGCCGCAAGCACCCTCAGCAGGAATACATCCAGCTCAACACCAAGGACATCCTCTTCATCTGTGGCGGCGCCTTCGACGGGCTCGAGAAGATCATCGAGTCTCGCACGGGCCGCCGGCAGATCGGGTTCAATGGTGCCGCGATTCGCGACAAGAAGCTCGCCCAGACCAAGATGTTCAGCGAAGTCGAGCCCGATGACCTGCTCCGTTACGGATTGATCCCGGAGTTGGTGGGCCGTCTCCCCGTAACCGTTGCGCTCGAAGGGCTCGACGAAGAGGCGCTGGTGCGGATCCTCAAGGAGCCGAAGAACGCCCTCACCAAGCAGTACGCCAAGCTTTTCGGGCTCGAGGACGTCAAGATCACCTTCGACGAAGCGGCACTCGTGGCGATAGCCGGCAAGGCGCTCAAGCGTGGCACTGGCGCGCGCGGGCTTCGTGCCATCCTCGAAGAGGTTCTCATGGAAGTGATGTTCGACCTTCCGAGCAGAGAAGACGTGGTCGAGGTGAAGGTGACCGAGTCGTGCATCACGAACGGCACGCAGCCGCTGCTCGAGATCTCCCCGATCAGGCGCAAAAAGGAAGCGTAATAGAATAGAATCGACCTTGCCGCAAATATTTCAGCGCGACAATGAGAGCATCCCGACGTCGGATCGAATTCCGGTCCTGCCGCTTCGGGATGTCGTCATTTTCCCCTATGTAGTCATCCCTCTTCTCGTCGGTCGTCCCGCCTCGCTGGCGGCGATCGAGGCGGCGCTGGCGGAAGACAAGATCATCCTTCTGGTCGCCCAGCGTGACGGCGAAAAACAGGAGCCAGCCGCGGCTGACCTGCATCGGACAGGAGTCATCGGACGAGTCGTTCAGGTGTCTCGTCTTCCGACGGGAACCACGCGCGTCCTCGTGGAAGGGATCGCCCGCGCCCGCGTGACTCGCTACATCCCCGCCGGAAACGTCCTGAGGGCGGCCGCAGCCCCCTTCCCGTTCGATGGGCCGCGCCCGCCGGACGTTGCGGAGACGGAAGCACTGAGCCGGCGCGTCATGAACTCGTTCGAGGAATACGTCAGTCTCCACCGCCGAATACCGGCTGAGATCGTTTCGATCATTCAGAGCACTGATTCCGCCGAACGGCAGGCGTTCGGAGTCGCCGCGCACGTCGCGGTTCGGTTCGAGCTTCGGCAATCGCTGCTGGAGGCCGACAATCTTCGCGCCCTTTTGGAGATGCTCGGCGAGCTGCTCTCTGGCGAGATCGAGCTGCTGCGTCTCGAACGCAAGATCGATGACGATGTCCGCGGCGCGATGTTCCAGAACCAGCGCGAGTTTTACCTGCAGGAGCAGCTGCGGGTAATCCACCGCGAGCTGGGCGAGGAGGACAGTGATGATTTCGCCGAGCTCGAGGCTCAGATTCGCAAGAAAGCGCTGCCGCCAGTTGTGGAGGAACGGACACTTCGAGAGCTCAGAAAACTGAGGCGGATGCCGCCGATGTCTCCCGAATTCACCGTGGCGCGCAACTTCGTCGACTGGATCGTGTCGATTCCCTGGACCGAGCGGACGGACGAAGTCCTGGACGTCGGGCGGGCGAGGTCGATCCTCGATGCGGATCACTACGGACTCGAAGAGGTGAAGGACCGCATCCTCGACTTCATCGCGGTTATGTCGCTCGTCGGGAGGCTCGATGGACAGATCCTCTGCCTGGTCGGACCTCCAGGGGTCGGCAAGACGTCGCTTGGCCGGTCGATCGCGCGGGCGCTGAGTCGCAAGTTTGTCCGGATGGCGCTGGGTGGGGTGCGTGACGAAGCGGAGATTCGAGGCCACCGTCGCACATACATCGGCTCGATGCCGGGCCGCATCATCCAGGCGATGAGGCGCGCCGAAGTCGTCAATCCGGTGATTCTGCTCGATGAGGTCGATAAGCTGGGGCAGGATTTCCGCGGCGATCCGGCGGCGGCGCTGTTGGAAGTCCTCGACCCCGAGCAGAACACGACCTTCAATGACAATTATCTCGAAGTGGACTACGATCTCTCGCAGGTGTTGTTCATCACGACCGCGAACTCGCTGGCCGGTATTCCGGAGCCGCTGCGCGACCGGATGGAGATTCTCCGCATCGCCGGCTATCTCGATCACGAGAAGCTTGCGATCGCGCGGCAATACCTGCTGCCACGCCAGATAGAAGCGAACGGATTGAAGAAGGACGAGGTCGTTCTCGAGCCGGACGTGATGATGGCGATCATGCGCGGCTATACGCGCGAGGCCGGGGTGCGTGAGCTGGAGCGCCGTATCGCGCGCGTTACCAGAAAGCTCGCGCGGAAGCGCGCCGAAATAGCGTCGAGCGCCGGAAATTTGCAAACCGTCGGAATCCAGGACCTGAAAGAGCTGCTCGGTGCTCCGCCGTTCGATCCGGACGACACATCGCTCGAGGATAAGATCGGCGTGGCATCGGGTCTCGCCTACACTTCAGCCGGCGGCGAAGTTCTGGAGATCGAGGTGAGCGTTGTCAAAGGCCGCGGCAAGGTGCAGCTCACGGGAACACTCGGCGACGTGATGAAGGAATCGGCGAGCGCCGCTCTTTCGTACGCCCGCGCGCGGGCCAGAGCGCTCGGCATCGAGTCGGAATTTTACCGGACCCGGGACATCCACATCCACATGCCCGCCGGCGCGACACCAAAGGACGGCCCGTCGGCTGGAATCGCGATCGCGACGGCGGTGATCAGCGCGCTCACCGGTGTTCCGGTACGCGGCGATGTCGCAATGACGGGAGAGATCACTCTGCGGGGCCGGGTCCTTCCGATTGGCGGCCTCAAGGAGAAGTCGGTGGCTGCGCACCGGAACAAGGTCAGCGACGTGATCATTCCGTACGGCAACGCCCGGGACGTGGAAGAACTCCCCGAAGAAGTGCGGGCGCAGGTCCGCTTCCATCCCGTCAAAACAATGGACGAAGTCCTGGCGCTCGCGCTGCGGCCGCAGCCGGCGGCGACAACTTCCTCGGGCGAACCGCTCTACGACACAGTAACGCACTAGATGACGAAGGATCCGGGTGACGACAAGCTGGTCATCCGGAACGTGGAGTTCCTGGGAGGAATGGCGGAGCGACATGGCTGGCGTCCCGAGTCGTCGCTTCCAGAAGTCGCGTTTGCCGGGCGATCGAACGTCGGCAAATCCTCGCTTCTCAATTCCCTCGTCCGCCGCAAATCGTTCGCACGGGTGAGCCGGACGCCGGGCCGCACGCGCGAGATCAATTTCTTCCGCATCAACAATGGCTTCGTCCTTGTGGATCTTCCGGGCTACGGGTACGCCCGGGTCTCAAAAGCGAAGAAGTCGGAGTGGAAGCCGCTCATCGAGAGCTACCTTAGGCGAACGACGCAACTTCGGGGTATAGTCCTGTTGCTGGACATCAGGCGCGAGCCGAGCGATGATGATCGGGCGATGCTGGACTTTCTGGCGGAGACGGAAGTGCCGACGATTGTCGCGTTGACAAAGAAGGACAAGCTGACAAAGGCAGGGGCGCTGGAGCGGGCGGCGAAGATTTCGCGCTCGCTCGCGCTCGAGAGCGAGCAGGTGATTCCGTTCAGCGCACAGACCGGCGAGGGGCGAAGCGAGCTGCTGGAGGCGATCACGGAACTCGTCGAGGCGGTACCGGAGCGAGGCACACCGTGAGCGCGCGCCGGACGCTCTGCGGAGTCGTCGCGGTGGTGTGTGGTGTCACCGCGTGCGCGAGCGGAACGTCCACCGCATCCGGCCAAGGGACGCCTCCGCCGATCACGGACGACACGACGGGACGGGCCAATGTTCCCGTTGGCTTCGGGACGCTGCGACAGGACGATATCGCGATCAGGCTGGAGCTGCAGGGATTGATCGTCCGCGCCATACCGCTCGACGAGAACCTCATCCGACTGCTGACGCCTGATTCCTATCGCGCGCTGCGCGAGCTGCAGGAGAGCAAAAAGCAGGCGATTGCCGCGGTGACTCGACGCACTGGCGGGCGAGCTCCCGATCTCTGGTACGTGTCGTTTTACGGCGTGCAGCCCGACGTGCACTTCAGCCCGATGGAGCTGGTGATCACAAGCAGCGGGCGCGATTTTCGCGCTCTGGAGGTGCTGCCGCTCAGCTCCGGATTCGGCGAGCAGCGGTTGAAACAGCGCGAGACGCAGAGCGCGATTTATCTGTTCGACGAGGCAATCGATCTCGATCAGCCGTTGGCCGTGACGTTCCAGGACGTGCGTGACGACAGCTGGGAACAGGTTCTCACGCGCGTGGAACGCGAACGGGCGCTTGTTCGCGCGAGGGCATCGCGCCCACCGCAATAGCTGGTTTTTCGTGACGGCCAAGATCAATTTTCCCGGTATGCCCATCTATCCGCTCCGCAAGCTTCCCGCTCTTCCGATTTCCGGAATCGAATCGCAGTGGCTCGAGAAGCTCGCCGCGGAGCTGAAATCCGGCACCGACCGCGCGGACCTTTGCAGGCGTACGTTGTGCGAGATCGCCTATCCACAGTTCGCTTCGAGCTGGGAGACGGCGGTCCTTCGATCGCACGGTATTGGGGGGACAGAACGTCGAGCTGGGGGTTCAGCTCAGACGTTTGCTCGCGCCATACATCTTCAAGAAGTGCGGTGAGAACTTCAAAGCGTTCCAGTTCGTCGAGTTCTCGTTCGGCTACAACATGGAGGTGGCAGACAACGTCGTCGTCCACCGGTACGTCCTGCTCGACGATCGCGGCGGAATATCGCTCGGCAACAACGTGTCGATAAGCGACTTCGCCAATATTTACAGTCACACGCACAGCATCGTCGATCAGCGCGATGTAACGGATGCGCCTACGCGGCTCGAGGACGGAGTTCGCATCACGTACCACGCGACGGTGCTCGCGGGCGTGCACGTGAAAGAACAGGCGATGGTCGGGGCGATGGCGGTGGCGACGAAGGATGTGCGGCCGTACCACGTGTACGTTGGGATTCCGGCTAAGAGCGTGAGAGTAAAGCCCAATGCGCCGGTGGATCTGGGGAATCTCACTACCGTAAAGCCGAGGTAGGCTGGAAGCAGCAAACTGAACGGGTGCCTTGCTGGAAACGACAACTGAACGGGTGCCAGACGTCACTAGCGTAGTTCCGAGAGATTAGTTCACGACGCCCAGACTTACCTCAGTGGCATTAAATGCACGGGCAGTTGCTTGTGTTTTGATCAGCGGCAGAAGAGTCAGGGCGTAGTGAACTATTGACTGGCATCTCTGCCACTGACCTCTGGCACCAGTTCAGTTGCCGTTAACGGCGTCAAGTCTGTATTCGTAGGACAACCTCCACCGGCCCGGCATCCCCTCGTCCCAATAAGCGTCTCGCGTCCCGCAGTGCGTGCGCCTCGCGCGGCCAGGTGAACCGCTCGCAAGCGTCGTCGAGCGAGAGCCACTCGAATTTCTGATGCTCTTCGCTGAGCGTCACGTCGGCTTCCTCTGAGACGAACGCGGCGAACGTGATACACATCTGGATAGTGCTGGTGGCGTGCAGGTAGAAGCTGCTCACCGTCACGTTGTACAATGATTCCGGCTCGAGGCCGGTTTCCTCCCGAAGCTCACGAACTGCCGCCTTTTCAGGTTTTTCCCGCGCGTCGATCTTTCCGTACACGGTTTCCCACGAGCCCGGGCGTTTGCCATCCGCGGCGCGCTGGAGCGTGAGAACGCGCCAGTCGCCTCCGTTGTGCCGTATCACGAAGAGCTCGATGACGCCGGGAGTGATCTTAGTCATTGTCTGGTCGGGCATCCGCTCATAGACGATGGGCTTTGGCGAATTATATGCCGGGTGATTGACACCCGGATCGTGACGCGAGGTTTCCGGCTCTATCACTCGGACCAGCTCCTGCGCGCTGGTATTTCCCGCGAGCAGCTGCGCGCGGCCGCAGCCCCAGAGCGAACGGGTGCCCGAAGCTCGGGCGGAGGCGAGCAGTCGCTCGGGCGGATCGCCGGCGGCAATGGATCGCTCGATCTCGGGAGTGGTGACGAGCACTTCCGTTACCGCGACGCGGCCCGAGTAGCCCGTCATCGAGCATACCTTGCAACCCATCGACACGTAGATCATCGAGTCTTCCGGAATCGAGCCAATGAGACGGCGCGGCACGCCGGCGTTCGCCACGAGCTTGCACGCGGGGCAGAGTCTTCTGATCAGACGTTGCGCCAGTACTCCCTTTAGAGCGCCTGCCAGTTTCACCGGATCGACGCCGAGATCGGTGAGGCGGATGATAGAGCTGCACGCGTCATTGGTGTGCAGGGTCGCGAACACCAGGTGGCCAGTGAGTGATGCCTGGATGGCGATAGCCGCCGTTTCCCGGTCGCGAATCTCTCCGATCAGAACGACGTCCGGATCCTGACGGAGAACCGATCTCAGCGCTGACGCAAATGTGAGTCCGGCCTTCTCGTGAATCTGCACCTGAACGATTCCCGGGATTCGATACTCGACCGGATCTTCCACGGTGATGATGTTGACGCCGCGGTGTTGCAGCAGCCGGAGCGCCGCGTACAGTGTCGTCGTTTTGCCCGAACCGGTCGGGCCCGTGACGAGGATCAAGCCTTCCCGCACCTCGAGCAGCTTCTGCATGCGCGGGCCGTCGACAGGATCGAGACCAAGAGACTCTACCGACCGGAGCGCGGCGCGCGAGTCCAGAATCCGTATCACCACCTTTTCGCCATGAGAGGCTGGCAGCGTTGAGACGCGCAAATCCACGCGAGCGCCGTTGATTGCAACGCGCGCTCTCCCGCCCTGCGGCCGCAAACGGTCGGCGATGTCCATCTGCGACATAATCTTGATGCGCGACACTAGCGGGACACCCACCGCTTTGGGGAGGACCATCACTTCCTTCAGCATTCCATCGATGCGATAGCGAACGGCGATCCCGCTCTCCCCCGCCTCGAGATGGATGTCGCTGGCACCCGTAGCAATTCCCTCGGCAACGATGTGATCGACGAGCTTGATCACCGGCCGCTCGGCTTCCAACTCGTCTATCTCGCTCTCCGTCGCGTCGGCTTTCTCGATGACTGATTGCAAATTGGACTTGTCCGCGCGGTCGAGGAGCTTGCTGACGCGCTCCACGGGTGAGTAAACCTCTTCGATGCGCTCGAGGATGAGATCGGGAGGGGCGATGGACATCCGAACCCTCCGTCGGGTGGCAAAGGCCAGCGTCTTCTCACAATCGATGTCGTAGGGATTGGACGTGGCGATGTCCAGTGTGGAGTCCGAGAGAGCGAGTGGAAGAATCTCGAATCGACGCGCGAGCCACTCCGGTACTTTCTCGCGCGCCTGTGAGCTGACAAGCAGACCTTTCGCGATCCCAACGCGAGCGTGCTTGGACAACGCTTCCAGGATTTCGTCGTCCGTAGTCAGCCCTTCGTCGACTGCGGCTCGCCAAAAGCTTGGACCGACTTTCGCCTCGACGGAATCGAGCGAACTTGCCGGCAGCAACTCCCGAAGGATCGGCAGCAGCCATCTATCTTTCGGCAGCAAATCGGCGCTAATGGTCATGCCGCAGGCTACACGCGCTCACGTAGCGCCTCGTGGCCGAATCAACTCTGGCGGAATCACAGTTGCACGCGGAGCTCAAGCCGCAGTTCGCCGCGATGCAGCGGATTTCGCGGGAATCCCGGAACACCCTCCCGCACGGTGACGAACGGCCGCGGCGTACCGCGGCCGTTGTACTCTAGAACCCCACCCGCGCACGCAGTGAAAACGTGTACCACTTGTACTCGCTGCCCGTCTGCCCCGGACCGGCTACGTTGGCGTAGCCTCCAGCTGCACTGACTTCGCGAGCCGGATCAAAGCGATAGCCCAACGACATCGCGACGCGTTCAGCCAGACGCGAGCCCACACTCGAACCAAAGAACTCGATGCTCTGGCGACCCAGTCCTACGTCTGCGTCCGCATTCCAGCCAAGCTGGCCGCCGATGCGTCCGCGACCGCCTGCCTCCACGAGAGTGTATCGCCGTGGCGCGAAATAGCCATCCGAGGACGTCGTATCGTAGCCGAATTGGCGTCCGCCGACAGCGAGACTCCAATTCCGGCTATGGTTCCACCGCAGGGTGGACGAGAACGCGTTTCGCGCGTTCTCACGTGTGCCCCCGGTCATTCGCGCATGGCTTGCCGCGCCGGAGAGCGTGAAACGCGACGGCAGGGCGATCGCGGCCTCACCAGCAACCTCCGAGCTGACAACACCGTTAGCGATTAGCAGCGCCGTTTCGTCGAAAGGAGCCCGTGAGCCATTTAGTCCAACTTTGAGCGCGCGTCCAACATTTCCCGTAAGACGGAGCGCACCGCTACCCATCGTCCGCTGGGGATTCGTCGACGGGACGAACGTGGATGAATGCCTGGTGACTCCGGCATCGGCGCGAAGCTGCCATGAGCTGGTGCCGGGTTGCCACCGCGCGAAGAGATTGACAGCGTCCGCCCGCGAATCGATCGCTGCGAAATTCGCACTGCGTTCCGCGTACCTTCCACCGATGGCGCCGTTCCACCATGCGCGGTCCAGGTAATCGACCGAGGAGCAGCGTGCGCGCATCGCCATAGGCCGGGTTTGCCCGCAACGCGAGCTGCAGCGCCGATTCAGCGTCGGTCTGGCGGCCCTGCCAACTGAGAACCTGCGCCAGCCCAGTGAGCGCCTCGGGATCCCGAGGGTCGGTCGCCAGAACCTGTCGCCACGTCTGCTCGCTCCGATCCAGCTCACCTCGCCATCCGATCACACGTGCCAATCCCTTTTTTGCAGCGGCGTTGCCAGTCTTGGCCAACTGCACGTACATGGCCTCGGACTCGTCAAACTGGCCGTTCCAGGCCAGTGCGCGCGCGTATTCGATCGATGCATCGCGATCGTTTGGATGATCACGGAGCCACCCCTTGTAGGCGGTTAGCGCCTCGCTCAGCCGACCGGACCAGGCGAGGGTTTGTGCGCGACCGATCACAGCGTCGCGCGAGCGCTGGTTGCTGGCTATGAGCGAATCGTAGGTTGCGATCGCAGAAGCGTAGTTCCCCTGCCAAGCCAGGGTGCGAGCCAGTGCGAGACGTCCTTCGGCGTCGCGCGGCTCCATTACTATGTAGCGCCGATACAGTGCGATCGCCTCATCGAACTGATTGTCCCACGAGCGGAGTGTCGCGAGCCGGAAAACCGCGATAGAGGCGGGCGATGGGTCTTGCGCGATGATCGCCTCGAACAATGCACCCGCTGCGGGATAATCGCCGGCGTCATATGCACTCTCCGCCCGTGCAACGGCGTCCTTTTGAAGTGCTGGCCGCGCTGCCTCGCTGGGCCGAGTAGTTGGCACGCCGCTACTGATTGCTGCACGCCTTGTTGCGGTGGCGCAACCAGTCAGTACGGTGAGACTCGCAAGGATCAACGAGACTCGACGAAATTCGAGAGATGAGCGCATGAATGCCTTAGCTGCCGATGTGGGTCGAAAGGGGGCCCGATTCCCTGTCTTTCTAGGTAATCCCCCGTATGATGGACGACGATACACGTCGTTCTATAACGCCCCAGCCAGGCTCCCTTTCTTCCGTCTAGAGCACGCTCCAGAAATCGCGTCCGATGTCGACCGAGAACGTCCATCGCCCCTCTCGGAGGCCCCGGGCAACGTCCAGGCGCAACACGTCAAAAACGGTAAGGGCGCCCAGTCCGACCGATGGATACCAGCCTTGCCGGGGCGCTTTGAACGCAGCCCAGCGGTCGATCCATACAGCCGTCGCGAAAGGCGCGAGGGTGATGGTCCCGGGAGCGCGGCCGAATCTCCCCAGCGGGATAGGGATGAATGGCGCGAGGAAGCGATACTCGATCCGCTGGCTCACCCCTCCCCGCCCTACAAACTCGTGAAAATCGTAGCCGGGACTTGTGGTCGGACCGCCCAGGTAAACGAGGTGCTGTGACGGAACTGTATCGTTGCTGAAGACACCGGCGGCGACCGTGTGGAAGAGGAGTCGGCTCGAGCCAAAGGGCTTCTGAAGATCGAGCACCACTGAAGGCCTCAAGAGGTCGCCTGGCACTGACCCCGCTCGGCTCTCGGTCCTGATGGCACTCACGGACAGGTGCGATCCAAGCTCGTAACCGCCGAACGTCAGGCTTGCCGGTCGGTCCAGTCCGAACGTCAGGCGTCTCTCGTGCAGGGAAAGCGCGGGTATCGTGGGCTCGAAGTGTCCGGCCGCGGGTCGCGCGTGAACTCCAAGGGGCTCGTGCCGCTCGTACGCGAGCTCGAAAGAAGGCCGCCACCCGAGTCGCGCCAGCGATCCGGCCAGAGAGACTGAACGCGCGTCGTAGGTGTCGGTGTAGTCGCTGCCGAATTCCTGCGCGGCGATGGTGTTGCGGACCATCGACGTTTCCTGCTCGTCGCTCACGTCGCGATACTGACGCTCCGCGCCGAGAGTCAGCGATGATCCCGCGCCGGTGTGGTACTCCAGCCCAGCGCGCCCCTTGAATTCGTCGTCGCTGAATCCGTAGCGGCCAGATGCGGCGACGGCGAACCCAGATCCGATTCGCTGAAGGAATCCGCTTCCGAGGGCCAGGCCTTCCACGCGGTTGAACCGCGCGATGTCCGAGACGTGCCGCGCCGAGAAGAGGAAATTCTTGCTGCGCGCGAGTGCCTGGGCGCGAACGAGAGCGCGCGCTTCCTCCTGGACCTTCTGTACGTCCTCGTCCGTGACCGCTCTCACGTCGGGAGGCAGCGAATCCAGAACGTGGCCTGTGAACGGGAAAGGATTCATGGCCCTGTCAGCCGCCGGTGCCACCACAATCTCGGGACCCGTGAACATGCTGA
>WNFA01001975.1_pt1 | contig 16811 bp, 16 predicted proteins | sample 5400481 | NCBI WGS metagenome assembly WNFA01 (sample SAMN13153340, study PRJNA577476) | soil metagenome | isolation source: 120 cm saprolite under Douglas fir tree site 2 hole 1 replicate 2 | place: USA:California | collected 2015-04-18
CTTGGGATTGGCGAAGAATGTCCTGAGCGCGCGCCTTAAGAAGTTGGTTGCGTGCGGAATTATGGAACAGGTGCCGGCTTCGGACGGCAGTGCGTACCAGGAATATGCCCTAACCCAAAAGGGCCGAGAGTTGTTCCCGGTCATCGTTGCTTTGCGCCAGTGGGGAGAAAGTTATCTCTTCTCCCGCGGCGAGAAACGCTTTCAGGTTCTGGACAAACGCACGCGCAAACCCGTGCGCCGGCTGGAAGTGCAAAACGCGAAAGGGGAAATTCTTACGGCGAACGATCTGGAACTGGTTACTGTGACGAATTGAATGGACGTTTACGGCGTCCAACCTCCTCCTAACGCCCGAAAGAAAGGCTTCGCAATGCACAACGCGATCCACAATAGCGTTGTCTACGATCCACTTGCAGTGCCGTCCGATCTCTCCCATGTCGTTGAAAGTACTTATGACCCGCTAACTCTCACCGCAGCGGTCTAAAAGGTTGTGTGAATCAGTACCGCTAAACGCGCTAGCAGTAACCGTTGTATTGCTGGCGAGATGCCGACTTCCCATTACTAATCCGAACCTTTTTCCGCTGTCCGTTGCCGATTCAGGTTTGGGGGGCGTAGTTCAGCTGGTTAGAACGCCTGCCTGTCACGCAGGAGGTCGCGGGTTCAAGTCCCGTCCATGACTTGAATCGCACTGGGCGCGGCAACAAAGCGCGCTCTAGGGAAGCGATCCAAAACGACGCTTACCCCGAAGAAGTGATCGCCGTGGCCGTGAGTCGCATAAATAGTTGTGAGATTTTTCCCCGTGGAAGCGATCCAATCGGCTTGGGCGCGGGCCTGCTCCAGAGTGATGAAGGAATCGACCAGCACGGCGTCTCGCAAGCCGTAGATCAGTGTCGATGAGGTCGGCGGCCAAGGCCGCTCGTGTTCACCCGGCGCAAAATCGATGGTCACAACGGGAATACTGGGGGTGACGAACGTACCCCATTTCAGATGGGTGCCTGGGTTAGTTTCTACGAGATAAGCAGAGTTCGGTCTCGACATGTCCTCTCCTGCGACTACTCGGGGATCGGGAGGCAGGCCGTCAAGCAGCCGCCCGCCAAGCGAGAAATAAAAGAACGCCGGGAAGTGCAGCATCCGTTCATTACCGTCGTTCCCGCGTCCCGCATCGTCTGGCAGGTCCTATTTTGGGTGATTGAAATCCAATAGAACCTTGCCACCACGCTCGGAGTGCTCGATTGCTTCTTTGATTTGGGACGGTTTGTACGTTGTGGTGATTGGCAAACTTAATTTGCCGGAAGCGACTACTTTCGTCGCCTCAGTCAGTGCCGCTCGCATTTTGGGGAGATACTCTTCGTAATACATCCAGAAGCCGTGGATGTTCAACCTCTTGCCAATGAGATCGCCTTGCGGCACGTGAATCGGCAAACCACTGAGCCACGCATAGCTAACGAGATGAGCCCCCGGAGAGAGCACGCTTGCCAACGTCGCTGTCGCTGGACCACCTACGGCATCAAGACCCAGGGATATTGGCATTCCGCGGGTTGCAGTCTGAATTTGCTTTGAGAGTTCCGGCAATTCGACGCCAACGAAATCAACATTCAGTTTTTCAATTTCTGGGATAAGTTCGGGCCGTCTCACAATACCTACAACGTTCAGATCGCGCGATTTTGCAATCGCGATCAGGCATCGCGCAACGTGGGAGTTTGCTGCGTTTAACACAATCCAGTCTTTAGCCTTTAGCTTTACAAATTCGTCTAACAGAAGAACTGCGGTCGTAGGATTGATATTTAGCACCGAGGCGGTCTTGGCATCGACTGAAGGAGGAACGACGAAAAGACCTCGGGCTGGAGCAAGAACTTTTTCAGACCAGGTGAATGTTCCGAAAGGGATCGTGACACGATCGCCCACCTTGACGCTGGTGACACCCGGCCCGATCGCCTCCACAATTCCCGCACCTTCACCTCCGATGACAGAGGGGAGCTTCGGTTTTAGAAAGTACACTCCGTTCGCTAAAAGGAGGTCGCTGTAGTCGATCGGCGCATACTCTGTGCGCACCAGAGCTTCGCCCGCAGACGGGGCGTTTGGTTCCGAAACTTCGACCATCTTTAAGTTCTCAGCCGGATTTCCGTAGGCAATCAAATGAATTGCTCTCATTTGGGACTACTCTCCTCGCTCCAAAAAATCTCGACCTGCGAGAGGACCACCGGCTTGCTGGATCAGTCCTCCATCGCGAAGGTTTCCTAGATCAACGACCGAATAGGCAAAAGTTTTTATTAGGGCTTCAACTCGCTTCTTCGCGGCGTCATCGTCTGCGGAAATAAATGCAACGCGTCTCGCCCCGTTGACGACCGGGTCTGCCTGCAGGTTAGGAACGATCATGTTGTTCAGTGCTTTAACTACTCGTGCTCCAGGGGCTAGGGCCGCAACAAGCTGGCTAGTGGATAGGTTTCCAACATTTGCTGGCGTGAAATTTCCGGCCTTACCGTGAAAAGGATTGGTCCCATCGATTAGAATCTGATTTTCCCATTTGGGAAGACTCGCAAGTGTCTCGGGCACGTTGTCCCAGGGCACAGCAAGAAGTACTATTTCGCAAGCTGCAGCCTCTTCCTTGGTGGCAGCCATTGCTCCAGGACCAAGTCGATTGACAATTTCTCGCAGGCTCTCGGGGCCTCGGCTATTGCTAAGCCGTACCTTGTGGCCGGCCTTCAATGCCCGTTTTGCGAATGCTTGTGCGAAATCTCCTGCTCCAATGGTTCCAATTTCCATAAGCTGTCCTTCCTAAATTGAACTCTTCAGTAAGACGATCCCGGTTTTGCCCGAACTGGACGCGTGCTGAACTGCTTTTTGAAAATCGGCAAATTCATACTCATGCGCGACCTCGAAAAGCTCCGAGTGATTCTTTGCGAGGCTCAGAGCCAGCTCGAAATCTTTTTGCTTTTCATCCTGGGTCAGCCGAAACCAGCTCATAATTGACACGCTCTTAAGCGCGATATTATTTGGGGCGAGCGAATAAATGTTCGTCCCCATGTTGCTACCCAATGAACCGAAGTTGATGATGGTTCCACCGTCGTCAACAACCTCAGCAAGGTCGTCGATCGCTGTTCCGCCGATGGCATCGAAAGCCACTCCGAGCTTATGTCCTCCCATGGCCTCACGAACCTGCTCTTTCCAATTGCTATCGCTCGTTGAATAAACCGGTGGCCCAGGAAACGCCGATTGAAGCTTTTCAGCGGAGTGGTGAGATCTCACTAAACGAATGGGGCGGACACCGCGATCTAAAGCAACTTGAGTCAGCAAACGTCCAACGCCGGATGCAGCCGCATTCTGAAGAATGTAAACCGGGAGCGTAATCGGAGCTTTAAGTGAACTGTGACCAGCTTTGATGAGTACGGATGCGGTGATCGTATTTATGAGCATCTGCGCCGCAATCTGATCGGAAATCTCGTCCGGAACTGGCAAAAGAGAGTTGTATCGAACGACCACGTATTCTGCCCAAGAGCCCATTGCCGGAAAGAACGCGACACGCTGGCCTTCGCTAAATCTCTTCGCCACCTCGGGGTTTGTTCCGAGCCGAAGGATCGTCCCGACGCCCTCAAACCCAGGTACTCTTAGAGTGCCTTCCGGAATGGGCTCGACCGGCCCTCCTTGAGGAAGAGCGGAAAGAATCTGGATATCGCCGGGATGGATCGGTCGAGCGATAACCTTTACCAGAACATCGTCAACTCCAACCTCGTCGCTCTCTAATTGGCGCTTCGCAATTCTTAAAACTTTCTCCGGAGCACCATACTCACTTTGAACAATTGCTCTGAATTCGGTTTGCATCGGCAACCTCATTGACTTGTACTGAATTCGAGATAGTCGATGTAGCCTTTCGTCGGTAAAGCATCTCTAATACTCAAACCATTGATCGAGCGCTTGAACCTTTTCCTTCGTGTAAGGTGGAAACAAGTGATCGATAGCGACGTCGGGCGGAGATATCAAGACAGACTTGGCATGTGTGAGAGAGTCGTAGCCATACTTGCCGTAGTAATTCCCGATGCCGGAGGTTCCGACCCCTCCGTACGGCATGGACTCAATGAACAAGAAAACATTGGTCTGATTTACCGCGCCTCCCCCGAACGAAAGGGATTGCAGCACGCGGTCGATCGCCCGCTGATTACGGCTGAACACGTAGCCGGCGAGGGGCTTTGGCAACGACTTGATCTTTGCGAGTAGCGTACCAAGGTCAGCATAAGTGAGGATAGGCAAAAGGGGCCCGAAGATTTCATCTTCCATGATTTTGTCGGACCAAGTTACCGGGTAGAGGATAGTAGGGTCGAGGTAGCGGGCCGGGCCATCGAACTTGCCGCCATAAACAACCTTCTTTGGATCGATCAGGGATGCAAGTCTTTCGACAGCGGCGGCGCTGATGACGCGGGAGTAGTCCGAGTTGGTCTTGGGGTCCGCTCCGTAGAGTGCGACGACGGCCCTGTTACATTCGGCTACGAACTGTTCCGCGATGGACTCATGAACGACAGCATAGCCCGGTGAAGTGCACCACTGTCCTCCCCACGCCATCGCGCCCCAGACAATTTTTTTGGCAGCATCGGGAAGGTTCGCTGTCTCGTCAACGATGGCGGGGTTCTGTCCTCCCAACTCGAGCAATACTGGAGTGAGAAATTCAGCAGCCGCCCGCATCACGACCTTGCCGACACCCACGCTTCCGGTGAGAAATATGAAATCAAACGGAAGCTTCAAGAGATTTGTCACTATCTCGCGGCCACCGACCACAGCGCTGAAAGCTTCCGGCCCGAAATACTTAGGGATCAATTCCAGGAGCAACTCGTCCGTTGCCAGGAGTGCTTCGGACAGTTTCAAGATGCATGGGTTGCCGGCGGATAGAGCGGCAACGGCAGGGCGCAACGACAGCAAGAGGGGTCCATTAAAAGGACAGATAATCAGCGTGACCCCGTAAGGCTCCCGATACACCATTCCTTTGTGTCCGGATGCCGCAAGGAACTTTGGGAGCGGAGCTTCGACCGGTTTCATCCACTCCTTGAGCTGAGACTTCGCAAATTCACTAGTTGCAATCGATGCGGACACTTCAAATGCGTTCTCCTGGGAGGCCGTCTTAAAGTCCCTGCACGAGGCGTCGGCAAAACGCTGATAGTTCTCCTTAAGCATGCGGGCAAGGCGCTCCAGTTGATCGACCCGCCACTCATAGGTCTTCGTGGCATCTGTGTCGAAATATGCTTTCTGTTTGCGAAACAGTTGTTCAGCCGCACTCCATGAAGTGAACTGGATGGAGTCTCCTTGAGATTCATTCGTCTTGGCTTTTGACGGCGTAGACATATTCCTCTCCTTCTTGCTCTGCTCCTGTTAGTCCCGATTTGGTTCACTTCAGCGGAGCACTCTGACCAGCACCGTTCTTTGTGACTAGCACCATGCGAAAGCGCGCCTTCCCGGCCATCATCTTGGCGTAGGCAGCCGCCGCTTGGTCGAGGGGGACCGTCTCGATCATGGCGGACACGCCGCTCAGGGCGCTGAAGCGCAGGGTGGCGTCACCGACCGCCGGCGTTCCCGTCAGGGCACCTTCGACCTTACGGGTTGCGAAGATCAGATCTATGCTCGTGACCTCGATCGGCTCCGGCCCTACGCCGAGGGCGATCGAGACACCGCCAGGACGCAGTCCCTTAAACGTCGCGGCAACCGTCTTGCCTCCGGACGCGGTTATCAGAATGACCTTGGCGCCGCCGAGCGTCTGCAGAGCCGCAGCGGGGTCCGTGGCAGCACTATCGATGTAGTGGTGGGCGCCGAGCTTCTTGGCTAATTCCGCTGTGCCGGTGCCCCGAGCAATCGCCGCGACCTCGAACCCCATATGGCGGGCGTATTGCACGGCCAGATGACCAAGCCCGCCGATACCGAGCACAGCGACAAGGTCGCCGGCCTTCGCCGGTGCGTTTCGCAGGGCACTGAAGGTCGTGATTCCCGCGCACAGCAACGGCGCCGCATCAGCAGAGGATAGGTCGTCAGGGATCGATACGAGCCCGCTCGCCTTTGCGATCATCACTTCGGCGTATCCGCCATCATGATGAATGCCGGTATATTCCTGGTTCCGGCAGCTCACGAGATCGCCATCGCGGCAGTACTCGCAATAGCCACAAGAACCCCCGAGAAACCCGACCCCCACGCGCTGACCGACGGCCCAGCCCTGGACACCCGAACCAAGCGCATCGATCCGCCCGACGACTTCATGGCCCGGAACCCGCGGCCAAGCGATCGGAAAGAGTCCGTCCACCGTGGCCGAATCCGAGTGGCAGACCCCACATGCCTCCACGCGAATGCGTACCTGATTGGGACCGGGATCGAGAAGCGGCTTTCTTACTTCCGAGAATTTTCCCGGTCCCGAAAGTTCGATTGCTCTGTATGTTGCGTTCATATCGCCTCCGCTTGACTCGATGAAGTGCGACACTAGGCCGCAGATTGTTTAAGGTGGTAATCGATGTGGATTTGAAGGAGCTTTCCCCATTCGGACAACGTCATTTTTCCGAACATGGGGTGCGGTCCCCAATCATTGGGTGATCTTGCATGCCACGCGGCATCCACGATTTTGAGCAGCTGTTGCTTTTCAAAGTCGAAGTCGAATTCCGCGCCGTGGGGAATCTTGAAATCTTTTGGCAGTCGCAGTCCTACGGGTTGTTCCGGGAACCAGTCCACCAGAAGCCATCGAAACAGTGTTCGCGATACGAGATAGCTCTCATCAGGAAGTTTGTAGAATCCCAGCGCACTGCCGCATGCCAAATTGAGATGGTGCAACATCTGCGAGACGTTCATCGTTCCCCATTGGCGTGGGTTAGCAGGCGTAATTCGAAGAACTCTGTTCCGAAACTCATCATGTTTTGCTTCTGTAAAGAAGGACATTCCGTCTACCTGCTTCACACGGAATGAACGCGGAATGTACTTCAACATCGCAAGACCAGACATCCAAAAGTTGCTGGTGAACAGCTCTCGGGCAAGACTTGTGCCTTTGGCTTCGGTCAACTGTGTGGGGAGCACTTCACGTATGTCGTTGCTCATATCAAGCAGCTCCGTTTATTTCGCCACCGCAACGGAAGATTTAACCGACACCCCTTACGCTGCTGTGGATCGTCCTCGGACCGCGTTTGCGGCGGCACGAATCACGTCGAGAACGAGGCTCGGGTTGGAGAGCATCGGCACATGACTGCTGTCAGCCTCATAGGTGGTTGCGCCCATGCGCTTCGCGAAGAAGCGCTGCAGCTCGGGGTGCACTGTGCGGTCCTTTTTGGCGACGATGTACCAAGCAGGCTTCGACTTCCATGCGGTTCCTCCGACTTTCGCGTTGAACAGGTCGGCAGCCGGTGCGAAGTGGGTCGCCCAAACCAGCTTTTTTTCCTGCTCGGACAAATCGCCTGCGAAACACTCGATGCCTTCCGGAAGTAGCCAGATACGCCCATCCGCGACTTCGATGTGGGAGAAGACGTCCGTCCTCGGGAAATTGGATTGCTGCGTCTGAGACGTCTCATCGGCGTCCGGGGCAAGCGCGGCGATGTAGACCAGCCCCGCTACCCGGTCGTCGGTTCCGGCGCCGGTGATGACGCTTCCGCCATAAGAGTGGCCGACGAGGATGGCAGGGCTGCGGACCCGGCTCAGCGTGTGTCTCACGGTGGCGACGTCGTCCGCAGTTGTGTTGAGGCTGTATTGGGCTGAAAGCACCTCGTGTCCGTCCGCCTGAAGGGGAGTGATCACCTTGCTGAAGCAAGAACCGTCTGCCCAAAGCCCGTGGCAGAACACTATGCTCGGCTTCCCCTGCGTGGGTCTCGCATTCATTTTTGTTCTCCTTATGTTTTACGGTTGCAGTTGATTCTGAAGATTCGAGAACCGTCCGCGCCAATCGCGATCATTGATGGTCCGAAGAGCTTTCGATTTGCGCAGCGCTCTCTTCGCGTGAAACAGCCTTCCCTTCGCGGCCGAAACCGAAACCCCGATCTCCGCCGCCATTTCTTCCATCGAATACCCGTGTAGTGTGTGTAGTTCCAGAGGACGCCGAATATTCAGACGAAGGTCCGCAATCGCCTCGCGAACCAGTCCTGCTCGCTCTTTCTCTACGTACTGCTTCTCCGGATCTGGGGCGGAGTCCGTGATTTCCCAGAGCGCGTCGCTTTCAGTGCTGTTTTGCGCCGTAACTTCATGGGAATTGCGCCTCTTCCGAAGGATCATCAGTGCTGAATTGATGCCGATGCGTGTCAACCAAGTGGAAAAGGTCGATCTGCCGTCGAAGCTTTGGAGGTGGAGGAATGCTCTTAGGAAAGAGTCCTGAACCGCATCTTCGGCGTCTTCAGAGTTTCGAGTTATGCGAAGCACGGTGCGAAAGAGCCTCTCGGCGTGGACTCGGTACCACGTGTCGAGCGTCCCGCTTTCTCCGCTCTTTGCTGCCGCCATTAAGCGTTCTTCCTTCATGGCCTTCATCCGATTTCCACCGCTCTATACGTGCTGCCCAGGGTCGTCTTCCGAAGCAGCGCGCCCTTTCTTACGGTTTTGGGCGCGTGCGTTTGGCCGACTTCGCTCGCGCGACATCCACTCTTTGATATAGGGCGAACAATTCAACACCGAGATCCCCTTCGCCTCACACGCGTTCAGAAAGCGAACGGCTTCGACATCTACGAGGTTCAATTCCTCCAAATCCAAAACTGCTGGTGATTCGCAAAGCTCGATTTCGGCTTTAACCTGATCCAGGTGCTCAGAGCGAAACTCTCCGCTCAGCCGAATCCGCGATCGGATCTGTTCAATCTTAAGCGTCATGAAATCGCGGCTCCGGAGTGCACGGATGAAAATGCAACGCGAGGTCCGGTCAGAATCCATTGAAAAGGTGGGACTTAGAATCGCTGGCGATGCTCGTTCTTGAGCAAACGCTGTTTAATGAGCAAATGTAATGTAGTCAGGCAGGAGTCAGCTGGACCGTTACCGTTGGACCTTGAACCGATATTTGTCGATTCCCAATCGCTTGATTTTCGCGTCAAGGGTTGGTCTTGGAAGCCCCAATTTGCTTGCCGCACCATCTGGGCCGGAGACGCGGCCCCGAGCTTCTGCCAGGGCGGCCTCAATCATTTCCTTTTCCTGCCGTTGCAGCGCGCTATTAAGTGCGACTGCCGGACCAGCGAATTGTGGCGCGTGCCGTTTGAGCCACGTTTCGTCCACGCAAAAAATGTCGCCGTCGCTCAGGATCACAGCTCTCTCAATCACGTTTTGTAATTCGCGAACGTTGCCCGGCCATTGGTAGGATTCGAACCGTTCGACTGTTTTTTTCTCAATAGTTCTGAACTTCTTTCCAGCCTTTTTCCCGAAACGACCGACAAAGTAGTCGACAAGCAAAGGAATATCATCCGTGCGCTCGCGTAACGAAGGCATCTGAATAGGCACCACACTTAGTCTGTAAAGAAGGTCTTGGCGAAACTTTCCTTCGGCGACGAGGGTGTCCAGATCGTGATGCGTCGCGGACAGCACTCTCACGTCCACGGGAATAGCTTTGTTGCTTCCGACGCGTTCGATTTCACGTTCTTGCAGCACCCGTAACAACGCGATCTGAATTTCGGGGGGCAAGTCACCCACTTCATCCAGAAAAATCGTCCCGGCATTCGCCGATTCAAAACGGCCCAGGCGTCGTTGCGTAGCGCCGGTAAACGCGCCCTTCTCGTGACCGAAGAGTTCAGAAGCAATCAGAGACGCTGGAATTGCGGCACAATTTACGGCGAAAAACGCGCGCTCCGCCCGGTTGGATCGCTTGTGGATGGCGCGAGCTATCAACTCCTTTCCGGTACCGGTTTCGCCCAGAATCAAAACCGTGGAATCGGAAGGTGCCACCTTGGCAACCTGACGTAGCACTTTACGCAGCGCTTCCGAGGAGCCTACAATATCCTCGAACATCGAATCACGATCGATTTGCTCTCGCAAAGCCACATTTTCGTTGCGTGTCCTCTCTTCGGCCCTGACACGGTCATCGATGTCAGTTCCCGTCGCGTACCAGCGAATCACCTGCCCCTGCTCGTTTCGGAAGGCGTTGTATCGAATCAGAAACCAACGGTACTGGCCATCCCTCCGAAGGGCTCGTTGTTCTACTTCGAATGGAAGCCCGCGTGCGAGAGCAGTTTTTCGCTCATCGCGCGATCTCTCCAGGTCGTCCGGGTGGAAGATTCGTTCGCGAAATTGCGGAGCAAACACATCTTCCGCGGTGAGACCCGTATAGTCGAGCGTCGCTTGGTTGGCGTAGACCGGGGCACCGGCCTCGTCCAGGACGACAATCGTCTGCGGTATCGCGTCAGTAATACGGCGAAGCTCGCGTTCATCTTCTCGTAGTTTCTCTTGCGATCGCTGGCGTTCAATTGCGATGCGGGCGATATGTCCCGCGGCCTCGATAAATTCAAGATCTCGACGGTTTGGAGCCCGCGGCTTCGAATAGGCGATGCAGAACGTGCCAAGAACTTCCCCACATTTCGAAATCAGAGGTTCGGACCAAGCCGCACAAAGTCCGTGATTTAGCGCGACGTCTCGAGCAGCCAGGCCTTGAGCGTCATCAGGCCAGCGCGGATCTTCGGAGATATCGCAAATGATTACCCGCTTTTTCGTAAACGCCGCGGTACCGCAAGAGCCTTTATTCGGGCCGACCGGCCAAGGCGTGAAAGCCGTCGTAACTGCTGGTGGGAGGTGAGGACCAGCAATCGGCAACAGCTGATTGCGGCCCGCATCCATCAAAAAAACAAGGGAAGTTGCAGACGTGTGTTCATCGATGGCCGCACACAAATCGTTTAGAACGTCGGAGAGGCTCGCCCCATCAGCAATCATCTCAAGCGTTCGCTTTTCCGCTACGCGAAGCAATTCCGTTTGCTTGCCGTCTTCAATATCGATTCCCGTTCCGTACCATCGCACCACTGCACCGGTTTCGTCACGGAGTGGTTCGCGCCGGAGCAGAAACCAGTGAAAGACACCATCGGAGCGCCGCAATCGTACTTCGCTTTCGCCACCGTTATCAGATTCACGGAGCACTTCCCATCTCGCCATCAGTCCGGGAAGGTCTTCGGGATGAATCACAGTTTGCCATCCCGACTGATGCGACTGTCTAAGAGACAGACCCGTATATTCCTGCCATCGGTGATTGACGAAGTCTACGGAACCATCCGGACCACCAGACCACGCAAGCGCAGGAATGGTGTCGACCAGAAGACGAACGTCTAGCGCCTGTTCAGGTTGTGAGGAGCCATCCGTCGCTGATGCCATCAGCCGATTATAGTCCGGATGTTGACTTTCAGGTCTCTCAAACCGAATTCAGCCCTTCTAGGTCACTTTCTCAGTCCATTCATGGTCCAATAATTGTTACTTGGGGTTCCAAATCGCGGTTTTGGCAGCCATCCGTGGCGCGTAGTTTCAAGCAGTTGCCAATAGAAATTGCGCTCTAATGGCAGCGGTCTCTAACAGGTTCTGCGAATCAGTACCGTTAAACGCGCTTGTGGTTAGAAATCGGAATGAGAGCCGAGATGCCGACTTGAACCAAGCCGCTCGGCGGCGGACGCTTCGCGTGAGACGAACGGAGCAGCAGATCAAGTCTGCGAGGAGATCCATGGGTCGCCCACCAGGACTTCTACCCGGTTCAGGTCGTCGCTCCAGCGCGTCACGTACGCTGTTTCAGCATCGACGACTCCGCGGCGAAGCATTGTCCGGAGCCAGCGCTCGGCGTTAAGCGTCACTCTCGCCGACTTCAGAAAGTAGTTGGTTAAGAAGTTATCGGCGAGGCCTCGGTACCTGAGAACCCCGAAACCCTTACCGATGACTCGCCGCGATCCGCAATAGACGCCGTCTGCGTCGAATTCCAGATCCTCGCGCTCGTAGTACCCGCAGATCAGGGACGTCATCCGGTAGCTGCCTGAGCAATCGGCGTCGAATTCGGCGTGGTCGTCGCCGCACCGAGATGCCGATTCATGCCGTGCCAGAATGGTACAAGCGTCACCAGGAAGGCCACAAACGCTGGCAGGCCAATTAGAATTTGGCCAGATACGATAGACGTGCCACTAAACGGATCCTTTAGCAGACTGAGAACAGCCTGCGCGATTGCCAGAGCGATTACGACAGCATATATTTGCTGCAGACTGTCGACTGATCGCTCTTTGATCCGCTCTGCCTCGCTCACAGTTATCCTTTTGCTGAGGACGTGCTTTTGAAATGCTCCGTAATCTGATCAATCTCTGTGAAGACCGGTATTCCTAGCTTTCGGGCAAGTCGCTAAGAAGTTCGGAGAAAGTGTACGGACTGTTTCGCTCGACGTCACGAGCGAAGGGCAGGCCAAGTACGCCGTCGACGCCGCGATTCAAACCTTCGGTGGCCTCGACGTCCTCGTTAACAACGGCGGTTATGGCAACGTATGCCCCGTCGAAGATACGTCGCTAACGGACTTCCGTGCACAGATTGAAACGAATCTATTCGGCGTCATCATTATCACGAAAGCTGTGCTCCCGTACTTCCGTGAGCGCGTATCTGGGCACGTCATCCAGATTTCATCGATTGGCGGACGCGTTGGCCCGACGGGGCGCGCGGCATACGCAGCGGCGAAGTTCGGTGTCGAGGGCTTTTCAGAGAGGCGGCTCTTGCGAGGAGGCCGGGGGTTCGCATCCCCTCTCGTCCATCAAATTTTCCTTTGATCTCATCGACCATACTTGAAGAAGATCGGAAGTTATCGGCTCAAGGAGTAGTTACAGGCCGCGGAGGGGCAGTGGGCTTGGCTTCCTTTATAGGCGCCAGGATTCTTGGCATAAAGAACTCCAGAAACTGATCGGAGCTCGAACGCAGGCAAACTTGTGCGTTCGGCGTTCCGGCTTCCAGACGGGTATATGCCTGGTCGTCGACGCGCAGTCTCATCGGCTCTGTGGGGCACAACTCCGGATGGATGGCATAGGCGACCACAACGGCGTCGAATAGCGTAGGAGTTTGCGCCGTGCCGCGCGACCACTGCGTGTAAAGCACCAGCAGCACATCCGTCAAAGCCGTTCCAGCTTTGAAAATCTCCGCTCGTTCGAGTTCCTGGAGTTTGATCTGTGTGGAATCGAGCGGCATGACGTACAGAGGAACGCCGGAGGTGAAAACCTTCTGCGCGGCCTGGATGTCGCAGAGGATATTCCACTCGGGATCGGGCCCGTGGGTCTTGCCGTAATTGAATTGGCTGTACCCGCGATATACCGACCCTCCCATAAGGACCACTCGTTTCAGCTTGCGGAAAGTCGCTGGGTCCCGGTCAATCGCCGCGCCCAGATTCGTTTCAGGGCCAATAGCGATGAGGGTGATCTCGCGTGGGTGCAGCCGTATTTGGTCCAGAAGGAAGTCCACGGCATTCGGATAGTTCTGGTCCGCAGGTCCGCCTTCTGCATAACGAGCCTGGCTCAACGTGTCCAATCGGCCTGCTGGGTGCTTCGCGATACCCATGGCGACGGGAATGTCCGTCCGACCGGTTTGCTTCAGAAGACGGCTCAGCAGGCGAGCCCGGAGATGGGTGTCGCCCCAGGCGCTAGAAATTCCTAGAATCTGGAACTCGGGACTTTGCAGGGCGAGCCCCACTGCGAAGGCGTCATCAATGTCGCTGCCGATGTCGGTGTCGATGATGATTTTTTCGGTTGCCTTTGAGCGTGGCACCGACATGTCGGTCTGGCAAAGCCCAGAAGGACTCATCACACAAAAAATAACGAGCACTGTCGTACTTGCTCTCACGCTAGCTCCCGGGGACCGGCTCCGTGCCGCCGAAACGACGTCACAATCAGCGACGCTTCACTACCGAAATTTTATTGACACTGCAATCGTCACTCTGCTAGACTATTTTCGTTGCGAAGTGTGCCTCGCCTCCGCGAGGCTCCCCAAAAAATCCCAAATCTAATCTTTCTTCTGGAGACTCCCATGTCCACCAATCGCTCCAAGGACCGTTCCTCTTTGTGTTCGTTCACCTTTGTCGACGGCCGCCACTGCCGCACTCCTTGCCGGGCTGGCCATCCGTATCTCTGCGCGTTCCACGCGCACAGGGACGCACAAGCCCGAGCTGGCGAGGCCGCCGGCAAGGATATCGCCTATCACTTAAGGGTGCGGGGGTTAACGTTTCTGTCTCAGCGGGTTCCATTCTCTAACCGATTTTCTACGATTGCAGATTGGAGCTAAGGTTCGCCTCCAAACGGCACCACATCGGTCCCTGACTAACTACCTTTAGAATCAACACTTGCAAAAGTGTATCAAAACAAAGCACTTTAACCACCTTTAGAATCAACACTTGTGAAAAACATAGGGGGAGGGGGGGCAAGCCTAGTCACCCCCCCCACTTAGGTCGGACACATTCAGGGATTCTGTTTCCCGAATTGCGCAAGGAATTGCGCACCGTTCCAAGCAACTCAAGTGGATGCAGCGCGCTCGTGCGGCCAAAGAATTGCTCCTACCCCGGAAGGGTCCTTGTCTCTCCTCGCCTAACGGAGGTCCCAATGCGTTGCTCAGCGATTTTGGCTTCCGCGGTTCTTCTCTGCGCGTATGCTGTGCCCGCCCTAGCTGACTCGGTTGTCGTCAATACGGGATCTCCCGATGGGCTGATGGCAACGGTCTCGCGGCCGTCATCTCTCGGCAACCTGGAGACCGAAACCGCGGACGACTTTCTTCTTAGCCAGAACACCACAATTACTGGCGGGACGTTTATCGGTCTCCTCCCTGTCGGGTTCAACCCTTCCGGCGTCCAAGGGGTAACGATTGAGTTTTACCGCGTTTTCCCGCTGGATTCGACCAATCCACCGAATGGCACCGTGCCTACCCGCACCAATTCCCCTTCGGACACTGCATTTGACAGCCGCAGCTCCGGTTCTTCCACTTTGAGTTTTACGTCTCTCGTGCTTAGCCCGAGTTTTACCGCCGCGAATTCTGTCGTCAACGGAATCAATCGTTTGCCAAACCAATTTACCGGTGGCGAAGGTCCCGTGACCGGGCAGGAGGTGCTGTTCAATTTTTCGATCAATCCCGATACGCTGTCTTCCGGCCAATATTTTTTCGTGCCGCAGGTGCAGCTCAACAATGGCACGTTTCTCTGGTTGTCCGCACCGGACCCGATCACTGGGGGCCTACTGTTTACCCCGGATCTCCAGACGTGGATCCGCAACACCAATCTCGATCCCAATTGGCTGCGCGTGGGTACGGATATTACGCAACAAGACCCGTTCAACGCTGCTTTTTCACTCAATGGAACCACGGCCACGGCAACGCCGGAGCCTTGCACGCTCTCGCTGATTGGCGCTGGTTTGCTCGGGCTCGTCATGCGAAGGCGCAAGGGGTAGTTGATCGTCACACAATTCTCGGTCGGCGCCTGCCCACGTTCGTCGCCTGCTCAAAGGCATACCCCAGCTGCAGCACGCCCCAGTCATCGTGGTGCCGCCCGACAATCTGTATCCCGATCGGCAGCCCACCCTGCGAAAACGCGCACGGCACGGACATCGCTGGATTCCCCACGGCGGAAATGTAGTAAGCCGATTTCATCCACGCGATGTAATTCTCCATCTTCGTCCCCGCGATTTCCGTCGGGTAATGCACGTTCACATCAAACGGAAGGACTTGGTTGACCGGCAGGAGGAAAAATTCATACTCGTTCATGAACGCGACCATGCGTTGGAACAAGGCCGTGCGCTTCGCCTCGATGCGCGAGAGATACGGCCCGCTGAGCTTGCGTCCTTCTTCAACGTGCCAGTGGATGTATTCGTTGAGCTGATCGCCTTTGCTGGCCACCAAGTCGCCGAACGCCAGTTCGGTTGACCAGTGGCGCCAGCCAACAAAACATTCGTTGGCGTCGCGGAAATCGGGCTCCGCTTCTTCGACGATGCATCCTAGCGATTCAAACACTTTGCGCTGTGCTTGCACCGCATTCTTGACTTCGGGCTCCCAGGGCAGGCCCAGGTCTTTGAACATCGCCACGCGCACGCTTTTGAAGCTGCGGCCACCCAGCGGCTTCGCAAACCGCTCCCCGGATTGCTCGATGGAAATCGGGTAATGCGGATCATAGCCGGCCAGAACGCTTAGGAAAAACGCGCAGTCCGTAACATTGCGCGCAACCGGGCCGGGCACGGAAAGCGTGAACCAGCCCAGGTTCGTGGGCACGTTGGACACCCGCCCCGGCGCGCAGCGGATGCCCACCACGTTGCAGAAATTGGGCGGGTTGCGGAGCGAGCCGCCCATATCGCTGCCGTCGGCAAGAGGAACCATCCCGCAAGCCAGCGCCACCGCGCCGCCACCGGTGCTGCCGCCGCAGGTCTTGGTCATGTCGTAAGGATTGCGCGTGGGGCCAAAGACGGGATTGAACGTTTGCGAGCCAAGCCCGAATTCCGGCACGTTGGTTTTTCCGATGACGATGGCTCCCGCATTTTTCTCGCGCTGCACCACGCGGCAGTCGAAGTCCGGAACAAAATCGCGGTGCAGCGGAGAACCGTACGTGGTGCGGATGCCCGCCGTTTCGTGCAAATCCTTCACGCCAACCGGCATTCCGTGCAGCGGCCCGAGCAATTTTCCCTTGGCCAACGATTCGTCCGCCGCTGCTGCTTGCGCCATCAACTGTTCTTCGGAAACGTGCGTGACCACCGCGTTCACCAGGGGATTGACGCGGCTGATCTGCTTCAGGTGTGCTTGCATCACCTCGCGCGCCGAAAGTTTCTTCTGGCGCATCAGCTCCGCCATGTCCACCGCGCGCATAAAGCAGATATCCGGCGATGCGTCCGGTATGTTTGTGGCAGGGGGGCCTGCCTCAACTGATTTGGCTGACAAAAGCGGTGTCA